>Ga0105340_1000914_pt1 | contig 13594 bp, 16 predicted proteins | sample EasRivMeERMLT700_FD_89676 | JGI IMG/M metagenome (GOLD analysis project Ga0105340, IMG submission 89676) | Soil microbial communities from meander-bound floodplain in the East River, Colorado, USA - East River MetaG ERMLT700 | ecosystem: Environmental > Terrestrial > Soil > Floodplain | place... | reverse complement strand
CTTCGGCCTCTCGGGGGGCGCAGGGGCGCTGGCGATTCTCGGCGTCGTTGGCGGATTGATTGCGGCAATCATCCTGCTTTATCAAATTGCTACGCGCCTGAGCCGGCAGGGGGCATGGATGGATGGCATCTTGCTGGCCATGCCCGCGCTCGGCCCATGCCTGCGCGCCATTGCGATGAGCCGATTCACGCTGGCGCTGCAATTGACGCTCGATTCGGGCATGTCGGTCACGAAGGCGGTCCGCCTGAGCTTCGAGGCGACGAGCAATGCGTATTTCGCCGCGCAGGCCGACGCCGTGATTCGCGGCTTGAAGAACGGCGAGTCGCTGCATGAATCGCTGGCCTCGGTTCGCGTCTTTGCGGATGATTTTCTGGAGATGGTCATCACCGCTGAGGAAGCGGGGACGGTCCCAGAGATGATGCGTCGCCTGACCGAGGAGTACCAGGCCGACGCGGCACGCAAGCTCAAGGTGCTGACGTATTGCGCCGGCGCGCTCGTAGGGATTTGTGTGGCAGCGTTTATCATCTGGGCGATCTTCAAGCTCGCGGGCGTTTATATCGGAGCGCTGGAAGGCAAGATTTGATCGGCGCCTGAAGCGATTCTTCCTCCCCTCTCCCCCCGCCTCGAAAAACACGGCGCTTGCAATCAAGAAATCGGCGGGGGGAGAGGGGCAGGGGTGAGGGGGAATTCGCCAAGCTGGGCAAATCGAATCCCCCTCACCCCCGGCCCCTCTCCCCCGGCCGCGGTGTTTTTCGACATATTTCTACGCTTGCAGGCCGGGGGAGAGGGGAGTAAATCTCGCCCGCACGCAAGTGCAACTTCAAAACTTACGCTTCAGGCTCCGACGTATTTGTCGCGATCCGCACGATTTCACGCGTCGCATCCGCGATTGTCAACTCGCTGCGTTGCCAGGCGTCGACGGTGCGTTTCAACTCCGGATCACCCGCTTCTTCCGCTTCGTGAAAACACTTCTCCAACCAATCCACCGCCGACTGACAGAGCAACGCCGCGGCCGATGTGTCCTTGCGGCGCAAGGGCAACGACTCGATCGCTTGCCAAAGCTCCGCCAGCCCTTGATTCGCCTTGGTGCTGACGCGCACGACCGGCACATGGCGCGACGGCGACAAATCGAGGGCCATTTGTACTTGCGCCGCCGTCTGATCGGCAGTCGGCAAATCCGCTTTGTGAACGACGATCACATCCGCGCATTCGAGGATGCCCGCCTTCTCCCATTGCACGTCGTCGCCGCTTTCGGGCTGCAACAATAGCACGACAACATCCGAGAAGTCGCGCACCTGGACGTCCCCCTGGCCGGAGCCGACGGTTTCCAGGAAGACGACATCGAAGCCGAACGCTTCGAGCAGGCGAATCATGACATCGAGATGATCGGCGAGCGCGCCGTGGCCGGACAGTGCCGCGAGGCTGCGGATGAAGACGCCGTCGTCCGCCTGACTGCCCATGCGGAAGCGATCGCCCAAGAGCGCGCCGCCGGTGAGCGGGCTTTCCGGATCGCTGGCGAGGACGGCGATCTTGTGATTTTGATTGCGAAGAAGCGGGATCAACTTGCCGATGAGCGAACTCTTGCCGACGCCGCCGGAGCCGGTGAAGGCGACGACGCGGGCGTTTTTCGCAGAGGGAGAGGGGAGAATGCCTGCTTGAATCTCCGCGAGGTATTCGCCGCGCGCCGCGTGGCTGATCAGGCGCGCGAGTGCATTGCGATCGCCCTGGCGCAGGCGATCCATGAGCGCGGCGATCATGGCTTCGGCTCCCGCGGTTGATTCAAGAAGGCGACGATGTCATCCAGCGACGTGCCCGGCCCGAAGATCTTGGCGACGCCGAGCGCTTGAAGTTTGGGTATGTCGGCTTCCGGAATGATGCCGCCGACCATGACGCCGATATGTTCGACTTTCGCTTGCTTCATCATATCGAGCACGCGCGGCACCAGCGTCATGTGAGCGCCGGACAGCAAACTCAAACCCAGCCAGTCCGCGTCTTCATCAACAAGCGTGCGAACGACGGCCTCCGGCGTCTGCCAAAGCCCGGCGTAAATGACGTGCATCCCCGCATCACGCAGCGCCCGCGCGACCACCTTGATGCCGCGATCATGGCCGTCCAATCCGACCTTGGCAAGCACGATGCGAATGGGTCGGTCCATGCGAATTAACCACAGATGAACACAGATGGACACGGATGGTCAATCGAAATCACCGCGCGTCTCAGCATTTAGATTGCATTAGCGTCAAAGTAAAAGGACGCACAGGCTTCTATCCGTGTCCATCTGTGTTCATCCGTGGTTCATTTACTCTTGGCGTTCTTCAGTTTTTTTTCGACATCGACCTTGCGTTCCTGATCGCGGCGCGTCTCCGTCACCACCTCAAGGCCTTTTTCCCACGACTTGATGGCGGCCTCGCGTTCACCGAGCGCCATGTAGACGTCGCCGAGGTGATCGTAAATCTCGATGTGCTTAGCGGACTTGTCTTCGACCGCTTTCAACAGCCATTCCTTGGCTTCCTTGTAATTCTTCTTCTTGAATAAGACCCAGCCGAGACTGTCGAGGTAGGCGCCCTTGTCGTGATCGGTTTTCGGATCGAACTTGGGGCTCTTCTTGCGAGCTTCGCGGTCGAGATCGATCGCCTTGCGAATCATCTTCTCGGCTTCGTCCAGTTTCATATCGTGATCGGCCAAGATGTAGCCGAGGTCGTTGTAGAAGCCGGGGTATTCGGGACGCCGTTTGATGAGATATTCCAGGTGCGTGGTCGCTTGATCGATTTTCTTGAGATCGATGTAGATGCCGCTCAGGTCGTAACGGTATTGTTCGCCGTATTCGTCCTTTTCTTCGGGTTCCAGACGCGGGTCCTTGGCGATGCGCTTCAGCACGTCTTCGTAAACGCCCGCGGCATCTTCGAGCTTGCCGGCATCGCGCATGACCCAGCCCTTCAACGAGAGGTCGATCCAGTCGTCCTTGCCCTTGAGCAAATTGTCAACGAGACGAATGGCTTGATCATACTTGCCTTGCTTGGCGACAGCCTTGACGTACGCCTCATAAACAAACGGGCGGATGCGAAGCGCGGTCTTGAAGCCGTCCTGCGGTTCGCCGATCTCGACTTGGCCGAAGCGATCGACGACGGTGCGGCGGACCTCGCGAATCTTGTCGTCGTCGGTGTTGAGTTCGAGCAGCTCCTTGGCGACGCGCGCCGAGTCGGCGTATTGCTTCGAGTCGAAATAGGCGTCGATCATCACACCGTAGGATTGCCGCAACTTGTCGGCGCTTTGCACCTTGGCGGCTTTTTCCATGCACACGCGTAAGAACGTTTCGGCCGACTTCAATTCCTTCAAGTCGATGGCGGCCAGGCCGAGCACGAGGGCGGCGTTATACGAAAGCGCCTTTTCTTTGGCGGCGGGTGTTGCGAACTTGATCATGGCCTGCGCATGTTTTTTGTCGTCGAGCAGCGTCCTCAAGGCGCCGCGCATGGGATCGTTGCCGGTGACGAGATTGAGTTGCGCCAGCTCTTTTTTGAGGGCATCGTCGCCGGCGCGTATCGGCGTTGCAACGCAGTTGATGCAAAGTACGGCGATCACAATTGCGCTGACGGATTTCCTGGCCATCGTAACTCTCCATGCGTCATGGCGTGGGCGGGCCGCTGCCCATTGATGTAGATGGGATGCTGGGTTTATCGTAACGGAAACGCAGATTCGTTGCCATGCCAGCTTTGACGAGTTGACGGACTTTGCCGAATTTGCCTAATTGCAAATCACGAAAGCCCGAAATGCGAAAACACGAAAAAAAAGTGGCGAGGTTTGAGTCGCCTCTCTCTTTTTCGTGTTTTCGTGTTTCGGGCTTTCGTGATCTCAAACGAAGGAATTTACGGACACGGACGAGCCCAGTTGCCTCCCGGCGCAGACGGAACCGGCGTCGCAGCCGGTGAGGAAAAGCTGGGCGGCGGGCAGCACTGCTGCGGCGGCGGCGACGGACAGCAATACGGCGCCGGCTGACCGTAATGCGGCCGATCGCACCAGCGTTCCCACATGCGGCAGCAACCCGCGCTCGCCAACAAAAACAACGCAAACGCCGCCACGAGGAGTTTTTTCCCGAGCATCGACCTTCTCCTGATCCCGTTTTTCGCACGGTGAATTAGATTAACCGCGTTGAATACGCGTCCGATAGCTGGATTCCTTTTTTTCGTCAAGTCCGCTTCGCGTTCGGCCGATTCTAGTTGATTCCGCCCGCGCAACTGGACTGTCGCGAAAACCAGGCAATTTCGTAAAATAAGCAAGCTCACGTATGCCGATGGGCTGCGTTAACAAGGAAAGCGAACCAACACTCGGGTGCTTATCATGATTCGAACCTGGCTCCTCGCGACCGCAACATTCCTTGCCGGAACGACGCCGCTCGTCGCGCAAACGGCCTTTACCACACCGTACTACCCGCTCAACGTCGGCGACAAGTGGACGTATCGCGCGATCGATCTGAAAGCGCCGGCGGCCAAGGTCGATCGCTTTGAAAAAGTCGTCATCGAAGTCGAACGCCAGGACGTTTACAAATACGTGAAAGACAAGGATGAAAAGGCGGAGAACATCGGCTACATCCTCAAGAATTCCAGCGGCGGTAAAACGACGCGCGACTACGTCATCGTGCTCAGCGACGGCGTCCATCGCATTCATCTTGCCGAGACGCCCATCACGCCGTCCCTACTCTTCTTCAAAATAGTGAAGGGCGTGAATTCGTGGACGGTCAATTCCAAGACCGGCAACACGGAAATCAAGGGGATGTTTTCGGTGCGAGAGGAAAAGGTGAGCGTGCCGGCCGGCAAATTCGATGCGTTTGTTGCGTCGTTCACCAATGAAAAAAAGGACAAGATCGAACGCGTCGAGGTCGATACCTGGTTCGCGATGGACATCGGCATGGTCAAACAACGTACGCTACAAAAAGGTCGTGAAACGGCGCTCGAATTGGAAAGTTATGTAACCAAGAAATAATCTCAGCGAGCCACGGGGTTTATCCCCGTGGTTCGGATTCCCTTTCCACGGGCATGAACTCCGTGGCTCGCTAACTTTCGACTCTCAGCCACTTCTTGATCTTGCTCGTCTCCTTCGCCCAGTTCGCGTCAAGCCGATGATCGAGAAACGCAGCGTACAGCAAATCAACTGTCTCCAATAGATGCCTTACTTGCGTGACGCGTTCTTCCAATCGGGCGCGGTCATCCTCAGCTTCGGTCGGCGGCAATCGCGCGCTTCCGATCGCCAACGATTCCGCTTGCAACGTCAGCTCATACTGCGAATCCTGACGCACGAGCGTCAGTCCCATCTTCCGCGGCAGTTTGCCGACTTGAATCGCCCGAAAAGCTTCCGGCAATTTGGACGGACCGTCGCTGGAAATGCTCTCGCGCCCCGATTGGCCGCGTGGACATTCCAGGGCAAGCGAGCGAGCGATCATGACCGCGACTTCGGAATCGTCGGTCAGCTTGATCGTGTCCGATTCATTTTCGAGCCAGTACCAGAGCCAGAGCAGAAACTCGTTACCGATAAAGTCGCGATTGCTTTCATCGGGCATCCACGCCGTCTCGTTGACCTGGCCGCCGGGCGCGAAGCCGGTCAGCTTCGCGTCATCGACGGCGCGCGTGCGATTGGTGGCCTCGGCGTGGGCGAACGCTTGGCGACCGGCGCCGAGTAAATCGAACTTGCGGTCGAAGGTGTGATGAAACAGCGTGATGAGCCGATCGAGCGCCGTCACGGACGTCGTGCCGACCAGCAGCTCGTTCGCCGGCGCGTCCCAGAGCACGGGGATGGCTTTTCGTCGCAAGTAGCGGCCATCCTTCGCTTCGGTTTCAAGGCGATCCTTGGCGTATTCGCGTGCCTGGCGTTTTTGCTTGCCGCTGGGATGGCCGCTTGGGTTCGACGCGGTGAGCGCTTGCAGCTCGACCTGATAATAGGCGCGCAACAAATCGCTCGGCATCTTCTGCTCATCGACGCGCATGCTGACGTGGAGTGCGTCATTGACGACATTCTTCGCGAGTTCGAACGTCGCATCGAGGATATGGTCCCCCGCGATCCAGCCCGCCTGCGAGCCGTCGCTCGAGGCGGCGCGTTGCCTGCCGATGGCGTTGTCGGCGAGGCGTGAAAGGTCCTCCGTGCTAAAGGTGCGCGGCGGACGGCCGCTGACTCGAAAACGCATGCAGGTTACGCGGCCGGTGAGAAAGCCCACGCGTTGTTCTCCTTATTCGCCGCTTGCGGCTTCGCGATCGCTTGGCGCCACGCGAACGCGAAGCCGCAAGCGGCGAACGGTCTGCGCAAATGAAGAACCCGAAGCATCAACATCCTTCGATGTTCACGCCTCGGGTCACAGTTGGGTGTTTTGGCGAGGGGATTAGTTGTTGTTCCAGCGCTGATTCGAGGAGAAGCGCTCGCTGTCCTTCTTCTTCATTTCGTCTTGGATGACGGGATGCCAGCTTCCATCTCGTTGTTCCGGCGGCACGTAATGTTCACGGGCCCAACGACGCAGCTGAAGCTCTTCGATCAGGTCCATCTCCAGTACACCATGACTCATAAAGACTCCCCTAACAGATATGACGGTTTGCCATTCCACGTGAATGGTAACATTCTAGTGTAGGAGTGAATCGGCCAAAATCAAGCGCCGAATTGACCGTCCGCAACATTTTCCTGGCCGGTAAATTCAGCAAATATTGCCAAATTTCCCATCCTGTCAAAACCGCTTTTGTCGCTGCAAAAGGTACTCCATGAGTGCCTTGTCAAACCCGATGCTCGTGTCCATCGCGACGAAATCGATGCCCGCTTTTGCGCAGTCTTCCTTGTATTTCGCACGAAATTGCTGAAGCGCCTCAAGATAATCCGGCTTCATCCCCGCGGCGTCGAGCGTCATTTTTTGATTCGCTTCCGCGTCCTTGAATTCGACCAGGCCATCGAAGGGAAAATAAACCTCGGCTTCGTCGAGGATGTGGAAGACGATCACATCGTGCCCGCGATGGCGAAGCTGGTGCAAGCTGTTCATGATCGGCGCCGGGTCCGCCAGCAAATCGCTGAACAGCATGACCAGACTCTTGCCGCGCAACATGGCCGCCAGCTGCGACAAGCCGTTCGCGACATCCGTTTGGCCCGCCGGCTTGAGATTCGCCAAAAGTGCGAGGATCGTGCCTAGTTGCGTGCGTTTGCTGCGCGGCGGCAGCGCCGTGCGAATCTGTGTATCGAACGCGACGACGCCGACCGGGTCTTGCTGATGGATCATCATGTAACCCAGCGCGGCCGCGAGGCATATCGCGTAATCGAATTTGGTCAGCTCTTGCCGAAAGGTGTACGCCATCGACGCCGACAGATCCATCGCGAGATAGCCGGTGACGTTCGTCTCGGCCTCGTATTTCTTGAGATAATACTTGTCGGTCTTGGCGTAAACGTTCCAGTCAAGGTCCTTGAGATCATCGCCCGGCGTGTACTTGCGATGCTCGGAGAACTCGACGGAAAAACCGTGGAACGGACTGGCGTGCAAACCTTGAAGGAAGCCTTCGACGATGAACTTGGCTCGCAGGTCGAGGCGGGCGACCTGGCGGATGACTTCGGGACGCAGATATTGTTCGGGTTTTTTCATGTGGCCTGGCTTGGCGTATCGAAGCGGTCCGGCTCCAATCACTTTGGTTGGTTTCGTTTTTTCGCACGTTGACGGACCGCCTTCCAGAATGCAGCTTTGGACAGCCCTTTGCCTTCCTTGATCCTTTTGCGGGAGCAATTAAGCAACACTTGAATACGTGATGAATGTTCCATCTGTATCTCCGCGCACGTACGCGTTGTGCGCACGCATAAATGTCCCAAATCCCGATGATCGAATTCAGACAGGACCTGCCAAACTTGCCAATCGTTGCCGATGTACTCGGAAGGCCGGAATTGACCGCCAAGTTTTCAAGAATCAACTGAACATTGAATGTGAACATTGATTTCTTTGACAAACTCCATTGCCCACGTAAGGTCGAGGTGAGGCGGCCACCTTTTGTCGGCCTCGGTACTCCAATCGGTGAATGGCAGCTGCGCTGGTCGTGCTTTAGATTTCGAACAAATAACACACTCCGTTGCAACCCCCGAACGTCGGATTGCGCGCGCCATAGTGAGGAACGTCTGACTGACACACAAATCCGCGTATTCAAATCTAAAAAATGGTTGATAAGGATTAACCTTGCCGTCCGCGTTCAATTCCCAGCGTGTTGGAGGCTCCTCAATTAGCAATGCGCACTGGTTCTGTCCAACAAGCACTACGCACGGAATTTCTTTTCCAATCCGAGTTGTTCCCTGGTTTCCAGGAAACGGCTGAATGAGTCCCCACGCCTCCACCTCGGAGGAAAAGTACTCAGAGCGATAGCGAGTGTAGCTGCATGACCGAGACATTTGAACGCAGTATTCTTCTCCAAGAAAACACCAGGTAACTTTCTCGTCAACGAATTCCGATTCCAAAGCGTCGCGCAGAACTGTCCATTTTTTGTTCGATTCGCTCATGCACGATTCCTCATAAGAGGATTGTGAATTTGGTTCAACGCCCTTTAAGGTTGCTTGTTGCCGCCGCCACTCCTCGTTGAATGCATCGTCTCTTGGATTTGCGCGATCACTTTTTCGCTTGCTTCGCCTTTCGTTTGCGCTTCGGACTTCGTTTCGAGACCTTTGCCGGCGCTTTCCCTTCCGCTAGCGGTTCGATGCGGCGCGGCGGATAGGAAACGTATTGCCGACCGCTTTCCTTCTCCTGTCGGCGAGTGTCCTCGAAAATGGCCGCGATATCGTAGTTGAACTTCGCCGCATGTTCGTGTCGCGCCTTCCGAACTTCTGCGACAATAGGATCGTCGTTCATGGCTTTGCCTCAATCAATTCTTCGGGCGTGCAGATTATGGTTGGTAGATATCCTGCTCCTGAACATGTATCATTGATCAGCGAACGCATCGTTGCATTGGCGATGTGTTTGAAGTTCCATGTCGCCAAGTATTCTACGCCATTGACCACGGCCAATGCAATGTGCATCGCATCTTCCAGTTCTGATGGCGGCATTGCGCCTTTCGCAACCAAAGCGTCCACAAGATCTTGAGCTTCGTGCGTGGCTACGAGCAAAGGCAAGCCTTCCAAGACCGCAAGCCGATCCTTCGCTGCGTCCGCATCCCCGAATCCTGCTTCACGAATTACTCGTTCGGATGCGACCAACTCGAATGTGGCTGGCGCATTGCGCCACCAATCGCGCGTAATCTTCTGGCGTGCCGAGATAATCAGGTCACCGCTGGGCCACGCGGTCAAATAGCTTACGACGGACGTTTCGACGTAGACTTTCGGCTTCATATTCGCTCACTTCCGCTTCTTCTCATACTTCTCAATCTCCGGCGGCTTGATCGTCTCCAGCAGCTTCTGAATCACGTCTTCGCTCGTCTTGCCTTCCGCCTGGGCCTGAAAGTTCGTACTCACGCGATGCCGCAAGACGGGGATCGCGACCTTCTTGACGTCGTCGATCGCGACGCTGAAGCGGCCGTCCATCGCGGCCATGGCGCGGGCGCCTTGCACGAGGAAGATGCCGGCGCGCGGCCCGGCGCCCCAATCGACCATGCGCTTCACGAACTCCGGCGCCGCCGCGTCGCGCGGCCGCGTCGCGCGCACCAGCTTCGCCACATATTCCGTCACGAAATCGCCGACCGGCACGCTGCGCACCAGCTTTTGCAGGTTGAGGATCGCCCGGCCGCTCAGGACCTTGCTGATCTCCGCCGCTTCCTCCTTCGTCGCCAGGCTGATGATTTTGCGTTCCTCATCGTAACTCGGATAATCGACTTTGATGTTGAACATGAAGCGATCGAGCTGCGCTTCCGGCAGCGGATACGTGCCTTCCTGTTCGATCGGATTCTGCGTCGCGATGACGAAGAACGGCTCCGGCAAGTTGTAGGTCTCCTGGCCGACCGTCACCTGACGCTCCTGCATCGCTTGCAAAAGCGCGGCTTGCGTCTTCGGCGGCGTGCGGTTGATCTCGTCCGCCAAAACGATCGACGCGAAGATCGGCCCCTTGACGAAGCGGAACTCGCGCTTGCCGGAGCTTTCGTCGAGGATCGTCGTGCCGGTGATGTCGGACGGCATCAAGTCGGGCGTGAACTGGATGCGTTTGAACTGCACATCGAGAATTTGCGCGATCGAGCTGACCATCAACGTCTTGGCGAGACCGGGGACGCCCACCAATAGACAATGGCCGCGGGTGAACACGGCGGCGAGGATTTGCTCGATGACATCGGACTGTCCGACGACGGTGCGGCGAAGTTGCTCGATGATTTGTGTGCGAGCCTGACTGAATTGCGTCAGATACTCGCTGATTTTGTCGCTGGACACGCGGGGCCTTTCGGATGGACTGGGAAAGAACCACAGATGAACACGGATAAACACGGATAAGACGAGACCAGCGTCATCGCCTCAACACAATACCGCGTTCGAAACCATTGAGTCACCTCGTCTGTACAGCCGCGTGTGTTATCTGTGTTGAGCTGTGTTCATCTGTGGCTTTGTCGTTTGGCGCCCGCGCGGCGCGGGGTTCATCTTCATTGTAAACAAAAATCAAGGCTCGACGATCAAGACTTGATTTCGCGGCAGCCAACCGATTTCACCGCTGCTAAGACGAACTTGCAGCCAATCGCCGCGACGATGGACGATGCGCCCTTCCAATCCGCGCGGCAGCAGCGGCACGGACGCATGCTGCGGATAGCTCGGGCCATTGCCGCGATAGAACGGCGTATTCTCCGCGACAACCACCAGCGGCGTTTGACGATCTGCATCGGCGCGTGCGAATTCCAGCGTCAGCCAAACGCCGAAGAGAATGGTCGCCTGAATCGTCAAGAAAGCAAGCAGCATCCACGTCCTGGTCTTGGTCGCGACGGCGAATGTGCCGGTCAACCAGGCAAGCGCGTAAAAAATTCCGAACAGCCAACCAAGCTCAAGCAACGTCGGCCGATGGAGCCAAATGGGCCACGCGTCCGCTTCCGGTCGCCCCTGACCGGCTGCGGGATAGAGCACTTTGCCTCGCGCAAAGGCCAGGTGTTCGCGCATGGCTCGATCACTCGGATCGAGCTTGAGCCCGACGTGATACGCCCAGATCGCCACGGGCCAGCGATCGGCGAGGGCGGCGGCGTTGCCGAGGTTGCGATAGAGTGCGGGACTGCGCACGGCTCGGCGATGGAGTTCAAGGTAAGCGTCGGCTGACTTCGAGAAATCCGCACGCGATTGGATGAGGCGGCCCTTGTTTTGAATGCCCTCACGAAATGCGGCTAGCGCGTCGGCGACGATTTGCTCATTGGTTTGGGCGACGCTGATACTTGGCAGCAAGTGCATCACCAGCGTCGCGATAATGGTTATCGCACGCATGGGTCGGCCTCCAGCGCTTCGATCAGCCGAATGGCCTTTTCGGTCAACGGTTTCGCATCCGTCGGCATCCAATCAAATCGAGCCGCGTCGCAGACTTCGAAAAAATTCCTCCCCGCGGCACAGCGTTCCTTCGCGAAACCTCGGCGCTGCAGCCACGCCGCGACATCGTCCGGCGTGGGCTCGATGATGGAGAAATCAAATCGATCCACAAAGTACTGACACACAACGGCCCAGGGCGCCGCGTCGCCGCCAAGGAGCCGTGTGCGTGCGCGTTGACACGCCGAGCTGCGCTGATGCGCGTCCCGACGGCTTTGTTTCGTGAACCACCGCCGATACGCGGCCGCGCCGCCCAAACACACCAGCGGCGGCACGACGAGGATGAGCAGATAACCAACTGCAAATGACGGCAACGTGGCGCCCCCGTTTCTCAGCACGGCTTTCGTTTCATCGACGCGATAAAAGGAATCGGGCGCAGAAGTTTTCGTCAGCGTCGGCTCTCGAAAATCGGGCATCGGCTTGACGGTGATCTTGATCGACTCCGCATACGGCCCTTCATATTTGTTCTTGTCCGGGTTGAAGTAGACCAGTTTGACGTCGTCAATTGACTTCACATCCATGCGCTTGGGCCGCAATCGATACACAAACAACCAGGTTTTCTCCGCCTTCAGCACGCGATCCTCATCGGGCACGTTTTCAACGAAGAATGCGTCTTTCCAGTCCGGAAAGATGCGCAAGTGCTTGCGCGCCGGCTCGTATTTCGAGGATCCTTCGCCGATGATGCGCACGTGCAGCGTGATCGGATCCTCGACATGGACGTCGAGCGGCGACGCGCTGATTTCAATCTTGTACTTGCCGACGATGTTGCTGAAATCGTCCGGCCGTCCGGCGACGGGAGGCTCGATGGGCATCCTTTGCGCGAATGCCGGCACGGCAATCGCGGCGAGGATGGGCAGAAGGAAAAGCACTCGGTTCACGTCATCACCACTCCTTTGTCGAGAGCTGCGCCGGTCCAGGTGGGTTGTACTGCTGCCGGCGCGCCGCCGCGATGCGACGCGCTTCCTGTTCGAGCGTGGCCAGGGTCGCTTCCGGTGACAGTGGCGTGACGATCCCTTTGTCGGGCAAAAGGTCGATTGGGCCGGCGAAAAGGCTTTTGGACTTCGATCCTTTGGGTCCGTCCTTCGCATCGTCCACCTTGAAGCCCTTGGTTGGATCGACGGGCGCCCAGGCGCTGTCCTTTTTTTTGCCGTCTTTGTCTTCCGGCGTCGTCTTCGGCTTCTCTTTGTTTTTCGCGACGTCATTTTTTTCGGGTTGATTCTTGCGCGCCTTCAGAAGAAGGAGCTGCGCCAGCTCCAGGTTGTGCAGGGCGCTATTTCGCCACGGTGCCGCCGCGTCGGCCAGATGCAACGCGGCGCGATATGCCGCCACGGCCTCGCCAAATTCGCGCGCGTCTCCGTCCGCGTGTTTGACGAGGGAATTGCCCAGGTCGAAGCAGGCGCGGGCGCGGCGTTCGGCCGGCGCTGTGTCGTCCTCCAGGCAACGCCGATAGCATTCGATCGCTTCCTTGTAGCGGTCCAATCGATACAAGGAAGCGGCCTTGTTGAATGACAATCGGCCGGGGTCTTGCGTCATGCTTTCGGCCCGTTCGTAATGGCCGAGCGCTTCATCAAATTTTTGCCGCGCGAACGCATCATCGCCTTGACGCAGAAGCGTTTCGATCGTCGGAGGGTCCGACGCGCTGATGCAAAAGACAGCGGCCAGCATCAATGCGATCGTTGCCGCCTTCGACTTCGGTGTTGCCGAAGCGGCCGCAGCGCGGACGGCGGGACGTGAACCATCGCTTATCAACATGGTCAGCATGAAGAGCACCACGGCGGGCAATAAGAACCACGCATAGCGAAGTTGATACACCGGCAACGTCGCGGCGGTCGGCTCGGTACGCAGTTCCTCGGAGTCGAGCCAGTGCAAGACGTACGTGCCAAGCGAAATGTCCGCGCGATGAGCCGGCAGATATTCGCCGCCGGTGCGCTGAGCGATGTCGCGCAGCCGTTCCTCGTTGAGCCGGGTGCGGACAATGGCGCCGTCAAACTGAAGCAGTTCATTGCCGACCGGAATCGTCTCGGCCTTGTCGGGATTGCCGACGCCGACGACATGCACGCGCACCTTGCTTTCACTCGCCGCGGCAACGCCCTCGCGCCATTCATCATCGTCGGCCGGATCATCGCCGTCG
>Ga0105340_1000912_pt1 | contig 13597 bp, 19 predicted proteins | sample EasRivMeERMLT700_FD_89676 | JGI IMG/M metagenome (GOLD analysis project Ga0105340, IMG submission 89676) | Soil microbial communities from meander-bound floodplain in the East River, Colorado, USA - East River MetaG ERMLT700 | ecosystem: Environmental > Terrestrial > Soil > Floodplain | place... | reverse complement strand
GACTTTCGGCAAGGTGTTCCGGCAGTCCTTCCCCGCAGGCGTCGTCGCTCCCGACATTCGTGCCTATGTGTGCGATGACCCGGATGCGCTGTTCAAGGTCGCTGTCGTCTCCGGCACGACCGTGATCACCACCGTCGGCATTTCACGTTCTGCCATCGGCAAGAACATGACTCTCGTGCAGAACGCGGTGAATCCCGCCACTGGCAATTCGCAGGTCGCGGTCATTACGCCCGCCGTCGCTGCTACCCTGCCGGTGCGCGTCATCGACGTCGTGCGCGAGACTGCTCTCGGAGCCGATGCATTCACTGAGGTCATCGTTAAGTGGAACGCAGGTATGCATGCATATCTGAACCCGCTTGGCGCGTAAGGGAGTATTGAGCAATGGCGATTTCACGCGCACAACTCCTCAAGGAACTGCTCCCCGGCCTTAACGCCTTGTTCGGTCTCGAATACAAGCGCTATGGCGAAGAGCATAAAGAGATTTTCGAAACCGAAAGCTCTGAGCGTTCTTTCGAGGAAGAGACCAAGCTGTCCGGGTTCTCGGCGGCACCGGTCAAGGACGAAGGTTCGGCCATCGCGTATGACAACGCGCAGGAAGCATGGACCGCCCGCTACAACCATGAGACCATAGCTCTTGGGTTCTCACTCACCGAGGAGGCCATCGAGGACAACCTCTATGACTCCCTCTCGGCGAGATATACCAAGGCGCTGGCTCGGGCGATGAGCTATACCAAGCAGACCAAGGCTGCGGCCATTCTCAACAACGGTTTTACCGTTGGTGTTAATGGTGGGGATGGCGTTCCGCTGTTCTCGGCATCGCATCCGCTGGTTGGTGGCGGGGTCAACTCCAACATCCCTGCGGTAGCAGCCGACCTCAACGAAACGTCGCTTGAAGCTGCGGTCATTCAGATCGCTGCTTGGACCGACGAGCGCGGCCTGCTCATTGCGGCCAAGCCGAAGAAGCTGATCATTCCGCCTGCCTTGATGTTCACGGCGACCCGGCTCCTTGAGACCGAGTTCCGTGTCGGCACTGCCGATAACGACATCAACGCGCTGAAGAGCAACGGGTCGATCCCCGGTGGGTACGCGGTGAACCACTTCCTGACCGATCCGGACGCGTGGTTCCTGACCACGGACGTGCCGAACGGTCTGAAGCACTTCAATCGCGTCGCGCTCAGCACGGGCATGGACGGCGACTTCGATACCGGCAACGTTCGCTACAAGTCTCGCGAGCGGTACAGCTTCGGCTGGTCCGACCCGTTGGGCATGTACGGGAGCGTGGGGGCGTAAACACTCGGGGGGAGGCTCAGCCTCCCCCGACAGGAGACGCGCCATGATTAGTCTGGTTATCCTACTGATCCTCATCGGAGCAGGTTTGTATCTGTTGACTCTCGTGCCTATCGACGCGACGATCAAGCAGGTCATCTATGTCATCGTCATCGTGGCGGTGATCATATACGTGCTTACTCACTTGAGTATGCTGGGAGTGAATCTCTAGGCGTAACCACCCGTATCGACCGGCCTAGCGGACGTAGTAGAGACGATACGGGGAAGTGCTACTACACGGAGTAAGTCCATGGGAATGACCACTTTTTCTGGCCCGGTGCGGTCACTTGCCGGGTTCATCACTGGCCTTGATGCCTACGTCCCTCTTACCGTCGCGACGAAGACCCTTACCCCCGCTGATAATGGCACGACGACCGTCGTCAATTACACGGGCGTGGGTGGCATTCTCACGCTGCCAGCCGCGAGTGCCGAGAATCTCGGACTGACGCTCAACGTCCAGTTCGCGGCCACGGTCAATGTAGGTGGCTACAAGATCAAGACCATCACCAACAGCCCCGGCGACCTGTTCATTGGCAGCCTCTACCTTGCGGCCAGTGGCGGCGCGGCCACGCTCATGGTGCCGAACGGCACGGTGGACGACGTGATCAATCTCAACGGTGGCGTAACGGGTGGTGTCGCTGGTTCGGCGTTGACGTTCATCTGCACTGCGCTGAACCGGTGGACCGTGTCGGGTAACTTGATCTGCATCGGCGTGCCGTCTTCGCCGTTCGCCAGTTCCTGAGGAGTTATCAGCATGGCACTTGGAAAAGTTCTTGGGAGCGCGCTTGGTCTTGGGGGAATCCCCAAACTGCTGGCCGGTAAGGGCGTGGGTGACATTGCCCGCTCCGGTGGGCTCGGGCTGGCAGGCCTCATGCTCGCCAAGAAGAAGAAAAGGCCCGAGGCGGCGGCGGCAGGAGCCTCCGGCGCTACGGCGAAGGATGATACGTCTGCAGGAGTAGCGCCTAGCGGCGCTGCGGCTCCGACCATGGGCGACAAGTTCCGGCCCGGCATGGCCAAGGGTGGCGGCGTGGGTGGTATGGGCGGCAAGGCCAAGTGCTACGCCAAGGGCGGTAGGGTCTCCTCGCGCGCTGACGGCATCGCCAAGCGGGGGCACACCAAGGGCAAGATTTGCTAAGGATGTAGGTATGGCTGAGCGCAAGAAACTTACATTCGGACCCCGCAAGAAGGGGGAGAACCCCTTTGCGAAGAGCAAGGCCAAGAAGGGTAATCCCTTTGTGAAGGCCAAGAAGGGGGAGAACCCGTTCGCCAAGGCCAAGGGCTATGCTGATGGCGGGGACGTGAAGAGCCGCTATGGTGTAGGCGCGGTCATACAGGACATCAGCAAGATCGACCGTAGCGCGGACGACGCCGCCAACGCGGCGCTCGCCAAGCGGCGTGGTGTGTCGGTCGAGAGCCTCTACAAGAACCCGAGCGACGCCCCCGAGACAAAAGCTGATACTCCGAGTAGACAGCGGAAGATGGCATCGCCTTCTAGGCGGGCACCTGCGCCTGCGCCTGCGCCTGCGCCTGCGCCTGTGCCTGCGCCCACACCTTCTGCGAAGCCAGATATTGTCGTAACTGAACCTAAGCAGCCTAAAAAGGGAGGCACTACGCGTGGTGGCGGTGGTGGCACCCCCTACCACACACGTGCGGGCTGGAAGGGTGGCACGGAAGCAGCGCGACGCGCTGCCGCAGCGGCAGCGGCGAAACCTGCAGCGGCGAGGCCTGCAGCGGCGAAGCCCGCAGCGGCGGTGGTGAAGCCCACACCTACACCCACACCAAAGGGAGGCACTACGCGTGGTGGCGGTGGTGGCACCCCCTACCACACACGTGCGGGCTGGAAGGGTGGCACGGAAGCGCAACGGAAGTTGTTTGAGAGTCAAAAGAAGGCCGCTGGTGGAGCAATCAAGGGTTACGCCAAGGGCGGCAGCATCGACGGTTGTGCCAAGCGCGGCCACACCAAAGCGAAAAGGTCCAAGTAGTGCGCCAGATGACCATTCGAACGACAGGCGTGCAGGACTCCCTGCCGGTGGCGCTCGACCTCTATGGCTGGCCCAGCGTCTCGCTTCAGGCGGCGGTGACGGGCGGGGGGACGTACACCATCGAGCAGACGCTCGACGATCCGTTCAAGACGCCTCTGGCCAGCATCGTGTGGTTCCCTCACCCGGACACCAATCTTGTGGGCGCGACGACCAATAAGCAGGGCAATTATGCGTACATACCCGCAGCCATCCGCCTGCGGCAGACAGCGGGTGCGGGCTCCGTCGTTCTGACCATCATTCAGGCAGGGCCGTCTCCCGCCTAAGGAGGTGCCGTGCCCGGTCTGTACGAAAATTCTGGCCTCTGGGGAGGTTCGTCGGGACTGTGGGACGGTACGGTCGGGCTTAGCGGCACCGTGGTTCCCGTGGTTTTGACCGGTTTCGATGCCAGCTTCAATTCCGCCAACCTCGTCTATGACGAGGACGACCGACTGGTCTTCCGTACTGACGCCGTGCAGCGGCGCGCGGTGCGTGGGCGCACGGGGCATCTCACCGGCAAGTGGTATGTCGAGCTTTTGCCGCTGGTAGTGCGGTTCCGCTTCGCCGGGGTTGTGGACAGCAGCTTCACCGTCAACGGCGCGGGCGGTCCCGCAGGGATGAACCGGGTTGGCGTGCAGGGGGATGAGCTTGTCTACTTCGGGGGTTCCGACGTGATTGGCTTTGCCACCCCCGGCACCATCGTGCGGATTGCTTGGGACGGCGATGCGGACCTGTTGTGGACCAAGCTCGGCGGCGGCAACTGGAACGGCAGTGCGGGCGCTGATCCGGTGACGGGGGTGGGTGGTGTCTCAACCGCCGGGCTGGTCGGACCTGCCTACGTCGGTGCCACGCTGCGCCCGGTTGTTAATGCTACTGTGCGCTACCGCATTCCGGGTGATCTGGGGTATACCCTTCCCACCGGCTTCGCCGAGTGGGCTTCTTAGGAGGTGTGTGATGCGCAAATCACGCGGAATGGGGATTGCCAAGAGCGGGAGACACAAGGTCCCGAAGGACGACAGCCCGAATTCGGTGTCGCCCAAGAAAATCCTGCGCAAGGACAAGCCCCAGATCGTGAGCGTGTACGCCAAGGGCGGTAAACTCGACATCAAGGCGGCGATCAAGAAGCCGGGAGCCTTGCACGCCGACCTCGGCGTACCGCAAGGTAAGAAGATACCTGCAGCAAAACTCAACGCAGCGGCCAAGCAGCCGGGTAAGGTCGGGCAAAGAGCCCGCTTTGCACAAACACTCTCCGGCTTTAGGAAGGGGAGATGACTTACTACGGCTATATCCACTGCACCCCTGAGGGTGTCCCCTTTTACGTTGGCGCGGGGACGTTGCGGCGTATGCGCAGCACTCGCAAAACTAACCCCGGCTATCGCGACGTGCGGGAGCAGCATGGGTGGGGGGACATCCTTAAAGGTGGGTTGGAGTGCTCGGATAAGGACACGGCGTATGTACTTGAGCGTGGGCTGATTAAGTGTCTGACCCGCTCCGGAATTGAGCTTACCAATCTTGCTGCTGGTGGTCGAGGAACGACATCTCCAGTCCCTGAAACTAGGGCGCGCATGTCAGCGTCGGCTAAGCGGCGCGGCCCGCATGAGGCTGCGCGTCTTTCTCGGCTTAAGGGAGTTCGTGGCGTGCACATCGACCATGGTGTGCGGGAGTGGGAATCTTTGACCGCTGCGGCGCAGGATTTGAAGGTAAGCATTTCTGCGATCTACCGTGCAATTCGTAAGGGGCAGCGGTCCAAGGGCTGGAAACTGGAGTACGTGATGTGACTACTAGTGGTTCGAGCGACTTCAACCTCGACCTGAGTACGCTCGTAGAAGAAGCCTTTGAGCGCTGCGGAGCCGAACTGCGTACAGGCTATGACCTGCGTACCGCTCGTAGGTCTTTGAATTTGCTCACTATTGAGTGGGCTAACCGGGGCATAAATCTCTGGTTGGTCGAGGAGGGCGCAATTCCCCTTCTTCAGGGGCAGGCGGTTTATGCGTTGCCGGATGACACCATCGACTTGCTGGACCATGTGATCCGCACCGGCACCGACTTCAACCAGAGCGATCTCTCGATCACGCGCATCAGCGCAAGCACCTACATCACTATTCCGAACAAGAACACGCAGGGACGGCCTATTCAGGTATGGGTCAACCGGCAGTCTGGTGCGACCTACCCACCGATCAATCAGAACCCGCCGAACATCACCATATGGCCGGTGCCCAATCAGGACAATTATTACTCGTTTGTCTATTTCCGCCTGCGGCGCATGCAGAACATGGAGGGAGGCGCAAACACTGCCGATATGCCGTTCCGCTTCCTTCCCGCCATGGTGGCTGGGCTGGCGTATCATCTGTGCATGAAAATCCCTGATGCGCTCCCACGCATGCCGGTCCTCAAGGAGCAGTACGATACTGCGTGGGCCGAGGCCGCTGACGAGGATCGGGAAAAAGCTACGCTGCGCATCGTGCCGAGGAGCATGTATATCTGATGGGGAACCGCTTTGCCCGTGGAAAGAAGGCAATCGCGATATGCGATTTTTGCGGGTTTGAGTTCGAACTCAAGCGGCTGAAGTCGCTTGTCGTCAAGACCAAGCCGGTGAACATGCTGGTCTGCCCTCAGTGCTGGGTCAAGGATCAGCCGCAGCTTCAGGTTGGCATGTACCCGGTCGATGATCCGCAGGCGTTGCGCAACCCCCGGCCCGACAACACGTACTGGCAGGCGGGCATGACGGGGCTGCAAGTGGACCCGAACGCGCCGCCTGCCAACGTGCTCGCCTTTGGTGGTCCCTCGGGTGGCAGTCGCGTCATTCAGTGGGGTTGGAACCCGGTCGGCTTCAACAACGTCCTTGGGCTCGTGGGCCTCGTGGACGTCATGGAGATGCACGGCGAGATTGGAGATGTCACTGTGCAAACGGATGCCGTGTCGAGTGTCGAGGCCTCGGGAGCGATAGGGGGTGTCGCGGTGATAACTAATACGGGTACACCCGAAGGCACCGAGGGTATATCAGGGGTGGGTACGGTTGTAGTCATCATAACCTAGGAGATTAGCCATGGGCAGCGACGCGCGCAGCGAGACGAACGAATATAACAAGGACAAGGTTCAGCCGGGACCGAAGCTCCCCGAGGGCAGCGGCGGGGGCGGCTATCCGAATCCCAAGGTCAACACGCAGACCAAGCACATGTACGGTACGGGTGCAGCTACCAAGGGCTGCTATTACAGCAAAAACAGCGACTAATGACGTACGACGAACTCGTAAAGGCGATCCGCGCCTACACAGAAAATGATTTTCCCGATACGGCTGGGTCGGGGGATATGACGTCTGACGAGCAGATTGACCTGTTCATCGTCGAGGCTGAGCAGCGGATTTTCAACACCATCCAACTGCTGGACCTGCGTAAGAACTCGACGGGCAACTGCACGCCGGGGGTCAAGTATCTTGCTACGCCGACGGATTGGTTGGCAAACTTCTCGTTGGCAGTTATTGACCCAGTTACAGGGGAGTATGAGTATCTCCTCAACAAGGATGTGAACTTCCTGCGCGAGGCGTATTCGAGCCCCAATGATCAGGGCAAGCCGCAATTTTACGCCTATTTCGACAAGGACAGCTACATTCTCGCACCGACGCCCGATCTCGCCTACTTGATGGAACTCCATTATTTCTATTATCCGGAGAGCATTACGACGGCTCCCTCTGGACGTACGTGGCTAGGGGACAACTTCGACAGCGCGTTGCTTTATGGCTCGCTCTTGGAGGCCTACACCTTCATGAAGGGCGAGGCTGACGTGATGGCGGCGTACAAGGCGCGCTATGATGAAGCAGCGAGCTTGCTCAAGCAGCTTTCCGAAGGCAAGAATAGGGAAGACAACTATAGAACTCGCCAAGTGAGGTATCCCGTTCAATGAATATGCTACTCGGTGAAGCCCTTGTTGGAAGTGTCATGGTGCAGACCACCAGCGGGCGTGGTGCGTCGCCGGAGGAATTCGCTGAGCGTGCGCTTCGGCGCATCATTTATATAGGCGAGCATGTGCCCCCCGAGATACGTGCGCAGGCGGAGGGGTATCGCGAACATATCCGTGACGTGCTGCTCTTCTATCTCAGGGAAGCCGTGAGCGCACACAACCGGACGTTGGCGATCAAGCTGACCGAGGCCGGACACCCTGAACTCATATCACTGTTGGAGGACTGACATGGCCATAGTGCAAAGCATGCCCACTTCGTTCAAAGCGCAGGTTTTGCTCGCCGTGCACGATTTTCGACCTGTGGGTGACACGTTCAAACTGGCGCTTTATACCTCGCTGGCGGTCCTCGATGCCACGACTCTGGCGTACACCCCGGTTAACGAAGCGGTCGGCGTCGGCTATCCCGCTGGTGGCGGTACGCTGGTCAATCAGGGTGTGACGAGTGGTGGCACGACGGGGTTCACCGATTTTGCCGACCTGACATTCCCATCCGCGACGATCACTGCGCGCGGTGCATTGATTTATAACACAACACCCTCTGCGCTCGACAATGCAGGTGGTGTGCTGGTGAACCCTGCGTGTGCGGTTCTCGATTTTGGTTCGGACAAGACCTCGACGGCGGGTGATTTCAGTATCATTTTCCCGGCACCGGCAGCGGCGACGGCGATTATCAGGATTGCGTAATGACTGACGTTGTCGTCGGCTGGGGATGGGGCCGCGATAGCTGGGGTGAAGGTGCATGGGGGACGGACGAGTTCCCCGGCCTGCTGGTCGGCGAGCTTGGTACGGTCGCAGTTATCGCGGGAACGGGGGTTACTGTCCCGCTGACGGGTGTCAGCGCTCTCGGCGAGATTGGTACCGTCACGGTGACATTCCCCGTGACGGTGTTTGTTACGGGCGTAGGGGCAGTTGGTGTAGTCAATATAGCTGGTGTCATTGGTGATGCAGTTGTATATCCCTTCGGAGTAGAAGGCGTTGGCCAGATCGGCTCACCTCTCGTCTGGGGTCAGATCGACGATGGTCAACTTCCCGACTGGCAGCCGATAGATACCCCACAAACGGATATCTGGACGCCAATACCGGCTATCGACGCCGATATATGGACGCGAGTTCTTACGTGAGGACGGTCAATGCCCAGCACTTGGAGTGATCTCAAAATCGAATTGATGGCCACGGGTGAGAAGAACACCACGTGGGGAAATATTACCAACGAGAATCTCGGCACCGCCATCGAGGAAGCCATCACCGGGTCGGCCAGCGTGGCCATCGCCGGGGCCGACGTCACCCTCACGCTGGTGAACACCAACTCGCTTCAGACCGCGCGCGCCTTGCGCCTCGTCCTGACTGGCGCACCGGGCGCTCCGCGCAACCTGATTCTCGGTGCCGGGTGCCAGATCAGCAAGCAGTACATCATCGACAACCAGACGGATGCCGTGGTTACGGTCAAGAACACGACCGGCACGGGCGTGGCTGTCCCTGCGGGCAAGTCCACGATGGTGTTCAACGACGGCGTGAATGTCATTACTGCGTTCAATTATGTGGCTGGTTCGCCTCTGTCCGGGTTCACGCCGGATTTCGTGGTCAAGGGGGGTCCCGGTGGCGGGCTGATCTCGTCGCCGATCCTGTTCGAGGGGCCCGGGATTGTTAATGTCTTGGGGAGGATGGCCATCCAGAGCCCGGTGGCGGGCGACAACCATATTACGGTCTTTAACCCCACCGATGCGCGCATCCTCCTGCTGACCAGCGCCGGGAATACTGGCTATATGATCGCCAACGGCGTTACGTTTTCTCTCGTGTCCGGTGCCGGTGGGCCGATGGAGCTTTCCACAGGTGGTCTGACGCGGATGACCATAGGCGCTGATGGTAACACGCTTTTCACAAACCCGGTTCGTGTCGACACGCCTACTGATACTACCAACGTGTACTTTCTCGGCGCTACCGCTGGTCTGCGCATGGGGTCCATGCTCAATGCAGGTTTGATACAGGCCGTTGATGAGACGGGTTCCGCCGCATTTAAGCCAATGGTTATGACTGCTGTAGATTATAATTTTAACAAGGATACTGGTGTTACGTATTTGCGTCTTGATGCGTCAGGAGCAACTGTTAATTCTGCTCTTTTTGTAGCTGGTGCTACTACTATAAATAATGCTCTTGCTGTAAACGGCACTGTTACTGTAAATAGCGGGGCAGCGCCAGAGATTGCTCGTTTCGGGAGCAATGATGCTAGCCCCTTCATAACCCTTTACAGTGGTGGTGTTCGTAAGGCATTTATTCAAAATACTCCTACCGCGCTGGCTCTAACATCTGAAAATGCAAACATAACTCTTGGTGTTAGTGCCGCAATAGCCTTTGCTGGTAGTGCTCTTTCTTGGCGACCCGCTGCCGATAACGTCTGTGCGCTCGGCCTCGTGGGCAACAGGTGGACGACAGTCTTTGCCACGACCGGCGCGATCAACACCTCCGACGCGCGTGAAAAGGACTGGCGCGGCGGGCTTAACGACGCTGAGCTTCGCGCCGCCAAGGGCATCGGAAAAGCTGTCGGCATCTACCGCTGGCTCGACGCCGTCGAGGCCAAGGGCGATGCTGCGCGGCTCCACGCGGGTGTGACTGCACAGACCGTCATGGCCGCCATGGAAGCCGAAGGGCTCGACCCCTTCGCCTATGGCTTCGTCTGCTACGACGAGTGGGAGGCCGAGGAAGCTGAAGAAGGTACGCCAGAGCAGCCAGAGATCGTCGAGGACGGCGTGGTCACCCAGCCCCACCAGCCCGCCATGCCCGGCCTGCCGGGACGCGCAGCAGGCAATCGCTACGGCGTGCGCTACGAGGAGTTGGCTATGTTCATACTCGCGGCGCAGGAGCAGCGGCTTGCGGCGCTGGAGGCGGCGGCAGGTGTAGCATGAGTTTCATAAAACTCCAGTTCCGCCCCGGCATCAATCGAGACACGACCAACTACTCCAATGAGGGCGGCTGGTACGAGACTGACAAGGTGCGGTTCCGCTCCGGTTACCCGGAAAAGATCGGCGGCTGGGAGAAGCGGTCTCCGACACCGATTGTTGGTTACTGCCGCCAGATGTGGGGGTGGATCACAACCTTTGGAGACAGGCTCCTTGCGCTTGGGACCAACGTGAAGGTCTATATCGGATATCTGGACGACTATTTTGACATCACCCCTCTCAGGGACAGCGTGCCGACGCTGACGACGCCCGATACCGATAGCTCCATCAGCACGACCCTCGGGAGCAACATTGTTACTTTTACGCTGGCGGTGCCGCATCTCATCGTGGACCCCTCCTACGTCGTTATCTCGGGCATTCCGGTCTCGACCATCGGCGGCATCCCGTCGTCAGAGATCAATGGCAACCATCTGGCTACGCCTATGGGGGTGAACATCTTCACCATCACGGTGCCAACCGTGGCAACCTCCTCGGTAGCGGGGGCGGGCGGCGCGGCCATTACCATCGACTTTGAAATCCCTCCCGGCTTCCCGATCAACACGCTCGGTTTCGGTTGGGGCACGGGCACATGGGGGCGTGGTACATGGGGCTCGGGTGCCAATCCGTCCGTCACGCTTGGCCTGCGTGACTGGTGGTTCGATAATTTCGATAACGACCTCGTGATGAATATTCGCAATGGGCAGGGCTACTGGTGGCGGCGGGGCATCTTTACCGATCCCGTCCTCGCGCTGAGCACCAAGGCAATACGGCTACGGCAGTATGCACTTGAGGAAGGATTTGATCCGGACGCGGTCCCCTCGAAGATTATGCAACTGCTGGTATCTCAGCAGGACAAGCATCTTATCGCTTTCGGCGCAGTACCCTTCGGAACCACTGACCCTGCGAACTTCGATCCGCTGCTGATCCGCTGGGCCGATCAGGATACGCCGGGGGATTGGACTCCCGATGCGCTCAACACGGCGGGTGACATTCGCGTGTCGCGCGGGTCGCGCATCATACGCGCACTACCGACACGGCAGGAAATCCTCGTCTGGACCGACACTCACCTCTACGCCTTCCAGTTTCTCGGCACGACCGACGTGTTCGGGTTGCAGGAGTACGCGGACAATGTCTCGATCATGTCCCCGCGCGCGTGCGTCACGGCATCGAACGTGACCTACTGGATGGGGAAGGACAAGTTCTACGCCTATACAGGCCGCGTCGAGACACTGCCATGCACGTTGCGCGACCACGTATTCAGCAACATCAACCACGCGCAGTCGGAGCAGGTGATTTGCGGCACAAGCGAAGAGTGGAGCGAGGTCTGGTGGTTCTACCCCACCGCCGATTCCGACTTCAACAACGCTTATGTCGTCTACCAGCATATCGACCAAGTCTGGTATTATGGTTTTCTCCCGCGCACGGCTTGGTACGACACCCCGCTTCACGCGTACCCTCTGGCGTGCAACACCATAGGCGGCGAGAACGAAGGCTTCCTCTACAGCCACGAGAAGGGCGTCGATGATGACGGCCTGCCGATGGCATCGTTCATTCAGTCGAGCGACTTCGATATCGGTGAGGGCGACAAGTTCATGCTGACGCGCCGGATGATCCCCGACCTCACCTTCAAGGGCTCGACTGTCGCCAACCCTGAAGTAACGATGCAGGTCAGCATGCGCCGTTTCCCCGGCTCACCTCGTGTCAACGAGCCCACCGACGCCAAGAAGGTCATCGAGATGGCGGTCGGCGAGTACACAAGACAAGTGTTCATTCGTGCGCGCTCGCGCCAGATGGCGCTCAAGATTTCGTCCGAGAACCTCGGCGTGAAGTGGAGTCTTGGCTCACCGCGCCTCGACACGAGGGAGGACGCTCAGCGGTAATCCCATGGCTCTCGCAAAGTTTAACGCCCCGACACTGCCGAGCCCCCCGGCGCAGTATGACCCGCAGTATATGCGGCAGTTGATCCGGAGCATCGAGATTTATCACGGTCAGTTGGACTCGTTGACACCTAATGTCGCCGAGAGCTATTCGGCTACGTTCCTGATGGGTATATTGATACCCACAGGGTTCACGACCGTAGAAAAGCTCGCACTTCCGGCTGTCGAGGGTGTAGTGATATTCGACAAGACACTGCAAAAACTATGTGTGTTCACCGCCACCGGATGGGAAACCATAACCTCGGCGTAGGAGGCTTGAGATGCAAATGCCCGCGTCCACCATGGGAGGGACCAACGCCCCGCAGCCGTCAGGGCTATCCTTCTACGGTGGCAACCCCTCTCAGTCTCCCTCGGTGTCGCAGCCGACCGGGGGGATGCCTGCCGCGCAGGGGTTCGCAAATATGACGCAGCCCACGCCTCCGGCTCCGGCACCGCAGCCGTTGAATCCGCAGGCGAGCCAGCTTCAGAGCCAAGGACGCGGCGACGACAGCCAGCTTGTCCACATGACGCCCAACGAAGTGAACAGCCTTAGGGGGCTGGCGCAGCGCTTCGGCGGCGACCTCACCACCAACCCGCAGACGGGATTGCCTGAGGCGGGCTGGCTTGGAAAACTTCTTCCTACGATTCTCGGTGCAGCGCTGACTGCTACGGGCGTAGGGGCCCCCATAGCGGCGGCCATGGTCGGCCTCGGCCAGACGGCGATCACGGGGGACCTCGGCAAGGGGCTGACGGCGGGACTTCAGGCATTCGGCGGCGCAAGTCTTGGCGGCGCGATGGGGCTGGGTGGTACAGCGGAGGCAGCGGCGGGAGGGCTCGCGCCGCCCGTGGGTGTATCGGAGGGGATCGCGAACTCGCAGCCGTTGGTTGACGTGGCCGCCGCTCCTGCAATCACTCCTCCTGTGATGCCGCCCATGACACCGCCCGTGGCACCGCCCGTTATGCCGTCGGTTGGCGGACTTCCGTCGCTTTCGGGTACACCGCCGGTAGAGAGCATCACCCCGGCATCACCTACACTGATGCGCCCATCGACGGCGATCACGAACTCGCAGCCGCTGCCTATTCCCGCCGCTCCTGCGCTCCCTCAAACCGTGATGCCGTCGCCACCATCCATCTATGACAAGGCAGGCGACTTTCTCGACAGGTTCAAGGAGGCATCGCGCGAGCTTCCCAGCGGGCCGATGGACCCCAACAAGACGGTTGGCAAGGTGGCTCCGTGGCTGGCTGGTGCGGGCGTACTCAGCACTCTCTCCGATGTCACTGCGCCGAAGCCGTGGGACCCGAATGCAGGCAAGGAGGAGGAAGACCCGTACCAGAAGATGCAGGCCGCGCCGCGTACGTCGATTTTCGACGAGAAGTACAGCGGCGGCGCGAGTCCGCTGTCGTCTCTCGGTGTGCAGCCGCTGAGTGGCACGCCTGCGACCGGCAT
>Ga0105340_1000908_pt1 | contig 13634 bp, 10 predicted proteins | sample EasRivMeERMLT700_FD_89676 | JGI IMG/M metagenome (GOLD analysis project Ga0105340, IMG submission 89676) | Soil microbial communities from meander-bound floodplain in the East River, Colorado, USA - East River MetaG ERMLT700 | ecosystem: Environmental > Terrestrial > Soil > Floodplain | place... | reverse complement strand
CGCGCGGCCGCGGCAGTGATCTTCAGCCGACGGCGATCGGGATCCGTTCTCCGGACCGGACCGCCCCCGGGGCGCCGGCGGTGGGGCGCGCCGCCGCGCCCGGCAGCGGCTCGAGGAGCCGCTTCCCGCTTTGGATGAATTCCTCCCACTCCGACCGATACTTCGTCACGTAGGCGATCATAGGGGCGGCGTCGGCGTCGGCGAGCGGGCAGATCGTGTTCCCCACCATCTGCTTCGCGACCACCGGGATCAGATCCAGGTCGGCGATGGTGCCCTCCCCAGCCAGGATCCGACGCACGAGGCCCGCGATCCAACCGGTGCCCTCGCGACACGGCGAGCACTGACCACAAGATTCATGAGCGAAGAAATGCGCGATCGAGTACGCGGCCTCGGGGATCGAGATTGTGTGGTCGATCACCACCATCCCGCCCGAGCCGAGGAAGGTCCCGAACTGCGCCATCGACTCGAAATCAAGCCGCGCCTTGTCCACTTCCTCGGGAGTCAGGATGTTGGTCGAAGCGCCCCCGGGGACGACGCCCTTGAGCTCGAACCCGTCCTGCATCCCGCCCAGATCCTCATCGAGGAATTCGCGCAGCGGGATCCCGAGCGGGACCTCGTGCACGCCCGGCTTGCGCACCCGGCCCGAGACACACATGAGCCGGGTGCCGGTCGACTTCTCGGTGCCGATCGCTTTGTAGGCCGCACCCCCGTGCGCCATGATCCAGGGCACGGTGGCCAAGGTCTCGACGTTGTTCACGACCGTCGGGCAGCCATAGAGGCCCACTACCGCCGGGAAGGGCGGCTTCAACCGCGGATAGCCCTTCTTTCCCTCGAGCGACTCGAGGAGCGCCGTCTCCTCGCCGCAGATGTAAGCGCCTGCCCCGCGATAGAGCGTGAGCTCGAGATCGAACTTGGAGCGCAGGATATTCTTGCCGAGGAAGCCCGCGGCCCTCGCCTCCGCGATTGCCTCCGACACCAGGCGAGCCGGAAGCGCATACTCGCCGCGAATGTAGATGAAGGCGTGATGGACGTTGAGCGCGAAGCTCGCGAGCACGATCCCTTCGATCATCCGGTGCGGGAAGCGCTCGAGGAGGAGCCGATCCTTGAAGGTGCCGGGCTCCGACTCGTCGGCGTTCACCACCAAGTAGATCGGCTTCTCCGACTGCTTGTTGATGAAACCCCACTTGACCCCGGCCGGGAAGCCGGCGCCGCCGCGGCCCCGCAGGCCCGACTCCTTCACCTCTGCGATCACTTGGTCGGGCGAGCGCTCCTTGAGCACCTTTGCCAGGGTCGAATAGCCGCCGAGGGCTTGATAGCCGGCCAAGGTGTGCGCATCCGCGCGCGCGAGACCCGCGAGCAGGATCTGCGGCCTCCGCTCCTGCGGCATGCCCTGGCTCTTCCCGGTGCTCATCCGGTGCCCATCCCCCTGTTCAACGATCCAGCTCGCCGGCAATGATGTTGAGACTGCCGAGCGTCGCCACCACATCGGCGAGCAACATCCCGCGCAGCATCTCGTCGAATGCCTGGAACACCGCGAAGCATGGCGGCCGCACCTTCACCCGGTAGGGCTTCCGCGTGCCGTCCGAGACGATATAGAAGCCGAGCTCGCCGTTCCCTCCCTCCACCAACCCGTAGACCTCGCCCGGGGGCGGGAGGATACCGTGCATGATGAGCTTGAAGTGGGCCATCAGGGCTTCGATATTCGTGTACACCTCCTGCTTGGGAGGCAACGCGATCCGCCGGTCGTCCACGATCACCGGACCATCGGGCAACTGATCGAGCGCCTGCTCGATGATCCGCACGCTCTGCCGCATCTCCTCCATTCGGACCAGATAGCGGGCGAAGACATCGCCCCCGTGCTCGACCGGGATCTGCCACTCGTACTGCTCGTAGCCGTGGTAGGGGTGATCGCGGCGCACGTCGTAGTCGACGCCCGAGGCGCGCGCGCAGGGACCGGTCCATCCCCACGCAATCGCCCGCTCCCGGGCCATGACCCCCACCCCTTGCCCGCGCAGCTTGAAGATGGGGTTCCGGGTGTTGAGCTTCTCGAGATCGAGAAGCGCCCGCGCGACATCCTTCCGGATCACCTTGCGGCAGCGCTCCACCCAGCCCGGCGGCAGATCGTCCTGCAAGCCGCCGATCCGCACGTAGCTGACCGTGAGCCGGGAGCCACAGCAGGCCTCGAGCAGGTCGTAGATCACCTCGCGCGGGCGGAAGGCGTACCAGAAGTTGGTGATCGCTCCCAGATCGACCAGGTTGGTGCCGATGCACACCAGGTGGTCCATGATCCGGGAGAGCTCGCTCAAGATGACGCGGATCGCCTGGGCGCGCGGCGGGATAGTGCAACCGAGGAGCTTCTCGACCGTCAGGCAGTAGCCGACGCCGTTGATCATCGACGAGCAGTAGTTGAGGCGATCGGTGTACGGGATGACCCCCCAGTAGTCGTGGGTCTCCGACATCTTCTCGAAGCAGCGATGGAGGTACCCGATCTCGGTCCGGGACTCGACGATCCGCTCGCCCTCGAGCACGCACTCGATCCGGAAGGTCCCATGGGTCGCCGGATGCTGCGGTCCGATGTTGACCACCATCCGCGGGGACTGCGGCTGGTTCAAGATTTCCAAGGTCGACGTCATCTTGGAGCCTGCTCGTTGGGCACTTGCAATCCGTTCACGATCCCGGCGCTATCCGCTGCTCGCACCGTCCGGCGGAGCGCCGGCCTGGTCCTCGGTAAAGAGGTCGTAGGTGCGGGAGAGGCGGTGCCGCTCGGCGGGATGATAGTCCTTGCGGAGCGCGTGCCCCACGAATTCCGCGTGGGTCAGGATGCGCACCAGGCGGGGGTGGCCGCGGAACCGGATCCCCATCAGATCCCAGGCTTCGCGCTCGAACCAGTCGGCCGCCGACCAGAGATCGATGAGCGAATCCACGGTCGGATCCTCCTCCGGGATCTGCACGTGGAGCCGCACTCGATGGCGGAAACGGAGCGAATACAGGTTGTAGACCATCTCGAACCGCGGCGTCCGGCCGAGGTGATCCACGGCCCCCACGTCCATCAGATAGTCGTACTGGAGCTCCGGGTGATCGCGGCACTGGCGAGCGGCGGACACGAGGGCCTCGCGCCGGATCTGGATCGCCAGATCGCCGAACGCCATGCTGGTCCCGATCACCGCGGTTCCGAGCTCGGCCTTGAGGAGGCGGGCGGTCACGGGCTCCGGGAGAGCCGCGGCTTCATCCGCCTCGCCGGCCGCTTCCAGGCCGCTCTTCACCTCGCTGTCGCTCATCCCTGGCGCTCCGTTGGGGTGCTCGCGGCGGCCGCTAGACCCGGACGCTCTCGCGCACCGCTTCCCGAGTCGCTTCGCGCGTCGCCTCGCGAGCGGCGTTCCGCGCCGCCCACTCCCGAGTCGCGATCTGCGGGCGGGTCTCTCCGCGCTCGATGCGCTTCTTGAGCTCGAGGATGCCGTAGATGAGCCCCTCGGGCGTGGGCGGGCAACCCGGCACGTAGACGTCGACTGGAATGATCTCGTCGATCCCTTGCATGACATGGTAGGCGCGATAGAACCCGCCCGACGCGGCGCAGGCCCCCATCGCCACCACCCATTTCGGGTCCGGCATCTGCTGGTACACGGTCTTCAACACCGGCCCGAGCTTGTCCACCACCGTGCCGGCGACGATCAGGAGATCGGCCTGCCGGGGCGAGAACCGGATCACCTCGGCCCCGAACCGCGCCAGATCATAGTGCGACGAGATCACCGACATGACCTCGATCCCACAGCAGGCCGTGCCGTAGGTGAGCGGCCAGAGCGAGTTCCCCCGCGCCCAGTTGACGAAATCGTCCACCCGGGTGGTGAGCCACTGCATGGGCATGCCATTCCCGGTTGCCCCACCCTTGGAGGGTGGGGCCTGGCCGAGCGGAGTAATGGCGATCGGTTGATTCCCGGCCATGTCGTCGCCTGCCTCCTCGCGCTTCCTGGACTAGTCGCCTGGGCTCGAATGACGGGTGGAGGTCGAGTTTAGTGCGGCGCCGTGTGGGGCGGGGCCACCGGGGCCTCGACCGGCGCCGGCGACCGGCCCTCGAGCCGGCGCCAGGCAAGGACGTATCCCGTCACCACGATCGCCTCGAAGATCAGGTAACCGATGAGCAACGGAGGCAACTGGACCCCCGCATCGCCGCCGGCATAGCTGTGCAATCCCACCAGGAAGTAGTTCACGCCGTACACGGTCATGACGAGCAGCTGGAGGCTCAGCACGGTCACCAGCACCATCCCGCGCTCGCGGAGCCAGCCCGCCTGCTTGCCATGCACCACCACCAGGAATCCGACCAGGGTGATGAGCGCCCAGGTCTCCTTCGGGTCCCAGCCCCAGTACCGACCCCAGGAGGCGTTGGCCCAGATCGCCCCGAAGATGACCCCCGCGGCCAGACACAGGACGCCGACCTGGATCGCCCGATACATGAGGCGGAGCGCGGTGCGCCGCATGTCGGCCCGCTGCGGGAAGAGAATGGTGGCGAACATGATCACATGCGCCACCGCCGCCGCCAGGGTCAGCGCCGCATCACCGAACAGGATCGTCGTCACGTGGTACTGGAGCCAGGTGGCGTTCAAAACCGCCACCAGGGGGTTGATCGCCGGGTCGAGCGGCAAGTAGTGCGCGAGCACGAGCACGATGAACCCGGCGATGCCGGCCGAGGCGCCGTAGATCCGGGTCCGACTCATCGCTTCCAAGAAGATCGCGAGCCCGACGAGCCCCCAACCGATGAAGATGAGCGCCTCGTACATGTTCCCGACCGGCGCGCGGCCGGTGAGGATGGTGCGCACCACGAGCCCATAGGTCTGGATCCCGAACCCGGTGAGGAGGAGCAGGAAGGAGGCGACGTACAGCCAGCGCCGGCGCACCGCGAACCCGAGGAGGAATCCCACGGCGGCCAACAGGTACGGGATCTGCGCCAGCCGGTGCGGGCGCGCGCGGTTGTACTGGATCTCGAGCGCGACGTGTTTGGGATCGGGATAGCTCTGCGCTTTCATCGCGGCGAGCCGATCGCGGAGATCGCGACTCGCGGTGAGGAAGGCCGTCGAGTTCCCGGCCAGGAAGGCTTCGTCCATGGCATTCCAGGGGCTGGTGATCGAGCCGCCGATCGCCGGCGCCGACGCCACCTGCGCCACCGACAGCCACTCGACGCGCTCGCCGGGAGTGGGAACGAATCGCGGCTCCTCGCCTCCCATGAGCATGCTCATCTGCACCAGACGGCCATAGACATTGGAGACTTCGCGCTCGATTCGATCCAGGTCCTCACTCATCCCCGCGTGCTGCTTCGCGCGCACCTCCTCCACCATGGAGATGAACTGGGGGTTGTTGAGGAGCTCACGATAGCTGAAGCGCTGCCGGCGCGCATCGAGGCCGGCGCGCTCCTTGAAGGGCTGGAACCCGATCTTCAGGAGCTCCTTGTCGGCCAGGGATTCGCCCTTGAAGCACAAGGTGAACAGGAGATCCATCGCGCTCAGATCCTCGAACTTCTCCTTGCCGGTGATGGCGCGCGCGGTCTCCCGAGCGTAGGTGTCGAGGGGCTTCACCCGGCCCCCGCTCTGCACTGGAATGCTCTCGGCCGTGGAATAATCGATGGCGACGGCCGAAGACGAAGCGGCTTGATCGGCCGCGACCGGAGCGGCGGCGATCACCGCCCCCAGGGCGCAGGCCAACCAGGAGACACACGAACGTCCCCGCGTCCGACGCGGAGCGGGCTGACTAGACATGGCGATTGCCTCCTCCGAGGCCCGAGGCCGAAGCTTCGAGCGCCCCCTCGCCCAGTGGACTCTGAACAGGCACTTCCGGCGACGAATCTCGTCGCGATCCGGAGGCGCGGACAAGGTAAGGCTTGACGAAGAAAATCAATATGAACCCCAAGATCAAGATCAGGAACCCAGTATACACGACCGGCACCCCGGGATCGTTCGCGACCGAGAAGATGGAGGTCTCCTTCTCCCCGCGCTGGAAGCTGGACTGGAAAATCTTGTAACCCTGGAACTTGAGCGGGTGGTTCATCGAGATTTGACGATCGAACTGCCGCTCGGGCGACGTGACCACCACGTCCGACTCGAACGACTGGGCCATCGTGATCCCGGGATAGGTGATCTCCCGAAAGTCTTTCAGCGCGACCGCGAAGCCGAGATCGTGTCGCTTCCAGCTGTAGTCGAGCGTGATCGTGCGGTCGCCGATCATCACCGGTTGCGGCATCCCCTGGGTCACCCACGCTTCGGTCGCCGCTCCATCCTGCTCGAGCCGAACGTGAATCGCCGGGTTCCGCTCTTCCCGGCCGCCGTTCGAGATGCGCTCGGTGAGGTGCGCCCGTTCGATCAACCGGGCCACCTGGAGCTCGGACCCGGCTTCCGGATAGGCGATCGGCTGCCCCGGCGTCACCATCCCGCGGCGCTCCGCGAAGCCGTCGCCGCCCGCGAGGTAGTGGAGCTCCCCGCCAGGACCGAGAACGAACTTCACGCGGCCCGCGACCGCGGGCGGCCGGTCCTCCGGGAAGCGATAGCCGGCGGTCGCCGTGATCGGCGTTCCCTCCCGATGCACCGCGTTCAGATCTTGATGATCGGCGAGGAGGAGGTGGCGCTCGTGGGCCCCGCCCGGTCCCGCGACATCGAGGATCACCGCCGGATTGGCCAGATTCGCCGAGCGGCTCGCGTAGCGCTCCTGGGAGACGGTGAAGTGCGGGAAGAAGCCTTCGATCGTCGCCACCACCTCGGTGCCCGCGACCGGGGTGGGGCGCCCGAGGCCACCGTCCACCGGGATCGAGAGCCGGCGGCCGCCCTCGAACCCGATCTCGACCACTCCCAAGTGCTGCGTCGTGACCGGCCCCGGCTCGCCCAACTCGCGCGCCAGCTCGGCGGCTTCGCGGGCCTCGACGAAGCTCACGCGCGCCGCTCCGATCGTCAGCTCCCGGTGCTCGCCCCCGCGCGCGAAGAGCGATTCCTTCGTCTCGCCGCTCCAGTCCACGACGTGCAGGTCGAGCGCCGGATTGGGCTCCGAGCCGTCGTCGGCCAGGACGCGCTCCGAGCGAAAATCCGGGTAGTACTGATCGACCACCATCTGGATGCCGGCCTCGGGCAGTTTGAACTCATCCCGCACGTTCATCCGCCCGCCGGTCTTGTCATAGTGCGTGTCGTATTCGCGGGTCACCGTGCTTCCGCCCTGCTCGAAGCTCGCACGCAGCACGTTGTGATCCAAGAGGAGGTAGCTCCGCGATTCGCCCTCGGGGATGATGAGCTGGCCCTCGGTCTTCATGTTCCGGCTCATCATGCCGCCGATCAGGATCACCATCACGCCGATGTGGGTGGTGATGAATCCGGCCTGGGAGAGCTTGCGCTTGAACCGGCGGATGGTGCAGCAGATGAGGTTCAGCCCGAAGAAGATGAGGAGCGCGTCGAACCAGCGGGAATTGTAGAAGAGGAACTGGGCGGCCTTGTTCCCGTTCCGGGCCTCGAAGATGGTGCCGATGATGAGCGTGAGGAGAATGATCGAGAGCAGCACGATGGTGAGCTTGAGCCCGGTCATCCACCAGTAGACGCGATAGAGGGCGCTGTCACGGAAGCCAGACATGAAGCTCCTTGGTCATACTCCGGGGACGGTCATTCTCGAAGATCCGCCCCGTCCCCCCGGGCCGGAACCCGTGGCCAGGGCGGATGGGGCCAACGCCCCTCATCCTTTACCCGGCGCGAGCGATCCACTCTCCAGAGGTAGCGGCGGATCGGAGGGTTCCGATTAGGACCGATGAACGAGTCGCCGCTCGCCCCGGGGACGGATGGAGGTCGGGGCCGCTCGAGTCGGCCGGCCCGCGGTTCCGGCCGACTCGGTAACAGGTTGCGCCACAGGGGTCTTCGCCTTGCTGGCAGGCCATTGGGGGGCAAAGCCCCGCAGTATGTCACCGGCCGCGGGCTTAGGTCAACGCAGGCGGGGGCAAAGACCGAGGAAGAGCCCGGCGCTGGGGCCAGATCCGGCTAGGGGCGCTCGCCGAGGACGGCCACCGCGCGCACCGCCGCCCCCTGCCGGAGGAGCGTGAGCTGGATCGAGTCCCCCGGGCGTTGGCTCCGAAGCGCTTGCGCATAGTCGCCCAGGGTGCGGATCTCCCGGCCGTCCCAGCCGATGATCACGTCCCCGTCCTTTAGTCCGGCGGCGGCCGCGGGGGAGCCCTCTCGGACAGCGGCCAACCGCACCCCCTCCCCCGGGCTCCCGAAGTCGGGCACCGTTCCGAGGTAAGGACCGTAGCCACGGGTGCCATAGCTCGCGGCCAGGTCTCCGCGGTCATGGCCCTCCGCCGGGTGGGCCGCCTCCTGGAACGGGATGGGCTCTCCGCTCGCCGCCAACCGGCACGCGACCCGATCCACCAACCGGGCGATTCGCTCCAGGTAATGGAAGTCGATCTTCTCCCAGTCGTCGGTCGGCCGGTGGTAATCGGCATGCGCCGGCGTGAAGAAGAAGAGGACCGGTATCCCTCGGGAGCGGAAGGGGGCCTGATCGCTCGCGCCGAGCACTTCGTCGTCATAGGCGACGGTCAGGAAGTCGGCGGCGGATTCCTCCACCAGGGCGGCCTTGAGCACGGGCGACGTCGCCGCCCCGGCGACGAACACTCGCCCTTCCGGCCCGCGGCCGATCGTGTCCATGTTGATCATGGCCCGCGTGCGCGCGAGCGGGACGGCGGGAGATTCCACGTAGTGCTGAGACCCCAAGAGCCCGAGCTCCTCGCCGGTGAAGGCCACGAACACGAGCGTGCGGGACGGGAGGATGGGGTCGGTGCGGATCGCCGCCGCCACTTCGATCAGCGCTGCGACTCCCGACGCGTTGTCATCCGCGCCGTTCATGATCTCTTCCACCGGCTCGCCGTCCGGCGATTTCACCATCCCCCGCCCCAGGTGGTCGTAATGCGCTCCCACGACGATCGCCTCCCCGCGCAAGCTCGGATCGCTCCCCGGCAGGATCCCGACGACGTTCGTGGCTTCAGCGGTGATCGGCTCCACGTCCACCTCGAGCTCGGCGGTGAGATCGAGCGGGAAGGAAGCGGGATGCAGGCTCGAGTCGATGCGCTCCGCGATCAGATCCAGATCCAGATCGAGGGTGGTGAGGGCCGATTGGAGTGCAGCGGTTCGCACCTGAGCCGCCGGCAGCGCGACGCTGCCCACGCTCGCTTCGGAGTCGAATCCCGATCGGGCATCGCCGGGCGTCGCTGCATCGTCGGTCAGGACGAGCACCGCCGCCGCGCCGTGCTCGTGCGCGTTCGCCACCTTGCGGCGCAGGTCCGCATGCGCGGTGAGTACCGTGCCCGCGAACGGGCTCGTCGAATCGCTCGCCGCGGGCTCGAGCGGAAGCAGGAGGACTACGCGCCCGCGCACGTCCTGCCCCGCGAAGTCGTCATAGGTGGGATGCTCGGCGGTGATGCCGTAGCCGCAGAACACGACGCGCGCTTCGATCCGACCATGAGTCGAAGCCGAGAATCCGAGCGGGCGCCAGTCCCGATCGCTCGAAAGCTCCCAGCGCCGGCCCCCGGTGTGCAAGGTGAGCCGATTCCGATCCCCCATCCGCGCGCCGGTGCGCGCCTCGAATTGCTGGCGATAACTCCCGGAGTCACCACCCGGCCGCAACCCCGCTCGCCGGAACTCCGCCTCGATGTAGTCCGCCGCGCGCTCGGCTCCCAGTTCGCCGGTCCGCCGCCCCGCCATGGGGTCGCCGGCCAGGGTCTTCACGTGCTGGAGGAGCTCGATGCGGGTGATGGGATCGAACGGCAAGACGCCCGTGCGCTCTTCGAGCGCGTTCACGGGGCTGGCCTCGCCGGCCAGCGGGCTCATGCGCACGGCTGGGGCCGGGGGTGGCGAGAACGGCGGATCATGCCGGGCGACGTTGGCCGCCCACAGGATCACGCCGATCAGAATGGCGATCTCGAGCTTCTTCATCCGCCGCACCCTCTTCCATCATGGCTCACGGTTAAGGGGCCGCCGAGCGCAACCCGCCACGAACTGGGCATCTTAGCTGCGGCAATGCACCGCTCGCAACCAGGCGGCCACGCGCGCTATGATGGGCGCATGAGCAGCATCTCGCAGCCCGGCATGGGGGGCGAAAGCCTGATCCCGGACGTGAAGCATTCGATCCTCGTCGCATCAGGCAAGGGCGGGGTCGGCAAGTCCACGGTGGCGGTCAACTTGGCGGTCGCGCTCGGCCAGCAAGGCGCGCGGGTCGGCCTCCTGGACGCCGACATCTACGGGCCCTCGATCCCGATCATGATGGGAATCAGGGATCCCCCCACCCTGACCGCCGACAAGCGGATCCAACCGCTCCCCGGCCATGGGATCGAGGTCATGTCGATCGGGTATCTCGTGGATCCCGACTCCGCCATGATCTGGCGCGGCCCGATGCTGAACGGGGCCGTGGTCCAGCTCCTGCGCGATGTGGCCTGGGGGGCGCGGGATTATCTGGTGGTGGATCTTCCGCCCGGCACCGGTGACGTGCAACTCACGATCGCGCAGCGCATCCCCGTGACCGGAGCGGTGGTCGTCACCACCCCGCAGGCGGTGGCGCTGGCCGATGTGGTGCGGGCCAAGCGCATGTTCGACAAGGTCAACATCCCGACCCTCGGGCTGATCGAGAACATGGCGGGCTTCGTCTGTCCGAGCTGCAACGCCACCCACGACATCTTCGCGCGCGGCGGCGGCGAGCGAGCAGCCCGGCAGCTGGATATCCCATTCCTGGGATCGATTCCGATCGATCCTCGGATCCGGGCCGGCGGCGACGCCGGTTCGCCGATGGTCGCCGCGCATCCGGACTCACCAGCCAGCCAAGCGTTGCGCGAGATCGCAGCGCGTCTGGCCGAATCGGTGGCCGGGGCGGCGAGCGCCGCGGGCGGCGCGATCCGGATCCAGCGCGAGCCGTAGAGGTCGCTCAGGCGCTCTTCAGATCCTCTTCCGCCAGGAACTCTCGATACGCCTTCAGCTCCCGGATCAACTCCTGCTCGGTGAGGCAGGACTTGAGCACCAGCACTTCGCCGATCCGGAGCCGGTTCTCGGCCTGGATCGAGAGCAATCCCTGCAGCTGGCCGCGCGTCAAGTAGCCGAGCCCGATCGCGACTTCGCCGAAGCGCAAGTCCGGCGTCTGCTCCTGCTGATGCAAGAGCGCGCTCTCGAGCTCCTCGGACTGCATGAACCCCTGATCGACTGCCAGCACGCCGAGCAGGTGATTGTTGACGATCTGGGCGTGATAGGCTTGGTCCACTTCCGTCTTGGACACCAAGCCGCGCATGATCAGGAACTCTCCGAGTCGCATCCCAGCCTCCCGCGCTCCTGGCCTCGTGGCCAACCCGGGTCGCTCATCGTTGCGCGGCCGGCATGCGGCGGCCGGAGGGCACTGGCGACCCTGGTCGATTGGCAGAGGGGGTTCCGGGGTCAGGGCACTGGTGTCGTGCGAGCTGGTTGGGCTGGCAGGACTTACCGGGCGCCCCCTCTGCCTGACTGAGATCGACCTGGGAGGCGGGGAACTTGAGCACCCGCCGGAGCTCGGGGAAAAGGTCACGAGCTGAGACGAACGGCGAGTGCGAACTGAGACGGAGTAGAGCTCGGAAAGGGCAGAGGAGAGCGCGGGAGACGGATCGCGATGAGACGCGGAGCTACCGCGGCCGGTCGCCCATCCGCGCGCCAGCCGGGACGGGCGGCCGAGCACCCACCGGGGCGGGCGGCGCCTCGACTACGGGGAGCGTAATCACGCTATCGGTGCGCGCCGAGGCATAGCAGGCCTCCACGATCTCGAGCGTGCGCAGTCCGTCGTCGACCGTGCTCGCCACCGGCTGTCCAGCGAGCAAGCTGCGACAGAAGTCCCGCACGGTCTCTTCGACCGTGAGGAGCTCGGGGGGCAGGGGCTCGAACCGCTCTTCGCGCCCGCTCACGAAGATGAGGCGATGATTCCAGTAGTCGCCGAAGAGCTGTCCGCTCTCCCCCACGACCTCGATCCGGCAGCTCCGACTCTGGGTGTACTTCGAGACTTCGAGATCGGCGTGGATGCCGGTCCGGGCGAGCGCCACGCTGGCCGCGAAGAAATCCTCGTGGGCCGGATTCAAGATCCGTCCCCACCGGCAGTACACGGCGGCCACTTCATCCCCGAAAAGCCACCTCACCGCGTCGAACAGATGCACGCCGGTGAGCAAGATCGAGCCCGCGCCGGCCGCCTGGTGCTCGCGTTGCCAGGCGAGCGAGCTCGGCTCGAGCCTTTGGGACATCCGAACCTGCACCAGCCGTCCCAGGCTCGGGAGCTTCGCTCGAAGTGCGCGCAGGACAGCGTTGTATCGCAAGGTATGGGCCACCATGAGGGGCTGCGGGGCGCCGGCGGCCGCGAGCCGGAGCTCCTCCGCCTCGTGCACCGAAGCCACCATCGGCTTCTCGATCAGCACCGCCTTCCCGGCGGCCAAGGCTCTCAGGGCGGGATCCAGGTGCGCTGCGGGCGGAGTGACGATCACGATGGCATCGATATCCGACCGGTGGACCAGCTCGGAGACCTTGGGCACGTACTCGCACCCGAGCTCGGCCGCCTGCGCGCGACCCGCTTCCTGGTCGCGGCGGGTGAGCGCGACCAGCGAGGCCTCGGCCACATCCTGGACGATGTGGCGGGCATAGCGGATCCCATGCTGACCGGCGCCCACGAGACCGATGCGCACGGTTCGGGCGGGTGATGGCGAGCCTTTCATGGGCGACATCTTCGCATGCGGCTCGCGTTCCGCCAACCGATCGCGGGGTGGCACTCGTCGATCGGTGCCGAGTGACGCCGGCGGCGACCAATCCGTCCACGCCGGCGACGCTCCGTCGGCCAGCCGACACCCGGGCGGAGCTCTGTGCTCCGGCCGCAGCGCACGCGGATCCTGGCCAAGTGGCTCGAGCGCGCTCCGCCGGGGCGGCGAGCCGCCCGATCGCCCATCCGCAGCTCCGGGCACGCGGATTGCTTGACGACGATGAGGGGTGAATCACCGGGGGAGGGACTCGAGCGCGGGTAATTTGCGGGGAGCGCTCGGGTCTCTTCCCCGCCCCAATCTCTAGAGCGCCTCGCTAGAGAGAGCGCCTCGCTAGAGTGAGCGCCTCGCGAGTCGGGACGAATCGGGCAGACTTAAGCGAAGAAGAGGGACTGGTACTCACCCATCCGCCGGAACCCCAGCCGCTCATAGAGCCGGATGGCAGGCAAGTTGAAGTCGTTCACGTAGAGCGTGAGGTTGGGCACCAAGGCCAGCAGGCGATGACAGGTCTCGCTCAGCCCAAGCTTTGCGTAGCCCTGCCGGCGGCGCGCTTGGGGAGTGAAGACGCCTTCGATCTGAGCTGCTTCCGGAGTCCGGGAGCTGACACTGCATTTGAAGCGGAGGCCTTGGGCATCGATCCAGACGAACTCTTCACCGCGCAGGATTCGATCCCGGACGAAGCTCCGATATTGATCCGGGCGCGTCTGGAGCGGATCCTCTTCCACTTCCTCGATCATCATGGCGGCGCCCGCCCGCACGAGGAGCTCCAAGTCCTCGATCTGAGCGGCGCGCAGCTCGGGCGCCGGGAAATGGTGATGCGTGCTCCGGTCCAAACAATAGACCGGCTGCGAAGCGCGAACGAGGCGCGGTTGCGGTCGCCAGG
>Ga0105340_1000906_pt1 | contig 13645 bp, 17 predicted proteins | sample EasRivMeERMLT700_FD_89676 | JGI IMG/M metagenome (GOLD analysis project Ga0105340, IMG submission 89676) | Soil microbial communities from meander-bound floodplain in the East River, Colorado, USA - East River MetaG ERMLT700 | ecosystem: Environmental > Terrestrial > Soil > Floodplain | place... | reverse complement strand
GGCAAGATTCCGATCTTGCCAATGTACTCGGCAAGATCGGAATCTTGCTGCCACGAAACTGAGACACGACCCCTTCCCAACCGACCTTGCGTTTCGCGGGTTGGCGAATCCAAATAGCGCCGATCGGGTGCGGCAAAAATGCGCGAACCCGCGCCGGCCTGCTCTTGTCCCCTCATCACCCTTCGCTACAATGGACGATTCCCTGATAGCCGTCGGATTTTTTTCGTAGAGAACGAGGTTGGCCATGAAAGTGCGTTCGAGCGTCAAGCGAATCTGTGAAAATTGCAAGCTGGTGAAGCGGCACGGCAAGGTGATTGTCATCTGCACCAATCCGCGTCACAAGCAGCGTCAAGGTTAATCCATATTCGTTTAGCGTTCGCGTGGCGCCATGCGAACGCTAAACGAAGAATGTTTGGAGTAATAGTCCATGCCGCGTATCCTGGGTGTCGATTTGCCGAATGAGAAGCCGATTCATATTTCGCTTCGTTACATTCGAGGCATCGGGCCGACCACGTCGCTGGAAGTGTGCGACAAGGCGAAGGTCGTGCCGACGCGCAAGGCGAAGGACCTGACCGACGAAGAAGTGGCACGCATCGCCAACATCCTCGACCGCGAATACGTGGTCGAAGGTCAGCTGCGGCGGCAGGAGCAGCAAAATATTCAGCGGCTCAAAGATATCGCCTGCTATCGCGGGTTCCGCCATCGCCGCAATTTGCCGGCGCGCGGACAGCGGACGCGTACGAATGCTCGCACACGCAAGGGGCCGCGGAAGACGGTCGCGGGCAAGAAGGGTGTCAAGGAAATGCGTTAATGTGGGTTGCCGTTTACGTTTAGCGCTCGCATGGCGCCACGCGAGCGCTAAACGTAAACAGGCTAAACGTAAACATGCGAAAAAACCTTGCCGATTTTGGTATCGACTCTACATTATAACAGATACGACCATGATGAGTCAGCACATCCGGCCCGGCCTCCGGTGAGGTCGGGCGATGTCGTTTTCCTCGAGGTAGCGACGTGGCCAAAAGCAAGAAGAAAAAAACCCGGCGCAATGTCGCGCGCGGCATCGCGCACATCAAATCAACGTTTAACAACACCATCGTCACCATCACCGACACCAACGGTGATACGCTCTGCTACGCCTCCGCCGGCACCGTCGGTTTCAAGGGCAGCCGCAAGAGCACGCCGTTCGCGGCTCAGCGGGCGGCGGAAGTGGCGGCGGATCGAGCGACCAAGTTCGGCTTGAAGGAAGTCGAGGTGCGCGTCAAAGGTCCCGGCTCCGGTCGCGAATCGGCGATCACCGCGCTGCAGGCCGCCGGCTTGTCGATCAAGGTGATTGAAGACGTGACGCCGTTGCCGCACAATGGCTGCCGCCCGCCCAAGAAACGACGCGTGTAATTATTACTGGTAGAGTGGGCCGAGTCTTCGAGGCCCACCGGAGCGGCGCAATGACAAACGGTGGGCCTCGAAGACTCGGCCCACGCTACAACTTGAACTATTCACAAGGAACCCATGGCTCGTCACATTGACCCCGTGTGCAAACTGTGCCGTCGCGAAGGCGTCAAGCTCTATTTGAAGGGCTCACGCTGCGAAAGCCCGAAGTGCGCCATCGAACGCCGCAATCAACCCCCCGGCATGCACACCCGCCGCGGCAAGCAAACGGAATACGGCGATCGTTTGCGCGAGAAGCAAAAGCTCAAACGCTTCTACGGCGTGCTCGAACGCCAGTTCCGCCGCTACTTCGAACTGGCGTCGCGCTCGACCGAGAACACCGGCGAGGCACTTTTGAGCATCCTCGAACGCCGGCTGGACAACGTCGTGCATCGCCTCGGCTTCGCTCCGTCCCGCGCAGCCGCGCGTCAGCTCGTCGCGCATGGCCATATCATGCTGAACGGCAAGCATTGCAATATTCCGAGCGTCGTGGTCAAGAAGGGGGACAAGGTCGCCGTCAAGAATCACCCCAAGAGCATCGCCCAGGTCAAGCTCAACCAGACGTCTCATATCGAGCCGATCCCCGACTTCCTCGAAATCACCGGCTCCGAGCCGCCGGAAGGCTTGATGAAAAGCGTCCCCGGCCGCGGCGACGTCGATCCGCGTTTAAGTAAAGACAAGGAATTGAACGAGCAACTCATCATCGAATTCTGCTCGCGCTAACATCAACACATCCCAGGGGTTCGGATTACCTCACCCCTGGGCTTCCGCAGAAGATTGACCATTGGAGATTTCCTCATGCGTATCAAGTGGCGCGGTTTGGAACTGCCCAATCGTCTGACCTGCGAGCGGGAGACGCTCACCGACACCTATGGCAAGTTCTTCGCCGAACCGTTCGAACGCGGCTTCGGCGTGACCATCGGCAACAGCCTGCGTCGGGTGCTTCTCTCCAGCCTCGAAGGCAGCGCCATCACGCGCGTCAAGATCCAGGGCGTGCAACACGAAATCACGACCATCCCAGGCATCTCCGAGGACGTCACCGACATCATCCTCAATATCAAGAGCCTCGTGGTCAAGAACCTGACCGATCAGACCAAGATCGTCCGCATCGAAAAGCGGCAGCACGGCGTCGTCCGCGCGTCCGACATCATCGCGGATGAATCGGTGCAGATCATCAACCCGGAGCACGTCATCGCCACCATGACCGACGACGTGCCCTTCGTCGTCGAGTTGACCGTCGAGAACGGCCGCGGCTATCACACCGCCGAGGACAACGCCGGCCGTGAACGTGAGATCGGCGTCATTCCCGTCGATTCGAGCTTCTCGCCCGTCTCGCGCGTCAAGTACGAGATCGAGGAAACCCGCGTCGGCCAGAAGACGAACTACGACAAGCTCGTCATGGAAATCTGGACCAACGGCACCTTGAGCCCGCACATGTCGCTAGTGGAAGGCGCCAAGATCCTGCGGAAGCACTTGAACCCGTTCATCCAGTACGCCGAACCGGGCCCGGAGATGTCGCTCGACGAACGCGCCGACGCAGCTTCCTCCAGCGACACGGTCGATCACGAACTGGAACGCAAGCTCAACATGAGCCTTGCGGAACTCGAACTGTCCGTGCGGGCGACGAACTGCCTCGAATCGGAAGGCATCACGACGGTGCGCGACCTCGTGATTCGCACCGACGAGGAGTTGCTCGAAGTCCGCAACTTCGGCGAAACGACCTTGCGCGAGGTCAAGCAAAAGCTGACCGAACGCGGCTTGAATCTGGGCATGAAGTCGCCCATGCGAAGATAGGGATCAGGAGTCAGGAGTCAGAGGTCAGAATTTAGATTGACCTTGATTCCTGACCCCTGACTCCTGACCTCTGACTCCTGGTAACTACCATGCGACACCGAAAATCCGGCCGAAAACTGAATCGCAACTCCACGCATCGGCTTGCGCTGTATCGCAACTTGACGATGGCGCTCATTCGCCATGAGCGGATCATCACGACCCTGCCGAAGGCGAAGGCGGTGCGTCCGTTCGTCGAGAAGCTGATCACGCTCGCGAAGAAGGACACGCTGCACGCTCGGCGTCTGGTCGTTTCGCGACTTGGCCCCATGGCCGACGCCGAAGTGAAGCCGCAAAAGGACGACGACGGCGAAGCGGATCATCGCACGGTGGTGCAGAAGCTGTTCTCGGACATCGCGCCGCGTTTCGCTTCACGACCCGGCGGCTACACGCGTGTCCTGAAACGGCATGAAGTTCGCCTGGGCGACGCAGGTGCGACGGCGTATTTGGAGCTATTGAAGGCCGGCGAAACGCGCAGCCGGGCCAAGGCGGCGTACACCGCGCCCGCGCCCGCGCCGAAGATTGAAGAGCAGCCGGCGCCGCAGCCCGAAGCGAGCGGGCAGCCGACGCCGCCGACCGAGGCGCCGACGACGTGAGCGAAACCGAATTCCGAGAAAGCCGATCCGCAAGGGTCGGCTTTTTTTGTCGGCGCGGCACTTGACTCGCAGTCAAACTCTGTTTACGATTGAATGACATGACGACAAAACGCGCCAAATATGTTGACCTCGACGGCCGCGAGTGGCCGCTCAATGACTTAGGTCAGGATGAACGCCAATTGATTGCGAAACTTCAGCGGAGTATGAAGCGTCACCTGAACTCGAAGAGTAAGTTGCTGCAAAAATGGTGCGATTTCGACAACCATTGGCTCCCATTAGTACTGGCGTTCTACAAGGCAAAAGGCGTCTCACGGAAGGAAATCGTCCAAACACCGGTTTTCCAAATCGCGCAGGATTTAAGCGGCCGACTTGCCGTTTCCCTTGGCTTGGTGAAGAAGCCGGATTACCGCAGTGGGCTTAGCGAAATTATTGATTCACAATTCAAATCGCGACGCGAATTCTGCGAAGCGACGGGCCTGACCGAAGATATGTTGTCCCATGTCCTCGCGGGGCGCAAGGACCTTTCGATCGAAGCGCTGACGAACGCGCTTGACCAAATGGGCTTCACGATTCGATTCGTCCGCAACCGGAATGTCAATCAGTCAGCGTGACTTTGCCTTCACATCCAAACACACCAGCTTCTGCCAATCACGCACGTACAGCCGCCCGTTCGCGAGCACCGGGACCGACCAGCACGAACGGCCTTGTGACGAGAACTCGAAGTTCGCCTTCTCGACGTAATCCTTTGGACTCGCCTCGATCAGCGCAAGATTGCCGTTCGCGCCGTACACGATCAGCTGATCGTCGAACGCCAAGACGGAGCCCTTGTCGAAGCCGCGCTGGTCCCACAGGAATTCGCCGGTGCGAATGTCCATGCATTTGAGAATCTTGTCATCGAAGCCGTAAATGTGATCCCGGTGCCGCACGCTGGTGCCGATGTGGTTTTGCAGCTTTTTCTTTTCGTACACGAGTTTCGCGTTCCATTCATTGCCCGTCTTGGCGATTTTGAGGAGCGCACTGCCCTTGCCGTAATAAGACGACAGAAAAACGTAATCCTCGATGACAATCGGCGTCGCGATGTTGGCCTGTTGTTGAACCGCCCAGGGATAGCTCCAACGTTCGTCGCCGGTCGCGGGGTCAACGCTGACGAGCCGGATGCCGGTGAGGAAAAGGATTTGCCGCTCACCATAGATTGTCGCGGGGATCGGCGAAGAATAGCTGGCGAGATCGTCGTGCTTCTTCCAGAGGACCTTGCCGGTTTTCTTGTCGAGCGCCGCCAAACCCTGACCGGCGCTGCCGCCGGGCATGATGAAGACGCGCTCGCCTTCGACGAGCGGCGAGAACGCGATGCCCCATTCCGGGATGCGTGCGGAGAATTCTTCGAGGAGATTCTTCGACCACTCGACCTTGCCGTTGTCAATTTTCAAGCAATGCATGTTGCCCTTGGCGCCGACCGTGTAGACGAATTCGCCGTCCACGCTGGGCGTCGAGCGCGGGCCATCGCCGTAGCTGTTGCGATAATCGCATTCGTACTCGAAGCGCCAGCGTTCCTTGCCCGATTCAGCGTCCCAGCAGAGCACCGCCTCGTTTTTGTCCTGTTGAAACAGCAAATAGACCCGGCCATCTGCGACGGCCACGCTGCCAAAGCCCTTGCCGGTCGGTTGCTCCCAAAGGGCTCGCGGCCCATCCTTGGGCCATTCGGTGAGCACGTCGGATTCTGTCGAGAAGCCGTCATGATTCGGACCGCGCCAGTTGGGCCAATCGTTCGCGCTCGTCGGCGGCCAGGCAAACTTACGGCTCGCGAGTTCCTTGAGCAAATCCGCATCGGCTTTTGAATGATCGAGCCGGCGATAATGATAAACCGCCAGGCCGACCAAAACGATCAGGCACAAGGAAATGACGAGAACGTCGAGCAAACGGCCCGGACGCGGACGGCGACGAACGATTGGCATAAAACGACCTCCATGAAATGATGTGTTCTTTGTCCACGAAATACGGATTTTGTCAAGCGCCCCATTCAAGGCGAGCCACGGGGTTTATCCCCGTGGCAGGATGGCCATCCCACGGGGATAAACCCCGTGGCTCGCTGCGTTCGCAAGGAAACCCTATGTCCACACCGACTCCCGGCCGCCGACTGCGTAACGCGTTCGAACGCCAGCCGATCGCCATCCCCGGCGTCTTCAACGCGCTCGTGGCGAAAATCGCGGAACGTCTGGGTCACGACGCGGTCTACCTCTCCGGCGGCGCCCTGTCCGCGACGTTCGGTGTCCCGGATGTTGGCTTGCTTACGTTGACGGAGTTCGTCAACGAAGCCCGCACCATCGCCCGCGCCACCGCCCTGCCCTTGCTGTGCGACGCCGACACGGGCTTCGGCGAAGCGCTCAACGTCGAACGCACCGTGCAGCTCTTCGAGGACGCCGGCGTCGCGGGCATTCACCTGGAGGATCAGGAGTTGCCCAAGCGTTGCGGGCATCTCTCCGGCAAATCGCTGGTCAGCGCCGACGCGATGGCCGCCAAGTTGCGTGCCGCCGTCGCCGCCAAGCGCGACCCGGATTTCGTGATCATCGCCCGCACCGACGCGCGCGGCGTTCACGGCATGGATGAAGCGATTCGCCGCGCCAAGCTGTATCTCGACGCCGGCGCGGACGCGATCTTTCCGGAAGCGCTCGAGAGTCCCGGTGAATTCGCCGAGTTCGCGAAGGCCGTCGATGCGCCGCTGTTAGCGAATAACACCGAGTTTGGCCGCAGCCCGAACATGACCGTCGAGGCGTTCGGCGCCCTGGGCTATTGCATGGTGCTCTTTCCGCTGACCGCTTTTCGCGTGGCGATGAAGGGAGCACGCGACACGTTGGCGGACATCAAGACGCTTGGCCATCAACGCGATCGGATTGACCAAATGTTGACGCGGGCGGAGTTGTACGATCTGTTGGGGTACAAGGATTTCGAGGAACGCGATCGGGCTTATTTCAGTGAGGTCAAGCCGTTGGATGGTGCGGCTGAAAAACACTTTGAAACGCAGAGATCGCAAAGTACGCGGAGAGAATTGGAGAAAACGAGAACAAAAAAGAAGTCGAGCAAACGGAGGTAGTTAGCCATGTCGCGCATGTTTTCTGCACTCCGTTTTCCGCAGCGGCTCCTTTTCTTCTCTGCGACTCTCTGCGTCCTCTGCGTTTTGAAAAGTTCGATCTTTGCCCAACCAAAAACCCCCGCCGCCAAACACCTCGTCAAGCCCGGCGGCTTCATTCAGCATTTGACCTGGTCGCCCGACGGCAAAAAGTTTCTCTTCACGCGCATCCACGCCGGCAAGATGGGCCTGTGGACCGTCAACACCGACGGCACGGACCTGACGCAGCTTCTCCCCAAGGCCAACACGCCCCACTTCGACGGCGGCTGGTCGCCCGACTCCAAGCGCATCGTCTTCGTCTACGACATCCTCCAGGGCACCGACGGCAAACTGCAACTCGATGTGATGAACGCCGACGGCGCCGGCCAAAAGAACGTCTTGCCTCACAAAAATTTCTTCGAGGAGTCGCCGCGGTACTCGCCCGACGGCAAGAAGATCATCTGGACCAGCACGCGCAACAAGAACCAGGACATCTGGATCATGGATGAAGACGGCAAAAACATGAAAGCGTTGACGACGGACCTCGCGATCGACAACGCCTCGACGTGGTCGGGCGACGGCAAGCAGATCGCCTTCACCAGTTCCCGCTCAGGCAACCTCGATATCTGGGTCATGAACGCCGACGGATCGAGTCCGAAGCGGTTGACAGATCATCCGAAGATGGACTACTGGCCCGTCTGGTCGCCCGACGGCAAGAAAATCGCCTTCACCTCGATGCGCGACGGCAACTACGAGATTTATCTGATGAATGCCGACGGCGGCATGCAAGTCAACTTGAGTCAGCACAAGGGAAATGACAATTACGCGACGTGGTCGCCCGACTCGCGCCGCGTGGCGTGGATTTCCAATCGCGACGGCGAATATGCTATCTTCGTGATGGATTCGCGCTAACAAAACGCGCCATCTAACGCTTCAACTTCCAGTCATACCGTCCCGCCGCCGGCTCCGCGATCACTTCGACTTTCAACGATGTCTTCTCAAGGTCTGCGTAATCCTGGTGTACAAAGTAGACATTCGGCTTCATGGGCTGCGGATTATCGACCGCGTAAACGACGACTTTGTACCATCCGGCCGGCGCTCCTTTTCTGCCGCCGGGGACGACAAGTTCAAAGCTGCCGTCGGCTTCGATGACGCCCACGGGCAAATGGAGGGATTCATTGCCCTTGGCCTTGTCAGGATAGAACGTCACGTTGCCCATCGGCACCGGTTTGTCATTGACGGTGAGCTTACCCTTGACGGGATGCAGCGTTTCGCCTGGCCCATTGCAACCAACGGCCAAGAGCAACGAGCAAAACAGGCCCGGTATCAACCGGCGGCGCCGCATTTTGATGGAGTTCATCACCAACCCCTTGAAGTCCGCCCATCACGGCAGGTTGACCACTTCGTTGCCCGCGTAGCTGGCCATGGCGCGGTAGTTGCCGAGGGTGATCGACTGCTCGATAAAGCGCACGGTGCCGTCCGCGTAAAGGAACTGCACGCCGCCGGGATGCCGGCTTTTGAAGCCGTTGTAGGTGCCCCATTCCCCGGAGTTGCCGCTCGTGACGTTGATCTGGTTGCCGTTCGCACGCATGGTGGTATTCGGGGGGATGGCGCAGGTGCGAACGGTGCCGACCGAATGGGCCCAGGAAAACTCGTTGCCCGCCGGTGCGGTCACATTGGCCCAGCGGGCGTCAAACCAATCTTCGCCGACCATGAAGGTGTTGCTGGTTCCATCGGTGATCTGCACCATCTTGATGGGCGCCTTCCACGCGTCCAGCGTGTAAATCCCGTTGGCGCCCCAGAAGCCGTCTCCGGAGTTCTTGAACGGAGGCGTCGCGTTGGCGTAATCGCCGTAATTGAAATTGGAGCCCAGAACGCCCTTGTAGCTCGTCAGACCGACCGTGATGGTGATCGCAGTTGACGGAGACGTCGGATGGCGCGTGTAACGCGTGAGTTCGGCGTGGATTTTTTTCGAGAATGCCTCATCGCTGGGGCAAAGATAAACCGCGATAGGCGTCGCGATCAGGGCGGTCGATCCGAGCACGGAAATCGGGATATTGCCGCTCTGATAGACCGTGCCCTGCTCGATATAAGGCAAGATGAGGGCGAGGAAACTCCACGACGACGAAGTGAAGTACGGCCCGCCAAACGCGGTGCCATCGCTGTAATCTCCGTATTGGCTTGCCGGGAGTTTCTTGTGCGCGTCGTGGTAACTTTGGACGCCCAGGCCGATCTGCTTGAGGTTGTTCAAGCACTGCGTGCGCGCGGCGGCCTCGCGAACCTTTTGTACCGCGGGCACAAGGAGCGCAATCAGGATCGCGATGATGGCGATCACGACCAGCAGCTCGATCAGCGTGAAACCATCACGGCGACGCGAAAATGGCACCATGGCAGCCTCCGAGTCAATGCAGGCGAACGCGAAGATAGCGCCGTGGGCGATCAATCGATTTGGTTTCCGGGCGATCCAGCATCAAATGATTTGTTGGCGTCCGAATGGTTACGCCTTCAGAAATATGAACCCAGGTCAATAGACCGCGCGCGCGAGCGTTTGTCAAGCCGGTAATCCAGCCCGATGCGATCGCGAAGTCCGAGTTCAGCGTTATAATCACGATACGCTCGAATGGCCGGATCGGTTCGAAGATGCAACGACGGTTCTTGACCCTGAATGAGCGGTGCGAGATGTGGACGAGATCGGCGGAAGGCAAAATGGTGAGAGTCGGGATTGAACCGACGACCCCAGCCTTTTCAGGGCTGTGCTCTACCAGCTGAGCTATCTCACCCCAAACGTAACAGCAAAGTTCAATTCTACCGCGCTGCCGCATCGCCGTAAAGCGGTCAAGCCGAAGAAACCACGCAAATGAGTAATTGCAAAGCGATGTGAAATGACCGAATCTTCCAAGTGAACCAACGTCGCCGTCAACGACACGCCGATCCAACAGAGCAGCACGACCCTCATTCTTTGACACCGTTCTCCTTCAAGAATGAGTTCGTCCCAGGAAACGGCAAAAACGGGAGCCGGCCGTCCTCTCTGTCTTCTCACGCCGGCTCCAGATCGCTATTTGCCGGTCCGTTGATGACCTTGCCGAGTTTGTCGAAGCGCGAGCCGTGACATGGGCAATCCCACGTCTTCTCGGCCGAGTTCCAATGAACGATGCAACCCAGGTGGCCGCACACCGCCGAGTGCTCGTGCGTTGTGCCTTTTTCATCGCGATAGACGGCGACCTTCGTCAAGCCGCGGCGAACCACGGCGCCGCTGTCGGCCGCGATCTGATCTTCGGAGGAGACCTCGCCACCGGTCATCCAGTCCGTGTATTGCGCTGCCATGTTGACGGCTTCTTTCGCAAACATGCCAACCGCACCGAGCGTTTTGCGCGACGGATCGTACAGGGACGTCCAGGGATTTTCGCGGCCCTGGATCAGGTCCGTCAGCAGCATGCCGGCGATGGTTCCATGTGTCATGCCCATGCCGGAATCGCCCGTCACGACGTAAACGTTGTCCTCATCGAGCGGATTGCGGCCAATGAAGGCGAGGCCGTCGATCGTTTCCATGACCTGCCCGCCCCAGACGAATTCGACTTCGCCCATATCCGGAAAGCGTGCGCGCGCCCAGGATTCGAGCCGGCCGTGGCGTTCATCGACGTCGTTCGCCTGCCCGGTTTTGTGATCTTCGCCGCCGACGATCAGGATTTCATCCTTGGTCCGGCCGGGCGCTTTTTGCAGGCGAACGTAGTGATACGACGCCGGTCGGCCCTGCGTCGTCGGGCCGGTGTCCCAGTAGAGGGCTTTCGGAACCGAACCCTGCGGCACCCGCGCTCCAATCACATAGGTCATGTAAGGCGCTTGCTTCGTGTGAATGGCGAGGAGATCGTTGATCGGCGAATTGGTTGCGACGATGATCGACTTCGCCTTGACCGAGTGGGCGCCGACCTTGACCTTGGCGAATTGGCCGCCGGTGATTTCGTCGGCATGACTGTTGGTGAAAATGCGGCCGCCCGCGTCCTGGATCGCTTTGGCCAGGCCTGCCAAATACTTCAACGGATGAAACTGGCCTTGATTGGGAAAGCGTAAACAGGGACCCAGTTCGGCCGAGCTGATCGGAACTCGCACGAACTTTTCGACGTCGACGAGCCCGGCGCTGTGAGCCGCCGCCAGCTCGCGGTCCAGGATTTCCTCTTCGTCGCCGGGCGCGAGAAACAGAAAGCCGTCGAGCCGATCAAATTCGCATTTGATTTTCTCGCTGCGCACGATGGAATCAATCCGATGGATCGCAGCCGTGTGGCTCTCTGCCGCCAGTTGAGCGCCGCGCGGCCCGTGCATGCGTTCGATTTCGTAATAGCGATCGTCGAGCGCGTTGGTGAGATGAGCGGTGGTCACCATCGTCATGCCGCCGGCGAGGGGTCCGTCGTCAATAATAACGACCGATTTGCCGGCCTTGCTCAGGCAGTAGCCGCAACTCAGTCCCGCGATGCCGGCGCCGACGATGCAGACATCGGCTTCGACGGTGCGCGTCAACTTCGGAAACGTCGGCATTTCCTCAGACGCCCAGACGGGTTCCGCTCGCGCGGTGGCCAGTGGACTGTTCATAAATCACCTCGTTTGGCGAGCCGAGCCCCGTCAGGGGCCGGTTGAGGATTTCGTCATTGACTCAACCGGCCGCTTACGCGGCTCGGCTCGCCATTGTGATCATCACGATTTCGTGGGCACGCGGGCGCCTTTTTTCCTTGCCTTCGACAGGCCGATTGCGATGGCTTGTTTTCGGCTCGTCACTTTCTTGCCAGATTTGCCGCTCTTTAGCGTTCCCTTTTTGCGTTCGTGCATTGCTTTTTTGACTTCGGTTTGCGCCGTTTTGCTGTACTTGTTAGCCATGGCAATCTCAGTTTCGAGTAGGGTTGGTTGGTTTGAGGATTGGTTAGGTTCCAATCCGGTCGAATGGTTACGGCCGGATTGGCAAGCTAGCCAACGCTTCGATGACTGGCACGTCACGGATTACGGAAGTCCACGGTCACGGACTGGCCGGGGCGGACCTGGACTTGCCGTTGAAAGTCAACATTTCGGGTGCCGTCGTTCCAGCGCGCGCGAATCGTGTACGTCGAATCGCCCGAGGGGAGCGCCGGCGTGTGGAAATTGCGTTCCGTGCCGCGCTGCCTGGTCGGCGCGCCGTCGAACCAGACTTCCGCGTCGGACATCGGAACCATCACGGTAACGTTGGCGCTATTCGGATCCGCGTAAAAGGAAGTCTGCGTGTTCAGCGGGAGCCGCGTCACCGCGTCCGAATAGTTGACATTGGGGACCGTGTAGTAGGACGGCGGACTCGAGTAGGTGTACCAGTTTGGTCCCGAGTAATAGGAACGCGACCCATAGGTGTAGCCGGGGTACGAGTAGCCGGGGTACGAATAGCCGGGGTACGAATAGCCGGGGTACGAATTGGAGTACGGCGACGACCAGCGATTGCCGTAATTGCTGTAATAGGGCGCGCCGCCGTAGTAATAGCCCGAGCCGACGCCGACCGAAACGCCGCCGCGGCCGTAACGGTATTGGGCGAAGGCATCGCTGGCCGACGCCAAAACGGTGCAGGCGACGAGACCGCAGATCAACAGGGATTTACGCATGACTTCCTCCTCGGGTACGAAAAAGAAAGGCCGATCGGCCGGCGGGCGCTCGGATCGGCCACATTCAGTTGGCTTAGGTCGTTTGACTTATCGCGTCAATCTTTCAGCACGCGACCGAGGCAGAAGCCGATGCCGAAGCAGAGCAATAGCGCCGGAATCGGATGATTCTTGACGACCTGTTCGAGATCGTTGGCCATGCCGCTGAGCTTGGCTTCTTCGATATATTTGCCGCCTTGCTTGATCGTGTCAGCGACGGCTTGCGAAGTCTTGCCGGCGACGCCTTCGTGCGGCATTTTCTTGCCGATGGTGTCGCCGAACTCACGGATTTCGTGGCCGGCCGCGGACGTCAGATCGTCGGCCTTGTGGCCGGCGGCAGATGCGGTTTGCTTCGCCATCTCGCCGACCGACGCGGCGGCTTCCTTCGCCTTGTCCATGGCGTCGCCGCCCGCCTCTTTGGCTTTGCTCAGCGCGTCCGAGCCGGCTTCCTTGACCTTTTCCAGGGCATCGGCGCCGGCGTCTTTCGCCTTTTCCATCGATTGCTGCGCCTTGCGTTCCGCGGTTTGCATTGAACTTGACATCTTGCACCTCTCCTTAATTGAAAAAAAAACGTTATTGTTAGAAGCGAGGCTGGTCCACACCAAAACCCCCGCAAGCTTGTTCTTGGGACGTTGACTTCGCCTTGACGAATTCGAGATCGGCGCTCGGCAACGGTTCGCCGCCGATTTTCTTGGTGACCGCATCGATGACCTCACGCAGCTCGCCCGCCAAATGCGGCGGCACCTGCTCGCTGACGATCTCTCGAATGGTTCCCATCGTCACGCCGAGAGCCAGGCTCTTCAAATGCGTGACTTCGGGTTCAAACTTGCCGAGCCAGCTCGCTTCATCCTTCGCGGCAGCCGCAGGCGCTGGGGCTTCGCGTTTTTCGCGTTTCGAATGCCCGTTGCCATGACTGTGTTGGTGCGCTTTCGGCGGCGACGGGGCCGGCGGCCGGTCGGGCGGCGCCGGGGCTCGGCGGTTCTCGAGCAACGTGCCGAGAACATAACCGCAGAGAACGGCGCCGCCCAGCATCAGCCATGGCCGGC
>Ga0105340_1000904_pt1 | contig 13660 bp, 25 predicted proteins | sample EasRivMeERMLT700_FD_89676 | JGI IMG/M metagenome (GOLD analysis project Ga0105340, IMG submission 89676) | Soil microbial communities from meander-bound floodplain in the East River, Colorado, USA - East River MetaG ERMLT700 | ecosystem: Environmental > Terrestrial > Soil > Floodplain | place... | reverse complement strand
GTTGTTTTACTATACCTATCACCTTTTATCTTTTGAAGTGCATTGCATTGAATCATTTTCGCAAAAAAGCTAGCGCCTGTATGGAAGTCACCACATAAGTCTCGCACGAAAACACTGGATATTATATCTTCTGATGCCAGGCGGACCACAATATTCTTTGAATTCATCATCCCACGAATAAAATCCTCCAGGCTTTTAACATCACGTAATTGTGTAGCCGCCTTTACTGAACTAGCTTTACCGTCAAGTTTCATTGAAGGCGCTGAATAAATTCGTTCAAGATATTTAACTATATAGTCAACATGACAATTTCTTACTACCAGTTTTTCCTCTTTATCTCCTGTTGCATATGAACATGTACGTGCAGCAAGTGCAGCAGATAATTTTGCTATCTTCAAATGTGCTGCATTAGTATTAAGAATCGGAGGTCCATGTCCATATTTTTCACAAAGTATTGCTGTCACATTTAGGATGTGGGCTGTACTTTCAAATTCGATTTCAGTACATTTCCACGCCTTTAATACAAGTTGCTCACATAGTGTGTCTGTATACTCATGTTGCACTACTGGTGGAGTCAATCTTGATTCATTCAGCACTGTTCGGTCAATATCATCTTTACCTACCACTATCACGAAATCAAATCGTCGTAAATCTTCATACCGCCCGATTATACCGAGCGCTGCATCGACGCCATAAGTATAGCTATCTATTTGTCTACCATCGGCAGGATTAGAGATGCCTATACATCTAACTCTAGCTTTTTTCTTTCTATTTTCAATCTTCGCCATCTTTATCTCACCACTTGATCTAACTTCGGTAAACTTGATAAAGACTGTCTCTGCCATTTCTTTTAATTCTTCGAGGATAACTAGCATCCTATCATTCTTTGGGTATACACCATATACAGAGAAGTTCTTCTTACCATGTGAATCAATACCGATTAATAATCCGGCAGCAGTTGCATTCTTACAATCGACTGTAACTCCAAGCGAGTAGTGCTTCTGTATACACTTCGTTATTTCAGATTTACCTTCTGATGTGTCACCGATTAATAACAATTCGAGCCAACCGTTACAATGTTGTACATCACCAAAATCAAAATGAAGGACCGAATGATAGACAAGATCGACGCCAATATGTACGTCCCTTCTCTGATATATTCTAGTTACGTTAGCTTCAAAATCAGCGTATATTTGATCTAATTTTTCACCAATGGAACTAACCGTCCACTCTCGCGGCTTAAATATTGCTAATTCAGCAGATGACGGTGGGGTATAAGAGTCAAGCGCGTCTCTAGTTTTCTCCATACTACTTATTAGGTAGCTTGCTGCTTGAGTCTTGGGTGAAGGATGTAATCTACCGATCAGTTTATACGTATCAGGTTCGATAACCGGATCACCGTCAATAACATATCCAACACGCTGAGTAAGAGGTTCAGCTCTACTGGTAGCTTCTATTTCTTCCTCTAATCTTACTTCCGTAACAGAAAAAGTTTCCTTCGCTGCAAAACTACAAACCTTACATCCATGTGGTATCCTAAAGCATTCACGAAATGTTTTAACATGCTCTGCTGTTCGTTCACCGATTAGCGCAAGGACCGCTGGATTTTCTGGTGCAATTTTCATTAATGTGCCGATCATACCATTCGCTGCTTTATCTAGCATCGCTGCGCTATTAACATCACAGTGCATACAAATATCTTTACCTCGCGGACAAGTTACTTCTACAGTTTTTGCAGCAAGGAAAGTTTCATTATTGACAGCAGCTACTATTGCAGATGTTTCAGTTCTTTTACCTACATTCTTTGGATCAAAAGCATCACGAAAGAAAACTGGTAAAGGTGTATCATCCAGTAATTCGCCAGCAGGAATCATTACCCATTCTGGAGTATCTAGCAATTTCTTATAGATGTCACCACCTAATCGTAAGAAATCATTAAGATCACCTTTTTCGAGTAGACCTACTTCTTCTGGAGTAAAAGTAACCTTATGAATCTCACGCGCAACTGGTTTTAACAGTCTACATCTTATCTCAGCAAATCGCTTACCTGTCTCATCAATGTCACAATTAATCCAAAGCAACTTATTCTCGAATCGCCAATTCTGCTCAATTGGCCACATATTCTCTCCACACGTCGGAGCAACAGCGCCAATATCAAATTTGTTCAGAATTGCAGCAGCAGCATATGCCTTTAATTCACCACCACAAACTAATATCTGGTCATACTCAAGCTGCTCGATTGGAGTAAATCGAATCTTCTGTTTATCTTTTTGTGCGAGATTAAGGAACTTGAATTCCTTAGCGCCTGGCAGATATAGGCGCAAATTTGCGTATTCACCAATATCATTAAGAATTGGAATTACTACTCTTTTTTGTACGCCTGAATCATGTACGCCTAATCTACGAAATCGTATTATCTCATCAGTTATCATTCGATGATGTAGCTCATGCAGAAAAGTAGGATGCTCCCAAATAGCTTGATGAAACCTTTCCACTTCACTTGGTAATACTGGATTCTTGCAATCTGATTTTATATTGAACTTTTGATTGATTTGATAAAGGGATAGATTACTATACTTCATCAAGTAATTTTTGAGTGACGCATTCTTATTGCATACGAAACAGTGAAAGATGTGCGACTTATGATGTATTCCAGCGCTCGCTACAGTATCGTCATGATAAGGACATTTTACTCTAAGCCATTCAACAGTTTTCTCATGTTTAATACCGAATTCTAGCAATACAGATACAATATCTGCTTGCATTTTGGGTGCCTCCTGGTTGCATATGCGCAAGAAAAAAAATACACTGACGCGGATAATACCGCGTCAGTGTATAAAGAAAAGACTAGAATCGAGATTCTTGCGCAGCCGGGGCGCTATCTTCTAAATCAGTATCATCAAGATCGAGTTCGAGTTGCTTCGAGTCAATAATCTCTTGCAACCCTCTACTCATCTCATCATAGAGTTTGTACTGTTCTTCAGAGATAAATAAGTCTGGATCATTAAAGAAATCCAGACCGAACCACTTATTAGTTCCTTTCCCTTTATGCAATGAGGAAGTCATTCGCCAACGGCAAGGAATAATGCTCTTTACTCCACGCGATTGATAAAGGTCAATTAATGATTGACCATCACGGAAAGTACCGCCTTGAAAACCTACCGCAATTGGCCGCATTGCCAATTCAGGTTCATCAATGAAGATGATAAGAAAGTTGAGAAACTCCCGATACTTGATTTTGTATTCGGGATTTTCTGGACACGGTTCATCCGTGTACTTCATCGCTTTAATAGCAACTGGTGACTTCGGATCAAAAGTCATTTCACGAATGAAATTCAATTGTCCTGTCATTTGCGCAGGATTCTTGCACGCATAGAAGCGCCAGAAATTCGTGACAATAAAGGTAGCTGGTTCATCTGGTCCAGCAATCTTTCGCATTTCAGGAACAATAATAACATCTGAATCCTGAAATTTCGGTTTGAACTTCTCACCAGCAAGTGATTGAATAACTTTCAACCGCGGCGGACGAGCATATCGCTTCAATTCTTGTTCAAATGATTGTGGTTTGATTTCTGCGAGATAAGAAGGAACGGCCTGTTTGTTGATAATCTCACTCATGGTTCTTACAAATTCCTAGCTTAAAGTATTGAAAAGAAATAGCACGATCACCAAAGACAGCATCGAAAGGATAACCGTCTTTAAGCTCAATCCAATCTGCTTCTGGCAGATTAATATGAACAAGTCTATTACAAGTTTTGCATCTATAAGATATTTCTATTCTCCCCTTGCTCACTGGCGCAACTGATAACTGGCGCAGGGACCACAGGAAAATTGTTAATCACACTCCTTTCTTTTTCTATTCGATCTGCTTCGAGTGCATACAGCATTCGGAATAGCTCTTTTACACCTTCACCTACTTTGCTAAATTTGATCGAGTATGGCGTAACGGTATTTTCAATCACCCACTCCGTTTCGGTCATAAAACGTACAATCCAAACCTTCACTCCATGCCCTAAAAAGCGTCCATGAATAATTGTTTGAATCATTCGTGTCGGAGTCTCTGGATTTTTAAATTCAATCCAAATATGAACTCCTTTATAAAGAACAAGAGCATCAGGTAATCCTGGCTGTTGCATTTGATGCCCAACTAAGCTAATAGCTTCGCATTTATATTCTTTCCGCCATCGTGAAAGAATATCAGACTTTCTTTTCGTCTCACGCATCATTTCATCTTTGGACATACCCTACTCCTAGTTATGTTTTGCCTTACTTTTCACGCTGTCGTAAACAATCTGACTAAGCTCACGTAGCTTTTCTGCAAAAGCTACTGCTTTATTCAAGTCGATGATGTGGGAATCCTCTTCTCGATCTAATGGACCTTTATTAACAATTTCACGTAGCATCGTGACTACCGCATAGGGTACATTACGAATGTATATCTGTGCAAGGAAATTGTAACCGTTTACAAGTTCGAGAAGTTCTTCACGCGAAAGATTCTCCATCTCTTTTCGCATCGCATTCATACCAGCAACTTGTGCGAGATTACGAAATGAATTACTGAGTGGATCAGACATGATTATAAGTCCTTCTTTGTAGTGACACGTAATTTCGGAGTTGAATTGATTTTACCAGTTAATCCCCACGGTACTTGTCCACCTGCTTCCATTGCAGCAGTAATTTTTTCACCGATGGTAGGATAATGAGGACGAACCTCATTCGGCCCTAACTGTTTAACGAATTCTTCATATCCTTCTTTATCTGGTGAAGAAGGATATGCGACATAGAATGAAGGATTGGGTGAGATTGTGCAGAACTCGCCTTGATAGTTCTTCATCTTTGCAATAGCAAGAGTGAGTGAAGCATGTTTTGCGGCGTTAGTTTCCAACTCACCCAATCGTTTGTCCATTTGATCCAGAATTTCTTTTCCTTTTCGACAAACGAATGTAAGGTTTGAGAGATATGCAAGATTTGTCGAATTCTCGATTATCTTACGTTCAATGTTGCTCAATATTGGGATAAGCTCAAGTAAGCTCTTGATCCCATCTCCAACCACCTGATGCTCTTTGTCTAAACTCATTGTCTTTTGGTACTTTAGTACCACTCCAATCTTGTTTCATCAACAAATTTACGAGTTACTTTCAATAGTGTGAATAGTGTTACAATCCAATATTCTCCTTTTTCGTTTCCGGTAGACCCGGTATGCCCATTCAATTTGAATAATACATGTCCCATCAGTGTCCCAATCGAAAGTGGTTCTCCTTCCATCACTTTACCCGTATTTAATACCAAATCTTTCGTCAGTTTGAATTCATCTTTAGTATGATGAAGGAATAGTAATACTTCTTTAAACGAAGTGGTGGCTTCTTCATCTATCAAGATGTTCGGTTGCTGATAATACTTCAAACATTTGACACAGATTTGAACTGGACCGCACGAAGCGTCAATCCAAAATGGCGACCATACATCGTGATAATCAGTACGATCATTATTACACTCTTTTTGACAGTGATAGCAAATCATTATCGTGCCTTCTGATGTGCAGGACACCAATGTTGAACTATTCGTATTTTCTTTTGGAGAATACGAAATTCTTTTTTACAATCAGTGCATTGAACGAGGTACTTCGGAGAATAAGAGCTAGGGTCATCATCCCAATAAGCCGCGATTATTTCATAAGGCCCAACAAGAGTGCCAACAGGAAGTGATGGGACAGGTTTTGTAATACGATCTTTATTTCTACGATAATCCATTCGTGAGACATTCAGAGCTTTAGCTAAAGCGCGATCAGAAGATTCTGACCTATTATGCTCACCACCTAATAACAGTCCAGAAGTATTTCTTTTTCCATTTGGGTAGTAGTGTTTAAGATCACACTTCTTACACCGTTTCTTGCATAGTCCAAGATAATGAAAGAGTGTTCTTTGAGCAGTAGCAGTAGTTTGTTTACCACATCGTAAACAAATTATATATCTATCGTGCCAGATTCTACCAACTCCAAAAGATTCTGGATTACGTGGATATGCGATACCTAGTTTGAATTCACCATACTCCCCTTTGAACTTTGTATCTGGAAATAAGGTAATTGTACGAAATGTCCCATTGCTAGTATATGCTGCATAAGTTTGTGGAAAACTACGCATCATTTCTTCGATTGAATCATCAGGAATAGAATCTATTTCTATTCCTTCACTCCGTAAATACTTCTTGAACATCCAAAGGATATTCACTTTCTTATACGAAAGTCCAGAAATGAATTTAGGATCATCGCACAGAGGGCAAAATGCTTTTCGTTCTAAACTCTCCTTTTTGATGCCATCTCTATCCTCATTTGTTGATCCTAGTCCACTTTCGATAAGTCCATTATCATATTGGTAATATTTGCCGCATTTCTTACACTTCTTTTCACGAAGCATCTCGTTTTACTCCTACTCTGATCTTTACAAAAACGAAATCTCCGAACGGCTCAATCTCATATTCGTACAAAGATTGAGTGAATACTTCATCGTGCTCTAATTCAAATAGGAAAGCATTGCATTCGGCAGTTACCCAAAAGCGTCGAATATTAAATGGCAATCTCACTGAACCACCATCGTATGGACCTGAATAAACTCTCGCGTTATACCTATGCCTTTCATACCTGCGAGGATGTTGTTTGATAAGTTTATCTTCAATAAACTTATCACAACGTGTGCAAATAAAACCACTCGGTTCTACAGAAACTCTACGATAAACACATCTGCCAGTTTTGCACATTGTAGTTCTCCTTATCTTCCATGAATTGCTTCGTGTTCACTCCATCCCATGCTTAATCTTTTATAAAGAGTGTCATATGACATTCTTTTAATTTCGGCCCATTCTGCTATTGATTTTTCTTCTCCTGAGTTATCTGCTATATACCTAGTATCTTGCCTATTTCTTTGTTGTTCTTTCTCAGTTGACCACCTACAGTTAGAAGGCTCATAATTACCATCATTATTAACTCGATTTAATGAGTAACCTTCTGGACAGTCCCCCATATCTTCATAGAAATTCTCGAAGTACATCCATCTTTCACAAACTGTGATACCACGTTCTCCATAATGTTCATAACGTGGTATAGATGAATTAAAACATCTAGCTAACATATTTTTCCAAGCTGCATACTCTTTTGTAGCTGTTTTACCATGAGTTTCATTTCCTGGATGAGAACAGCCACATCGTGTCGAATTGCCACTATTAACACAATCTACTCTACATTCCCAATGTTTACCACATGCGGGGCATTCATATACCCCATATCGTCTACTTTTGGTGCCAATCTTCTTCAAATAACTTTCACCAATTAATTTTGGTCTACACATTATCTTGCTCCTTCTCTTCTGCAATTCGCTCCATTATTTCCTCTCTATGGACACTTACTGTTTTAGGAGCATTAATTCCAATTCTTACTCGGTCGCCACGAATCTCACATATTGTGAGAATAACATCGTTGCCGATCATAATACGTTGACCTTGCTTGCGTGCTAATACTAACATGCTTGCTCTCCTTGCTTTTGAATTTTCACTATGCAAAACGCATACTTGGACCACCATTAAATTCAACTACAATTGGTTTTCTCAATACTTCAAAATGTCGTTTAATTCCTCCTTTCTCTGGATAAGTATGTTTAAGAACAATTCCTAAATCAGTATCAAGCATTTCAATATGAAAATGCTCATTACCGTCCCCGTCAATGATGTGCGCGCTATTTAATCGCGGCTCATCGTGTTCCCAATCGTATATCATGGTTTATCTCCGGTTTCCTGTAATTTCTCAATTTCAGCAGTAATCTCATCCAACACAATTTTCGACAATTCTGCTGCAAGTAATCCAGCCGGATTACTGCGATCATATAGATTCAACAGTATGTCGATGAATTGTCTGTTTCTTCGTAGGCAATCAAGCCTTTTTTCTACTGGTAGAGTAGGATCAATTGGCGTTTTAACTGGTGAGATAACATTTAGCCGTCGGGCTAATTTATCCATTAAGATCATCTTCATTCTCCTACTTCTCTAAATCAATCAGCATATAGAACACGTAATTCATTGTCAACTTTTTGTACAAGCTCATCGGATGATATTGTTCAATGATGAAGTATCCAACGTACTTCTCATCGACAACCAACCACTCTTTTTCAATATCATTCTCAAATGTTACGAATTTGATTCTATCTTTCCAAAGATTCGGATCATCCTCTTTAATGATGTTCTTCAGAATCTTCTCTTTTAATTCTGCACATGCTTTAGCAAATTCAGCACACTTTTCTTCAATATACTTACTAACGTCCATTTGCATTCTCCATTTTGGAAATAACACTCATTATCGCTGCCTTACGCGAACTAGCGCGCTTCAAACGCTGAACATCGTAAAGCAGCAATAAAGGGTATTACTTCATTTTATCACACTCCTTTCTTTCAAACATTCTTCTCCACGAGGTAATTATGCAAATTCATCAACGCGCTGATGAACTGTTTCCGGTTATCCTTCGTATCATCGTGTCGATCAGCATATTGACGAAATGGAGGAACAAAATCATCTTCCAAATCATCACGATAAACACTATAAAGTAAACGATGTGCTTCACGAACGCCACCACAACGTAGCGAATTGATTGCACATAATCGTTTACTTGTACCGGGATGCAATTTGTCAAGTTTGACGATATTCAAATCATCATCTTCAAATTCAAAATCTTCGTGATTGAATTCCTTGAGAATCGCAGCCCCGGCAAGACAGCAATAACAAACATCTTCGGAAGGTTTATAAACCCAAGTGCTCATGTTAATGCCGATGTTGGGTTCGTCGAGGATTTTCTCAAAGTCCTCAATTGCGAGTAAGAGAAGATCATGGAGCGTTTTGCATTCTAATAATCGGTTCATAACTACTGTCCTTCCTGTTCAAATTCTTTCTTTAATTCCTCAAAACTACGACGACGCATTTCCTTGGCATTTTCTACTCTTTGCTTATCTCGTTCATCGTTGAAATTCTTGATCTCAATTTCTGTCAAACCTAGCATTCGCTGCTCATAGGTGTTATACCACTCAAGCGTTTTTACTTTACGCTCAATAGAGACTGAAACTGATTCATCATACGCAGTATAAGTTGCGTGGATAAAAGTACCATCGGTAAATGTAATGATAAGACTATCATCAATTGAGATGTCCTTAATCGTTTTACCAATACAATCATGCTCGTTGTCGATTATTGTGTAAATCGGCATCGCTTACAAATCCTTTTCTACTAAATACTGCCACAACTTCCACAAATCACCAAGAAACGCTTTTCGATTATCTGTACCACCCTGCAAATATCTGAATGGTGTAATTCGATCAAACTCGATTCCTTCCAAGTTTCGAGATTGATCGTAAAGAAGTCTTGTTGCTTCACGAACGCAACCAGTTCGTAAAGCATTGATTGCGAGAACACGATGTTTAATCCCTGGATATTTTTCATCCAGTTTGGCAATGTTTAATTCCATGTCTTGTGCATCTTGCATGGCTTCTGGATCATCTTCATAAATATCAGGATCAAAGTCGGGATCAACTTCAATGAAACTCTCGCATTCAGGAATCTCTTGAATAAGAGTTGCACCCGCCAAACAACCAAAACAAACTTCGGGATTGTTTTTAGCTTGTTCTTTTGGCTTTAATAGCCAAACTGACATTTGAACACGGAAGTTTGGATTTTCAAGAGCTTTTTCAAAATCCTCAATTGCAACCTTGAGAAGTTCATGCAATGAAGTTGCATCCATTAGCCTGTTTTTCGTTTTCGTTTCGCTCATAACTATATCCCTTGTTCAAATAGGTACTGTTGCAAACGGCAAAGGTCACGAACAAACATCGTCGGATTCTTTTGATACGCTGTCACTTTCTGATCTTGATAATCCTCACAATTCTTTACTTTGTGAAAATAACAATACGCATCATTCACACCACCTGTGCGTAATGCGTCGATTGTGTAAACTCGATCAAGTAACTTTGGATACTTATGTCCGAGTTCGGATAGATCGAGAATCTTACAGCCATTCGGATTGTATAAAGTCTGGCAAAACTCTAATTCAACTCCTTCTTGCAAAAGACAAGCACCAGCTAAACAACCAGTACACTTATCTGTCGGATCACCGTCGTAATGAACAAGCCAATCACCCATTGAAACACGGAATTGGGGATTGCGCAACTGAATCTCAAAATCTTCAATTGCAATTTGCAATAGTTCGTGCAATGTTTCAACTTCGAGCAATCTGTTTGTTTTCGTTTCGGTTTCACTCATCTCGACCAACCTCCAATACTACGATGAAATTATTCGGTCGCAACTTTAACACGCGAGTACGAACACGTTCGTACTCATCAACTGTCACTTGATTCCCGTTAATATAATAACGGTCAGGTGAAAATTGTTGAGACATACTACGAAATTCTTCAATTACAATCCTATTATCTTCGGTAGTGAATTCGATTATAAGCATTAATCATATTCCTCTGCGTTAGCTTGTTTCACGGCACAAAGATAAAGGCAACAGCGCGAAATCAAGTCGAGTTGTTGCCAATACTCTTTTACCGAATCAGGTATGTAATTACGCCAGTCGTGACACTTATTTGGCTTACACCATTTCGTGTTAGAAAGTTCTATAGGATGAAACGACCCGTTGTTCTCAGTGAAGATTGACATAAGTAATGAATCAGGTATAGCAGGTTTAACCTCACTAAACGCTAATTCAATTACGCAAGTTATATCTTCACTATGGACGTGAAATATTCTCCCACTTATATTGTGCTTAAATACTGGATTTAAGCCAATTGATGGATCAGATGAGAGGAATTGACATCCGAACCATTTAACTTTTCCATCAAATTCCTTTATCTGAACCAAATAAGATTTACTTGGATCAAATACTTCAAACTCCGAACGATTAAAGACTTGTCGCATTTTATCTCCCATGAATCATTTCGTGCTCAGACCAATTACTATTAAAATACCTCATTCTCATAGTGTCTGCTGAGATATTTTTAATCTCAGCCCATTCCGTTAATGGTTTTGTTACTCCTGAATTATCAGTTAAGTATATAGTGTCTCGCCTATTTCTTTGTTGCTCTTTACGAGTAGCCCATCGACAATTCTCTTTACTGTATGGACCGTTATTATCAATTCGATTAATTGACATGTCATCGTTTGGTGGATCACCCATATCCTCATAAAAATTCTCAAAGTACATCCACCTTTCACAAACAGTAATACCTCTCTTTCCATAATTCTCATAATGCTTTGATGATGAATCAAGACAGCGCTGCAAAATATTTTTCCATGTATTGTATATTAATGTGCTACTCATTCCATGAATTTTTTGAGTATTACTTATACTGCAACTTCTACATCTTTTCGTTGCACCACTTTCGACACTATATACTAAAGTCTCCCAATGTTTTTTACACTGTGGGCATTCATAAATACCATATCGTTTACGCTTACTACCACCTGTATCACTCATGTAGCTTTCGCCAATTAACTTAGGTTTAGTCATTGCGGCACTCCTGTGGCATTGGTCCTTTATTGTATAACCAATTCTCAATCGCCTGCTTGTGAATTGACAATGCTAATTGCGCTGCAATAGTTAATTCAATTGGAACTGCAATTCGGTATCGACCGGGTAACATATCATCACCAAATCGAACTGAACCTCTGGGACCACTTCCCATTGGATGAAGTTTCGTGTGATTCGTATGAAGTAATACGTGCGGAATAGAGTTATTCCGTAGAACGCAAGATAACTCGCGCTGATGCTTCATTCCGTAGTAGTCCCAAGGCGTAGTTGAAGATGTTGGTGTGTAATCATCAATTACACAATATCCAACTGGAACTTGTTCTTCAACATGGCGAATGCCACGATCTTCGTAAATCTTTATTTCGATAGTCATTACTACTCCCTTCCTGGTATACAAATCATATTACCACAATCTTGACATTGAACCGCATTTAGCAAATGTCTATACGGATCATAACGATACTTCCAACCACAATTACCACATTCGACTTCTGCGGTTTTGAAATCAGTTTTGAAATCAGGATATTCTTTAGTTGGAGTTTGCACACGTACAAACTTCCCATCTATTTTCTGATATAGCTCCCATTTCGCACCGTCGCCAGCATCTTGCGGGAATCCAACAGAAGCGCCTTTAACTAACTCACGAAGTAATTGTTCCGCGAGTATTTTATTATCCACAATGTCATCGTCTGCTTCGACGAATGAACTTCCTGGTGGATAGTATATCAGGTATTGCCGATGTTCTACTGGTTCACTCATTCCTTTATTCTCCATTATCACTCTTCAGAATCGTAAGCATCATTTGACGCCTTCACGGTGAAGGCATCAATCTCATCCTCAGTCAATGGGAAATCATTCCCATATTCGTCTGTTGCAAATACAGTTTCAGGATTGCTCCTGAGTCCCTAACTTCTTATTCTTAACCAATGATTTGTACTGTTCTCTAATGTTCACTGGCAAATAAGATTGGTTAGTTACCACAATTCTAACATTACACTTAGTACATCGAAATGCTGGATTAACTATCCCATCTGGAGATACAGCAAGCATCTTACTTGTGCAAAACGGGCATGTAATCATTTCTACCCCCATTTTCTGTATTTTTGAAATACGAGTAACTTCAGCCGCCACACCCGTATTTCCGAAATACGGGTGTAGCGTAGGGAATTACTCTTCACTCTGCGCAGAAGCAAACCACGATTCAATCTCATTCCAAACATCTTCGTCGATGTTACTTTTGAATTCTTCTAATTTCTCACGCCACGTCGGTAATTTGAGATTAATTACCTGCGTCAAAAGTTCATTCAGCTTTTCCCAATCTGCTTCGTCCATCCTTCATTCTCCTGTTTGAAGTTACTCCGAAACGTAAACCATTCCATGCTCAATATAAGAAAGCGCGGTTGTCCAACAATCACGCTTTTCTGCTGCAATCACTCGCAACGAATTGTCGAAAGTAATCCCATCCGAAATAAGCATTGTCGGATCAGTTGGATGTTCTCGAAGAACAACATTGCGTTGACGCCAGTTATTAATCGTTTTGCCGATTAATGGGAGTGCTTCAATTTGTTCAATTGTCATTTCGACGTGGATAAAGGTGCGCACTACTTCATATCCTGTTCTGGTTGACGAGGAATAAGATATATCACCATTCCGCAGGCGGCGGAAACGTGATAATCTTCTAAATTATACAATTCGATCAACGGTGTATTTGTGCGAGAACAATGTACAAAGTGATACGCGCAGTTGTTCATCGGATTAATTTCCGTTTGCAACTTTGTGTCGTATTTTGCCAACCATTCAACTAACTTCATTTGGTTTCTCCCTATCATCAGTGTGAATCAATTTCATCTCACCGTTTTCAGTAACGACGGTGTACCAATAAAGCATATCTTTCGCTCGGTCACGAAATAAAAGCTTTGCTTGTCGTTTCGCAAAAGGAATTGTGATACCTAATTCTTTCGCTACTTTTTCAATGTCGTCAATTGACGGATAGAAGTCGAATTTGATAATCATTCTTCATCTCCGTACATTCGTTTCCAACCTTCAGGCGATGTACCTGTTTGAAGAAACTCGCGGTCATCCGGTGAAAGATATGGGAATGC
>Ga0105340_1000903_pt1 | contig 13664 bp, 18 predicted proteins | sample EasRivMeERMLT700_FD_89676 | JGI IMG/M metagenome (GOLD analysis project Ga0105340, IMG submission 89676) | Soil microbial communities from meander-bound floodplain in the East River, Colorado, USA - East River MetaG ERMLT700 | ecosystem: Environmental > Terrestrial > Soil > Floodplain | place... | reverse complement strand
CCGCGGCGACGCGATGCTCGACGTTCGGTTCGGGTTTGGCCGCTGCGATCTGTTCCGCGCTCGCATCGGTCGCGATCACTCGGTCAAATCGCCTGGCGAGGTCGACCGTCGCCTGTCCCGTTCCCGCCGCGCAATCCCAAACCAATGATCGGCGGGGAGCCAATTCGGCGAGATAGTCGAACAGTTGTGCCGGATATTGCGGCCGAAAATCCGCATAGAGACTCGAGATTTGCGAAAAATGGTCCTGAAAGTTCTGACTCATTGCCTGAACATGAACTTTCAACTGGTCGACGTCTATTATACCATAGAGCTATTCCGCGTGTCTGTTTTGAGGTCTTACTTAATCGGGAAGCAGTTCGCGATGCGGTTGGTTGTCCACATTCCAGCGCATGAGTTGGCCGTCGCTCGCAACAAAGGGCTTGCGCAGATCCTCGGGTTCGACGTGGCCGTCGACGCAGGCGCGATTGGCGGTAGCACGATGTCTCTTAAAGGCTGGCTGTTTTTTCGGCGTCGTTTTGGAATGGAGATAAGCGCCATTCGCAGTGGTTGATGGACCGATCAATCCAGTTCCGCCGAGCCCCCCGTCCTTTGCCGGATTGTGCGAGCGCAGAAAGTTATCTCCTGCTGCGAACAAGTCACTTGGCGAAACGACGGCGGATTCGGGAGTGCGCTGGCTCATCGGGAACATGGGTTCTGGCGGAGCAGGAGACTTGCCACCAAGTCCGAGCCCATCATAGGTGTAACCGCTTCCCCACGCGTTGTACCCGTAGGAATTCCACAAAGGAATTTGGACTTCTTCGGTTGAACCGATTGACCGCCCCGAACCCTCGCCGAACTCCGTTGTGATGATCACGCCTGGATTGAGCGGACAACGAAACACACCTCCGAGGGCCGTGACAGAGGCGGGCGGATCGTTGAGCCACTGGTGGTCGAAATAAGTGAGTGGCAGATTGATGGTCTCCCACCAGTCACCATTGCCATATCCGATTTTCGTGACATACGCCGGAAAGTATTGTTCGTCCGACACGTATCCGTTGATGGCAGTTATGATTTGGCGCAGGTTGCTTTTGCAGACAGTGTTCCTGGCGTGGTATTTGGCGGACGACAAAGCGGGTAGCAGCAGTGCCGCGAGGCTTGCCACCACCGAGATCACGACAAGCAACTCGACAAGCGTGAATCCAGTGCGAAGACCGGCATAGGCCCCGCAGCGTGTCGGTTGCGGCTTCACATTGGCATACTACGCTGGCCTCTCGCGTGGTCAATTCAGTGTCTGGCACCGATCTCCCTTGCCCGAATACGCCATGGGGCGGGGCAAGACCGCCGGGCCGTTGCCTCGTTTACCGGCCGTCTTGTCATGAACAAGGCCTGATCGGCGCTCCATGCTGGACGGTTGCCGACGGCTTCCACAAAATAAGACTCGTGATCAGGATACTCGCAATCGTCATCGCTTCCTTGTTCACTCTCACGGCGAGCGCAGCCGACACCGCAGGTTTTGAGCCCCTCCGGCTTCATCCCGAGAATCCGCACTACTTCCTCTTTCGCGGGAAACCGACCGTGCTCATCGCTTCTGGCGAACACTACGGCGCGGTGTTGAACCAGGATTTCGATTACCGCACATACCTCGACATCATGAAGGCTGAGGGCATGAACCTTACGCGCACGGTGCCCGGCACCTCTCTCGAGAGTACCAACGCGGGCACATATCGCGGCCGCGACCAAAACACGTTCGCGCCGCGACCGGGACGCTTTCTCGCCCCATGGGCGCGCAGCGACACACCCGGTTATTTCTACGGCGGCAATAAATTCGACCTTGACCGCTGGGACGAAGCTTTCTTCCGACGGCTCAAGGATTTCGTGAGTGCGGCCAGCGAGCGCGGAATTGTCGTCGAATTCAATTTGTTCTATGTCCTTTACGGTGACGGGCCGGAATTTGGGAAATGGAATCTGCACCCCCTAAACGCGCGCAACAACGTAAACAACGTCGGACGTGTGCCGTTTCACCGCTACAACACGCTCGACGAACCAGCCCTGGTGGCGCGACAGGAGGCCGTGCTCCGCAAGCTCCTCACGGAATTGAATCCTTTCGACAACGTTTATTATGAGATTTGCGACGAGCCGTATTGCAGCGGCGCCAGTCCGAAAGAGACCGACGCCTGGCAGAATCACCTGCTGGAAGTGGCTGACGAGACAATGCGGAAGCTCCCGGGGCGGCAACTCCTGGCGGTGAACTATGCGAATGATTACACCGTCGTCAAGGAACTCCATCCCGCCGTTTCCGTCTTGAACTTCCACTACTCCTTTCCCCCCGCCGTCGTGCCGCTCAACTGGTCCCTCAACAAACCGATCTGCTTCGACGAAAGCAGCGGCGGCCACATGACGCTTGAACGGCGGCGCGAAGCGTGGGCCTTCATGCTGAGCGGTGGCGCGGTCTACAACAACCTCGACCCCAGCTTCGCCACGGACGACCCAACCGGCAGCGGCAAAATTCAGCAGCCCGACGGGCGCTTCGATGGCCGCGCCCTTCGCAAACAACTGCGCATCCTGCGCGAGTTTATGGAGAGCCTGGACTTCATATACATGCAGCCCGACCGCGCCGCTGTGGCCATTCCGCCTCACCCCGGCAGATGCTACGCGCTTGTGAAACCCGGCGCATCGGTTGCCATCTATATTCATTCGCCTCGGAAAGAACTGCGGGCCGGGGCGCTGCTCGACTTGCCCAGGGGCCGCTGGCGCGCCGAGTGGCTGCACCCCGCGACCGGTAAATGGGAAACCCCGCGAGTGATCGACCACCCCGGCGGTGGGCTGACCATTGACGGTCCTGGTTTCGACCAGGACATTGCGTTGCGCGTGCAGCACGTTGACACAGGCACACAACGCACGCGCTAAGGCGCTGGCCCGGCCCGTGTGCCTTCATCGTTGATGCGAACGGCATGGTACGGCTACCGTGATGCGTCAATTATGAAGCCGAATATCTGTTAGGCCGCATCGAGCAGATATATGCCAGTGAGAAAGCCCAATGAAATGGTGCTGCAAGAATGCCAGCGGGCGATTGAGGCCAATGCGCCGGCACGACTTCAGCCTTTGATCGAAGCCGGTGTGTCTGTGGACCAAAAGATTGGCGATTGCCCTCGCAGGACCCTCCTGGAATTCGCCATCGAGAAGAATGCGGTCGAAGTTGTTAAATTCCTGATTGCGGCGGGCGCGGAATTGGACAAGGGCTTTTACAAACCGCTGATTGAGGCCGCGCTGTTGAATCGGGGGGAGATTGTCCGAATCCTGTTGGAAGCAGGCGCGGACCCGGATATCACCACTTCCACTCCGGAGGAAGATTTGCGTGATGAGACGGCATTGATGCATGCGGTTGATCAGCCCGACAAAATTCGAGTCGTTGAATTGCTGCTCAAACACAAAGCAAACCCGAACCTGACCAGCAACCAGGGCCTTACCGCGCTCGATTACGCGGTGGATGCTGAAAATGTCGAGGCGGTTCGCAGACTTTTGGAAGCGGGGTGCAAACCGGTCGGCCCGATATTGCATGGGGCGGTTTTTGGCGGCACGAGGATGGGATTGGAGTTGGTGAAGCTCTTGATTGCCGCGAGCGCGGATTTGAACGCGATTGGCAACAGGGAAGCGCATTTGGAGGGGCGGACTGCTTTGGAAGGTGCCAGGCAGCAACTTAAAGAGAAAACAAATTCAATCCGTGTGCTGGAACGTCGCCCGAGGGAAGATTGGGAGGAAGAGACGCTTGAGCGGTGGAAATCCGACGCTTCAATTTACCAGGAGATGATTCAAGAACTAACCCGGGCCAAAGCGAGTTTGTGCAAATCTTCGTTGGCCAGAACTATGCGTCAAATATGAGGCAGAATATCTGTTAGGCGGCATCACAGTATGAAAAATATCTCGATTCTCATTCTGTCGCTCCTCGGTTGGGCATCAGTCTCTGCTGCCGAGGTCGTAATTTCTGAGGCACACCTTGGCATCACCTTGCCTGATTCATGGCATCAAGTTGCCGAGAAGAAAGCTGGCATTCTCTTACGTGCTGAGGCCGATGGCCGCCGTCGCTGAGTTGGGTGGGTAGGCGAAATATGGCATTCGTGTCCGAAATACTAATCGCTGAATCAACCTCGGCACCGATGGCCGCCCGATCGGAAGCGCGGGCAGTGCCCGGTCGCGGACTGGAGGGCGATCGTTACTTTCATGGAGTTGGGACTTTCTCGCCGCATCCGCAGAAGCCAGATTTCGAGGTGACGCTGATCGAGAAGGAGAAGATCGATGCCTTCGCCCGAGAGACCGGCCTCCGTTTCACCGCATCAGACGCTCGACGAAACTTAGTTACCGAAGGCGTTGACTTGAGTGCTCTTGCTGGAAGGGAGTTCTCGGTCGGCTCCGTCCGCTTTCGCGGCATCAGGCTGTGCGAGCCGTGCACCCATTTGGCGAAGATCAGTTTCCCAGAGACGTTGAAGGGGTTGGTTCACAAGGGAGGCTTACGAGCGCAGATTGTCTCTGGAGGGCTGATTCACGTAGGCGATGCCATTATCACAGCATGAACCATGCGCTGCATAACCGGCGGTTAACGGCCGAAGGGCCCCGCTCTTTAGTGTATCAACCAATGAAAGACCGACACCCAAGACCAGATGACGACAGGCATAGCGCTGCACGCACACCATAAGCATAAGGCGATCAACCCGAACATTCTAATACGCTCCATCCATCGTCTTTGTCGAAGAAGGTTACGAAAAAGCAAATAGGCAAGCGGCCAACAGACGAGTGCTGTGTAACAACCGCATATTGCGAAGCCCAATCTAATCTTGCCCGGCATACTGTCGCGAGGCGTGAGCGACCACGGGATGAATCCCCAAGGCAGAATCCACCCGATAGTAAGTAACAGTATGACTCCGTTTAATAGTCGAATGGCGAGTGAGCTGGAAATTGTTTTATCCTGCTCGCGATTGGAGTCGTACCAGATTTTGCGAACGCGCGAACGTTTCTGTAGCAGTTTGGGAAAAAAAGCCATGCGAACTAAACCTGCCAGCATTCGCAGGCCGCCAATCCCATGCGCGCGGCGACCCGAGGTCAGGACGTAGCGCCATAGCACGACAAAGCGGCCTTCGCGTCTCAACGCCCACGACATGGCCGCGTCCTCTGCGCCGAAAAGGCGTTGGTCAAAACCGCCGGTTGCATGAAACGCTTCGCGCGTGCAAAAGAGAAAGGCACCTCCGGAAATTCCCGGGAGCCTCATCAGCAAACCGAACCACCACATCAACAATCGCGCGTACAGGGGCGCTGTATCATCGAATCGTGCCGGGGCGCCGCCCCCGACTGCGTCTCTGTCCATGTAGCGCAGCGCGGAAGCAATGACACGCGCATTGACCGTCGTATCTGCATCCACGAAGAATAGCCGTTCACCGTGCGCAACGCGCCCACCGGAGTTGCGTGTAGCGGCGATTTGACGGTGATTAACCGGCACCACGACCGCATTGTTTTGACGGGCGATATCCGCTGTGCAGTCGGTCGAGGCATCATCGACTACGATAATTTCGTAGGACTGGTCGATGGCCCTGACGGCGTCGTGGATTGCCTGTAACGTGCGGCCCAGGCAGGCCTGCTCGTTATGGGCGGGCACGATGAACGAGATCACGGTCGTCAGAACCCATTTGACAGAAGACCGAGGTTTTACGCACGAGGAATTTGAGGCGCGATGAAACCTAGAGGAGAGTCAATGGGAAGCTGACGGGAGATTCAAAGGTGGAGGCCGCGCACGACCTTGTCGACGCGCTGCGCGATTTCCCTTGCCCGTACAGTGCCGCGTGCAGGTAGCGTGCGGCCATGATGATTCGACGGCGGCGGTTCCGCATGGGCCAGCGGGTGAAGCTCCACGATTTGAGCCTGGACGGCGGCAACGCCTACCCGCTACCACCTGGCTGGCATGAGGGCGAGGAAGTGACGGTCATCGGGTTTGACCATGGTTACGTGCGCGTGCTCGGTGACGGCAAGGAAACGACGGTCTTCATCGTTAACATTGATTCAGGGTGGGATGAATGAGCTGACGGGAAGTGGAGGGATTGGATAAGCGGCGAGGGTACCGCTGATGGAGGTATTCACCAGCCGAACCACCCGTTCACGGCAGTTCCCTCAGGTCGGAAGAGGGGTTGCTGATGGTCGGGGTACGGGATTACTCGCCGAAAATGTAGGCGCTCTGCCGGTTCTGCCTTGGTCAGCGTCTATCAGGCACCACGACCGAACGTTTTCAATCATGTGACCGTCACATGCATCGCGCCATCCACTTTCAGGATCGAGGAAACCGAGGCAGCGAACCGAAGGAGCTTCAACCATGACCCATTGACCCGGGCGAGGCAGCTTGTCGTAGACGGAGTAAATCGCGCTCGTTTTCATTGTCCCTAATTTTGCCCCGCGAAGGGCGGGACGGCTAATACTTGTCTGGAATTACTCCGATAGCTGAAAGCTATTAACGCGCTGAATGGGCGGGCAGGTTCAAGAGGTTGAGGAGTGGCGTAAAGTGACGAGTCGCGGTTCGGACCTCTCTATGCCACGGCGTGGAAGAACCGCTGGTAGCGGCTCAGGCACAAGCGAGAGGATGCTGATTAGGCATTTCATCGTCGCAAAATGAATCCGCTGTCGCAGTTCCACCGGCCAGCCACGAAGAATAAATCTGCCTCACCATGCCAACCAGGGATTCGAACAAAATCGGCTTCACCAGGTAAGAGGTTGCGCCACTTCGAAAAGCGTGCTGGCGGTCGCAATCCTGCCCGGAAGAGCTCATTACAATCACAGGTAGCTCGCGGAACCTTTCCTGCTTGCGAATCCATTCAAGGACCTCGAAGCCATCGCGCAGCGGCATTTTCAAATCGAGCAACACCAAAGCGGGCGGCGGACAGGACACGAAATCCGAAAATGCGCCTTCGCCCGTGAGATAGCTGATCGCTTCTTCGCCATCCTCAACGGCAACGATGTTGATCGGTACTCGAGCCCGTTCATGCGCAAACTTGAGCAACGTCCGGTCGTTCTCGTCGTCCTCAACCTGAAGCATCGTGGGGATTTTCATATTTAATATAGTCTATCGAAGACGCGAGCTCCTTCGCCTCCACTGCCCGCGTCGAGTCTGCGTATAAGCGTCCGGCGTGCCATGCCGATTCATGGCGGCTCTGCGGTTGAATTTCGGCGGATTCGAACCGTGGCACGCTCTGCGAACCAGAAAAAGTGGTCGGCAACCGAGCAACACTGTTTACTCAGTTACCAGCGAACGTTTTTCACGGTACTTCCTCCTCACGCTCCGGCCTTAGTCCGAAGCGCGTCAATTTGTCGCGCAAGGAAACGGATTCGACAGCCCTTACGGCTGAGGCAGAACGAAATGGTCTGCCGCATAGCGTCCGCGCAACTGGTGTTCATAAATGCCTGTCCCAGGCGCGCCGAAATCGTGCCCTACGCCTCCGACAATTTCCACCTCGTGCATGAACACGTCAAAATTGGCCAGGAATTGGCCAAGCAGGGTTTCACTTTGTTTTCCCCACGATGAAATCCACCACGCGTGTCTGGTCCGCTGCCGCGAGCGGGTAACGCGTGTCGTTTTCGTTGATGATGACGGTGATCTGGCCGCCAAGTTCCTTGTAGCGCTGTTCAACCAGCCTGGTTTGTTCGTTGAACCAGGGGTCGGTCTTGTCGCACACATGCAGGAGCGGCACACCGGCTTTGGCGAGAGGACCGAGATTTTCCAGCGGCGATGTTTTCGACATGAGACTCCGCAGCGCAGGATTCCGTCCGTAGATGCAGGCCACTTTATCCGGATTTTCGATGGCCCATGCGTATGCTTCGCCCGCCGCCGTCCCGGTACCCTCCAGCACAGGCTTTTTGGAAAAGCCGTGGCCGGTCATAAGTTTGTAAGCGGCGTTCCATTGTGTGCGCACGGCGCCGGATTGCGCAGTGAGCGGCGGGATGACGATGTGGAAGCCGCGTGCCAGCAACGCCTGGTCAACGACAGCGTCGCGCGTGATGGCGTCGGCGCGAAAGACCCACGGTTTTCCCGGAAGCGCCGTCCCGGGCACGATCACCGCGAGGCCGGTAACACCCCATCGGCTTGAGGTCCTTTCATCGTATCGCTCGTAGCACTCGACGAAGCCCGGCCCGCGACAATTGGCGGAGGTCTTCTCTTCCTTGAGCCAGATATTCGTGCTCTCGAGGCCGTAGTAGTAGGACTTGACGAACTTCTCATCCGCAAAATCAGGCCGCGCAGGCGACGGCTGGGTATGCTCGACGATCCAGTCGGCGATGGGCCTGGGATTGCGCAGGCTGTGCGGATGATGCGCATGACCGTCCTTGATCATGACCGTGATGCGTCCGCCCAACTGTTGATAACGATTCTCGATCGCCAGCGTATTCCGCTGGAGCAGAGAATCTGCGCTGCCACAAATGTTCAGCAACGCCACGTCGTTCCGCGCCAACTCGCCGAGCCTCGCGAAGGCCTCCGGACGAATCGCGGGATTGTCCGCGTAAATACAGGAAACTTTGTCCGGATTCGCGGTGGTCCAATCGTATTCGTTCACGCCGCCTCTGCTCATGCCGACGAAGGCCGGTTTCTTCGATAACCCGTGTTTCTCCGTGAGCCAGTCATACCACGCGTCCCACTGCTTGCCGGGGTCGGGCGTGATGAAGGCGATGTGAAAACCGCGACGGAGCAATTCGACTTCCGTCTGCGGCTCGTGATCCCAATAACAGCCCTGCCAGGACCACGGATGGCCCGGAGCGGCTGTCCTCGGCACCACCACGATGCAACGGCGCTGGCCTTTCGCCGGGTTTCCCACCGCAAACTCCTCGGTGTCTGGCCGTTTGAACGGCGCGATGGCGAAGCTCTCCTCGTCCATTACATAATCGTAACGGACAAAGCCGTCGTGCCATGTTGTCTTTTCACCTTCGAATCGAACGAACGTGTCCGCCGCTCGCGCCGCCCTCGGATTCCAGAAACCTGCGGAGAAAACACCCAGCGACAACAGAAAAAGCACCGAAGACTTTGGTTTCATGAATTTCGGAGCGTGTCAGCGGCCTGCACGCAGGTCAACCACGACCAAAGAACCAGGCGCCAAGCCAAGCCGAGGGGGTTTCGGCAGACGTGAACACCAAAAGATTTCCCGGAAGCGGCGCCGCAATCAGCCCGTGAAATAGGAAAAGGATACCGACTAAATCGCTCATGCCCTTCGTTTCTCCCGCTCCTTGAAGTATTCGTCACACTCCGCGCAGTGCCAGCGCAATTCCTGGCCGTGTACGCACAGGTCAAGGCTCTGCCAGCGTTCGCCAGTGAATACCAGGCGGCTGCTCAGATTGCCACGCCCGTGCCGGGCTGTAGCTCGCTGGCCTCGAGGGTGAGTTTCATTGAGCGTCTCAGAGTGGCTTCGAAGCGCTGACTGGCCGAACTATCTCGCCCTTTCCCCCACCAGACCCGCGATAGACCTCTCTGAAACCGTACCAATCATAGATACAGCACACGAAAGATCTCTCGGTTATTGCGCGAACGTCAGGCCTTTGACCAGGCAAACAAACACGGTGGACGGTCCTGGGGCCGCTCTGCTCCTTTATAGTGATCTTCGCGAGGCGGAACCGACTGCCGCCAATGAACGCAACGATGACCAGCAAAATGAAAGCTGCGTGGCGAAGACGCATAACGAAAGTTATGCCGCGAACTTTGTGCTTCACAACTCCCGCCCGCAAGTCTGCGATTGGGTGCCTTCCATCGTTAATTCTACCTCACCGGTCCTTCAGAAATTTGTGTTCATTCGTATCGATTCGTCGTTCCTCTTCGTTTCCTTTGTTTGCTTCTGTGGGCAAGCCGCGTATCTTTCCTCCCTTCGCTCAGGCCGGTGTGGCGAAATGGCAGACGCACAGGACTTAAAATCCTTATTAGTGGGGGACCCGCGGGCTATCACATTTTCGACTGGGAGCCCGTCATTATTGAGCAAAACAGCGTTTTCTCCAATGTTTACGGGCGCTCTGTGATTCGTGCAGATGTATGACAATTTGTATGACACAACCAGACTGTAAGTGCATACAGTAAGGAAAAAAACTTCTGCGAAATCGCTAATCAAATTGGGGTTGAAATCGCGTCAAGCCTAATAGTTGCGCCAGCAGTATACGGTTTGCCGGAATCCATGTTAATATGGGTAACGTGGTAATAGATAATCACGTCGCGCCGGCGGGCGAGCAGAAGGTAAGCCCGGTAATCCAACAACTCAAACTCTCGCAGATCGTCATCTGCCCCGGCACACAGGCTCGTGCCGCCGAACACGAAACTGCTGTGTCCGATTACGCCGAAGCCATGAAGGATGGCGCGGTGTTCCCCCCAGTCGTTGTTTTCGATAATGGCGAGGGCGCCGAACAGGGTGATGATCCCTTGTATTTTCTTGGAGACGGTTTTCACCGTGTTGCGGCCTGCACTCGAAACGGCACCGAAACTATATCCGCAGAAATCCGACAGGGCGGGAGACTGGAAGCGCTAAAGTATTCCATCGAGATGTTGCGCGACGGTATCAAGAATGGATTACGGACGACGTCGTACGATAAGAGGCACGCGGTCAAGATGGCGTTGTTGAATTTCACGGAGGCGAGTCAGACTGAGATCGCGGCGCTGTGCGGGGTGACTCAGCAGTATGTCTCCAAGATCGCCGGGACGTTACAACGAGTTGTTACGTCAACCGAGACCCGCAAGGATTCACGCGGTCGCCCGCAGCCAAAGCGAAAGCCGCGGCGCAAGAAACTCACACCACAGGAACAGAAACAACTCGATGAGTGCGAGGCGACGATTGCAAAGCACGTCACGTCTTCGTGGGGAATGCATTACGCGGAGATGGCGATTTTAGACCTTGAGCTTATCAGTCCCACCGACAGCGAACGTGAGCAGGCATTTGCCCACGTCGAGCAGTGGATAGCTGGAGCGCGCCAACAGCAAGCCGCCTGAAATTCCCTTATAGCTCAATAACATATAGACGGACGAATTATGACGATGACAGATAAGGGTTGGACACAACGTGTCAAAGGTATCCCGGGACGATGCTCTATCGGCTTCAGGCCCAATGATCCGAGAGAGATTGTGGAAGTGCCATGGGACGCATACCGGGCCGCGGCGGAGAAAGCCCGGGCCCAACGATTTAAGTTCGGCGGCTACCATCACAACGGCCGGGTGCGCGATGAAGCCCAACGGCATTACGCGCGCGAAGAAAAATACAGCGCCGAATTCAAATCCAAACTGATGGAAGCATGGTATGAGCTGGTGATGTGGGCCGCGAGTGGTTCAACCAGGGAAAAGAAAGCGGACAGGTTCTACCTGCTCTGCCATCACCTTGGCCTGACCGAAACCAAGACGTTCGCAGACATGGCCGACAGTGGCGACACGTTTGAGAATCTGCCCCAAGAATTAAGTGCGCTGTCCATGAAGATGCGCGCTGAATTCCCGAATATCATCGCCAGTTGGATGCAGACACCTGAGCACCGGGCCAAGCTCGGTAAGTGGCAACGGAAGCGCGGTCGTCCAAAGATTAAGCCGGTCGAAGAACTGAAGTTGGCAGCATGAGTGAGGAGGCGACAGAGCCGAAGCCGAAAAAGGTTTCGGTGTGGCGGCAGATCATCGAGGATGCGCGAATCTCTCACGGCGCTTTCCGGCTATGGCATCACTACCGGGACCGCGCCAACGAGGAGAGCAAATGCTTCGTCGGATACGATTTCATTTCCAGACACATCGGCTGCAATGAGAAGTCCATTAAAAGATGGAACGATGAACTGGTAACGCACGGCTGGCTGACCGTAAAAACTCAAGGCAAGGCCTGCGGCTTTCGGAACGAATACACCGTGCTCGACGGCGCTGGCCAAAGAATCAAAAGCACCCCCAAAAACGGTAGATATGACTATACCCAAAAACGGGGGAGCTTTCCGCGCACCCGAAAACGGAAGTGCTCCACTACCAAAAACGGGGGATCAGCACTACCAAAAACGGAAGCAGAAGTAACCTCTACTAAAGATAGAGGGGAACAGACTCCAGAGTCGTCATGTTCCCCCCCTCACTTTAGTAAGGGGGACTTAGCTACGCAGTCCCCTTACTGTTCGGGGGAAAAGGCAGGCCAAAAAAATAATGCCGGCGGCGGTGGTTCCGAAAAAACACCAGAAGAAATTAAAGCGGAGAAATCGCAATGGTAATCACAAAAGCCGAGCGCGATGTTCCGGACTTCTACAAAAAGACCGATCCGAAGTTGCTGCCTGATTATAGCGCCTTTGAAATGGTGAGCACATGGACCTGGGGGCCGGTTGGACTCTATTGCTATGGACCGTCTGGAAGTGGCAAGAGCCGCAGTGTCTATCGGCTGATTGAGTCCCAGGGATGGGACACGGTGGTTGTGACAGGGAATGAATTCCAGTCGGAGCTTGTGGAGCGTAACCGACCAGGAGGTATTGGCGGATGGGATGATTGGCTATCCGACCTGCGGCATCTCGACGTCCTGTATTTCGATGACGTGAGCAAGCTGCGGTTCAGTGACAGGTGCGAATCCGAATTCCACTCATTATTGGATTACCGGATTACCCATGAGTATCCGACGTTCTTTACGAGCGAACTAAGCATTGATGACTTTGGCCAGCGAATCAGCGATGACAATCGCGCCGGCATCACGCGCAGGATCAAAGAGTTCTGCCAGCCCGTGAGGTTTGGTTGTGGGATGAATTGGACTGATAACGAGGAGTATATCCGACAGCAATGCGAAAGGGAATTCGCGTGAAAATCAAAAACCACAACCTATTGTGCCCCCCCCGGTAAGAAAACTACTACAGGTTGTGCTACGCGGGGGTATCGCGATAATGGCACGGTCTGACTTTGGCAGCAAGAATTTACTAAAAAACGCCCAAGCTTAAACTATGATAAAAAGACAACAAAAACCCCTGATTTTCGACACCTTGAGCCAAGCGGCTTCCCACTATGGGATGAGCCTTTTCGCCATTAAGACGTACAAAAAGAAGGGTGCCCCAGGCTTCCGACATGGCCGCGTTTACGATTCTGAGTTTGGCCCGTGGATAAACTCCCGGCGCGCCGTTCAAGCTGGTGTTCCGATTGAACTATGGACCCGCGCCTGTGCCGAGCAGTTCGTGGCGAGCCGTGAAGCAAATGACGCACTGGTGCAGTGGTCCACCGAACACGACGGCGAAACAGTTTCAGACGAGGTTTACCAGGCATGGGAGCTTGCCGCCCTGGCGAACGCTCAGAGCGTCATTTGGGCCGATGAAGCTGTCTACCGCCTCAGCCAATTACGGCGCGCCATTGGCCTGCCAGCGATCTCCGGCGTTCAGGAAGAGAGCGACACTCACCCCGATGTCGCAGAGGTTTACGCCAAGCAAACCGCCGCCTCAAAATAATTCCCTTATAAACCCCCCACAGGTGAGAGACGATGACATTAAATCAAGAAATTCAAAAACTGTCCGCCGGCATTGACCGGATATTCGGCAGCGGAAAATCCACGGCCATTATCGGCGCCATGCCTTCAGGCTCCTCGAATTGCGAGCACTTAGAGCGATTGGTAACCTGGCTCGCCAATGACGCCCCGGCGGTCTCCAGCGCGTCGATTCAACCGGCCCATGCCAAGGCCACTGTAACCACGGCAACGACCACCAGGGAGCAACTG
>Ga0105340_1000901_pt1 | contig 13668 bp, 9 predicted proteins | sample EasRivMeERMLT700_FD_89676 | JGI IMG/M metagenome (GOLD analysis project Ga0105340, IMG submission 89676) | Soil microbial communities from meander-bound floodplain in the East River, Colorado, USA - East River MetaG ERMLT700 | ecosystem: Environmental > Terrestrial > Soil > Floodplain | place... | reverse complement strand
GTCGAGACAATAAAGAAGAGCGCCGTTGGTTTGATGCATGCCGTCGCCGAAGAAGAGATAGTTCTTGTAGATGCCGGGGCTGCTGACCGTCGGCAGCTTGAGGAGCGGCGTCGATTTCGCCCACAGCACGCGCGACTTCGCGTTCGCCTCGGTCGAGAGGCACACGAAGTTGCCGAGATTGAAGGCGCCGAGTCCCGAGACGTAGAGCCGATTGCCCATCGGCACCGGCGAGGCGATGTAGTGGTCCTTCGATTTCATTGACCACAACACCTTGGGCGTAGCGGGGCCGGCCTGGCCATCGGTATGCGCGGTGCGTTGAGCATTGCCGCGGTAGGTGGACCACGCGTCCACGGATTGGGCGTGGCCAGCGGACACGACGATTAGGACCAGCAACAAACTTTGATTTAGACGGTGTTGCATAGGTTGCACACTTGATATTGCCATGGACGAACACAAAGAAACCTAATCGGGAATGATCTCGTGAGTTGATAAGGGATCAACCATAACACAATCCGTCATAGGGGGATCGAGCCGAAACCATCGGCGCAGTCTTTCTGCCAAAGTAACTCTGTTTCCGTAGGACTGCACCTGTGCAACCGTCCCATCGCTCAAGAAGCCTACACGAATCGTTAACCCATCGCCGACCCACGATTGGGATGACGTGACATAGATTCCGCGCTTTCCCAAAGGATCGATTGTGCGAGGTTGATAATGAACTTTCTCCGTGCGGGCAGCGGGCCCGCCAAGGATTTGTTCCACGTCTTCCAGCGTCATGCCGTCTTTGATCCGCGCGAGGTTCCATTCGTTGATCGGGCCACGTGAAAAATGCATCAATGCAATCGCCGCTCCTGCGCCGGCTATCATTATCAGGAACCCGACAGCGATGTTCCGTCGCCTGCTCATTCCTTACTCCGTCAAGTTTATTCGGTTCGGCGATCCGTGTTGAATCATTTGGTAAGTTCGAATCACTTCGTCAATCGTTGGTAAAATTAATCCGCCCGACGCCAAAATGGAAACGCACCCTCCATGCTCTCGCAGTTACGGATTCTGCAATTCGTCCAATTCGATCATTTCGTATATGGGCGACTCTTCCAATCTCAAGAACCTACGGACCTTCCTGTAAAAGGAGTCCTGGTTTTCATCAAACCGAGCGTTCGTGACAATGCCAGGCTTTTCGAAATGCACTGTGATACTCCCCGTATGGCCGTCCCAAGTCTTACCTGCAATAAATCGGCGAACCTGGCGACAGGTCCCGTCTGATTCAAGCACCGTTACGATTTCTGGACAATAGGGATGCTCGCGGTCGCAGGGCCGGCCTAGGATTTGAGCAACCTCTGTTTCAGTCATTCCTTTTTGTATCCTCGCGCATGAACCGGCATGGATAGAATCTTGAAGAGCGAAGGCGATCGCTACCACTGTGGCGGCGGCCGTTGCCATGCACACGAGGCCGACAATGAACTTCTTTCGTCTTGCCATTGATTCCTCCATGAAATCGTCTGGCGGCCGAGCGAAACCCGCTTCACTGCGAACGCTAAACGACAAGCAGGTTCATTCGGTGCCTACGGCCTTCGCGTCCTCCTCAATGCGGCTGCGAAGCGGATCGTTGCCGAGCGTGATCGCCTTCGTCAGCACCTGGCCGCTCGAGAGCCGTACGCTCGCGCGGTACTGGCCCGGCGTCAGCGTGAAGCGGGCGATCGGCGCCTGCTGGCCGCCGCGGCCGGCGCCGCCGCAGATGTAACGGCTGCCGACCAGCTTGCCCGTCATGTCGTGCAGATCGACACGACTGCCGATCAAGCCGGCCTTGGCGGCGACCTGCAATGTCAGCGGCACTTTTTTGCCGGCGACTTCGGGATTCGCCAACAAGACGACCGAGTCCTGGCCCTCGTTGTTAAAGATCATGTCGAGGACGCCGCGGTTTTTCAGATCGACGAGGCTCACCGCCTGCGTGTTGAAGATGCGTTGATTGAGGCCGATCGCCTCGGTCGCGTCCTCGAACGTGCCGTCTTCCTTGTTGCGGAAGTAGCGATTCGAACCTTTCAGGCAGCCGACGACAATGTCCAGTCGCCCATCGTTGTCGATGTCGCCGACGGCGGCGCTGGTCGCCCAGAAAGTCGAGGCGGCGAGTTTCGACTTGACGCTCACGTCGGTGAACTTGCCCTTGCCGTCGTTCTTGAAGAGCTTGATGCCGGTCTTTTGCGGCACGAGCAAATCGGGATGCGCGTCGCCATCGAAGTTGGCGAAAATCGGATTGACGCGGCCCGGCGTGAAGGCGATGCCGGAGTCCTTCGATTCGACGAAGACGAAATCGCCCTTGTCGTTCTTCGAGGACACGACGAGGATTCCCGTGCCCGCGCCGTAAAGGAAATCGGGCCGGCCATCGCCGTTGACGTCGGCCACGGTGAGCGAATCGCCTTTGACGTTCGACGCGATCCCCTTGGACCCGAAGCCGACCGCGTCCGAGATGTCCTCGAACACCGGCCCGGTCGGCAGTGGGGCGGGCGGCGTACCGAGTTTGAAGTAGAACGCCCAGTCGCCGTCGCCCTGGCCGATCTTGATCATCAGATCATTCTTGCCTGCGTTGAGCTTCAACTTGACGACGTTCTGATCGGGGGCGGCGGCGCGTTGGTTCGCTTCCTGCACGATCCGATTGGCGTTGAGGCGAGCGACGATTGTGTCATCGCTGCCGAAGCTCGCGTCGAGTTCCATTTCCTTGTCCGTCTCGATCGTGCGATAAAGCAAGCAGCCGGCCCAGTTCTTGATCGGCGAATGCGCTAGCAGATCGACGACCGCGCCGTCCGCGAAGTCCTTTTCCTGCCAGCGAATTTTCATCTTGTTCTTACCGACGTACTCGGCCTTGAGATCGATTTTCTTTTCGAACTCGAAGCTCGTATTGAACGTGAAATTGCCTTGATTCTCGAGCGGGCCAAGGTAATGCCACTTGCTCAACTTGGGGCCCTTGGGCGTCGGTGGTTGTTTCAGGCCGATGTTGCGATAGAGGCGCAGGCCGTGATAGCCGTGCGCGACGAGCAGATCGGGTTTGCCGTCGCCGTCGTAATCGAGCCAGGCGGCGGCGCTGGCGGCGCCGGGCGGCATGGCCGGCAATAGCTGGCTGTCGTCACGCATGGTCGCTCCGAGGTTCGTGAAGAGACGAAGGCCCGTCGGCGTAGCTAGTAAGAGATCGGGTTGGCCATCGCTGTTGTAGTCGGCCCAGATGGCCGAGCGAGCGCCGGAGATGCCTGCGAGCAGGGACTCGCTCATCGAGTCGGCGTTGTTTTGCAACAGGATCACCTTGTGGCCGCCGACGAGGCACAGGTCCTGCTTGCCGTCGCCGTCAAAATCGACGACGCTGATCGCTTGAGCTTCCGGATCGACGCGGCCGACGGGCGAGATGTGCGTGAAGCCCGGCATGCCCATGACGCGGCGGAAATCCTCGCCGCCCCAGCCGAGGAAGTCGCGCTTCGGATTGTAATCCTGAATCTTGAGGCTCACCTTCATGCGTTGAATCTTGGCGCGGCGATTGTGCAAATCTTCCTTGTTGCCGTCGATCATGCACGGCGCCGCGACATCCTGCCCGGCGAGCATTTGATCGACGATGCCGGCGAGTTTATCGGGATTGCCGGCGAAGCTGCGCAGGAGGAACGGCTCGCCGTGGCTATGGTTCCACCATTCGCCGCCGCCGTACGCCTGATACCACCAGGTGCCGATGCACGTTTCGGAAGCGCCGCCCTGATAGAAGAAGATCGCCGTCTTGCCCGGCTCGGCCCAGTCCATCTGCGGCTTCCATTCGTTGGGCCGCAAACCGCCCTTGCCGATGTTGTGCTTGATGGAGTCGAGCGGGTGCTTGCCCTTGATGTCGCGCACCTTGCGATAGAGGATTAGGTTCTTCTCCTTATCGACCGATTCGACGCGCATGAGGACGATGTTCGTCGATTGTTGCACGATGGCGCCCAAGCTCATCGGGGCTTCGACGTAAGCGTGGCCCGATAGCGTCCACCAAAACGCGGCGGTGAGTATCGCAATAACGTAGGTCAATCGGATGATTTGTCGCATCGAAAAGCCTCCTTGTCGCCGCTTGCGGCTTCGCGTTCGCATGGCGCCATGCGAACGCGAAGCCGCAAGCGACTATTTGAGTTTTTCCTTCGCCGCCTCCGCCCACATCGTGCCGGGGAATTCACGGATGATGCGTTCGAACTGGCGATTCGCTTGCTCGACCTGCTTCAATTCCAGATACGCCTTGCCGGCTTCGAGCAGTGCCGCGGCGCGCAGCTCGGGATAGTCGTAAGTCGTCGGAATCACCAGGAACGCATTGGCGGCGTCAAGATAACGCTTCTGCTCCACGCGGCACAGGCCGATCTGCAATTGCGCCTTCGCGGCAAGATCGGTCGCCGTTCGCCCGACGACGACGCTGTACGCATTGGCCGCGGCATCGAGGTTTTTTTGTTGCTGGAATGCCCAGCCGATGCCGTAGCGAGCCTCATCGTGCCAGGGACTGTTCGGGAATTGATTGACGACACGTTCATAGGCGACGCGGCTCTGGTCCCAGTTCTTGTCGAGGGAGTACGCATGGCCGAGCCGTGCCATGCCGCGATCGCTCAGGCCGGCGACGTTGCTCCACGCGGGTTGATCGCGGAAGATCGTCAGCCGTTTGATTGCGTCGCCGTGTTGCTTGTTCAGAATCAACGCTTCGCCGGCGCGATACTGGGCCCAGCCGAACAGGGAACTCTTCGGATTCGATGCGACGGCGTCGAATTGTTGCAACGCAGCCTTGAGGTTGCCCTTGGTCGCATGGATGGTCCCCATGCGCAGGCGAATCTTCTCGGTCATCTCCGGGCTCGGTTCCTTGTCGAGCACGTCGTTCAAGAGTTGCATGGCCGGGTCGTGCTCGTTGCGATCGGACAGCATTTCGGCGAGTTCGAAGCGCGCTTCCGTCGCGATGTTGCTGTCGCCGATCTGGTCGATCAGCGTCTTGTACAAGCCGCGAGCGCGTTTTTCGGACGGCTGAAGCGTCAGTTTGTCGAGCGGCACCTCCGGCAGCGGAAACTTCGACGACGACACGTTGAGTTTCTTGAGTTGCTCCTGCATCGCGGCGGCACGCGCGGCTTCGATCTCCGGTTCCGCGAGCAAGCGAGCGCCCCAAGCCGCATCGTACAGCATGCGGCCGCGCACATCTTGCAAGGCAGGATTTGCCTTGATCTGATCGGATTGCGTCTCGAGGTAGGTCACCGAATCACGGAGGAACTTGTAGCCTTCGTCCGTGACCTTTTGCACGTTGGCGATCTCCTCCGGCTTCTTCGCACTCGGCCGCAACTTGCGCGCGAGTTCGAGCCGCTGTTGGCCTTCGTCTTTCAGGCATTGACCGATTCGCAGCGCCGCCTCGGTGGCTTCGGGGCGTTGCGGGCCCAGCTTGACGACGGCTTCGAACATCGCGCGCGCTTCGGGAAGCTTGCCCGATTCACGCAAGGCGACGCCATGATGATAGCGCAACAAGGCGGTCATCGTCGGGCCTTTTTCTTGGTCTTTCGCCAGTTGAGCTTCCAGAAAATCGCGATTCTTGGCCAAGACGTCGAGTGCCTCGGCTGGCTTGTTCTGATTGCGCAGATACGTCGCCAGTTGCAAGACGGCCTGTGGCGCGACCGGCGTTTGCTTCAAGGGATCGACGGTGAACTTGCGCAACTCGTTGATGCCGGTGTTCATGTCGCCGACGAGCGTGATGCATTTGGCCCGCTCCAGCGTCGCGTGCGCCATGTGCAACGGATGGACGCCGAAATCCTTGCGCATCAACTTCTCGTATGTCGCACGGGCGGCGTTGTACATCTCGACGCGTTCCTTGGGCTGCGCTTTCAAGCCGGCCAGGCGTTGTTGCGTCAAGCCAAACTTGAGCAACGCATCCGGTAAATTCGGGTCCTTCGCATTGCCGCCGATGAACGCTTCCAGTGCCTCGGCCGCGGCTTTAAGTTGCTCTTCCATCTTGCCCGCAGCGAGGGCGTCATCGGGGACCGTGGTCGGCGTTTGCCGCAACTGGCAGTCGGCGATCAATAGCGGTGTCAAACCGAGATCACCCACGCGCTCCGGGCCGGGAATGTCGCCGAGCGTTGTCAGCGCATTCTTCAAGTCGCCAATTCGGTAGTACGCCAGACCAAGGCTGTAACGGGCGACGTTGATCTTTGCAAACTCCGGATATTTCGCGATGACCGCTTGATGCCTCTTAACCGTTTCCTCGAACAGCTTCGGCATTTCCTTGGCGCGAATAGTTGGGTCAGGGTTTTTCTCGAGCGCGTTCATACGGAAGAAGCTGTTCTCGGCAAACGTGAATTGCACCGCCGGCATGAGCGTGCTCTGCCCGAACCGCAGCGTGAATGCGAGACACGCTTTGTCGGATGCATCGTGATCGCCGGCCAGTTGCAGCGCATTGGCGACGCGCTGCATGATTTCCTCGTCGCGCTCGGGCAGCGATTTTTCAGCTAACAATTGGTTGTAAACAACCGCGGCCTCTTTATTTTGCCAGATGCGTTGCATTTGATCGGCCAACTCGAGCAAGATTTCGCCGCGGCGCGAATTCGCATCGGGATCCTGATCGCCGAGCTTCGCGGCGCGGTCGGCGGCCTGGCGAAAGGTGTTTAGCGCGGCGGCAAGGGCTTGCGTATGCGCCTGTGGATTGACGCTCGCATCCGGCGCCAGGCCGACCTGGGCCTTGCCGATCCAGAAAAGCACTTGATCGTTGAGCCGCGCTTCTTTCTCGACGAGCGGCGTCAACGTCTTGAGCGCGTCGGCGTATTCCTTGAGCTGCACCTGACAATAACCAAGCCGAAGTTCCGCCTCCGTTCGTAGCATCGCCTGCGGGAATTGCTTGACAAATTCGGCGAAGCGCAACTTGGCGTCGCTGAACTTGCCCGCTTCATAATGCAATACGCCGAGGTAAAACGTGGCACGCGCGACGTGATCGGGCGGCGGATTCTTCACGAGCGCTTCGAGGCGACCGCGAACTTCTGGATCATTGTTGAACTTTTGCGGTTGCTTTAGAAGTTCAATCGCAGCCGCCTTGTTTTTGGCGTAATCGGCGATGGCGCCGTCGTAATGCGTCGTCGCTTCGGCGCGCTCGTCCGCCAGGTGATGCGTTCGCGCCAACAGATAGCGTGCGTGACTGCCGAAATCCGCGTCGCTGAACGGCGCCAATAGCGAGAGCGTTCGCTGTCCGGAAACTTGATCCTTGAGAAGAACGCTGGCGTAGCCGTGATAATAGCGGCCCAGGTTGGCGTAGCGGCTCTTCGACCAAATGGGATCGACGACGAACACCGCGGCGCTGGCTTGCGACTCCTTGATCTTGCCGGTGCGAAGTTGCATCTCCGCCAAATCGCAGCGGGCGCGGGCGAACCATTCCGCGTCCACCGATAACTTGCCGTCCACGAGCGGCGATTCGGCGCGGGCGAGGAAAAAGGTCAGTGCGGCCGTGAATTGCGGGACTGCGTCGGCGAAGCGCGCTTGCGCTTCGGCGCGGAATTTGGCCGCGTCGTTTGGCGTCGCATCCGCCTTCGCCAGCAATTGCAAGCCGACGCCGCGATTGGCGACGCCGGCATAGTAAGTCGCCATTGCGTTGTCGGCGAAATCCTTGGCGGCGGCGAGGCTGACCATGATGTCGCGAGCCTCGTCGTACTTCTTTTCCGGCCCGTCGATGAGCGTGAGCGCCAGGCCATAGCGAGCCGCGGGGACATCTTTGTGGCCGCCGAACTTCGTCAGAAACTCGCGAAACTTGCCTTGCGCAAAAGTGAAATTCTTCTCGTTGTATGCCTTGCGAGCGCTGTTGAACAACATCTCCGCCTGCTGATCCTGCGTTAGTTGGGCCGACGCGAAGGAACCAGTCAGGCAAGCCAAGATGCCGGCAAATAAACAAGGAACGGAACGCCAAGAGGAGTGCTTCATCGGTGCGTACTTTCTACAGCCAGGAGGTTGCGAAATCATGAAGGCGGCTCCGCCAACTTTGCCAGGTAGGCAACAGCATCGTGCCATGCGTTCGCGACTTGGACCGGAGGGGTCGCGCAATACGCAGCGCCCGGCGAGGAGGGATTGCCAGGCGGATCGACCAATTGCCCATTGTCGCAGGCGCATTGCGAAAGTCAACAGGGCGGATGACGGCAATTGAGAAAAAGGTTGCCAAACGTCGCTTACGCTTCAGGCTCGGAACGATGTTGATGTTCGAGCAATTCGGCGGCGAGCATGTCGTGATGTTCCTGGAAGAGCCGTTTTTGCTGTTGCAGGCTGTACCGCGTGGTGGCCCAGAAATCGACGATTGCGAGGACGAGGATTGCCAGCAAGACGAGCAACATTCCCGAAGTGTAAAAGCTCAAGTAGCCCAACGTTCGCTTGGCGGCTTGCTGGTCCATTTGATTCGCCGGCTGGATGTCGAGGAATAACGTGCCGATCATCATGCCCGCAAGCACGAGGAGCAGGACGGAGCCGAATATGCGGCGATAGCATTGCTTGAGAAAATAGAGCCGTTGATCGGGTTGCAATCTGGTGTCGTAGTTCAGCGCCCGCATGACGCCGCTTTGCCGCCACGCGAAGAACAGCGCAATCGCGATTAGGACAACGACGATGATGCCGCCGATGGCGATGCCCATTGGGTCCACGGCTGTGATTCCTGAAAGGTGATATGCGATTCCTTCGTGGCCACAAGCTGCCAGCTTGTGAGCCATGCCCAAAGCAGACAAGCTGGCAGCTTGTCGCTACGGCGGCATTTTCACTATTTCGTTCGTTGCAGCCAAACGCTCAGCACCTTGGCGACCTGTTCGAAACTGTCCGCGGAGCAGGCGTCGGGCGTGTCGGTCAACTTGTGCCAGTGGGCGTAGTCGAAATCGATGATATCGATCGCCGGGATGCCGACCTTTTGCAAAGCCAGGTGATCGTCCTGCACCTCGTGACCGTCGCGATACACGAACGCCTTGGCATTTTGTTCGCGGGCGATGCCCCAGATTTCGTCAACGAGCTTTTTGTGGTAGCGGTACGAGTTGATCTCAAACGGAAGCTTCAGGTCCTTGCCTGCGATCATGTCGAGGAGGATGGCGGCTGAATAATCGCTGCGATTCTTGGATTGCCTCCACGTCTTGGCAAAATGTTCGGAGCCGATGAAGTAGCGGTCGCGCATGCCGCCTTCGGTGACGTAGATGTATTCCTCGCCGTCGAAGATGACGAAATCGACGCCGACGTTGGTTTTCATGTCCTTCATGTGGTTGGCCATTTCCATCATGAGGGCGACGCCGGAGCCGCCGTCGTTGGCGCTCAGGAACGGCTTGCGCCAATCGCGCGGGTCCTCTTCCCGATCGGCGATGGGCCGCGTGTCGTAATGCGAGCAAATGATGACTCGGCGTTTCATCTCCGGCTTGTACGAAACGATGATGTTCGTCATCGGAATCGTGCCCTTGACGCTATTCTGCTTGGCATCGAAGGACTGGAAGGCGACCTTGGCGCCGAGATCTTCGAAGTGCTTCTTGATGAGATCTTGTTGCTGCCTCATCTGCTTGGTGCCGCTGACGCGTGGGCCGAGATCGCAGATCGATTTCAGGTAGGTCATGGCCCGTTTGCCGTCGAAGGCGACGGGCTTGACATCGTCCTTGACGCGATCAGCGCCGAACTGCGAGGGTTTTTCTTGCTCTTCCAGGACATCGACGTTTTGCGAGGCGGAACTGGAATGATGGAACCAGATCATGGCGCCGACTCCGAGTACGATCACCGTGATGCCGCCGATCAAAAGTTTCATGATCGTTCACTCCGTCGAATGAGGGCGTGGGCGTAATTCCCTTATACGCCAGAAGCAATACCGTGTCCATATGATTGCCGCTTGCGGCTTCGCGTTCGCACGGCGCCATGCGAGCGCGAAGCCGCAAGCGTCGATCACGCCCGGCCAATGATGTAGCGAAACGGATCGACCTCATCGCGCAGGATTCGCAGCTCCGTTTCGCTCGGCGGCGCCGTCGTCAACAACGGCGCGCGAGCCGCGATGGCGAAGCCCGTGTTCCCCTGCACTTGTTCCATCGTGATGCCGGGATGCAGGCTCAGCACTTCCATGCGTTTCGTTTCTTCGTGATAGCCCATGATCGCCAGATCGGTGATGACCCGATACGGCCCGGTGCCCGGCGACAACCCGGCGGCTTCACGCGCGCCCGGTCCGTTGAGGTAGCCAGGCGTCGTCAGGAAATCGAGCTTCTCGACGAAACGCCGCTTGTCGTGATTCGTGACGACGAGAATGCGCCAGCAAAGGGACGCCAGATCGTTGGCGCCGCCGCTGCCGGGCAGACGCACCTTGGGCTTGGCGTAATCCTTGCCGATCATGGTGGAGTTGAGATTGCCGAACGCGTCGATCTGAGCGCCGCCGAGGAAGGTGTAATCCATCATGCCGCGCTGACAGGTTTCCATGACGTCGGCCATGCTGGTCGCCATCGAAGCGCGATAAAAGGTGCGTGAATCGCCGACGGAGATCGGCATCGTCGGAAGCTGCGGTCCGACGCCGCCGGCTTCGAAGAAGACGACGAGATCGGGGGCGCTGGTGCGTTGCGCCAGCATTGCCGCCGCGCAAGGAGCGCCGGTGCCGACGGCGACGGTGCGACCGTTCTCTAGGAGGCGGGCGGCGCAGCAGATCATGAGTTCCATGGGGTTGTATGCGGTTGACATGATGAAACCCCTCGCTCGCGTTTAGCGCTCGCTTGGCGCCATGCGAGCGCTAAACGTAAACACTTCGGTTCAACAAAAACTCTTCCTGCCGCAACTTTTGCATCCGTGCCATGCCGCCGCACAATTGCAGATACTCGTTGAAATCGCTGACGCCGTGAATGTACCGATCGATGAACTTGCGATATTCCGCTTCATCTTCCTCGACCTTGAGCCAATGACGCAAGTGATCCTCATCGGAAAAATACTCGTACGCCATGTTGCCCGGATAGCTGCCGAACGGAACCTCGCAGACGGCATCGACGCAATAGAACGGGATGAGCGTGCGCGTCGGATCGCTGCGGATGTCGTCGTTGGGAATCAAACGTTCGCAGGTGATGATCAACTTCTTTGACGCGCGGGCCAGGTCCGGGTCGGCGACCGTGGTGCCGCGGATGCGGCAGTTGCCGAAGCGGTCGGCTTCGTGGACGTGAATGACGCCGACATCGGGATAGCACGCCGGCGCCGCGAGCAGCTTCTCGCCGGTGAAGGGGCATGAAATTTCCTTTGCGGGGCTTTTCTTGAATGTGTCGGTGCCGAGCATCGAACGCATCGGCAAAAACGGCAAACCCATCGCGGCGGCCTTGAAGCGGACGGCTAGCGCATAGTTCGACCATTCCGTCGTCTCGACTTCGCCCGATTCGATCACGCGCCGCGCTTGCGGCGACAGGCCGCGCGCCTCCAGGCCGACGATGTACGCGATATCGACCTTCGCGATCAACTTGCCGCGGCCCGTCAAATTGCCGGCGGCGAGGATCTGGAAGTCGTGCGTCGCGGTGTGGCCGGCGATCGTGAGGTTTTGTTTTTTTTGGCGGACGATTTCATGACAGACCGCGCTCGGCAAGCGCGCGGCGCCGAAGCCGCCGACCGCGAGGTATTCGCCGTCGTGGACGAACTTCGCGACCGCGTCCTTGACGGTCATCACCTTGTCAACGAGAGCGCGTGGTTTGGTGCGGAAGAATTCGCGAGCGTGATTGGCGGACGGATCGGCGAAAAGGGGAGGGGTCATGGCATCCCTGGCCGCTCGCGGCGTAGCATCGTCGGGATCAGCGATTTTCGAATTCACGCAGCAACTGGCGGAACTTGGCTTCCTTGCGAACGAAGGCAAGATCGGGGTCCTCGCGCATGTAGCGGAAATCGCGATAGCCCAACTCGATTGCCTTGCGCAACGCTCGTAGCCCGGGCTCCATCTTCTTTAGGAGAGAATAACTGCACGCGAGATTGTAATGGGCCAGCGCATCCTTCGGACGCAACTCGACCAGCCGGCGGTCGAGCTTCAGACCGTCGGCGTAGCGGCCCTTCAAGGTCAGGTTGTTGCCATGGACGCGCAGCACGTCCACGAAATCGGGATTGCGCTGCAAGATGGTTTCGAAAAAATCGAGCTCGAAATCGAGCTGACTTTGTTTTTCGAGCACGCGGATGGGCGGGCTGCTGATCGAGGTGGATGCGGATTCATCGCCGGCGTAGTTCCCCTGACTGGACATTGCAGGCCCCTTTTCGGCTCAGAGCGCCACGAAACTCATTGACTCACGTTTTGATCTATCGGCAGCATAACGAACGAGTCCGTTGCACGCAAGGGCTGGCGAAGAAAAAAAACGAGCCGTGCGACTGACCAAAATCGCATGGCTCGTTATGGCGCATCACGAGAAAGCACTCACGGCTCGCCGCCGGCGTCTTCTTCCTCGTCGTCTTCCTCGTCGTCGTCGTCGTCCTCGTCGAGGTCATCGTCGTCGAAGTCTTCATCGTCGAAGTCGTCGTCGTCGAAATCTTCGTCGTCGAAATCTTCGTCGTCGAAATCTTCATCGTCGAAGTCGTCGTCGTCGAGATCGTCGTCGTCGAGATCGTCGTCGTCGAGATCGTCGTCGTCCACATCGTCGCCTTCTGCCGCACCCTCCTTCGCGGGTTTCTCGGCAGCGTCGCCTTCTTCCTCGTCGTCGTCCTCCTCCTCGTCCTCTTCCTCGCCGTCATCGCCTTTCTCGCCATTGGCCTTGCGTTTGCGCGCGGCGAACGTGGCCAGATCTTGTTCGGCAAGCTTCCACAACGGGGCGTCATTGCCGCCGTCGGCCTGCGCTGACTTCTGAAGTTTCCAAGCCATTCCGTGTTCCTTTTAATGGAGAAGGCACAGGGCTACGCGAGGCAACTCACGAGCAAGTGCGACAGGTCCAAGTTTCGGTGAAATCGTAGTCATTAGGTAGTAAAGTTCTTTGGGCTTGTCAAGCATTTCGCGGGTCTTTTCCAGGTCTATTTTTTTGTTTTCGAAATCGCCATAACACTTGGAAAAACAACATGGTTACGTACAATTCGCCGCCGATGACATTGGGGTGAAGCGGAATTGCTCAACCGTTTAGTTCGACCGATTCTTCCCAGTGATCGTACAGCTGCTTGAGCTTCAATTTGGCATCCTCAAACGCCTGCGTAATCTCCAGCACCTTGGCCCCTTCGCGATAAAGTTCCGGCGAGGCGAGCGTGCGTTCCAGCTCTTTCACGCGATTCTCCTCGACGGCGATCTCCGCTTCGAGATCGGCCACCTTGCGATAGGGATACTGCCGCTTACGTTTAGTCGGTTTCGTTTCCTTGGTTTGCCGCTCGGATGCGACTGGCGTGTTGTTCTTGGTCGTCTTATCTTCCGCATCCTGCAACAGGCGCATGCGTTCATACGTGTCGTAATTGCCGTAGATGATCTTGACGACGCCGTCGCCTTCGAAGACGAGCAGCAAATCGACGACGCGATTGAGGAAATAGCGGTCGTGGCTGACAACGATGGCGGTGCCGTCGAAATCGAGCATTGCTTGCTCGAGCGCGTCGCACGCCCAGAGGTCGAGGTGGTTGGTCGGCTCATCGAGGATCAGCACGTTGACGCCGTCCGCGACGAGTTTCGCGAGCGCGGCGCGGCTGCGCTCGCCGCCGGAAAGCTTGCCGACGGTTTGATAGACCAGATCGCCGACCAAACCGAATCGGCCCAGGAGATTG
>Ga0105340_1000900_pt1 | contig 13684 bp, 11 predicted proteins | sample EasRivMeERMLT700_FD_89676 | JGI IMG/M metagenome (GOLD analysis project Ga0105340, IMG submission 89676) | Soil microbial communities from meander-bound floodplain in the East River, Colorado, USA - East River MetaG ERMLT700 | ecosystem: Environmental > Terrestrial > Soil > Floodplain | place... | reverse complement strand
GGGATGACGCCGACCTTCATCTGGCCGACCAGGATGCCGCAGCCGTTGTAGACGCGCGTGATGCGGACGTTTTCGAGCTTTTCGAATTCGTCGAGCGATTGCTCGACCGCGGGGCGAAGCATGGAGCCGGCGTAGACGACGAGCTCGGGCCGCGCCGTTTTTGGAGACGACGCTTTTTTCTCAAGCGGCGGTCCGAGCGCGGGCGAATAGCCGAACTTTTTCAGCACGGCGCCGCCCTTTTCTTGATCGCACACGAAGCTCATGAACGCCAGCGCATTCGACGGCTGCTTGGAACACTTGGCGAGGCTGATCTTGACGCGTGCCTGGACGGACTCGAGTTCTTTGATGCGGACGATCTTGAGGCCGGGATTCTTCTTCTGCAGATACTCGGCCAGCGCGTCCCAGGTGATGCCGATGTGGCTGCTGCCGACCGCGACGCTGTTGCCCACGTGATTGACATCGCCAATGTAACTCGGCTTGCGCGCTTCCAGGCCGGCATAAAGGCCTTGCTTCTGCAGTTCTTGCTTCGTGAGTTTGCCGATGGCGGCCGACTCGGGACTGGCGAGGCCGATTTCCAGTCCCGGCGACAGGAAATCCGCCCACGTCTTGATTTCCTTGGCGACTTTCGGATTCACGATCACGACGGCGTTCAAGGCGGCAATGTCGATGATGTCGCTGACGAGGCCCTTCTTTTCGGCCAACTCGACATAACTTTCATCCGCGGGGAGGAAAAGGTCGCCCGATTTCGTCAGCTCAAGTTGCGTGAGGATTTCCTGCGATGGGCCGAAGTGCAGCACGACCGCCTGCCCATGCTCCACCTCGTAATCCTTGACGATTTCCTCCATGGGCAAGCGCATGGCGGCGGCGCAATAGACTTCGAGCGGCTCGTTCGTCGGCAGCCCGATGTAGTAGAGAGCGCCGATCAACCCGGTCAGTAACAACACGGAGCCGCCGAATGCGACGAGCGCGGGAGAAAGACGTGCGAACATGCTTTGATCTCTGTTACTTGCGAACCTGATAAACGACCCACCCGCCCGAAAGCAGCACGAGCCCGCTGGCGGCGCCGATGCCGAGCCATATTAAAAAACGCACATTGATCGGCGTTCGTTCCGCACGTTCCTCAGCCGGCGCCTGCACCGACGGCGTGATGCGATTTTGCGCCACGACGATCTGCGTGTCGATCGGCGCCGATTTCCATTCGACCGACGTTTGCTCCTCAACTTTTGGCGGCGCCGGCGCGACGACTTTCCGCGGCGTCAAATACGCCGGCGACAGCGGCGGCATCAAGATTGGCTCCTTGCCGTCATACAGTTGATCAAACAGGTCGGGCCAGTTGGCGCTGATCAACATGTCGATGCCGGGGTTCAACTCCTTCACTTGACAGGAGCACTCGCGGCAAAGGAACTTCGCGACTTCCACCAGCTGATCGGGGCGATATTCGTCGCCGATCAAGCTGCCGAGGACGCGGCCGCGGCCGAAGATCGGGAAGACAATCGTCCCTTTTACGTCGGCTAAACGATCCTCGGTGCCCAGCAGCAAGCGGACAAACGCCGCTTCTTCGGGCTGGTTGCGATCGAGGACGAGGATCGGGAACGAAACTTTGAGCGGAATCGGCAGCTTGATTTGCGGCCCCGTGTCGCTTTGCATGGGCAACTTGATGCCTTTTTCAAGCTTGGCCAGCTCGCGCGTCATCATGTCGAGGGCGGCGCGGTCCTTCACTGCGTCGTCGCCGGTCATGACGATGAACACGGTCGAAGCGCCGCGCGTCAGATGCGCGAGTACGGCGCGGCGCATCGGCGAATCGAGGACGCTGTTCATATTCGCCACGCTGCACGGGCCGGTCCACGATGATGCTTCCATCGGGTCGGCTGCCGCGTAACGCACGATCAGCCACGGCGTTTGCTTATCGTTGCCTTCCTTGTCCCAGATGCGTTGCTGCGATTTCGTCAGTTTGTCGCCGAGGTCGATGCGCGTCACTTCAATGTTGGCGTCTTTCGGAGCGTTCTCCCACTTTTTGAGGGCCTTTTCGACGTCGGCAGCTAGCGGGCCGCGATGGAAGATCATGATCTCGTAGGGCGTGAGGTCCCACTTTTCCAAAGCGTAGCGGAACACCGGGATCGTGCATGCCCGCGTTTGTTGCGGCAACAGGACGGCGAAACCGACGAGGACCATGCAAGCGATATTTTTCATGGCGGCCGATCCGATGAATGTTGGGTGGGAACGAACGTTGGTATTTTAGCGGAGCGAGCGGGGGTGCGTCAAATCAATTGCCATGGCGCGGCGAGCCGAGCCGGCTTATGATTTGATCCTCGGTCCCAGGCTCTGCCTGGGACCGCACTGCCGCGAGGCTCTGCCTCGCCGAACCAGAGTAATCGTAATGCCCCTTTCAGTGCGCGCAAACGTGGGCTGCTGGAGGTGGCGTCCTGTCGAGGGCGGTACGGCAAGGCGGAGCCTTGCGGGCAGTGCGTTCCCAGGCGGAGCCTGGGAACGAGGGAATAGCCGGCGAGCCGAGCCGCGTAAGCGGCCCGTTGATGGGGATCCTCAACCGGCCGCTTACGCGGCTCGGCTCGCCGGCTTATGATTCACAATCCCTTCAATTGTTCCGTCGCATCCTTGCCGTTGATGTAGAGCAGCCCCTTGACGCCCTTCAGCGTGCCAAGGTCCGCTTTACCGCGAATGTTGATGCGCAGGTGCTCGATGCTCATGCCGCGCAGCACGGCGTAGTTGGTGACGTTGGTTTTATTGATGCCGATGTATAGCCACTTCATGTCCTTCAGCGGCGTCAAGTCGCTTATTCCGGTTTCCGACAACTCCAGCCAGTTGACCTTGCTGTCCTTGAGCGCGGCCACGGTCTTGATCGGCGTCTTCGACAGCGTCAACTTCGTCACCTTCATCGACTTCAGCGGCGTCAAATCGATCACGCGCGTGCCCGTCAAATCCAGCGTGTCAATGGGCATGTCCTTGAGCGGGGCGATGCTGATGATTGGATTTTCCGAGAGCCAGATCTTGGCCAACTTCATGTCCTGGATCGGCGCCAAATCGGTCACCTTCGCGCTGGGCATGTAGAGGTTGATGAGCGGCATGCCCTTGAGCGGCGTCAAATCCTTGACGGCGCCGCCGGAGATGTAAAGGATCGTCAGCGGCATGTCCTTCAACGCCGCGAGGGACGTCAACGGCGCACCGTGAGCGTAGAACGTCTTGAGCGGCATCCCTTTGAGCGGCCCGAGGTCCTTCACGCCCGTCGCGCGAATGTCGAGATAGCTCAGCGGCATGCCTTTCAGCGGCGACAAGTCGGCGACTTTCGTGTTGCCCACGCTCAAGGTGTCCAAAAGCAGCCCCTTGAGCGGCGTCAAGTCCGTCACCTGCGATTGATAGAGGCTCAAGGTCGCCAGCGGCATGTCCTTCAGAGGCTTCAAGTCTTGCACTAGCGAAAACGATGCGTTAAGTGACTTGAGCTGTGCGTCCTTCACGGGCGCGAGGCTGGCGACTTTCGTGTAGGAGCAATTGAGCGACGTCAACGGCGCGCCCTTCAACGGCGCCAGCGAATTGACACTCGTCGCCTCGCAATCGACCGACTCCAGCGGCATTCCCTCGACCGGCGCCAATGAGAACACCGGACTGTAACTGCAATTGAGCGATTTGAGCTTCATGCCCTTGAGCAGCGTCAGGTCCTTGACCTTGCTGTAGCGGATATTCAATTCCACAAGCGGCATGCCCTTGAGCACGTCGAGTTTGTCAACGCGTTCCTTGTCGGTCTCCGACGTCGGCGCCGACCCCGCGATCGACAGCTTGCGAAGATGCTTCAGTACGACCAGCGGCGAGATGTCATGGACGCCGTTGCCGAGGAACACGTACTCGATGATCTTGTCGTCGTCTTCCTTGAAACTGAACGTGGCGGGATGCTTCAAGTTGAGTTCTTGAAGCTTGTCAAAGATGGCCTTCGATTGTTCCTTTGGTTTGAGAGCGGAGACCTTGTCGATCCATTCCGGATTGACTTTCAGCTCCTGCGCGGCGAGGTGAGGCAGAGTAAAAAGAAGCACGACTCCTGTAAAGGTCCATTTGCACATGACGCCGCCCCCTGGTAATGGTTATCATGCCCATTATGGTGTCGGCGAAGGGGTGCTTGCAATCAAGAAAAGGAGTTTTTGGTCATCTCCTGGTTCGAATTGCCTTTTGCCTTCTTGATCGATGTATGGATTCTCAAAGCACCGAAGGTGCGAAATGTCAAAGCCCAGGGCAACGCCCTGGGAATGATGATACTTTCCAGCGAAGCCCCGAAGGGGCGCGACGACATGTGCAAGAACCATCGCGCCCCTTCGGGGCTTTGCGATTCGTCGGCCACTTCCCCAGGGCGTTGCCCTGGGCTTTATCATGGCGCACCTTCGGTGCTGTCGTTGCACACCCACTTAGATCGGATCGCCCGGCGCAGCCTGCATGCGGAACGCCCGGCCGGTTGAATAACCGATGTACCATTTGCCCGCGAGCTTGCCGGCGATGTCGGTCTTGCCGTCAGCGTCGAAATCGGCGAACTGGATGGACGACCATGACGCGGGCGTGGACCAGACGGCCCAGCGCGTCGTGTTGAAACGGGCGCCGTCAGAGAGGCCGACGTACCAGACGCCGCCGACGCTGAAGCCGAGGATGTCCATCTTGCCGTCGCCATTGAAGTCGCCGACTTTCACCATGCGCCAGTTGCTGGAATTCGACCAGCCAGCCCACTGCCGATTGACGAACGATCCGTCGGCCTTCGGCATGCTCACCCACCACGTGCCGTCGGCGTTGAAGAAGATCGTGTCCTGGATGGCATCGCCGTTGACGTCGCCGGTGAAGCGGGCGACGCCGGTCGCGGCGGGGACGGTGACGCGCATCGTGCTCGTCGTCGCCAGCTTGCCGTCGGAAACCGTCACCTGGACATCGAAGCTGCCGGAGAAATTCGGCGACGTGTAAATCGTCAGTCGATTGCCGACCAACACGAGCGTCGCCGGCGGCTTCGCGAAGGCGCCGAGGATTTTCGCGCTATAGCGGATCGCATCGTTCTGGGCGTCGGCGGCGGCGATCGTCAACGTTTGGCTGCGATTGGCGGCGAGCGTACGGCTGGCGAGCGCAGCGAGTTTCGGCGCGGTGTTGGCCTGGATCGTCAGCGTGACGTTCGCGAACGATTTCAAGACGCCATCCGAGGCGCCGACCTGAATCTGATAAACACCGGGCGCGACGCCGGCGCCCGCGGTGATGGTGAGCTGATTGCCGACGACCTTCAACGTCGGCGCCGACGCCGGCTTGGCGTTCCACAACAAACTCGGATCGGTGTAATAATCCGTCGGCAGCGTCGCGAGCAAGTTGGCCGCGAGCATCGTCGTCGTCATCGAGCCGGTCCAGCGGCGGAGCTGGCCGTTGGGGAGAATGCAGTACCACGTGCTGCCGTTGCTCGACAGCCACTTTTCGTTTTTGCCCCACGTATTGGTGTAATACGAGCCGGCGTAACTCAGGCCGTACTGTTGTTTGAGCTGGTACGCTTGACTGGCCGGCGCGCTCGTGACGCTCGCCGTGTAGATGATCGGCTTGCCTTCGGGATCGCTCGCGCTCAAGGTGACGACGCGTGTGCCGCCGACCGGCAGCGTTTGACTTCCAATCCCGTTCAACACCGGCGGGGCATTGCCGGTGTCGTCGAGCGCGTCGAGGGCCGCGGCGAGATCGAGGCGTTTGAACGTGAGGCCGGTGTTGGCGACATTGTCGTTTTCGTCATCGCCGTCCACGATGCTGTCGCCGGTCTTCTTCATCATGTTCAGGATGGTCGTTTGATTGGCGTTCAGTCCCATCGTGTCCATCGCCTGGCGCAGAATGACGGCGGCGCCGGCGACGACCGGAGTGGCCATCGATGTGCCGGCCATCGTCTTCGTCGTGTTGTTGAGGAACGTGCTCGTGATCATCGCCCCGGGCGCCATGAGGCTCAAGGCCGCGGAACGCTGCGAAAAGCTGGCGACGCGATCGACGGCCGTCGTGTTGTCGCGTGCCCCGGAGCCCCATGCCACAGGGCCAAAGTTGCCGGCCCACGCGGCGCCGACGGAGACGACGTTTGGACTGATCGCGGGGAAGTCGAGCCCGACCGCACTCTTGTACGAATAGTAGCCATTGCCCGCGGCGACCGCGATGAAGACGCGTTTGCCGGTGAGCGCGGTGAACTCGTCCTCGAGGAACGTGTACGGACTCGCCGTGTAGTTGCCGGCGCCGAGCGACAGATTGACGGCGACGATGTTGTACTTCGCCTGATTGGTGACGATCCATTGCAGCGCCGCCTCGACGTTGCCGAAGCTTCCGCTGCCGTTCTTGTCGAGGACCTTGAGCGCGATGAGATTGACGCCCGGCGCCACGCCGGAGTGTGTCGCGCTGGAGGAGCCGATGATGCCGGCCACGTGCGTGCCATGGCCGTTGTCGTCGAGCGGGTCGGCGTCGTTGTTGACGAAATCCCAGCCGGCAATGACTCGGCGTCCGGCGCCGAAGCCGGCGCCGAGATCGGTGTTGCGGTAATCGATGCCGGTGTCGATGACGGCGACGCTGTAGCCGTTGCCGCGATAGGGAGTATTGCTGAACACGCTCGGCAAGCCGATGACGGCGCCGAAGCTGGCGTTTTGCGGCACGCCGGTCGCCATGGGGCCGACGGGAAGATCGATCGTCGCGACGGAGGCGTCATCCACCTTGAACGTCTGCTGCCGCCATTGTTCGTACGTGAGCGTCGAGGGAACGAGGCGATCTTCCAGCATCTCCAGCGCCAGCCGCGCCGTCGATGCGTTATGCCGCGCCGGCACGGGTTTCGCGCGCCGCCAGCGCCACGGCCAAATGCTTGACCATTTCATGAGAGGATTCCTTCGGCAACCTGGCGACCAACGCGGCCCGGTGCGGGGAGGGCGGCGTTGGCCCATGGCTTTGCGTCCCCACGTCACCGTGGGTTTGCGCTATCGGGAATCAGTGTTGTACCGATTCTGCCGAAACCTTAGCTCATGCCGAAAGCGCGGGCAAAGCCAACGATGCGGACTTTGCAGCGCAGACAGGCGCATGAACGTATGACGGTGACGATTGTGCCGGAAATGCCTGCGCGGTTCCGTGTGCGCGCAGTCGATTTCAAATTCCGGGCATCGTGCCCGCCGCGCCAATTGTACAGTTGAACCGTGGTGGGATTATTCAGGAAATGTCGTGTTTTCCGAAGTTACCAGGCTTTCGTGGTAACCTTTGCCGATCAGGCGAACCTAACCGGCACTGGATAGCGGGTTACCTTTGTGGACGGCACACTCCGTGTGCCGGGTTCCGCACACGGAGTGTGCGGTCTACATTTGAAAAGCGTTGGCAAACTCGATGTCCAGGCGTTAACTTGGTGTTGCTACTTGAAAGGATGATCCGTCATGAAAATCCACGGCGCTACATTCCTCGTCAGCGGCGGCGCGTCCGGACTCGGCGCCGCATGCGTCCGCATGTTCGCGCAGGCCGGCGGCAACGTCGTCATCGCCGATCTGAATCAAGCGGCCGGCGATGCCCTCGCGACGGAGCTTGGCGCGAAGGTGCGTTTCGCGCGCACCGACGTCGCCGATGAAGCGAGCGTGCAAGCCGCCGTCGAATTAGCGACGCGAACCTTCGGCGGCCTGCATGGCTCCATCCAGTGCGCCGGCATCGGGCTCGCCGAAAAGGTACACGGAAAAACGGGACCAAATCCGCTCGCCGGCTTTGTCAAAACGATTCAGATCAACCTGATCGGCACCTATAATGTCGTTCGTCTGGCGAGCGCCGCAATGATTTTGAACAATCCGAGCGCAAGCGGCGAGCGCGGCGTCGTTATCAACACAGCATCCGTGGCGGCGTTTGACGGCCAGATCGGCCAGGCCGCGTATTCCGCGTCCAAGGGGGGCGTCGTTGGCATGACGCTGCCGCTGGCACGCGAATTCGCTCGCCACGGCATTCGCGTGATGACGATCGCGCCCGGCATCTTCGACACGCCGCTGTTAGCCGCCCTGCCCGAGCCGGCGCGTCTATCATTGGCGCAGCAGGTGCCGTTTCCGCCGCGGCTCGGTCGACCGGAGGAATACGCGGCGCTCGTGCGGCACATCGTCGAGAACGAGATGCTCAACGGCGAGGTGATCCGCCTGGATGGCGCGATTCGCATGGCCCCAAAATAGCGAGCCACGGGGTTTATCCCCGTGGTATGGTAGTCCCTTTCCACGGGGATAAACCCCGTGGCTCGCCAGAAATCGATCCATGTACGAAACCTTCGAACACACCGCCGACCTGGGCCTGCGCATCCGCGCCGCCGATCGCGATACGCTCTTCGCCGAAGCCGCGCAGTGTCTGTTCTCCGCGATCGTCGAAGATCTTGCCACCGTGCGTCCGCTGCGAAAAATCGACATCAAGGTTCAAGGCGACGAACTCGATTTTCTCTTCTTCGATTGGCTGCGTGAATTGCTTTACCGCTTCGACGCCGAGCATCTGCTGCTCTCTAAATTTGAAGTTCACGTGACCGCCAAGGGCCTGACCGCCAGCGCCTGGGGCGAGCCGCTCGATCGCGCTCGCCACAACATGGAACACGAAGTGAAAGCGATCACCTACCACGGCCTGCGCGTCGAGAAAGTTGGCGACGCCTGGGAAGCGGAGGTGATCGTCGATATCTAACACAACGATTGAACCACAGATGAACACGGATTAACACAGATAGGGTCTTTCAGCGAATGAATCGCCGGTTATGAGTCCATTGACGCGGCAAAGCGTGGCGGTTGCTTTTTGATCTGTGTTTATCCGTGTCCATCTGTGGTTCTGTCACTCCGCGGATGCGCCAGCGTATAATGAAGCATCCCTTTCGATGGAGGTTCCCATGAAGTTTCGCGTTTTCGCCACCATCCAGGCCATCGCCAAACGCACGCTGCATTCGCCATTTCTCGCGGCCGCCGCCGTCGTGCTCCTGGCCGTCGGCGTCTTTAGCTTGTGTGCGAGCGTCGAGGCGCCCGTCGCGAGCGCCGCCCAGCAAAAACCGCCCCCGGACGCACCCGATCTCGTCGGCGGCACCGATTGGCTCAACACCGATAAGCCGATCACGCTCGCCGACCTGCGCGGCCGAATTGTGCTGCTCGATTTCTGGACGCTCTGCTGCATCAATTGCATCCACACGCTGCCGGACCTCGCGAAATTGGAAGCGCGTTACCCCGGCGTGCTGGTCGTGATCGGCGTGCATTCGCCGAAGTTTGAGAATGAAAAGAAGACCGAGAGCATTCGCAAGGCGATTCTGCGTTACGAGATCATGCATCCGGTCATCAACGACGCCGACAAGAAAATCTGGAATGCCTATGGCTGCAACTGGTGGCCGACGCTCGTCTTGATCGATCCCGACGGCAAGTTTCGTGGTTCGGCCATTCGGGAGGGAAACTACGATCTTGTCGATAAGAGCATCAAAGCGCTCATCAAAGAATTTGAAGCGAAAGGCACGCTCAAGAAAGATCCGATCCACTTCAAGCTCGTCAAGGACCAACCCACGCCGCTTTATTTCCCCGGCAAAATCCTCGCGGACGCGGCGTCGAAACGCATCTTCATCGCCGACAGCACCAACCATCGCATCGTCATCACGGACCTCGACGGCAACAAGATCGCCGTCGCCGGCGCCGGCAAGGACGGCCTGAAGGACGGCAAATTCGCGGAAGCGCAGTTCAGCGATCCGCAAGGCCTGGCCCTCGATGGCGAGACGCTCTACGTCGCCGATCGCCGAAATCACTCGATCCGCGCCCTCGATCTCAAGAACGAAACCGTCAAGCGCATCGCCGGCACCGGCGAGAAGAGCCTCAACTTCGGCAAACCGGGCAAGACCGCCTCTGCCAAAACGTTCGCCATGGCCAGCCCGTGGGACGTGCTCTGGTTCAACAAGAAGCTCTACATCGCCATCGCCGGGCACAATCAAATCTGGACACTCGATCCCGTCAAGGAATCGCTGTCCATTTACGCGGGCAATGGCGATGAGGACTTGAAGAACGGTTCCGTCTCGCAAGCCGCGTTCGCGCAGCCCTCGGGCCTGGCGACCGACGGCAAACGCATCTTCGTCGCCGACAGCGAGACCAGCTCGATCCGCATCGTGCCGCGCTACGGCATCAACGACACCGTCTCCACGATCGTCGGCAAGGGCCTCTTCGACTTCGGCGACATCAACGGCGTCGGCATCAACGTGCGCTTGCAGCACGCCCTCGGCGTCGCGCATCTCGACGGCAAGCTCTACATCGCCGACACCTACAACAGCAAGATCAAGATCATCGACCCCAACAAGCGTACCTGTGAAACATGGCTCGCCGGCCCGAACCTGTTCAACGAGCCCGGCGGCGTCAGCATCTCCGGCGGCAAGATGTACGTGGCGGATACGAACAACCATCGCATTCAGGTGGTGGACATGAAGTCGAAAGAAGTGACGACGCTGCGGCTGCAGGGCGTCGAGCCGGTGCGGCGCGATGCGGCGAGCAAGGCGCCGTGAAGCACGGTGCGATTTCGCTTTCAATTTCTCAATTCCAAAGGCGTGCAAAGTGACAACCGAAGAACTGTTGGCTTTGCCGGACGATGGCACAGAACGCTGGCTACTCATGGGGCAGTTGCGGGAGAAGCGAATTCGAACGCAACCGTCAAAACAGAGCCGCACTCTCGGCCGCGCGCGCTGCCGAATTATGGCGACCAGTGTTTATGCATTGATGAAGTGGCTGAAACTCCAACAAGAGCCGCGGGGCGAAATCCTTTGCGGCGAAGCGGGCTGCCGTTTCGGACGAAATCCGGACACTACGGTTGGCATTGATGTTGTTTACATCGCCGCAAACTTGGTGATGCAGGAGTCGGAAGACACCACACTAATAGATGGTGTTCCAACGTTGATCATCGAGATTCTTTCGCCGAGCGACGCGTTCAAGGAAATCAAAGAGAAAATCGACCTTTATCAGAAGTTTCGCGTCCCTCTCATTTGGGTGATCGATCCGCACGATCGGACGATCACCGTCTATCGGCTCGACGCGGAGCCGGAACTCGTCAACATTCGCCAAGAATTGATCGGCGACCCGCACCTGCCGGGCTTTCGCGTGGCGGCGGCGGAGATTTTCGCGTAAGAACGCGGCGAGCCGAGCTCCGTAAGGAGCCGGTTGAGCCGCGCGAATTCGCGTGCATCAACCGGCCGCTGACGCGGCTCGGCTCGTCGGAAGTGTTCACCAATCGCCACTGACCACTTCGCCGCCGGCCATGGTGCCGAGCGCTCGCCAGGTCACCGCGGTGATCGAATTGGAGACAAATCGGCAACTCGCGTCGCCGAGCGCGACCATGGCGCCGCCGGGATGTGGGCTTCGAACCGTGGCATGCGCTCTGACTTGATTGTTGCTATGGCTGCCCGGCGGCCGATTCGGCCCGCCGAGGGAAGAACATGGCGCCCGGTTATTCGCATTGTAATCCAAATCGCCTTGGCCCGGATATGGACAGGGACCCCAAACTCGGTCGGCGGAACTGGAGTTTGGCGTATTGAATGTGGAGAAAAACGCGGCGCCCATGTTGCCGATCGTGATGTCGCTTATCGTACCCCAGTTATTCGTGCATTGCCGAAGACATTCGCCCAGCATGATGGTGTTCGTCGTCCCGTCGGTAATATGACTCATTTTCGTATGCCAAACTGCCTTGCCGGCGTCGCCCATGACCTGTCCGATCGTCACAGAAAAGATGCCTCGGCCCGGCACGTAACCGATCGGAAAGCCATCGGGAAGATTACCGTAGAGGTCGCCGCTGCCTGCGCAGCCGCGGTAGTTGCCCCGGGCACGCCGGTAGTACGTGAGGTGGTTTTCATTGATGACTGGCGGCCGGTCGGACGGACAAATATAAGCCGGAATTTGGGCGACTCGTGCGAATTGATAGGGATCGCCTGGCAACCCGGGACCGCCGAATCCTTGGGCGCCGGGCCAGTCACCTGTTTGTGAGATCGTGCCCGCATCGATATTGGTATACATGGCGTAAACTTGTTGCTGGTCGATAAACGGCAACACCAGATGGCTCCAGTTGTACGCATCGAGCACGTCCGCCTTCGTCGCATACGGGAACTTCTTGTGTGCGCTCTCATACGAATGGACGCCCAGTGCGACTTGCTTGAGGTTGTTCTGGCATTGCGACCGCGCCGCGGCCTCGCGCACCTTCTGGACCGCGGGCACCAAAAGCGCAATCAAAATGGCGATGATCGCGATGACGACCAGCAATTCGATCAGCGTGAAGCCACGCCGATTGGGAGAGGCTGAATAACGCATCAGGTGAACCTCCGGAATCATGATGGAACGGATGAATTACTTTTTCGGCGCGGGGAATTCCAAGGTTATGTTCAGTTCTCGAGCGCTGGTGATCTCGACCTCTTGATTATTTCCTTTCGCATCGCCAGGGACTTGATCGCGGCGTTCGAGGTCTTCGTCCTTGAACTTCTTCAAATCTTCTTGAGATTTCGGATAAGCAGGCGACTTGCCTCCACCGGTTATTACGACCGAGTATTTCCCCGGGTTCACCTTTGTCGTGTATGACCCGTTCTTGATCTCGCCGCCGTAAGAGCTGTTCTTGCCATCCGTGGGGTGAAAAGCGATCGCGCCCTCCTCAACGGCTTTGCCATTGGCCGTCACCATGCCGTGAATTTGAACGTGCGACGGACCGCAGCCGGCGATCGCGAGAAAAACGACGCCCAGCATCAACGTGGCAATACGATTCGGCATGGATGGCAATTCCCATTTATTGGGAGGAAGTGGAAGTATAAGATGGGTTGATCATAGCCGCGTCTTGAAGCCGCGGCAAGAACGAAAAGCGCTATCGGTAAAATGATGTAATCTTCATTAACTCGCGTAAAGATGAGAATGCGCCGTCGCGTGCTTTTCCCGCTACTTCATGCACACCAACGCGGCCAACGGGCCGCCCATCAAAATGGTAATTGCCATGAAAATGGCGCTTCGCGCCAGCCAGCGCGGCAGCCGCAGAAAGCATAGGTAAATCTCGACTGCGTGACAAAAGCAGAACGGCACATTGACGACCGCCACGTACACCAGCCCGAAATACCAAAACGATTCGCCCCTGGGAACGACGCCGGTGTCCAGGGCCATGCGGGCGGCGAGGAGCACGAAAACAATCAGCATCATCGCGTTGTAGACAACTCGCAGCTTTTCCCATGCCCATATTACTTGCAAAAACGACGGCTCTCGAATCGCGATCGACGAGGCTCGCTCGCACAGGTCGGCATCATCATCCACGATCGGATATTCGCCATTGAAATCCGTCGCGAATGATCGGTTCGGACGTTCGCTAATGCTATAGTCGCTCATTGAATGGTCCGGATGATTAATGACCGTTGATTATCTCGACCTTGTTGATCAAGTTAATCAATTTGCTTGATGGGTCCTTGAGGCGCGCGCACTTGGGGAACTCGTCGAATTAGGGCTAAATCCTCTGTGCTACTAATGGTCAGAATCTTTGTTTCCTGCGCAAATTATCAAGCGCCGAAATCTCGGCGCTGTTAAACACAAATCCAAAAAGGATTTGCGATTCTGGCCTCTGCGTTCTCTGCGTTCTCTGCGTCTCTGCGTTTCTAAATTGGATGCCCTTCACAGACGGTACGGCATGCCCTTTTTTAGAAACGCAGAGGCGCAGAGAACGCGGAGAGTTTCTGATTGTGAACCAAGCC
>Ga0105340_1000896_pt1 | contig 13705 bp, 14 predicted proteins | sample EasRivMeERMLT700_FD_89676 | JGI IMG/M metagenome (GOLD analysis project Ga0105340, IMG submission 89676) | Soil microbial communities from meander-bound floodplain in the East River, Colorado, USA - East River MetaG ERMLT700 | ecosystem: Environmental > Terrestrial > Soil > Floodplain | place... | reverse complement strand
GGTGGTATAGTCTACTAATTTATTAAAGCTGGAGAACCTTTGTCTTAAAGGCTGAGGTAGAATACCGTTGTCATATTTCATGTACCATAGACTAGACATAGGATCTCTGACTGCATGAAGTCTGTTCTCTCCTTTGAATAGTCTATTATCTAATAGACCAGCAGAGTTTAGAGCCCTACCATCAGTGATTTCCAATACTAAGATACGATCATCAGATCTCATCTTAGCGGATTGTCCTTCCTCTAGATTGAGCATTTATTTTGTTATAATGCGGCCGGAAGTCGTGGACGATAGGCCCGCGAGTTTGAGGGCTGGCATCTCGTCGACGACGGCGAGCACAGGTTCTAATATAACTTCAGTCTTAACTTCTTTAACGAGAGCGGTAGGGATAAGACGCTGATCTACTTCAATCGTATTACGTCTACGGGCCCATTCCGAAACTAGACCTTTAACTACCATGACTGCTCCTAAACCCAGAGTAAAGTTAGGGTCTGCTCCTGCCGATAAAAGCGGAGACCAGTCTACTGCAGATAACGCTGCAACAAGAAAACCTGCTACAACTTCTGTACGAGCTAGTAAGATGCTCTCTGAATTCTTAAACCAAGACTTAACTGTTTCAAACATTATTATTCCCTTTAATTGGTTAATTGTTAATCTTCACGTACTGGTCTAATAGTAGGGTCTAATACCATAAGACATTTAATAAGAGGAGCGACACCAGGCTGAATGTCCACAGCAGTGCTAGACCACACTCCATCTGCAATGTACTTCCCTTTACGATAGATAGTACTACCAGCCCATATGTAAGCAGAAGGGACGCCACGATTAAAGTAACCCCAACCATTATACCGTTCCAAATGATATATAATCTTTTCTAGACGCCAATCTATAACTTTATTTAAACCTTTTAGTGTTACTAACGCATCCCATGCGCCAGCTTCCCAGGTAGAGAAAGGTCCACGTCCTTTAGGTGCATGCGTGGATTTCCTACTTAGCGGGTCACCTTGGGCTAGTTGTGTCCTCCAATTCTGAGAACTCTCTCGTTCATGGATGACTGCAATCATATACCAAGGGACGCCAGTCTTATTCTGAACGTATACATACCGTCCTTTAGCGTCGAATAAACGCTTAGCTATTCTCTTAAACTCTGCTAGACGGCTAGGACTAATCTTCATTGTGTCCCATTGTCTGGCATAAGTTGGCCATCGTGGACCGTAAGTAGGCATTGTTTCTCCTGTTAGGGGATTTGATTTACTGACTGGAGACTGCTCCAACCTATAATATCGAAAGGGTATCCGGGTACGGATGTTACTTTGAACTGTAAAGCTTTACCGTGGCCTCTAACTTTTAATCTATTACTTACTGTTGAATATTTAGGTTCATTTCGATTAACATGTTGACGTACAGACCATCTACCGGTACCCGAACCTGTAGTTGCAAAATCCCATATACCTTGAAAGTAATACGCAGCTATCTCTGAGATTTGTGTGAAAACTTCAACCCAATTACTTTGAAACTTTCTAATTCCTTCTCCACGTACTTTATAGCCAGTTATGAAATAACTAGTGAAGTCTACTCCAGCGAAGTCGTATGTAAACCAATCTCTATAAGCAGAATCAATCTTATCTGCAAACGTAAAGTTGTATGTAACCTCATCTGCATAAGATACTAAGTATTTATCGAATGGAGAGTCTTCTGAACCAGCTGCTGTAAAAACAATAACGTTGTTAGTGTCTGAATCTATTACATTGTCTACAGCTGCGGTTACTACCTGATGTGCACCGATAGCTCCTGATACAACATCAGAAATAAGAATAGCATTTATCTTGACATCAGAATCTGTAACACTCCAGAGATAGAAAGCACCAGATCTAGTATTGAAGTTCAATACACGATCAAACTCATATATATTTGTTACTTGATCGGTAGTTTCACTTCTAAAGATCCAACGTATATGTCCATCAATATAATGGTACATACCTCTTGCAAAGCGCTTAGATTCCATAGGTATAGTATCATAGAAAGTCTTAATACGTGGGTCTGTTATAGATTGAACTGTAGGTAGATTACCTTGAGCATTCATTACGTAAATGCCTTCTGAATTCCACCAAGAGGGAAAGCCAGCGACACTTACGAACGAAGCTGCACTTAAAGTCTGAACATCAGAGACTTTTTGAACTGTATAATCATTAGCAATAAAGCCTATACCAGTCGATCCAGTAATGAACCATATACCATTAGCTGCGAATACTGCTATTCCACCGGGTACAGTAACGAGCTTATATATAGTACCAGCTTCAGGTATAGATATAACACCACCATCACTAGGAAGGAGATCAAAGAGATCTTCTGAAGTAGGGTCATTCGTTTGGTAACAGTGCCCATATTGATCGTTATGTTCTACAATTTGAGAGAAGTATATCTTAGAATTAAAACCTACATGGTTTATTCCAGCATAAAACACTCTACCTGCAAAGAATGCAGTAGTACTAGGTCGTTGGAAACTTGTAGTTGTAGCAGTAACACCAGTGGTTCCTGCAGCAGCATTTCTATCTTGATTGGCTAAAATTAAGATAAAGTGTCCTTTAGGGGCAGGAGTATTGCCTGCTGTTATCCTAGCAATAGATGCAGTAGTAAAATCTAAATCATCCGTTGCATTCTTAAACCGCCACATCACATCTGCATTACTAGGCATAGTAGTCTGTGCAGTATCCCATGCTGTTAAGTTAGCTGTAGTCCATCCTTGATTAAAGAGATTGTATTTGTGATGTTCATTAAGTGCTGCAAAGGTTGATGTCGGACGTTCATCAACGTTAAAGGTATCTCCTGCAGCACCTTCAAAGTCTCTTACTCTTAAGAATATATTTGCAAATGAAGCTGTATCTGTAGTTGTATCATAAGCTACACGCATTGGTTCACAATACGGATGCGTTACAAATAAGAACCCATTACCATCTGAGAACTGAGCCTCAACAGTCTCTGGGGTAGGGGCACCAGAGACTGGAGTCAGAGCGATTGCAGTACTAACTGCACCTGAAGAAAAGTTATCGCCAGCGGTTCTATAAAAATACAATGTTGCTCCTACTTGAACCACTAATAGAGAAACCTCGCCTTTACCGGCAACGTTCCGCCATAGATAAGTATTCACAACATTGTTTGTTCTATTAATAGCTTTGGTAGTATAATTTGATTCGAAATCAAATCCTAGTCTTCGTTTAACAGAACCATCGAATTGAAATTCACAATTAAATGCTTCTGTAACGGCATTCTCTGGAAAATTTAGTCCAGATGCTTCAGTAACAAAACCATTCTTAAAGCTGTTCTCTACTACCACTCCAGCTTGACGAGGCATTATTTTCTACCGAAGTTAGCTAATTGATCCAAAGGATGAACACCACTATTACGATTCTCAGTAGGAACGTGCCGTCTAGTTTTACCTAAATGTATCCAATTTCTACGAGCGGTGTTCTCTGCCTTTTGATGTTGTGTCTGTTTAAGTTCAGCCCAAGCTAAAGCCTTAGCTTCGTTTAAGAGTAAAGCGAACTGTTGAGGTTGAAGCGCTGGAATGAAGATATCGCTTTCAGTAAACGTAGAAACTTTAGCACCAAAACCTAAGGTCTTACTTGTTTGTAAAGTAGTATCTACAGTATTATCATAAGCATCGAAGACAATAGTATTATCATCGAATGTAGTATAGTACGTAGGTCCGATGTCATTCCTAAAGTTAAATGTAAAGTTAAACCCATCTACTGTATGTTGCATAGTTTCCACTTCGGTAGCTGAAGGTAATAAACTATGCGTCATTAACAGAAATTGATCTATAGTTAGGAACTGCATGTCCGTCCAGACAGGATCTGTATCCCCTTCTAGAACCCTGTTATATTTAAGCCATATAATGTTATCTATACCAACGGGCTTAGTCATTAGAACAGGTTTAGTAGAGATTGTAGAAGCATCTAGATTAAATAAAGTCTTCTGAACGTTCAATTCACCTCTTGTAAGGATATCATTATAAACAGTCTTAACAATGGCAACTACTTGTTGAGCTTCAACAGTATCTACAATACTGTTAACTTCATCTGAATCCATTGAAGAAAGGATATTTTGTACTAACTCTAAAAGCGTATACTTCATCTTATACTATATCCTGGACGATGAAAGTGGAACCACGAAGCACGGTAGAACTTGAGACATCTGATGCATTCTGTGCGAATTGTACAGTTAATGTACCTCCTGCGTTTACAGTTATAGTCCCAGTTATTCTAGCATATGCTACTGTGACGGCAGTAGTACCAACCAAGGCAGTTCCTAAAGCTGTTGCACGTGTTTGTACCGGCTCAGTAAGATTAGCTTGATCATATAATAAGGCTTCCGTTACTATTGCAGTTGCAGTTGCTGTACCTGCTATAGCAAACTTTACACCTCCACTTGTAATTGAAGTTGTATGTAATATAGCTTCAAAGCTATAAGTTCTACCGGCTGTAACGTTAACGCTTAAACCTGTAACGTTAGCTAACGTGGTATCTAAAGACTTGCTGAAATCAGCGGTAACACGTTTTCCACCAGCCCAAGTATAAAAATCAGTAAAAGTGGTATGGCCTAAACCAGTTAAAAGATTATTATTGAAATCTGTTAAAGAGAAGTGAATAATACCCGAACCGCCCAACCTTATAAATTGAGTACCTCCTCGAACAAAATGTACATCCCGTACCGTTCCTGAACCTGACTGTTGAGTACCGATGTTTAACGTATTAGCAGTCGTTGACCAGTCAAATACTCCGCGTTCATAATTTGACGCATCAGTGAATGTGTTATAGACACGGAAGGTCTGATCATTAGTACCATTACGTTGAGCTAAGATATCTACGGCGTCACGAAAGATAAAGGTATCTCCACCCCATCCAATGGCGTCACCAGTTATGTAGAGCCTACTGTTATCAAGTGCAAATTTCTCAACACCACCAACAGCTACTTTAAAAAGACCGAACTCAGTATATATTCCAGTACTAGTTCCACCAGCAAAGGTATACGTTGGAACACTAGCAGACCCGACTACCCCAATAACTTGACCCGCTTTATCGACTGCGAACTTGCTACTTGCACCTACCTGTAAATCCAACAACAAGGAGCCTGTTGCACTTGCTGTATTCGTGACGTTAAACTTTAATCCAGTAAACGTGACGCCACCAGAATTCCACGTCTGTGTTAAATCAAGAACTGGTGTACTAGCAGTGACTGTGTCACTACCTGCGCCAGCTTTCTCTGATGCAATGCGATTACCACTAATGGCAAGACGTTGAAAGTTTGACGTATCTGTAAACGTACCATATACACGAAAAGACTGTGCGTTTGTACCATTACGTTGAGCAAGAACACCGGCAGCATCTCTATAAAGAGCGAGATCATTGCCATTAATAGCTGATGTAACGGAGGACCAGCCAAGCGCGGCGGTGCTGTTCAGGCTAAGTGTTACTGGATTGCCAGTAAGCCCGGCGTCGGAAGTCTTTACCGCCACTCGTATAGCGCCGGGACCACCTAAAAGAAGCGAGCCCTGCCTAGGAGCAATGCCATGATAATTGCCGCTATCATCTCGGAAATATATGCCCGGCTCTCCACCACCTTCAATGTCTCTCCTGATTTGAACCTGACTTACCCCACCAAGCTGGAGGTCCATGTACATTGAGGCGGCTTGGCTCGCCGTGTTGGTGATGTTGAACTTCAGCGCAGTAAACGTGACGCCGCCTGCATTCCAAGTCTGTGTTGCATCAATTAGCGGAATACTTGTAGTAACTGTACCTCCAGCAAGAACCACTTGTCCTGCGGTATTAGTCAGAACATTTGTAGTCTTGTTGTAAGTGAGTCCAGCATCACCACCGAATACAGAACTATCGTTAAACTGAATTTGAGTATCAGAGCCACCGGGAGGAGTAACTCCAGTACCATTTAATGTAGTACCCGACATAGCAAGTCCAGTACCTATGGTGATTTCTTGCGTATCTCCTGAGCCGCTGTCACCACGTCCTAGCAGTTTAGAAGCCGCAGAGACATTCTGCATCTTAGCATAAGTTACAACATCATCATCTATGGTGTAAATTGTACCTGTACCTGAAACAGTAAGATCTCCTTTATCCCCATCTGGAGTAAGAATAATAGGAATAGTAGCTCCTGCAGCATCAATAAGACGAAGAGGTTCTAAATCACTAATAGGTAAAGGAAGATTAATAATACGATTAGAATTCATATCTAGACTAGCAGACATCGTATTAGGTGTCGTACCATCTCTAGATAACGTATTCTCCATCGCTGTTTCTACAGCAGTAAAGCTATTATTTATAGTAGATACTGCAGTAACTTCATTCTGAAGATTAACAAGATCTGTGATATTTAATTTAGACATTAAGATATCTTCCAAACGCAGAGGTCTGCAAATTTACTTGTTACTCCACCAAGTCCACCGGAGGAGTTAAAATTTAAACTATATTGACGTACTTCAACAACCTTTGTAGAAGCTAAAGTAAATCTACTCTTAAGATGTAAAGAAGTCTCAAGATTGCTAGCACCACCGAATGTAACCGGTGTTTCAAACCGTGAACCTGATCCAAAAACAATATCAACGCCAGATGTCACATCAAAGAGTTTTATAGCACTTCCGTATATCCCTCCAATAGTAGCTGAATCTGTATACCAGTTAAACCAACCATCCGCAAAGTAAGTCCCTGCTGGTAAAGTAAGTTGATTAGAAGCTAAGCTAGCCCCTGAAATTTCATTTGTGTTAGTAGTTATAAGACGTCTAGTATTCCAGGTATTGGCTATTAAAGTTTGACCATTACCAAAAAGAAGACTAGTATCTGATACATGTAATAGACTCGCACCAAAAGGATTATTAATACCTCCTAGAGCTGTCCAATCTCCACTTCCTAAACCATCTGAAAGATATACCTTCCCTGCAGCTTCTGCAGCTATACCTTTAGGTTCATGTAAGTTAGCCCCCGTTAGGGTTGAATGTGCAATGTTAGCTATAGCACTTACTCCTTAGTTTCTTCAACAGGTTTCTCTAACTGTTCAAGCCAGTACTTACAATCTTGCATTGCACCTTCATATGCAATGAGATTATTCTTAAGCTGTTCTCTTTCAGAAGTTAAAGTCTTAAGACGATCTTCTATCTGTTCTTTATTCATTAAACAGCTTTAGTACCTTTAAGCCAGAAGAAGTCAGTATCAGAGCACCAGACGATATAACCATTGGTGTTACCGTCAGCGTCGTCCACAGTTCCGATAAAGCCACGCCCTAAGGTAACAGGGTTACCGAAGGATGTAGTTAATTCTGTTTTAGTTGGAATAGCGTCGTTAACGTTATTCACTGCTTGCTTAACACTGATACTTCCGGTGCTAGCGGTAGCGATATTTGGAACACCAGTTGTAGTCACGTTTGTTTTGATACCATCGACATATAGGACATTGCCGCCTAGATCAACATTAGTAGCCATTTTATTATTCTCCTGTTTAACTTCTTGTTAAACGTTTTTTTATGGAATGGGAGGAGTCAATTAAGGCTCCTCCACAATCCATGTTACATTAGGGCATGTAGTACCGAATACGAACGGTGATTAATCCTGCAGTAAATGCAGTTGCATCAGTTCGTGATGCAGTGATATAACCAACGTTAGAAGTCGTAGTTCCAAGCAATGCGCCTGTACCTGCAAGACCCGTTGGGATTGTAACATCCCGACGGATGACTGAGGTTTCTCCCGCAGTGCCCATAGACGCGGTGACGAAGGCGATCAGAAGACCGTCAGCATCAATCGCAGTCGTACGGTCAGTACGGACTAGACCTAAATCAATTGCAGTACCAGTGGCAGCTGCGGTATGAGTAAGAATCTCAACCTCAACTAGCCTTGCACCAGAAGGAACAAAGACCTGATCCGATTGAACAACCTCAACTTCAGTGAGGCTGGACAAAGAGATAGTCAGTTCAATCTCACGAAGTTTACCGTTATTACGATATTCTCCAGCAAGATTTGGTATAGTTTTGGTGACCCCATACTTTTGGTAGAGGTTATCCGGATTTAGCCAAGTTTGTGCCATATTGTTTCCTCCTTACACTACGTCATAGTTCGAGAGAACTGTGACCGCATTTTCAGGACGATACAGCTTGAAACCATACTCAGCGATGGTTAGATACTCTGTTTGCTGGAGGTCTTTATTGAACTCCGAGTAAACTGTCGGCATCTGTCGGAATCCGCCTATGATGGGGCTGATGTCTCCAGCGGCTGCCGAGAAGAAGTAATTAGCCACGCCAGTTGTGGTAACAGTGACACCGTCAATAGTCTCAGTGATACCTCGTGGAAGGTAGTTAGAGACATACACGTCAAAGCCGTATAGATTGAAACGGAACTTGAATCCCGTAACCATTCCGGTATTGACCAAGCTACTCCACATAGGATTAGGTGTAAGTATATTGACTAGATTGGTCTGCGTCTGTAGTGTATAAGCCACAGATGGATCAACAACTGCACAGAGTTCAGTCATGGGAACTAAAGCCTTTTGAAGAGCATAGTTCGCCTTGGCGAAATCTGTAACGGTCATTGCCGCAGTAGTGCCACCAGCAACCCAACGATGGTCAGCATCGTTAATAGAATTTAAGTCGCTAACGGTTTGTCCAGAGTTAATCCTAGATAGGATTCGAGTCTCAACAGCTTCCATTAGAGCACGATGTTGACGAGGAGCAAATGCAGATATTACATCATCTGCATAATAGCTATCTCGCTTAAACTTCTCCGAGATGGAGTTAGCTGAATACTTGTATTGATCGAACGAGAACACAAAGTTACCCGTATCCATCTTATTGTATTTTACTGCCTGTCCTTCTGCAAAGTCAGCAGTTTCAGCCTCACCGATACTCGGGATGTTGATGGTCGTGCCATCAGGGAAATCCGAGAGAACACGGACAAACTTCATAGCAAACAAATCATCTAACAGAAGTTCTTTGAGCTGTTTAGACCAAAGGTTACTTCGAATCAGATGTTCGTTGGTAGCGACTGTAAAGCCACTTGCCATTGAAAGTTCTCCTTGTTAAATTATTATGTTCTTGAAGCCCAATTCGCCAGTATCGTCAAATTCTTTGCCGAGGTAAATGGCATCATTGTGCATCTGAACTACGGTTTTTGGATCATGATACTGTTTAGGATTGTCTCTCCGCATTTTATCGTAATACGATAAGTTCCGCTTATTTGGACCGGTCGGTGCAAAGGCTTGATTGGACTTTACGGGAGCTTGAAATGGCTGCGGTGTGACAGGTTGGTCTAAGCCTAACGCTCTAATTAGAACGGTAGGTCTAGTCCTAGCCATCATCTCGAAGTCTTCCGAGGTTAATCCTAAAGTTTGTATCTGTTCTTTGACGGCGTTCTGGTAATTGTTACCGAAACGCTCTATCAATTTACTTTGAACCGTTTGTATGTTAGCTTGCTGAGCTTTACCTACTTCATATTGCTGAAGTTTGTTATCCAGTAAACTTTCAATCTGTTTAGGATCAAAGGTGGGCTGATCTGCTTTCGCTGGGGGTGATTCGCTACTTTGAGTTTGCTTTTGAGTAGATAGTTGGTCAATCAACTCTTCAAGGCTAGCCCTGGATTTATAATCTGCATCTAGTCTCAAATAATCCTGACGTTGTTCATCACGAGTACGTTCTAGAGTTTTTATGTATAAATCCGACTCATACTTGCCTCTAGCTAGTTCTTCAGAAGATTTGAATTTCTTCCCTTCTCCTACAAGTTCTTCTAGATAGTTTTTCTGAGGGTCGACGACAGGGTCGGTGTTGTCTAATATGTTGGTCATGATTTCTGTTGGTCCAGAGTTATTAATGTTTTAATGGATTTGAAGACGGCACGTTGGCCGTTCTTAAATGCTTGGAGATAAGCCCAATTAGGGTTATCAAATGCTCTGACATCGATCTCAGATCTATTCAGAGACTTCTCTCCTTCGGCTAAGATTTCTGATAGACGATCTAAGATTCTCTTAGACCCCCAGATTTCTCTTTCGAAGTCGGCTTTAGCATCTTGGTCTTCTAGATGCTTCGTCCATGCTATTATCATTATTGTGTTTCACCAGGTTGAGGAGCTAACCCAACAGGGGCTGAGGATGCTCCGATCTCTGAAAGATCGAAGTCTCCGTTCTGGCCAGTAGCAGTCTGAGCGGTTGTTGCCATCTGCTCTTGAAGAGCGTTGATCTGCTTCTGAGCTTCTGCTTGTTCATACAGAGATATGTTGGGTCTTACTATCTCGTAGTCTTGCAGATTGAATGATTGTTCTAGTATCTTGGCTAAGCCTATACTAGAGAAATGAGGTTGGACTACAGGCCATAGATTGCTAGCTGTTAAGCTAGTCAGGTTTTGGATGAGTTCGGCTTGTTCGGCGAAGTGTCTTGCTGCAATCGGTTTAATTCTTCCAATCCCGGTAATGTCTTCGACTGAAAGAGTCTGGAAGGTGGCCATTTTGAATTCGTCATCGAAGACTTTGATTGTGGTTGTGCCAACTAGGTTTCTCCTTGCTAATTCTAACATTGCGTTCAATAGAGGTTCTATAACCTGTTCTTCGAACTGTTTGATCTTGTTTTGAAAGACACGTGCAGAGGCGTTCTCTAGACGTTGTACTTCGTATTTAGTTTTCTCACCAGGAGTACGAAAGCCCATTGCTTCTCTAGGAGCTCCTGCCATCTCCTCCATGAGACGTTCAATTCTCTCTATCTTCATGTCTGCCTGAAGAACATTGACATCAGGTACGACTAGATCAACGTCTCCTTCTTCAGATACGAAGATCTTCTCACCAGGTTGCCAAGTGAAGTCCTCTACGAATCCCTTGACCTTCTGAACAGGAAAGGTAACTAAATCCCATATGTCTGCGGCCATGTTCTCTATGTGATCCATGCGATATTGCATACCCACTAGATTGTCCAGAGGACCCATGCCCCAGAGATTATCTTGCTTCTTACGCCAAGGTGAATGGTAGATTGGAGGCTGACCGAAGAACGAAGGATTAGCTTTCTTACCTATTAACTTATGTCTGTCTACGACAGTAATAACATGATTTTTAAGAAAGATATCGTTGTCGTTATCGTAGATATCTCCATAGAAGGTTAACACTTCTACGGCATCAGACTGTAGGTAATCTCTAAAGGAAGTAAATCCATCCATCTGATAGAGATTGTCTCTTTGCTGCCAATCTCCATTGAAGGTCTGAGCATTAGACCTAATATCTTTTAAGTACTTATATATTGCTTCGTACTCTTCCCTGTTCTCATCATTAGACATCTTCTCTAGAAGATCTTTAAGTTCTCCTATTGAGATGTACGAACGTATGATCTTAGGCGAAGATCCGAAAGTACTTGCTGTGGGATTACAGACGATATCTAAAGGAGATATACGTCTTATTGCAGGACCTATGTATCCTGCTTGAACTTTAGTAGGAAGCTCAACGCGCTCGTCAACCCATTCCACAGTAGCGAAGCAGTTTCCATAATCGATATAATCTAGGATTATTTTGTCTATTTCCGTCTTAAACGACTGCTGCGTAATGATCCACGCCATATAGTTGACGATGGCATCGCGCTTATGAATTTGTTCTGCATCTCGTTCATTGGCTTCCCAGACTAACCACTTACGTTGTGGGAATAAGGTGGCTGAGTAATTAGAATACAGATTGTCTCTTATCTGACATAGCTTAGGAATAGTAGTCTTGTTCTTCCAAGGTAACGTAGAATTAGATGTCTTAGTAGTATCTGTAGCGTAGACGTATCTACGAATCTCTTCCCAATCTTGTTTCTTAAGGTTGCGAAGCATATCCCATTCTGTCCACTTCTCAGTGATCCGAGTAGCAAGGATATCCGGTAGTAAAATATCTTGAAGTTCTAAGACCTTACTAGTCATACTACGCCGCCCCAACGGGCATGATAATTAAATTGTGCTGCATTATCTTTCTTTATCTGATATAAGTTCATTGGGCCTACGGCGAAGTCAATTGCAGAGGCGAGACTATCTTTACAGTCATCATGAGAGGGATTCCTAAAGATTAATTCTTCTTCTAATAATTGGCAGTTACCAGAAAGGTAGTGCCATATCTGTCCATTGGCGTACTTAGGCTCTAGAATAGCCATGATGCGTTCATCTTTAGAACCTAACCATCTAGTAGGTTTGAACTCGTCTACGACTAGAGACAGACCATGGGGACGAATATAATTGTCCTTTAAGTCTTTTACTATAGCCATTTGAGCGCCTGTTACTTCTGCTCTTAATTTTCTGAATCCCCACTTCTCATATAGTTTTAATATTCTATTGAAATACTCAGAGATCTTCTCTGTCTTAAATCTATCTATTTCGAGGACATAGTAATTGTTTTGTCCGTCCACACCGACCACTGTAATGGCAGTAAAATCCGACTTCTTTCCCAAGGAGTAAGCGAAATCCACAGCGGCGAAGACATTAAGTCTCTGACCTTTGAAGTACCATCTTCCATCTCTTTGGGAGAGGAAGTTGGGATCGTAGTACTGGAAGAGATCTCTTTTGATTGGGGAGGAGTCGACGTCGTGCGGATCGTTATAGTATTGGGCCCGGAAGTGTATTTTGTTAAGGTATTGCGAGCGCTTGCGCGCGAGAATGTCGGCATCAAAGCCGAACCACTTTCCTTCTGGACCTTGTTGTCTGGGCCAGATGAATTCACCTGTGCCGTCTCCGATTGACTCAACTTGTCGCTCGAACTTTTCGAATAGGGGTTCTGCATGAACCACGTTACCCAACTCATCGTATGAATTAACCTCCATTTCCATTAAGTTTGCATATAAATCTTTGGGGTGGTACCTAGTACCAACTACCCATTCTTTGGAATTTACAGCTTCGACAGAAGACAACAGACCATACTGATCTCTTACTTTGTCTCTGCCTTCTTCCGTGTAAGCATTTGTCTCAACGACCACATCGTCCAGTATGGTAATGTCACTATGCATGCCCACGATGTTACTAGTAAGACCAGCAGTAAATATTGATGGGTCACGGATGGACCAATCCTTTCTTAGAGGGTGGTCTACTGAGATTTCTCTCTCAGTCCACTTCTCCCGTTTAGCCTCTTCTCTTTCAACCATATCAGGCCATAGAAGCCTATAGTTGTCCGAAGTAATAATATCTTTAATGAACTTTAATTGTTTAGTAGCTAAGTTAGAGGTTGAAGAGATTAGAAGAATTCTAAGGGTAGGATCTCTAGTTAATGCATATGCAGCTCTATAAGCGATACCCGCAGACTTCATATGATCTCTAGGCATCAGAAGAAGTTGATGAGATTTAGCGTCTTGTCTTTCCCACCAATTGAAGATCTCTCGATGTACATTTCCTAAGACACGTCTAGGATGAACATAATTTATGAAAGATACTAGGCTGGTCTCACAACGTTGTTTAAGTTCTTCTCGTTCTGGAGATAACTTGGTCTTTATCTTCTTCATTTCATAACAGACATAATAAAACCAGCAACCCCAGCTATACCGAAAGCCATACCTACAAAACCTACTATGAAACCCCAGACATTACTTACACCAGATATCTGTCCGGTAAAGTTTTCTATTTTCTTTTCGATTACACTTAATCTGAAATCTACTTGAGCTTTGTCTGCGAAGTTAGTGGTCTGATCTTTCATTGCCGCTCTGAATTCATTTACAGAATCAAAGCG
>Ga0105340_1000893_pt1 | contig 13723 bp, 12 predicted proteins | sample EasRivMeERMLT700_FD_89676 | JGI IMG/M metagenome (GOLD analysis project Ga0105340, IMG submission 89676) | Soil microbial communities from meander-bound floodplain in the East River, Colorado, USA - East River MetaG ERMLT700 | ecosystem: Environmental > Terrestrial > Soil > Floodplain | place... | reverse complement strand
GGGTGGCGCGCACCACCGGCTGGGGGCCGATCGTGGCCAGATCGTCCCGATAGAGGGTGATGTCGAGCTCCCCCACCGGTACGTCCGCGCCTTCGAAGCCGGCGATCTCCTGCGCGATCCGGTGCGCAAGCGGCACGCCGCGGCGGAGGATTCCGATCAGAGCGAGGCTCTGGGTGCCCCGGTTCCGCTCGACGATCTCGTGGGCGATGCGGGTGATGGCGCGGCGCATCTCGGGCGGCCCCATGAGGAGCCGGCGCTCCCCGCTCTCGACGACTTCAGTCATGCGAATGCGACCTCGCGGGATGCTGCGCGGAGGGGAGAAACGCCCCCGGGGGATGGCGCGGGGCGGGCAAAAAAAAAGCTCCTCCCGCTCGGGAGGAGCACTTGGAGGGGTGCTCCAAGGGGCCGTGGTCAGCGTGTTCTGGGGCACTCGGCGAACCCTTTCCGGCCTCTCAGGACCGGGTTAAAAGGCTACTGTCGCGCACTTACTCGCGCGCCCCGCGCACTGGCCGCGGGGCCGGACGGAGACAAGATAGCACCGGCCGGGAGCGGCCGCAAGCTCCCTAATCGCTCCGGTACAGATCCTTCACTTGTCCCCAAGTCGAAGGCAAGACGGCGGCCGGGGTGATCCCGATCGAGCCGTCGACGCCGACCGCCGGCAGCACCGTGTTCGGAAGGCGCTCGAGCGTGATGTCCGAGAACCGGAGCGGGTTCAGGCCGCTGTCGATGAGATCGAACTCGATCGACACCCAGGCTCCGCCTGAACCCACGTAACCGTCCGGATCGGCGGTCGCGAAGACGAAGCGGAGGGTCGAATCGGCCGGGGTGGACGCACCCCACGACGCCTGGACCGTGAGCCCATAGGCTTCGCGTTGAACCGAGGTCGCGACCGGGGCCACGAGCCCCGGGTCGTACTTCACGTCGATCAGTGCCGCCTGGATCGAGTCGGGATCCGCGATCGTTAGCGTCACCCGGATTCGGTCTCCGGTGAAGCCCTCGACATCGGGCCAGGAGAGAACGGCGTTCGGCCCCCCGGCAGCCCATGCTTGCGGGTGATCGATGCCGGCCAAGACTAGGACGAGCGCAAGGAACAGGGGGGCGCCGCGTCTAATCAAGCTCTTCATGAGCTTGATCTTAGCATAAGGTCGCGGCTCGCAGGTGGGCACCCGCCGAGCCCTCCCCCCGGGTCCCGACGAGCTCCCGATAGAGGGTGATCGTGCGCTCGATGGCCCGGTCGAGCGCAAAGCGCTCCTCCACCGCCCGCCGCCCCGCGCGCCCCATGCGCTCCCGGGCTTCCGGGTCGTCGAGCAGGCGCCCGATCGCCCTTGCCAAGGCTTCCGGATCCCGGGGTGGAACGAGGAGGCCGGTCGTTCCGTCTTGGACGACCTCCGGGATCCCTCCCACTTGGCTCGCCACGGCCGGCAACCCCGCCGACATCGCTTCCAGGATCACGTAGCCGAGCGCTTCGTCCCACACCGAGGGACAGACGAAGAGATCGGAGGCCCACAGGATCTCGGGCACGTCGTCCCGCTTCCCGAGGAGCCGCACCCGCCCGCCGAGTCGCTGGCGCTCGATTTCGGCCGCGATCGCCGGCCGCCGCTCGCCGTCGCCCACGATGAGGAAGGTGGTGCGCGGTCGCTCCCGCAAGCGAGCAGCGGCGGCCACCAGATGATCGAACCCCTTGGCATCGATCAACTGCCCGACGGCGGTCACCACTTGGTCGTCGACGGGGATGCCCAGCCGGTGGCGGATCGCCGTGCGATCTTCCGCGTGCGACTCGGACGGCGGTTGGAAGCGAGCGAGATCGATCCCGTTGTAGAGGACGGTCGCCTTCCCGGGCGGCACGTGATCCGAGATGAGGAGCCGCCGGCGGACGTACTCGGAGACCGGGAGAATGCGCTCGACGAGCTGTAGGCAGGCAGCGTTCCGCGCTCGCACCAGGAGATCCCGCGGCAGCGAGCGCCGGGCGAACGGCAGCGAGATGTGCTCGGTGGCGAGGATCGTGCGCGCGCCCCCGGCCCGGATCGCGAACGGCAAGAGAGAGAAGAGAACGCAGAAATGGAGATGGACGATGTCCGGATCGATCGTACGCACGATCCGGCGAAGGAGCTTTGCGAGCCGCCACTCGCGATCGAGCCCCGGCGCGTCGCCCATGGGGCCCTGGCGTCCCACGAAGCCCGCGAGCTCGGGCTGCGCCGAGAGCACGACGATCTCGGCTCCGGCGTCCCGGAGCTCGTTCTCGAGCCAGCGTGGGGGCGGACCCCAGAAGGCGTTGACCGTGCGCCAATCGGCGGCGCGCAACCCCGCCGCGAGGCGCACGGTGTAGTTCTCGAACGAGCCCCGCTTGTCGGGGCTGACGTCCATCACCGCGAGGTGGGTCGGCACGCGCGGCGCTCCTCGCCTCAGGGTTCTTGGACGGTCGGAGACTTGGCCTCGACCGCGCGCCCGACGGCCCGGGCGCGGAGCTCGCGCAGTCCCGCGATCACGAGCGTCACGGCGCGCAACAACGCGAGGACGAGGCTCATCACGACCAGCTCCCAGAGCGCAGCCGTGAGATTGTGGGGGCGAAGGAGGCTCACGAAGAAGTTGGAGGCCCGCGGGTCGCGCTGGATATCCAGGAAGACCGGGATCGGCATCATGATGTAGGTCGAGTCGAGCGGCCAGAAGAGCGGCACACCGTTCGGAGCGCGAGTGTCCATCGAGCACATGTCGAGGAAGAGATGGCTCATGAAACCGAGCCCCATGAGGAGCGCGGCGGCGCCGGCCTTCTTCGGCTGCACCCGGCGCGCGATCACCCACGCGAGCGCGGCGAAGAGGAGCGCGCCGCCCAAGCTGTGGGCGGGTCCGTGATGGAAGCGATCGGGCTCGCCAACGAGGATACCCGGCACGAAATCCAGATCCGGCGCATTGGCGGCGAAAACGAGGAGCGCCGTCCAGACGAGGAGCCAGAACTGGCCGCGCACGTCGAGCCGGAGATGGCCGGGCGCGGGGTTCGGGGTGGTCGGGCGCACGAGCCCGAGCCAGCGCACGAGCCCGACCAGGGCTAGAGCACCCAGGGAATGTCCAATCGGTGATGGCATCGAAGGTCCTCGAGGCGTCGTCTATTGGATCACCCCATTGGATGATCCAAGTGATGGGGCGGTGAAGGGGGCAGTGGGAAGCGCGGCGACCCATCCCCGGCCGCCCCATCCCTCCTAAGATCGGCCGCCGGAGCCGCGATCAGGAGGGGCTATGGTAACCCATCACTGGTAACCCAATCACTCCTGCCGGAGTGCGGCCACCGGATCCAGGCGCGCGGCCCGATTGGCGGGATAGAGGCCGAAGAAGAGTCCAATCGAGACCGAGAATACGACTCCCGCCGCGACCATCCCCGGGTGCACCCGGGCCGGGAAACGCGTCAGCGCCGAGATCAACGCCGCTCCCGTGCCACCGATCAGGAGCCCCAGGACGCCACCCAGGCCGGTCAGAGTGCCGGCCTCCACCAGGACCTCGAGCAAGATGTCGTGCCGGCGTGCGCCCACCGCCATTCGGATGCCGATCTCGCGCGTGCGCTCGGTGACCGACACCAGCATCAGGTTCATGACCCCGATCCCGCCCACCAGGAGCCCGATCGAAGAGATAAGGACCAGCACCAGCGCCACCGGCCGCGTGATGCGCGAGACGAGCTCCGAGACCGCATCGGCCGAGAAGACGGCGAAGTTGTCGGGTTGACCGGGCACGAGCCCGTGGCGGCTCCGCATGAGAGCGCGCGCCTCATCCATGACGCGCTCGGGGGTGGCGCCGGGAGCCACCGTCATCAACACGTAGTCCGAGTCGTGCTCGCCCTGCCAATCTTTGAGAAACGTCGAGTACGGGATCGCGGCGTAGTTCTCCCCGAGGGCACCGGCGAGCGACTTCCGCTCGTCGAACACTCCGACCACCTCGTGTTCGATCTGTCCCAGGCGCACCCGCTGGCCGATCGGATCCACGTTCGGGAAGAGGTCGTTCGCGGGCCCGTAGCCCAGGACGCACACCCGGCGCCGGTGCTCCAGGTCGGTCTCCGAGAAGTAGCGGCCGGCTGCGACCGGGATCTTGTAGAAGTCGTGGAAGCGGGGGCCGGTCCCCACGAGACCGCAGGGACGGGTGCGCTTCCCGCGGTAGTGGAAGAGAGTGAAGCTCGAAGCCTCGACATAGAACTCGGCCTGGCCCACCGCCGGCAGCCGATCGGCGGCATCGGCGTCCGCAGGTTCGATCTCGGGCCGTGACCAGAGGTCCTCGCCAGGGCTCCCCACCATCACGTCGAACTTGGCGATGTACACGATCACCTGATCCGAGCTCGAGATGTCGGCCTGGATCTTGGCACCGAGCCCCGAGAGGACGGCGATCATGGCCATCAAAGTGGCCACCCCGATCGCGACCCCGAGGATCAGGAGCGCGGAGCGCAGGCGATGCCCGCGCATGGTCTGGAGACTGAGAGCGATCTGATCGCGAATCATTCGTGCCGGAGCGCGTTCGCCGGATCGAGCGCCGCCGCCCGTCCTGCGGGATAGAGGCCGAAGAAGATGCCGACTGCGGCCGTGGCGAGGAAGCCGATCGCCATCGACCACTCCTCGAGCGCGTAGGGCAGCGGCGAGAACCGCCCGACGAGGATCGCGGCCACCACTCCCAACGCCACCCCGATCAGACCGCCGATGACCGAGAGGGTGGTCGATTCGACCAGGAACTGCAGCAGGATATCTGAACGCCGGGCTCCGACCGCCTTCCGCACGCCGATCTCGCGGGTGCGCTCGTTCACGGTCACGAGCATGATGTTCATGATCACGATTCCGCCCACCACGAGCGAGAGCGAGGTGAGAAAGATGAGGGCGGTGAAGATCGAGCGCGAGATCGACTCCCAGAGGTTGATCAGGTGCGCTGAGGTAATGATCGCGAAGTCGTCGCGCTCGTCGGGCCGAAGGCGGTGCCGGATTCGCATCGCCGCCGTGACTTCCTGGATGACCGCCGCGTTCTCGCCCACCGAAGCCACTCGGATCGGAATCGAAATCGACTTCCGCGGGCCGAAGAGCTTCCGGAAGGTGCCGATCGGGACCAGGATTCGGAGATCCGGATCCTGACCCGCAAACGTCCCGCGGCGATCGAGGACTCCGATCACCTGGCAGTGGAGCCCTCCCACTCGCAGCATCCGCCCGAGCGGCGGCTCGTCGAGGAAGAGCTTCTCGACCAGGGTCGAGCCGATCACGCACACCGGAGCGCTGCCTTCCACCTCCGCCACCGTGAACAGGCGGCCTCCGGTCAGATCCAACCGCCGGATCACCCCCACTTCCTCGGTCCAACCTTCGACGTTCACCCGGTCGATCGTGCGGTTGCGATAGGCGGCGCGGGCGCGATTGGAGACGCGCGCCGCGACTGCGTGCCGCGGATCCAGCTGCTCCCGCAAGTACTCCCGATCGGCAAAGGTGAGATCCGGATTGCGGAGGGTCTCCATGAAGCGATCGAAGTCGGAGAGCGCTTCGAGCTCGTTCAAGCGCGCGACCGTGATCACGTTCGCGCCCTCATCGGCGATCTCCTCCCGCACGAAGAAGTTCATGCCGTCGATGATCGAGACCACGGCCACCACCGACGTGACGCCGATGATGTTCCCGAGGAGCGTCAGGAGGGTGCGGACCTTGTTGGCGCGGAGCGACCCGATGGCGATCGCCACGCCTTCGCGCAGGTCCACGAGCTACTTCTCCGGGCGGCTCTTGCGCCCCTTGCGCGCCACTTCCACTCGATCGCCGGAGCGGATCTCGCGCAGGACCTGGAAGGGTCCGGCGACGATTGACGTCCCCTCCTCCACACCGCCCGTGATCTCGATGTGGCGCTCGCCGGTGACCCCGATCGTCACCGGCACGAAGCGCGCACGCCGGCCCTCGATCAGAAAGACCCCGTAGGTCTCCGGGCGCCGCTTGCCGTGCGTGCCGAGCGTATCGGCCGCGGCCTCGTCGTCTTCGTCTTTCCCTTCCGCCACCCCCGGGCCGCTCTTTCGCCGCCCGGCCTCCGCGAAGTCCTTGGCCTCGGCGGCCGGGTCCCGATAGCTCAAGGCGCCGATCGAGACCGATGGCACGCGCGAGCGGCGGGCGGTGACGATCTCGGCGGTGGCCGAGAGTCCGGGGCGGAGCCCGGGGATCGTCTGCAAGAGGCGCACGGTGACCGGGAAGTCGGCCGAGGTCTCGCCGGGATTCGTGAAGTCTCGGCGGGCAGAGCTGCCGACTTCGGTCACGACCGCTTTGAGGGTCGTGTCCGGGAACGCATCGACGGTCACCCGCACGTCCTGGCCGAGCCGGACGTCCACCACGTCCGTCTCGTCGATCTCGATCTCGGCCTCCATCACCGAGAGATCGGCGATCGTCAAGAGGACCGTGCCCGGGTTGTTCATGGTGCCGGTGACGACCGTCTCGCCCTCGTCGATGTTGAGGCGCGTGATGACCCCGTCCATGGAGGCGGTGATCGTGACTTGATCGAGATCGTGGACCGCGGTCCGCAGCATCGCCTCCTCTTGGCGGAGGCGGGCACGAGCGGCCGAGACGCCGGCCGTCGCACGCGCGGCGCTCCGGCGCGCCGTGTCGAGCTCGTTCGTGGAGGCGAGTTGGCGCTTGGCGAGCGCTTCGATCCGTTCGAGATCCGCTTTCGACTGGGCTTCAGTGGCGGCCGCGGCATCGAGGTCCGCCCGCGCGGCGCTGATCGCGGCGCGGAGCCGATCCACGGCGCCCCGGAAGGGCGCCGGATCGATCCGCAAGAGCACCTGGCCGAGGGCGACCGTGTCCCCTTCCTCGATCGCGAGCTCGACCACGCGGCCAGCGGTGTTGGCGCTCACGTCCACCTTCCGGCGGGGCTCGATCCAGCCCGAGCCCGAAACCATCGCTTCCAAATCGCGGAGCGTCACCTTCTCGGTCTCCGCCTTGTGCTTGGGCTCCCGGCTGCGAACGAGGTTCCCGATGACGAGCCCGGCGACCACGAGGACGCCGAAGGCGATCCAGACGGCCTTGCGCGGAACTTTCACGATACGGAGTGGATCGTTCGCTTGACCACGGGGGCGAGCGCGCGCAGCTCCTGCATGAGCTCGACGAACTGGTCGGGGTAGAGGGCCTGTGGGCCGTCGGAGAGGGCATGCTCGGGATCGTGGTGGACTTCCACCATGATGCCGTCGGCGCCCACCGCGACCCCGGCGCGGGCAAGCGGGATCACCTTGTGGCGGCGGCCGGTGCCGTGGCTCGGATCGACGATGATCGGAAGATGGCTCCGGCGCTTGACGGCCGGGACGATCGAGAGGTCGAGGGTGTTCCGCGTGTGGTCGGCGAAGGTGCGCACCCCGCGCTCGCAGAGGACCACCGCATAGTTGCCTTCCGAGGCGATGTACTCGGCCGACATGAGGAACTCCTCGATCGTGGCCGAGATGCCGCGCTTCAAGAGCACCGGCTTGTGCGCGCGCCCGGCCCGCCGGAGGAGCGAGAAGTTCTGCATGTTCCGGGCGCCGATCTGGATCATGTCCGCGTACTCCTCGACCAAATCCAGGGAGCGCTCATCCACGGCCTCCGTGACGATCGGGATCCCCACTTCCCGCCGGGCTTCGGCCAGGATCTTGAGGCCTTCCTCGCCTAGCCCTTGGAAGCTGTAGGGCGAGGTTCGGGGCTTGAAGGCGCCGCCGCGGAGGATGTGGGCGCCCGCCGCCTTGACCGCGCGCGCGATCGTCACCGTCTGCTCGAGCGACTCGACCGCACACGGACCCGCCATGATCACGACCTCGGCGGCGCCGATCGTGACCGGGCCGGCGCTGGGTTTCCCGGAGTTCATGGACCCCACGCGCACGATCGTGTCTTCCGAGTGCGCCTCGCGCGAGACGAGCTTCCAGGGGTGGGTGACCTGGATCGCTTCGGCGACCCCCGAGAGCTCCTCGAAGAGTCCGGGGTCCAAGGCGCCGGGGTTGCCGGTGATCCCGATCGCCGTCGTGTGCTCGCCCGGCATCGTGTGGGCGGCGAACCCGAGGGAGCGGATTCGCTCGACGACCGTCTTGATCTGCTCCGGTGTCGCCCCCGGGCGCATGACGACGAGCATGGTTCGAGCTTTCCTCCAAGTGCGGCCGTTTCGACGCTTACGATTAGGCGAAGCATCTTAGCACGGAGGGCAGACGGCGGCTTTGGAAGAGCCGAAACCAGCTGCGCCGGCAGCGTCTCTGCCGGGGCGGGAACCACCGCGGGCAGCCCGTCACCGCAGCATCTTTGCCCTGGCGGCGACTTGACGGCCGGAAAGGGTGGGTGTTCTCTCCCGGCATGATCCATCTCCTCGGGCGTTCGAGCCGACGGTGGCTGGCGGCTCTCTCCCTGTTCATGCTGCTGGGCGGCATGGTGCTCCTGGGCTCGAGGGCGGGCGGAGACCAGTTGCCTGGCGGCGTGCAGCGACTCTCCTGGCTTTCGGGCTGCTGGCAAGCCCAGTCGCCGGGGCGATCGGTCGAGGAGCATTGGCTCGAGCCCCGAGGCGGCTGCATGATCGGGGTCAGCCGGACCGTGCAGGCCGATACGCTTCGCGAGTACGAGCTCGTCATCATTCGCGAGCGAGCGGGCGGCGAGATCGCGTACGAGGCGCATCCGTCGGGGCAGGCGACCGCCACTTTCGTCGCCAGGACGGCCAATGACTCGACGATCGTATTCGAGAACTCCGCCCACGACTTCCCGCAGCGCGTCGGATACACGCGGCGCGGCGCCGACTCGCTCATCGCCTGGATCGAAGGCGAGCGCGGGGGCAAGACCCGGCGGATCGAGTTCCCGTATGCACGCGTCCGCTGCCCTTAGCACGTCTCTGCTACTCGTCGCGGCCATGGTCGGCTGCCAGTCCGGCGCCAAGCCGGACATGAAGTTCTCGACCGCCGTGGCCAACCCGAGCTTCAAGGAGAACGGCCCGCGCGTCCTGTTCGACGAAGCGCATCACAACGTGCACACGGGGGGCGGCAAGTACAAGCCGTTCGTCAATCTGATCAAGAACGACGGCTATCGCGTGACGCCCAATCGCAAGCCATTCCACAAGGAGACACTGGCAGGCTATTCGATTCTCGTCATCGCGAACGCCCTCGGCACCAACGAACGCAACGACGACCCAGCGTTCACGGAGGAGGAGTGCGACGTGGTCGCGGACTGGGTGCTGGGCGGTGGCTCGCTACTCTTCATCACGGACCATTACCCGACCGGCACTGCGGTCCAGAACCTCGCGCAACGGTTCGGGATCTCGATGTGCCTCGGTGTGACCGAAGACTCGCTCATGGCCCCCGATCCCAGTGATCCAACGAGCATTCTCTACACCTGGGAGAACGGTGGGCTGGTGGATCATCCGTCTTTGATGACGATCTACGGACGCACTCCCCAAGAGCGTGTGCATCGGATCCAGACCTTCACGGGCCAATCCCTGGCAGGAGGTCGGGAAGCAATCGTCTTCCTCCGGCTCGGACCGGCGGCGGTCGACAAGCCGCCCCAGCCGACCGTCGAGCGACAGGGCGGCGACGTACTCGTCCACGTCGCCTATGGGGATCCGGTATCAGCGGAGGGGCGAGCCCAAGGACTTGCGTTCGAGTTCGGGGCGGGGCGGGTCGTTGCTCTCGGAGAGGCGGCGATGCTCACGGCTCAGTTGAGCGGCTACGACGGGAGCCCGTTCGGGATGAACGTGCCCGGGATCGACAACCGCCAGCTCGCCCTCAACATCATGCACTGGCTCGCGGGGCCCCCTGTTGAGCTGCTCCGGCCGCCATCCTAGCCCCCAGTCCGGGGCAACGATCCACGCCCGTCCCCTGCCCACCTGCCCCGGTTGACTGCACGCCTAACGTGAGCTAAAGTCGCCGCCTACAAGTGCACCTCCCCCGCAAAGCCTTCGGGAATGGTGTCCCCACTCCTGAGGCCGTTTTCCCGAGGTGTGCCCCGTGCTCGAGGTGAGCCGATGATGGCTATCAGCCGTTTGCGATTCGCCCCCATCCTGGCCCTAGTTCTGTTTCTCGCGGTTCTGTTTCTCGCGGGCGCGACCATTCTCGCCCCCGAAGCGCACGCTTACGACGCCCTCATCGAACAAATCGCTCCCGACGAGGACGGTGACGGCCCACTGGCGTCAGCGGCGGGCGGATCTTCTTCGCAGAACGAGAGGACTGGACCCCCAACATCCAAGCCTGAGAAAGCCCCGACGCTATCCTTCGATTCGATACTCTTCCAGCTCATTCAGCACGCCAAGTCCCTAGGGCTCCTGTAGCGAGCGAGAGATGCCTAACCCTAAAGATCACAAGAATGGAATTAGAGACCTGATCCTCACTGCAAAAGACGGAGAGGACCTTAATCGTGCCTTTGATTCCATCCTCGCGCTCTACCTCACTAGCGATGAAGTCACTGCAACAATTGATATCTGCAATGAGGTACTGAGCAGAGCGGACGAGCTGCAGCTGTCTGCGGATGATTGGCTTCGCATCTCGATGCATCTGATCGAATCGCTTAGACGCAAGGGAGCAATTCACGAGGCATCAACACTGAGCAATGATGTTCTTTCTCGCGTGCGCTCATCGAATGCGTCACAAAAGACAAAAGCAGAAGCGCTCTGCAGACTCTCGATGCTGGCATCGAGCGCAGGAGATCTGGCGTATGCTTCCGATCGTCTTGCGGAGGCGCGATTGCATGTTGAAAGCGCCAACGATCTATCAACATTTGGCTATTTTCATCATGCTCAAGGTCGGACGTTCCTTCTCAAGAGAGATTTTGCTTCCGCCGTGTCCTCATTTGAAGCCTCGGGCTCAGTCTATCGCCTATTCCAGGACAAGGTGAATGAGGCAATCGCCCTCGGCCAGCTTGCACGATGCCATATGCTTACTGGACATATACAACTTGCACGCGCCTGCTTTGACCGTGCTCTAGGTACTGATGATTTGCCGCGGCGAGTATGGGTTACTCAGGCAATAAATTGTTCAATTTGCCTCATGTATTCAGGGGAGTATTCGAAGGCCATCTCTTTTTTGGATCAAGCTGTAGTGGATTCGATCCGAATTGGACTGCCCGCCAGCGTTGCAAGAGCTAACATTACTAAAGCGTTGATCTCTCTTCGGCAGGGTCTTGAGGAGCAAGCTGCAACGCTTACATCGCAAGCGCTGGAGATCGTGCAAACGAATGGACTACTCCGTGAGGAACTCGCTGCACTCGAGTGCCTTGGCGAGATCGAGTACGAGCGCGGCAACCCAGCCGAGGCCATCAAGATTTACGAGCAATGCATCGCCAAGGGCGAAGCGGTCGGCATGAGCGATGCGACCACCGAGGGCAAGCGGCGCGAGGCCGAGGCATGGAACGCCCTCGGGGAGCACGATAAGGCGCTCGCCGCGGCTCTGCGCGCGATCGAGGTCGCGGAAACAAACGAAGATCGTTACGAGCATGCCGTGGCTCATCGCCCACTGGGTGTCGCCCATTCCATGCTCGGCGAGAAGGAAGCCGCAGAGAAGGCTCTCCGCCAAGGGATCGATGAGATCCGCGCGGTGGGCGATCCACTTGAGTTGGCCAAGACCCTGATCGAGCTCGCTCGTCATCTCCGGGAATGGGATCCGAGCACCTTGGAGCTCGGGGCAGCAGGCGAGCACCTGCGAGAAGCCCGCCAGCTCCTCGAGAAACTCGGCGTCGAGAAGTGGATCCGACGCGTTGACGACGACATACGCGAAGTCATTCGCCTCACCGAGTCGACCGCCGAAGCCACGCCAGCCGTTCGCGAAGGCGGTGCAGTTCGAACTGGGGCGAGGCCGGCGGTGGAGCGGGGAATCAAGTCGGTCCGCACGGTCACGATCATCACGCGCGCTCCCGAACTGCGCGAAATCATGGAGCGCATCGCGCGCGTAGCGCCGAGCAACCTACCGGTCCTCATCACCGGGGAGTCGGGAACCGGAAAGGAGCTCTTTGCGCGGGCGCTTCAGGAGCTGAGCGGACGGCCGCCGGATCGTTTCGTCGCGGTGAACTGCGCCGCGCTGCCGAGAGAGTTGCACGAATCGGAGCTCTTCGGGCATGCGCGCGGGTCGTTCACCGGATCCACATCCGAGAAGCCCGGCCTCTTCGAGACCGCCGACGGCGGCACCATCTTCCTGGACGAGATCGGCGACCTGGATCCCGGCGCTCAAGGAAAACTCCTGCGCGTGCTCGAGAATGGTGAGGTGCGGCGGGTCGGTGAGCTCAAACCGCGCCGGATCGATGCGCGCGTCGTCGCCGCCACCAATCGCGACCTCGTTCAGGGCTCGCGCGAAGAGACCTTCCGCGGCGACCTCTTCCATCGACTGAACGGTCTACAGGTGGGAGTCCCTTCGCTCAGGGAGCGCCCGGGCGACATCGATCCGCTCGTCCACCACTTTCTCGATATTTATCAGACGCAATACAAGAAGCGCGTGACGCTGCCTGTAGAGCTCTTGGAGCTCTACAGGTCTTATCGCTGGCCGGGCAATGTGCGCGAGCTCAGGCAGGAGATCCATCGGATGGTGCTCCTCACCGCCGATGGCACCACCGCCCGCATGGCCGACTCCGAAGTGCCACGTCTGGCAGCCGGGGACGAAGTGACCGCGCTCGCCGAGTCGAGTGGGCTTGCCTCGGCAGTCGGAGAACACGAACGTCGGCTCATTCTCGATGCCATGCTGCGGAGCGCTGGCAATAAGGCGAAGGCGGCGCGACTCCTCAATATGAGCCGCACGACTCTCATCGGGAAGATCAAGCGGCTCGGGATCGAGTAGGATTCAGTGTTTGCATCGTCACACGTGCTTTGCATGATCGCACTTTCCTGCGCGATTCACCCTGTCGCAAGCGGACTCGCCATGGGTACCGAAGTCAAGCAACGCACTGCGCTGAAATCAGGAATCAGCATGGCGTATCAAGTGGCGGGTCCCGAGAGCGGCGCGCCAATGGTCCTTCTTCATGGATTGGGAGATACGAGCCGGTCGTGGTCCCTCATGTTGCCTGAGCTGGCCAAGCGCAACCGGGTTTACATCGTCGACCTGAGAGGCCACGGCGAGACGGAGGCGCCTGCGTGTTGCTATGCGCTTGCCGACCTCGGATATGACGTCATCACATTTATGGACGCGATGAAGATCGACAGCGCCATCATCGGAGGCCACTCGCTGGGAAGTTTTGTCGGACAGCACCTCGCGACGACCTACCCATCTCGCGTGCGCGGACTGATCCTCATTGGCTCCGCCGACACGACTGTTGGCAACGAGGCGGTGGAGTGGCTTTGGGAGCAAACCCTGACCTTCGAGAAGACGCCTCCCCCAGCATTCGTCGATGAGTGGCAATCCAACCCGACGCCGGTCAATGCAGAGTTCCTGGCGAAGGTGAAGACCGAAACCGCAGCCGTGCCTCTGCACGTCTGGAAGAGCGTGGCGCGGACACTTCTTACGGCGGACAGCCGCCGTTTCATCGGCGAGTTCAAGTCACCTGCGATGATCTTGTGGGGCGAGAAGGATCCGATGTTTCAGAGCGCCAGCCGGGAACGATTGCGGCAGCTGTTGCCGCACGCCGAATTCAAGGTCTATCCGAATCTCGGTCACAATCCACACTGGGAATCGCCGGAGCAGGTTGCGGGAGACATCGACGTATTCATCCGGTCCACCGCTGAGTGATCAAGAGGGGATGTGCTCGGACCTGGACGAAAGATCAAGCGCCTCGGGATAGAGTGAACCTGGCAGTCCGCCGCAGCCCCACCGCCCAAACCGCAAGCCCCCCGGCCG
>Ga0105340_1000892_pt1 | contig 13738 bp, 8 predicted proteins | sample EasRivMeERMLT700_FD_89676 | JGI IMG/M metagenome (GOLD analysis project Ga0105340, IMG submission 89676) | Soil microbial communities from meander-bound floodplain in the East River, Colorado, USA - East River MetaG ERMLT700 | ecosystem: Environmental > Terrestrial > Soil > Floodplain | place... | reverse complement strand
TCCATCCGCCGGCCAGCGTCGCGGAGAAGTTGAAAGGCGAGCCGAAGACCGAAATGTGGTTCATCGCCGACGCCACGCCCGACGCTTCGCTTTACGCCGGCTTGAAGCGCGGCACGACGCGTTACGATTTCGAGCAGCGCCTCCAGGGCGGCACCCTCGCCGACGTGTTGCATCGCATCAACGTCACTGTCGGCGACGCGATGTTCCTGCCGAGCGGACGCGTTCACGCCATCGGCGCGGGCAACGTGATTTTCGAGATCCAGCAAAACTCCGACACCACATATCGCGTGTTCGATTGGAACCGCGTGGGGCTCGATGGCAAGCCGCGCGAGTTGCATGTGCGCGAATCGCTCGAGAGCATCGACTTCGCTGACTTCGAGCCGGAGTTGATCAAGAGCAAGTACTCGCGCAACCCCACGTTTGCGGTGCGATACCTCGTGCACTACCCGCTCTTTCATGTCGACGCTTGCAAAGTGAAACGGCGCGAGCGATTTTACCTCAGCGGCAACGCGTTCCAGATCATTGCGCTGATCAAAGGCCGTTTGCGCTTTGCCCATGGCGAGCGCGAGATCGCGATCCAGCCCGGCGGCTTCGTGCTGCTGCCGGCGTGCCTCGACCGCGTGACCGTTCACGCCGAAACGCAGGCCGAGTTTCTTCACGTGCAGCCAGGCTCGTGATGTATGCCAGAGCGCCTCAAAGAGTTCCTGCAACGCTGGATCATCAGCACGGTCGCGGCGCTGATCGCCTCGTACCTTGTGAGTGGAATTACCTACCAAACCTGGGTCGATCTCTTCGTGGCGACGTTCATTCTCGGGCTCCTGAACACATTCGTGCGACCGATCCTGATGCTGTTCTCCCTGCCGCTCCTGATCTTCACGCTGGGCCTGTTCACGCTCATCATCAATGCCCTGCTGCTTTACTTCGTCGGTTTCCTCCTCGCGCCCAAGTTCAACGTCACTTCATTCGGCGCTGCGTTCTGGGGCGCGCTCGTGATCACGATTGTCTCGTTGATTCTGAATTCCGTTACCGGCGCCGGCGGCGCGCGCTTCAAGGTTGAGACCCGCAAGGAGCCGCCTCCTCCGCGCAATCGTGGTGACGACGGCGGCGGGCCAGTCATTGACGTATGAACCACTCGTTGAACTTCCTTGAGGCTCAATCGCCCGCCGTGGCAGAGTCGCCGCGCCTATGAAATACGTGCTCGCACTTGACCAGGGCACCACGAGTTCCCGCGCGATTGTTTTCGACGAGAACGGCTCGATGCGTGGCGTCGCGCAAAAGGAGTTCCGCCAGATTTTTCCGCAACCCGGCTGGGTCGAGCACGACGCGGATGAGATTTGGTCCACGCAACTCGGCGTCGCCGTCGAAGCCGTCGCCAGGGCGGGGATCAAAAATTCCGATATCGCAGCCATTGGAATCACCAACCAGCGCGAGACGACGGTGGTATGGGACCGGCGCACGAGCAAACCGATTTGCAACGCGATCGTTTGGCAGGACCGCCGCACCGCGGACCGCTGCCGCGCGTTGAAGGCCGCGGGCCACGAGCCACTGTTTCGTGAACGGACCGGCCTCGTTCTCGATCCCTATTTTTCCGGCACGAAACTCGCCTGGATTCTCGACAATGTTCCCGGCGCCCGCGCTCGCGCCGAGAAGGGCGAGTTGGCCTTTGGCACGGTGGATTCGTGGCTGGTGTGGAAACTCACGGATGGTCAGGCGCACGTCACCGATCCGAGCAACGCCTCACGCACGCTGTTGTTCAATATTCAAACCGGCGAGTGGGATTCAGAGTTACTGAAGATCCTAAACGTGCCTCGCTCCCTCCTTCCCGAGGTCCGTTCTTCGAGTGAGGTTTATGGCCAAATGAAGGGCATACCGATTGCCGGCATTGCCGGTGATCAGCAAGCCGCGTTGTTCGGCCAGCTTTGCACCGAGCCGGGCCTCGCGAAGAACACGTATGGCACCGGCTGCTTCATGCTCATGAACACCGGCACGCGCCCCGTCACCTCAAAGAACCAACTGCTCACCACTGTAGCGTGGCGGCTGGGCCATCGCACAGAGTACGCGCTCGAAGGCAGCGTCTTCGTCGCCGGCGCGGTCGTGCAATGGCTGCGCGATTCCCTCGGCATCATCAGGACTTCGGCTGACGTGGAAGCGCTCGCGAAATCCGTGCCCGATTCCGGCGGCGTTTATTTTGTGCCGGCGTTCGTCGGCCTGGGCGCACCGCACTGGGACCCGTACGCGCGCGGCGCGATCGTCGGGCTGACGCGCGGCAGCACCGCGGCGCACATCGCTCGGGCGGCGCTCGACAGTATCGCGTTCCAAACCGCCGACGTGATGCAGGCAATGCAAGCCGATTCGGGAATTCAGTTGAAGGAGCTGCGCGTCGATGGCGGCGCGTCGCGCAACGATTTGCTCATGCAATTCCAGGCGGACGCGCTTGGCATTCCGGTGATTCGTCCTGCCGTTTCTGAAACGACGGCGTGGGGCGCGGCGTGCCTTGCCGGGCTCGCAACGGGCGTCTGGTCGAGCCCGCGCGAACTCGCGAAGTGTTGGAAAGCGGACAAGTCGTTCACGCCGCAGAACAGCAGCCGCGAGCAGGGGCGGATTGCCGAATGGCGTCGCGCCGTGGACCGCGCAAAGGCGTGGATTCCGCATGAATCGTGATGAGATGATTTCACGTTTGGCGGACCGTTCCGCCGCGTGGGACATTCTCATCATTGGCGGCGGCGCGACGGGCCTTGGCTGCGCGATCGATGCGGCGTCACGCGGCTACCGGACCGCGCTCCTCGAGAAGGCAGATTTTGGGCAGGGCACTTCGAGCCGCAGCACGAAGCTGATTCACGGCGGCGTGCGTTATCTTCAGCAGGGCAATATCAAGCTCGTCCGCGAATCCCTCCGCGAGCGCGGCCTGCTGTTGCGCAACGCGCCGCACCTCGTTCATCGGCTGCCGTTCATCGTCCCGGCTTACAAGTGGTGGGAGCCCGCGTTCTATGGCGTTGGGCTGAAGATGTACGACGCGCTCGCGGGCGGTCATCGTATCGCGCGGTCGCAATTCTTGTCGCGCGGCGAAGTTCTTCAACGCGTGCCGACGATTGCGGCGGACGGCTTGCGCGGCGGCACGCTTTATCACGACGCTCAATTCGACGATGCGCGGCTGGCGATTGCGCTCGCGCAGACCGCGGTAAAACTTGGCGCGGTGGTGCTGAACTACGTCGCAGTCTCAGCATTGCTCAAGAGCGGCGGGCGCGTGAGCGGTGTGGTTGCGCGAGACGCTGAGACAGACCGTGAGTACGAAGTGCCTGCTAAAGTTGTCGTCAACGCAACGGGCGTTTTCACGGATGTCGTTCGCCGGCTTGACGATTCGAGCGCGAAAGAAATGGTTGCGGCGAGCCGAGGGTCGCACATCGTCCTCGACTGCGCGTTTCTTCCCGGCGACACGGCGATCATCGTTCCGAAAACGGGCGATGGTCGCGTCCTCTTCGCCATCCCGTGGCACGGCAAGACTCTGGTCGGCACAACCGACGTGCCGGTGAGCCGTCCAGTCGATAGTCCAAAGCCAAGCTCCGACGAAATCGATTTTCTGCTCGATCACGCCGCGCGTTATCTCGCGCGCAAGCCCGCGCGTAGCGACATCCGCAGCACGTTCGCTGGCTTGCGCCCTCTCGTGGGCAGCCAAAGCGGGAAGAACACGTCGCTCGTCCCGCGCGATCACATGATTGCGGTCTCGCCTTCTGGGTTGCTGACGATCACCGGCGGCAAGTGGACGACGTATCGGAAAATGGCGGAAGAGACGATTGACCGCGCGGCTGACCTCGGCGGTCTTCGATCTCAGCCTTGCAGGACTGCGCAGACCATGATCGCAAAAGCCGAAGACGGGGGCACCATGGAGGAACTTACGCTGCGTGCCGTGCGGACCGAAATGGCACGAACGATCGAAGACGTTCTCAGCCGCCGCACGCGGCAGCTTTACCTCGACGCGCGCGCAAGTCTCGAAGGCGCAAACGCAGTAGCGGAAATTCTGACAACTGAACTGCGTCGCGATGCAGTGTGGAAATCCAAGCAACTCCAGGAATACGGCCGAGTGGTGAAGGATCATCTCGCGTTTGGCTGGTAGGGTCGGCGCGCCGCGCCGACCTACCGCTCAAAGTTCCACTTGCATGCCGAGTTCGACGACGCGGTTGACGGGCAGGCGGAAGAACGTGGTGGCATGCTGGGCGTTGCGCGACATCATCGCAAACAGGCGCTCGCGCCAGAGAGCCATGCCGGGCGTGTGCGTGGGAATGATGGTTTCGCGGCTGAGGAAAAATGTCGTTTGCTCGGGTTTGAATTCGAGCCCTTCTTTTTGGCACAGTTCGAGGAGGCGCGGCACGTTTGGTTCCTCCATGAAACCGAAGTACCCGACCACGCGATAAAAGCCGAGGTCCGCTTTTTCGAGTTTCACACGTTCGTTTTCGGGGACGTAGGGCACGTCGCGCGTGGTGCAGGTAAGAATGATGACCCGGTCGTGAAGCACTTTGTTGTGTTTCAGGTTGTGCAGGAGCGCGACGGGCGTGCCTTGCGCGTTGCCGGACATAAACACCGAAGTGCCGGGCACGCGCACCGGTTGCGAGGCCTTCACATCGGTGAGGAACAAATCGAACGGCAACGTGCTGGCGGCGAGTTTGTCCCGCAAGATCCGCCGGCCTGTGTGCCAGGTGGACATCAACGTGAAAATGGCCGCGCCGACGACGAGCGGGAACCAACCGCCGTGAGTGATCTTAAGCGCGTTAGCGCCCAAAAAAGACAGCTCGATGCACAGAAATGCGCCGCACACCAAACCCGCCACCCAAATGTTCCAACCCCACAGCCGCCGCGCTGCAAAATAGAAAAGTATGGTCGTGATGACCATCGTGAGCGTCACCGCAATCCCGTAAGCAGCGGCAAGGTTGCTCGACGATCCGAAACCGATGACGAGACCGACCGTTGCGATCATCAGCGTCCAATTGACCTGCGGCATGTAGATCTGCCCCTTCTCGGCGTGCGAAGTATGGTTGATGACCAGCCGAGGAAAATAGCCGAGTTGGATGGCTTGCATCGTCAAAGAGTACGCTCCCGAAATGAGGGCCTGCGAAGCGATCACGGCCGCCGCGGTCGCCAAAACGACCAGCGGATAGATCGCCCACGTCGGCGCCAGAAAGTAAAACGGGTTTTCGGCTGCGGCGGGGTTTTTGAGCAGCAGCGCACCCTGGCCGAAATAGTTCAGGAGCAGCGAAGGGAAAACGATCGCAAACCAACCGCGGCGAATAGGTTTGATGCCGAAGTGGCCCATGTCCGCATAGAGCGCTTCCGCGCCGGTAACGCACAGGAAAACCGCGCCCAGCACGACGAACCCGGTCCAGCCGTTATGCGCGAAGAACTGGACGGCATACCATGGATTGAAGGCGCGCAAGACCTCAGGAGCGGCGGCGATTCCGCGCGTGCCGAAAACGGCGATGGTGAAGAACCACAGGAGCATTACCGGACCGAAAATAAAACCAACGCGTCCGGTGCCGATGCGTTGGAACGAGAACAATCCGACGATAACGATGACGGTAATTGGAACGATGTAACGTTCGAAGACAGGCGTGGCCACTTTCAGTCCTTCCATTGCGCCAAGGACAGACACCGCAGGCGTAATCATACCGTCACCGTAGAGGAGAGCGGCGCCGAAAACGCCCATCGCGATGAACAGCATGCGCGGGCGCGTGCCGCTTTCGCGCTCCGTAAACGCCAGCGCCAGCATGGCGAGAATCCCGCCCTCTCCCTTGTTGTTGGCTCGCATCACGAAGGTGAGGTACTTCACCGAAACGATGACCACGAGGGACCAAACAAAGAGCGACAGCACGCCGAAGATGTTCTCGCGCGAGACCGGGATCCCGTGCGTTCCATGAAAGCATTCACGCAATGCGTAGAGCGGGCTGGTGCCGATGTCGCCGAAGACAATGCCCAATGCCCCGAGCAACAGCCCGAGCTGATACTTATTCATGATACAAAGAACCGTCTGCCCGCCTGGCGTTTCTGCGCCTCGAAGCGAGTTCGGTCACTACCAGGGAAATCATGACCACGTCGCGGTCCCGAAGATTGCCCTTTCACGCGCCGGCGAGGTTAGCTGACGGGCTGGGTTTTGAAAGTAACCCCGATGCCGCACGCGACATCGCACGCCCCGTTGCCGGACTGCCCGGCGTGGTTCCCCCGCTTCCGGACTTTGTTCGGCCCGGAACTAGGCTGCGGGATAGGCTTGGCAGAAATGGAGGAAAGTGTCAATCGGGGGGCGAATCACTTCGGCTCATCTGAAAACAGTGCGGTAGAAGCGCTGGTGGTCGGTGGCCGTGGAGTTGGTAAATGAGAATGGCGCCGTGTTGGTGCTGATGGGTATCCAGACGGTCGGCGGCGTGAGATTCGTGGCGGTTTCAATCACGAACGTTTCGCCGGCGCTGGCCGGCACTTCAAAACTGAACCCACCAGCAAGGTGTGTGATCGAACTCAGCCGCGGCTGACCAATGAGAGTCACGCGCGCGACCTGGCTGGTGGCAGAGGCAAAACCGTTGAAGTTAATGACACGTGCGTAATAGTCACCAACGTTCGCGGGCTGGACGTTGCTGATGGTGAGCGTTGAATTCGGATACGTTCCAGTGAGCAGCGCGCCGTTGAAATACCAGTCGGTGTGGCACGGGTATTCAGCAACGACCCGCAGGGTGACGTTGGTTCCCGCACGAACGGTTTGACTGGTGGGATGGACGTGAATGATTGGGGTTGGGAACATCGGGCAACTTAGCCACATGCTGCTGCGGAAGTTTTCCATGTAAAATTCGGCCGGCGTTAGTGCATTGACGGGCGGGGTATAGTCGAACGGAAGAGATGCGAAGGCGAACAGTCCGCGGTTCGCCGCCTCTTCAAACGTCGCGCCGTGCCGCAAATCCCACACCTTGACTTGCAGTTTAATTGGCGTGCCGGGCACAACGCCGGGGAGCGTGCGAATGGCGCCAAGCCATGTGCCTGGCGCAGTCGTCGTATGGATTCGGAACCGCACTGGGGGGTCGGGTAACGGCAACAGATTTGATACGTTAAATCCGTAATACAGTTGCGCGGCATAGTTCGTCCCTGTGAGAGGCGATCCATCATACCAGCGGACGAGCCGGTCGCCGGGAGTTCGGAAGTCGACATTGTTGTTGAATTCGACCAGCGCGGGTAGCGGTTGCGCAACAGTAGCGAATGCATCCTGGGCGGGTGATGGCGTTGGCTGATGAAGAAGGATCGAGATGCCCAAAGTTACACAAAAGAAAATACCTTTCGCGCTCATAACTCCTCGTGATCGAAAATATTATCGACCACGTAGTGCGTGTTGCCAAGTGGAAATCGGACGGCGCTATCTGAGGACTGTACGGTAAAAGCGCTGGCGGTCGGCGGGAGTCGAGTTGGTGAACGAGAAGGGGGCGGTGTTGGTGAACACGGGCGTCCACGTTGTTCCCGGATCGAGATCGGGCGCAGTTTCGATGACGACCGCGCGGCCCGTGTCTTCCGAAACGTGAAAAGCGAATGCGCCATTGTCGTAGCGCGCTGAAGTGAATTGCGGCGGCGGACGCACGGTGAGTCGCGCGACCTGGCTGGTGACGGCCGGGTGGCCGCTGACTGCTGGCAGGATAAAGCGATAATCGCCTTCGTGGTGAAGTTGCACGTTGTTGATTCGAAGTTTCCTGAAGAAGACCTGGCCAGGTAAATCGGTCCCGTTGAATTGCCACTGGACCCTGCAGGAACCGCCGTAATCAACTGACATAATTACCGTCTGCCCAACTGAGGCGACCTGATTTGTCGGTTGTTGCAGGATGCCCCAGGGTCGGGTTCCGAACTCATCGCAGCCCAGAGGGCCAAAGTTGCCTGGAAAATTGGCCATGAAATAGGCCTCAGGGTCCGAACCGGGTGGCGGTGTCATGTAGTGGAATACGGAAGAAAAGCTGAGCACGAATTGATTCGAAGCTGCTTCCTCATACGTTTGGCCCCAGAGGCCGTCCCAGATGCGTACTTGCAACCGGACTAGCGTTCCTGGAGGGATGCCCACGAGTGTTCGCATACCGCCCCTCCATGTGCCCGGCAACGATGTCGATGGTTCCCGAAACGGGGCGGGTGGATTGGTGACAGCGATGAGGTTGAAGTCGTTTGTGCCATAGAATAGTTGCGCAACATAGTTCGTTCCCACGATGGGAGAAAGATCGGGAAAAAACGGCAGACGAGGGGGCGTGAACATGTCGTTGGCGAAGTTGACTTCACCCCATTGCGGTGGCGGTTCGACGGTGAGGCGCGCAACCTCGCTGGTGAGGCCCCTGCCGAAAGCTCCGTTCAGGATCACGCGGTAGTCACCGGCTTGCCATGGCTGCACATTGGTTAAGACCAGAAAACGAGAACCTGGAAGGACGTTGATATTGGTGCCGTTGAACTGCCATTGGTGAAAGCAGGCGGCGTTGCTGGTGACAACCGACATCACCACGTCATCATGGGCTTGGACGGTCTGGTTGCTGGGGTGAACAAGAATTGATGGTCGAAGCGAGAACGCCATTCCGCAGTCTCCCTGGAAGCCCGGAAAATTTGACATGTAATGCGCCGGGACAGGCGCATTAAGCGGTGGAGGCACATAGGTGAAGATGCTCGAGACCAAAAGGTAAGAAGAATTAGTGCCCTTTTGGAGGGCTTCCTCGAAGCTTCCTGCGTAATCGTTATTCCACAGCGCAACCTGCATGAAGGTCGAAGTGCCCCGCGGCGCGCCAACCAGCGTGCGATAGCCACCGGACCACGTTCCCGGATAGGGCGTGCCTTCCGGGCGGAAGCGCGCGGGAGGGGCGTTCGAGAGGCGAACCATGTTGGCTATGTTCGTTCCGTAGAAAAGTTCCGCGACAAAGTTGGTGCCGACCAGCGGCGCGCCCGAATCTATGACGCTAACCAAACGAGGGGGTGTGAAAACGCTGTTGTCGAGATAACCTCGCCCCACTGCTGAGTTTGCGCGTGAGAGGCGAATGCCAGCGCCACGAGGAACGAAGTAAACAACAACTTCATAGTCTCCCTATCGGTAATCACAGTTAGTATCGTCGTTCTTTTGCAGTTGCCAAGGAGAACCAATCAGGGCGCGGTGGAGGTGGCGCCTTTTTTGTTGAAAAAAACCGTGCGAGTGACACGTTAATAGGGAATAGCAGGAGCATTTATGAAAGCTGGGGCGTCTTCTTTTTTTCGACTCACAATCCTTCTCTGCACGTTGATCGCGGTCCGGGCGCACGGCCAGGGGGAGGTCATATCATTTTGCAATTCCTGCCTGCCAAGCCCGCCGGACCGGTTGGTGCGGGACGTCAACGGCAACCCGCTGGTGGGCACAAATTATTTGGCGCAACTGTACTATGGCAGCACGCCGGACGCGTTGGTGGCCCACACCGGAGCGCCCGCGCGGTTCCGTATTGCGGCCACGACGTTGCCCGGGACATGGACGGGCGGGAATCGCACGGTCGTTTCGCCAAATCCCGGAGCGATCGTTTTGCAAGTTCGCGTTTGGGACATTGCCGCAGGCGCCACCTACGAGCAGGCAAGCCAGAACACGACGGGCCTGCAGTATGGGAAGTCGGAAGCATTCATCTATGAACCTTGTGGCAGCCCGCCTCGCTCGCCGGACTGCGACAAAATGGTGAATTTCCGTGGGTTCACGCTGGTAACGAATGCACCGACGCCGGCGGACCAAACGTTGGCCATACGCGAAAACGGAAACCTGGTTGATGTGCTTTATACGGGGACGCACACGATCCAGGCCGCGCCGAGCATCAGGGGGCCGTGGACGACAGTCCATTCATCGACAGGGCCGTTTACCGATCCGGCTTCGGCCACGAACAACGTGCGGTTCTATCGGATAATGGACGAGCCCGGACCGATATATTCGGTCAACGCGGTTGGCTATTATCGCTTGTCGCTCTGCAATGGTTTTTCGTTGATTGCAAACCAGCTTAACGCCGCCGGCGGAAACAGAATCTCCAACCTGTTCAAGTCGCCTCCCGAGGGGACGCGCATTTACAAATTCAACTCGATGACGGGCGGGTTTGTGCTCGCGCAATTCGTCGATGGCGAATGGGAAGGCAGCGACACGGAGATGACATTGAATCCGGGTGAGGGGGCGTTCTTCTGGTCAACACTGACGTCGCACCGGTTTTTGGGCGAGGTGCCGATGGGGAACCTCCGCATACAAATACCCTTAGGGTTCAGCTTGATCAGCAACCCGTTGCCAGAGGCTGGGCCGGTGAACCTGCTGCCGCCGGATGGGATCGGGCTGCCCGTAAGAGATGGAACTCGGATCTATCAATGGAATTGCCCTACTCAGAATTTTCTCTTCAGCCAGTATATAGATGGGATGTGGGAGCGCGATGGAGGCGGGGGTGCTCCAACCGTGGCCATTGGCGAAGCGTTTTATTTTTACAACCCGGGTCCTGCTCTCACGTGGAACCGAAGTTTCAGTGTTGGGCAGTAGCCCTATAGATGTTCCTGATCGCGGAAGCTTGGAGATTGAAAAAGACCGTACGAATGACACGTTAATAGGGAATAGCAGGGGCATTTATGAAAGCTGGGGCGTTTGCTTTTCTTCGACTCACAATTCTTCTCTGGACATTGATTGCGCTGGGGGCGCGGGGGCAGTCGGTGACGGTTTCATTTCGAAACGCGGGCTTGCCCAGTCCTCCGGACCGGTTGGTGCGGGACGCGCAGGGCAATCCGCTGGTGGGCACAAACTACCTGGCCCAACTTTATGCGGGCAATTCACCAGACACTTTGGTCGCAAACACTGCCCCTCCGGCGCGGTTTCGTGTGCCAACCACGACATTGCCAGGAACCTGGACGGGTGGAGACCGGCAGCTCGTGTTACCGCAGCCCGGGCCTGTTTACCTGCAGGTGCGAGTGTGGGACGTGCGGGCGGGTCCCACTTATGAAATCGCAAGTCAGAACTCGAGCGGGCAGTACGGCAGGTCAGCAATCTTTGTTTTCGATGTTCCGATACCGCCATACGCCCCTGGGGCGTTCGATATGCATAATTTTCGCGGTTTCACGCTCATGCCCGATACGCCAGGGCACGCGCTGGCCATTCGGGAACTCCCTGATGGCGGCGTGGAGATACTCTACGATGGAACGCACACCATCGAGCGGGCAGCGAGCTTGCGGGGCCCGTGGCTGACGCTGGGCACGCAGAGCGGTCCCATGACGGACACTGGCGCGGCGTCGGAAGCGGTGCGGTTTTACCGCATTAACGACAATGGCGTCTACTCGGAAAACGTCGTTGGGTTTTATCAATTATCGCTCTGCAATGGTTTCTCGTTGATTGCAAACCAGCTTAATGCCGTTGGCGGGAACAGAATCTCCAACCTGTTCAAGTCGCCGCCCGAGGGCACGCGCGTTTACAAGTTCAATCCCGCGCTCGGGGGGTTCGTGATCGCTCAGTTTATCGATGGCGCGTGGGAAGGTAGCGACGCGGAGATGACCTTGAATCCGGGTGAGGGGGCGTTCATGCAGACGTCACTGACCTCACACCGGTTTCTCGGCGATGTGCCGAGTGGGAACCTCGGAGTACAAATACCTCAAGGGTTCAGTTTGATCAGCAACCACTTGCCAGAGGCTGGGCCGGTGAACCTGCTGCCGCCGGATGGGATCGGGTTGCCCGTAAGAGATGGAACTCGGATCTATCAATGGCATTGCCTTACGCAAGGTTTTCTCTTCAGCCAGTATGTAGATGGGATGTGGGAACGCGATGGAAGCCTGGGGGCTCCAACGGTGGCGATTGGCGAAGCGTTTTATTTTTACAACCCGGGTCCTGCTCTCATGTGGAACCGAAGTTTCAGTGTTGCGCCGTGATCAATTCAGTGCGCCGTCTTCGGCTCACGCCACGGTTGACCGGCACGATAGAACTCGAGCAATTGGCGGTTTTTCTCAACGATCGTGTTCTGGTGGTTTGAGTTTGCAAGCTCGATGGCCTTTTCGGCGGTGCTGATTGCCTCTGTGAAACGACCCGCCTCGGCATAAGCGGCAGCGAGCGTCCCCAAAGCAACGGCTTGCTTGCGTTGAGTGAGCTCACAGGCCTTTTCAGCAAGCCGCACGGCTTCCGCCCCGTCGCGCCAAGTGGCATCATCATGAGTCGCCATGATCCAGGCTAAATTGTTCAGCGCTCCAACGATGGTCGGATCAATCCGCAGGGCTTCGCGATAGTGGGCGATAGCGCTTTGTGCATTCTTATTTTGCGCGAAGACATGTGCGAGGTGGGAATGGGCCAGGGCGTCGGCGGGATTGAGCGTCAGAGCTTGCTCCAAATGCTGTCGCGCTTGAGCAGGATTCCCCATGCGCAGCAAGGCGACTCCTAATTGCCGATGGGCATCTGAATAATCAGGGTTCAACCGCACGGCTTGCTGCAAGTGGTTGACTCCGTCCTCGGGTCGGCCGGCTTCGGTATAGATGGTGCCGAGGTTGTAGTGCGCCGGCGCGAAGTCAGGCTTGATGCGAATGGCCGCCACATAATTGGTCACAGCCGAAGCAGGAGCGCTGAGCGAGACCAGGACGTTGCCAAGCTGCATATACGCGTCGAGATATGTGGGTTGCGCGGCGATGGCGCGCTGGTAGTAGGGAATCGAGTCAGAGAGGTGACGCTTAAAGGTCAGGGTCAAGCCCATGTTAAAGTTCAACTCAGGGCTGTTCGGGTTTATCCGCAGACCTTTTTGGAAGGCCTCCATTGCCTGGTCGAAATGGCCTTGCTTAAGAGAGATGGTGCCAAGGTTGCCCCAACTGAACTGATTCTCCGGATCCAGTTTGAGCGCAGCCGTAAGTTTCTTTTGAGCTTCGTCGAGCCTGCCGTCAAGAATGAGCAGATCGGCCAGGTTATTGAGAACGACAGTGTTCGGTGGGCTCACTTTTTCGGCATGAGTAAAAAGCGCATACGAGTTTTGCCAGTAATTCACTTGTCGACGCGTGATGACCGTGCACGACGCCACGGTTATGATCACTGCGACGGCGACCACGGGTGCCGGGATGCGGCGGAGTTGAATGAATTCGCGCGCACTCCACACGATCGCCACAAACAGGCCGATCGAAGGCAAGTAAAAGTAGCGGTCGGCGATTGACTGGCTTCCAATTTGGACCAGCCCAATAACCGGCACGAGGGTGCCAACAAACCAGAACCAGCCGACAAAAAGATACGGCCGTTTCCGAATCGCCGCGACGGCAGCGACGCTGACTCCCAAAACAAAAATGCCCGCGCCAACCGCCCAGGCAACCGGCCATTCGCCTGGATGCGGATAAAAAACCGCCAGATCGGCGGGCCAGAAGGTTTTTTGCAGGTACCGAGCGTACGAAACAACTGCATTTTCGATGCGATTTGAAAGTGGCAGGCCCTGAATATCGGCCACACTGTCGCTTTGCGCGACGTAAGCAATGTAGCTGGCGACAGCCGACAGGACAAAGAACGGCGTCTTTTCAATGATCAGGCGCCTCAGATCACTCATCCATCGCGCTGAATTGAGATGGAGGCGCTGCAGAGGCCAAAGATCCACGAGCAGGAGCGCAAATGGAAGCGTGACAAGCATTGCCTTTGATAGAAGTCCGAGCGTGAAAAGCGTGATCGCTCCGACGTACCATCGGAGCCGTTTTGCTACCGTATACTCGTAATAGACCCAAAGCGTGAGCAGGCCAAACAAAGTGCTGAGGACATCCTTGCGCTCAGAAATCC
>Ga0105340_1000890_pt1 | contig 13742 bp, 10 predicted proteins | sample EasRivMeERMLT700_FD_89676 | JGI IMG/M metagenome (GOLD analysis project Ga0105340, IMG submission 89676) | Soil microbial communities from meander-bound floodplain in the East River, Colorado, USA - East River MetaG ERMLT700 | ecosystem: Environmental > Terrestrial > Soil > Floodplain | place... | reverse complement strand
TCGACATGCGGCCTCCGGCGAAATTGGAAATGCCTCATGTCGCGCTGCTGTTTGTCATCGATAAATCCGGCAGCATGGGCTCGGGTGGCGAAGGCAGCACCAAGCTCGATCTCGCCAAGGCCGCGGCTATGGCCGCCGCCGATATAATGAACCCGACGGATCAAGTGGGCATCCTCGCCTTCGACGCCAATTGGGACTGGGCGCTGCCGTTTCGCCAGGTGGGCAAAGGCGAGTGGATCACCGAGAAGCTGGCGAATTTGCAATCCGACGGCGGGACAGATTTGTATAAAGCGATGGTCGAAGCCCATCGCGGCATCGCCGGCAAGACCGCGTCGATCAAACATGTGATCGCGCTCTCCGACGGCCTCACCGACAAGGCGAACTTTCAGGCGCTGGTGGCCAAGATGGCGCGGGACGGCATAACCGTTTCGACGGTGTCCATCGGCAGCGACGCCGACGTGAAGCTGATGGCGGAGATCGCCAAAGAGGGCAAGGGGCGCGGCTATGTCGCCCTCGATCCGCAGACCATCCCGCAGATCTTTACCACCGAGACGCTGTTGATCTCGCGCGATCTGCTAATTGAAAAACCGGCGGCGGCGACCATCGTCGCCGCCAGCGGCGCGCTCAAAGGTATTCCGCCAAATAATTTGCCGGCGCTGCGCGGCTACGTGCTCACCTACCCCAAGCCGCGCGCCGAGCTGCTCATGCGCGTCGACAAAGACCCGCTTTTGGTGTCCTGGCGTTACGGTCTCGGCCGGGTGATGGCGTTCACCTCCGACTTGAGCGGGCGCTGGGGCAAAGAGTGGGTCGGCTGGAGCGCCTTTCCCCAGTGGGCTAGCCAGATCGGCCGCGACACCATGCGGAAAATTCTCGACGGCAAAGTACGCGTCGATTTTCACAGCGACGGCGACGCGATCAAAGTGGTCGGCGATTTAGTCGCCCAAGACGGCAAGTTTTTGAATCATCTAAAACTCAAGGCGACCATCGCCGCGCCCAATCAGACCAGCCGTGAGCAGTCGCTGCAGCAAAGCGCGCCGGGACGCTACGAGGGCAACTTTACACCGGCGCAGCGGGGCATCCATTTCATCACGCTATACGCAGAGGGCAAAGCCGGCGCGGCGCCGTTGCCGGTGGCCACCGTGCCCTACATCGCACCCTATCCCAAAGAATACCGCGAGCTGAAGCCCAACTTGGCGCTGCTCAGCCGTCTCGCCGAGGAAACTGGCGGCGAGATGCTCGACGCGGAAAAATTTCACGATGGCCTAAAGCGTCTTTACACGCCGACGTTGGGGAAAAGTTCTAAGGGGCGAGAGACTTGGTGGCCGTTGGCGAGCGCCGGGCTGCTGCTGTTTCTCGCCGACCTGGTGCTGCGCAGTTGGCCGTGGCGGCGGACCGCTGTTTTGAACGGGTCATAATCGGTGATTGCTTGCGTCAACGGCGCCTGCTGAACTTATCGTCAAGAAAAAAGATTACGCGGCGGCGAACCCGTAGGTCGTCGACGGCTTTACCCGCGCGACGAATGAAGCGTAAGGTTATATTTTCAAAAAAGAAAATAAACAGTCGGTGAAGGAAGTGGCAGCGAAGAGCCTGCTATTGACAAAGGTCGAAGCCGCCGGAGATTTCTATCTCGAAGTCCAGGAAGTGCTTGACCACAAACCTTACCCAACGCTGGAGGGTTCAAGATCGTCATCAAATATCTCACCGAACAAAAGCCCAAAGCGTCCGCGATCAAAGCCGAAGAGATCGTCAATATAGTTGGTTAAAGCGATTGGGCGACGAGAAGTTTTTTGATCGTGTGTCCGGGTGAGGTAAGTAATATGAACTAGCCATTGTCGTGTAAAATTCATGACGGATTTGGCAAAATTGACCGCCTTTGACGGCGAGTGTGCCATTGCTGCCCATTTCATCGGCAACTAAAAGCCTAGGATGAATCGCTGGCGACCGCTGGAGCTTTTACCGAAGGGATGGATCCTAACGAAAAATATCTTTAATTTCGGTAAGTTTTGTGATTATATTCTAAATTATTGACTCCGCTAAGCCACACCCTCGCACATCACAACGTCCTGGTATTTGCCTTGCATTACTTTTGCTGCGGCATGCGTCTAATAAATAGAAAGTCCGGCATCTGGTTTAGGAGAACTCGATAGACAACTGACAAACATCCTAGGAAGCAAACTGAGCTAATCCGCACCGAGAGGGAGAAGCCATGAGCCCTGGAGATCCACTAAGAACCAACAAACCCATCCGCTCGCAGAAGACCGGGACGATCTTACCGCGGGACGGGACCTTTGTTCGAGCTGTCGAAAATATGGGACGGCAGTTGATTCTGGTAAATTTCGGTCCGGCCGGCGAAGAGTATTTGTTCCCGGACGAAATTACGCCGGAACCTTCTAAAGCATAAAGCCTAACTCCTCGTCAATTTTATAATCCGTTCCGTCACATTCCTGGCGCCCGCTGGGAGTTCCCTGTAATTTTTCCAACGATTATTCATCATCGCTCCCGACCGTTTGGAATCTACTCCGTGTATTTGATAGAAACTCATTATCATAACGCGGAGGTGTGCCATGAGCGAGCGAACAATCAATGGTTATCATGCTCATATTTATTACGATCCGAAACGGACTCGGCCCGCGGCGGAGAAGGTGCGAGCCGGACTAGCGCACTTCAATGTTAAGCTCGGTAGCTGGCATGACGAACCAGTGGGGCCCCATCTCGATGCCATGTATCAAGCGGTGTTTACCAACGAAGAGTTTGCCAAGGTCGTGCCCTGGTTGATGCTCAACCGCGAAGGGCTGTCGGTATTGGTCCATCCCTCCACCGGCGATGGCTATGGCGATCACCTGGAGCGGTCACTCTGGCTCGGCGAGCGCTTGAAGCTCAACGAGGGTGTGCTGAAGCGCGCTCACTGAACCTTTCCCGTTTGCCATGAAACGCATCCACTCGGCGATGGACCCCTTGATGGTCAGCCATTTGAAGAATGTCCTGGCGACGTTCGGCATCAAGTGCGTAATGAAAAAAATGGACCTGATCAGCGCCGCGGGGCAATTACCCCCCACCGAGTGCTGGCCGGAGCTTTGGGTGGTGGAGGATGAAAAAGTCGTAAAGGCCAAAGCGATTCTTAAGAAAACTTTGGCGCCCCTGGCTTCGGTCAAGAAGGTTTGGGTTTGCAAAAACTGCGCTGAAAAGATCGAAGGTCAGTTCTCCGAATGTTGGAACTGTGGCTGCGATCCCTCCGGCGCCGTAGCGCGCGGCGTGGTGCGATTAGCATCCCGTTCGCGTGTTCGCCGTTAAATTCTTTTCCTTACCCGTTCACCGTCAATAAGATCGTGCCGGCGACGACGGCGCAGCTGCCAATGGCGGTGCGCAGGGTAATTTTTTCCAAATCACGCAATAGTAGGATCGAACCGATCAGCACCCACATGGGCGTGGTCGCCATGATCGGCGCGATCAGCACCACTGGGCCGAGGCTGACGGCGGCGCTAAAGAGGAGAAAGCCGAAGGTCTCGAATAAACTAGCAGAAATAAATGATCGCAGGGCGCGGGGATGAGGCCAGACCATGCGCTTGCCGCGACCGGTGATGAGGAGATAGCCGCCGAGAGCAAGCAACGACGATAGGCCAACCACAGCGGCATAGAGCAACGGTTCGTTGGTGATGGTGAGCGCATAGCGTGTGAACGGATGGATGATGCCGGAAAAAAACGCCGCCGACAGCGGAAACAGCGCGTCCAGCGCTTTGGCGTCGCTTCGCGCGTCTTGCGAATCCCAACAGGTAATAAAAATCCCGGTAACGATGAGCAAAGTGCCGAGCATGATGTTGTGCCGCGCCGGTTCGCCCAAAAAAGCGATGGCCAAGGCGGCGCTGAAGAACGGATGGGTCGAGCGCAGCGATGACGAGCGTGCTGAGCCGATGCGGGCGATGCCGGTATAGCTTAACCAGCGCACAAACGGCAAAGCGACGCCGACGGCGATGAAGACCGCCAGCGCGCGTGGATCGACGCTGGGCGTGCTGCCGCGGGCCATGAGTATCGACCCAGCGACTACCGTTTGCACGATTAATGAGATCAATGTAACGACCAACGGTGTGGAATGCACCAGGCCGACGCGGGCGTAGAGATTGCCGGCGGCATAGACGGCGGTGGATGCGAGGGCGACGAGCTGGGCGGCGGAGTCCATGGCGACGGGTGGTTGCGGGTTTCGCGTTACGAGTTTCGTGCGAGTTATGGAGATACCTTTAGCTGAAGTCTCGTTGCCGTTCCATTCGATGGGTGATTTGACCCGGCAGTGGGTGAATGTTAGAAGACGCGAGAAGTTTGATTTCCGAACGAATTCGTTTCGAACCTTCAAGCGAAATATCACAGGGAGTTTTCATGGAGTATCGCCAAATGGGCAATTCGGGCGTTCGTGTTTCGGTCGTCGGACTGGGCACCAACCGCTTCGGTTCGCCGGATATGCAACAGGCCGAGGTCAACAAGGTGATCGATGCCGCCGTCGAAACCGGCGTTAATTTTCTTGACACCGCCAACGTCTACAATGACGGCGCCTCAGAGACGACCCTAGGCCATGCGCTCAAAGGGCGTATGGATAAATTCGTCGTCGCCACCAAGTTCAATTTTCCTAGAAAAACCAGCGCCAACAGCTGGGGCGCGTCGCGCTACCATATGATGCAGGCGGTGGAGCAGAGTTTGCGCCGCTTGCAGAGCGATCATATCGATCTTTTTTATTGCCACCGCTGGGACGACACCACGCCCATCGAAGAGTCTCTACGTGGTCTCGACGATCTCGTGCGCATGGGCAAGGTCTGTTACATCGGCGCGTCGTTGTATGCGTCCTGGCAGTTGGCCCACGCCAACGTGATGGCGGAGCTTAGAGGCTGGACCCGATTCGTCGTCTTGCAGTCGGAGTACAACATGCTCAGTCGCGGCGTCGAGCGCGAAGTCTTGCCGTACTGCCATGCCCATGAAGTTGGCTTTGTGCCATACTATCCGCTGGCGGGCGGATTTCTCACCGGCAAGTACGAGATGGGCAAACCGCCGCCGCCGGGTTCGCGCGGCGAATCGGTTAAACTCGTGCAAAACCTCATGGTCGAGGGCAATTATCATTTGGTGAACCAACTCAGCGCTTGGGCCAAAGATCATGGCCGCGGCGTCAACGAGTTGGCGCAGGCGTGGCTGTTGGCGCAGCCGAGCGTATGCTCGGTGATCACCGGCGCCAAGCGCGTCGACCACGTGATGAGCAACGTGAAAGCGGCGGACTGGCACTTGACGGCGGCGGAACTGAAAGAAGTCGACGGGATTTTGCAGGGGTAGGGGGAAGCAACCATAGCGGCGATTCCGATTCGAAATATTGGCCGCAAAGAACGCAAAAGTGAAATTCCGATTGGAGGGGGGTGGGTTTGTACCACGCCCTCTTGGATCACTCCACCATCCTATGATGCTAGTTCGAAAAAGAGCTAAGCAAGATTTAACCACGAAAAGCACGAAACATACGAAAATTGAGACCGGAGATTTTCCGAACTTTCGTGCCGTTGGTGTGTTTCGTGGTTGATGCTCTTTTGATCCGGAACTGGCTTCTGCGCATTTTTATTTTAACGGAGCGCGGGTTTTTCAACCCGCCTTCGATCAAACGCGGACAGGAATGTCAGCGCTTCTTTGATCGGAAAGATAACTGTCGGTAGAACCCATACGTGACGTCGAATTCTGTCAAATCACGAACGGCAGAAGCAGTTGCGCTGCCTCGCTAGATTTCTCGCGCGTCGGAGTTTTGGCCAGCTGAGCAATTTCCTGCTCCAGCCAGCGGATGTATTGGCGCTGGGTATGGCGTTTGTCGATTGCTGCGATGCACAGTTCGCGCACCGACTCGGCGTAGTCCGGCCAGCGTTGGCGCATGATGCGCGGCATTTTTATGTAGGTCGGCGGGTCGTCCAGGAAGAGCGGGTCCCGGGCTAACGTCCAAATATCGCACTGAGTTTCGCCGGTGGGGATGCGCTCGGGATCAGCACTGCGAGTGCCGAAGCGCTCGCCGTAGGCTAAACCTTGCACCAGATGGGTCAGTTCGTGGCCGATGGTGTGATAAGTGACCTTGCGCACTCTCAATCTGATAATTAGCCGGTACAGCTCGCCTTTGCGGTAGATCACGGTGGCGCTGCCCAAATGTTTGCGGGTGTAGCCGATGGTGATCACCGCGTCCTTCAACTCAGGAAAATAGCCGAGCGAGCGCTGGAGCATTTCTAAAGTGCGGCGCGTCACGCGCTGTTTCATCTGCGGCGTGAGTCTAAGCGCCATGATTTATTGGGGTTTCACTGCAACCTTGCACGGTGGGTCGTTAGTGTCATAATGCCCGGGTTCGTCCATGGACAGTTATGACAGAGGAAAATTACCAGAACAAGGAAAAAACGCCGTTTCACTGCGGTTACATCGCCATCGTCGGCCGGCCCAACGTCGGCAAGTCGACCTTGCTCAACCAAATCCTCGGTGAAAAGGTCGCCATCGTCTCGCCCAAACCGCAGACCACGCGTAATCGCATCACCGGCATTCGCACGACGGCTGCGTCACAAATCGTTTTTCTCGACACGCCGGGGATTCACTCCGGCCATTCATTGATGAACCGGCGCATGGTCGATATCGCGCTACAGACCTTGGACGAAGTTGACGGCGTCATCTGGCTGCTCGATGCCCATGACAAGATCAAGCAGGAAGAAGAGCGTATTGCCGAGACTCTGCGCGGCGTCGAGACGCCGGTGCTGATCGTCATCAACAAGATCGATCTCGTCTCCAAGGGCAAGCTGTTGCCGTTGATGGAGCGTTGCGCCCAGTTGCTGCCGGACAAAGAGATCGTGCCGGTGTGCGCGCTCAAAGGCGACGGCGTCGATTTGGTGCTGTCGATGGTCGAGAAATGGCTGCCGGAAGGGCCGCCGTTCTTCACCGACGGTGAGTACACCGATCAGTCGGAGCGTTTCCTCGCTTCCGAAATCGTTCGCGAGAAAGTTTTTTTGTTGACCCGTGAAGAAATTCCCTACGGCGTGGCGGTGACCATCGATGAGTTTACCGAAAAGACCGAAAAAAATCTCATCGTCATCGCCGCGACCATCCATACCGAACGCGATTCGCATAAGGGTATCCTGATCGGCAAGCGCGGCGCCATGCTCAAGGAGATTGGCCAGCAGGCGCGCGAGGAGTTGGAGAAGATTTTAGGCTGCCGGATTTTTCTCGAATTGTTCATTCGCGTCGATCCGGATTGGACTCAGAATCCCAATTCACTCGCCGAGATGGGATTGTGAAAAGATGATCCAGTCTTTACCTATCCCTCAACCCGCGTCGCGGGAACTGCCGCGTAATCTGCCGATAGTCGCCATCGTCGGCCGGCCCAACGTCGGCAAGTCGACGTTTTTCAACCGGCTGGTGGGCGAGCGGCGAGCCATCGTTGACGATATGCCGGGCGTGACCCGCGACCGCAACTACGCCGAAGCGATCTGGGCCGGCAGAAAATTCTTGCTCGTCGACACCGGAGGGTTGGAGTCCGAAACCGCCGGCAAGTTGGAAGAAAACGTCCAGGCGCAGAGTCATTTGGCGGTGGCGGAAGCCGATGTCATCATGTTCCTGCTCGACGGCAAGGGCGGACTCAATCCGTTGGACGCCGAAGCGGCGGGGCAGTTGCGCCAAACCGACAAGCCGGTGTTCTACGCGGTCAACAAGCTCGACTCGCGCCAGCGTGAAAACAATCTTTACGAGTTTTACGCCCTCGGTTTGGACAAGCTCTATTCGATCTCCGCTGAACATGGTTTGGGCATTCCCGATTTGATGGACGATGTGGTGCAGCATCTTGCGCCCAACATCGACATCGAGGAAGTCGATGCCGAGAAAATACCGCCGCCGCTACGGGTCGCCATCGTCGGCCGGCCCAATGTTGGCAAATCCACCTTGACCAATCGTTTGCTCGGCTTCGAGCGTTCGGTGGTCGACGCCACGCCGGGGACGACTCGCGATGCCGTCGACACTCCCTTCGAACTGCGCGGCGAGCGTTGCGTGCTCATCGACACCGCCGGGATTCGGCGCAAGGCGCGCATCGATGACCGGATCGAACGATTCAGCGTCAGCCGCTCGCTCAATGCCGTGGATCGCGGCGATTTAATCATTCATATTATCGACGGCCCGGAGAACGTTACCGACCAGGATGCGCAGATCTTGAGCTATGCCGTGCAGCGCGGCAAGGCGATCTTGTTGGTGGTCAATAAGTGGGATGTGGTGCGGCAAACCGGCGGCGACACCGACAAGTATCGCGACGAAATAAATTACCGCTTGGCGTTTCTCGAATATGTGCCGATCGCGTTTATTTCGGCGGCGACCGGTTTCGGCGTGCGCAAAATGCTCGAAACCGCGGCGCGGCTGGTGCAAGTGTACCGGCGCAAGGTGTCGACCTCTTCGCTGAACCAAGCGCTGCAAGAGATCGTCCAGGCTCACACCGTGCCGCTTTTTCGCAACCATCCGGTGAAGTTTTATTACGGCACCCAGACCGGCGTGGCGCCGCCGGCATTTACGTTCTTTGTCAACAAGCCGGACGGCATCCTGGAAAGTTATCAAAAATATCTGGTCAATCAGCTGCGCCAGCAGTTGGGCTTTATCAACGCGCCGATTCGACTGCACTTTCGCGCCCGGCGCGAGCCGTCAACGATTAAACGAAGAGGTAACTCGCCTAAGCGATCGCGCTCGGCAAAATAGTCCACCCGCGGCTAGTTTTACCAGTTAGCGAATGACCACGAACTGTGCCATGCGATAAAAAGTTTTGTAAAAACGCCAGCTTTTACTTGATCGGCGGATCATTTTCGTCTATCGCCTAGCCTTCGCCGGACATTTATTTTATCATTCGTGACTCGTTGGCAGTGGGCGTGGTTTGACAAAGCGCGGACTAACATGATTCAGCCTTGGTTATCTTTTGCTGAGGGACCCTCATCGACGGCGATGCTGGGCGAGCATGCGCCGTGGCTGGCGTTGTCGCGGGTCAAAGGATTGGGCTGCGTGAGCTTCAAAAGGCTCATCGCCCACTTTGGCGATCCGACCCGCGCCTTAGCGGCGGCGCCGAGCGAGCTTGCCGCTATCGAAGGCCTGCAACGCGATGCCATCGACGGCATCGTCGGGTTTACTCAGTGGGCCGAAGTTGACAGTGATCTCCAGCGCATTCGCAGTGCCGGCATTACCCTGGTGCGTTACACCGACGCCAATTATCCGGCGCGGTTGCGCACCATCGCCGATCCGCCGCCGCTGCTTTACGTCAAAGGAGCTTTGACCGCCGCCGACGACAAGGCCGTGGCAATCGTCGGCTCGCGCAGCGCCAGCGACTATGGCCGGCGCGTGGCGCGGGATCTGGCGCGCGGCTTGGCGTCCTTTGGCTTTACCGTCGTCAGCGGCATGGCGCGCGGAATCGACGGCATGGCCCATGAGACCGCCTTGAATTGCCATGGCCGCACCATCGCAGTGTTGGGTTCCGGCGTCGAGCGCGCCTATCCGCCGGAGCACGAGAGGCTTTATCAGCGAATCGCCGAACAGGGCGCGGTGATTTCCGAATTGCCCATGGGGACCAAGCCGTTGGCGTTTAATTTTCCCGCGCGCAACCGGTTGATCAGCGGCGTGTCGCTGGGTGTGGTGGTGGTCGAAGCGACAGAAAAAAGCGGTTCGTTGATTACCGCATCGCTCGCCGTCGACCAGGGACGCGAAGTGTTCGCTGTGCCCGGTGAAGTCGGCTCTAGCCGAAGCCGCGGCGCGCACCGGCTGATCCGCCAAGGGGCGAAATTGGTCGAGACCGTTGACGATATCATTGAAGAGATCGCGCCGCAGTTGGCGCGCCTGTCCGGCGGCGACGGCAAAACTGACGCGCGGCAGCTGCCGCAAAACAGCAGTGCGGCGGCGCAGAAAGTATTCGCCCTGCTGCAACAGCGATCATTGCAGATCGACGAGATTATTGAAAATAGCGGGCTGGTGTCCGCGCAAGTGCTTGGAATTCTTTTGGACCTGGAGTTGCAGGGATATTTGAGGCAATTACCGGGAAAAGTCTATACGATCGAAACTTAACGCGAGACTGCAAGCGTCATCAGTTCCCATTGTGAGCTAACGATTATGCCAGCAAAGAACCTAGTCATTGTCGAATCGCCGGCCAAGGCCAAAACCTTGGAGAAATATTTGGGCAGGGATTTTCAAGTCAAGGCGTCGGTGGGCCATTTGATCGATCTGCCCAAGAGCAAGCTCGGCGTCGATATCAAAAAAGATTTCGCGCCCGATTTCACGGTCATTCTCGGCAAGAAAAAAGTCATTGACGATTTGAAAAAAGCCGCCAAGGGCAAAGAGAATATCTATCTGGCCTCCGACCCGGACCGCGAAGGTGAGGCGATCGCCTGGCATATCGCCAGCCAAGTGGTGAAAAATCACAAGCATGTCCATCGCGTGCTGATCAACGAGATCACCAAGAAAGCGGTGCAGGCGGCGATTGCCAATCCGCTGACGTTGGATCGCAATAAATTTGACGCCCAGGTGGCGCGCCGGGTGCTCGACCGTCTGGTCGGTTACAAGATCAGTCCGATCTTGTGGACCAAGGTGCGGCGCGGTCTGAGCGCCGGCCGGGTCCAGTCGGTGGCGGTGCGCTTGGTTTGCGAACGCGAGCGCGAAGTGCGCGCCTTCGAACCGGTGGAGTATTGGTCGCTGACGGCATCGTTGGAAGGGCGCTTACCGCCGCCGTTCAGAGCCAAACTGGTTCAATGGAAAAACCAAAAGGTCGACAACAAGAAGTTTCGTCTGGAAAACGACGCAACGGTTCAAGCCATCGTCAAATCCCTCGAAGGCGCGTCGTGGATGATCGGCGATGTCGAAAAGAAAGAGCGGCGCCGTTATCCCGCGCCGCCGTTCGTCACCAGCAAATTGCAACAGGAAGCGTCGCGTAAGTTGGGCTTCCAACCCAAGCGCACCATGCAGTTGGCGCAGCAGCTTTACGAGGGCGTCGAACTCGGCAGCGAAGGATCGGTGGGGTTGATCACCTACATGCGCACCGATTCGACGCGGATCGCCGACGATGCCATCGGCGCCGTGCGCGGTTTTATCCAAGGCCAGTACGGCAAGAACTATGTGCCGGGCAAGCCCAACACCTTTCGCTCTAAGAAAGGCGCTCAGGATGCCCACGAGGCGATCCGGCCGACTTCAACGGAATATACGCCCGATAAAGTGCGGCGTTATCTGCGGCGCGACATGTTTCAGCTCTATTCCTTGATTTGGGATCGCTTTGTCGCCAGTCAGATGGTGCCGGCGGTGTACGATCAGACCGCCTTCGAGATTCCGGTGAATGAAGCGGTATTCCGCGCCAACGGCCAGCAGATCAAGTTCGACGGGTTCATGAAAGTCTACATCGAAGGGCGCGACGAGCGCGCCAGTCAGAACAATGACGACGATGAGGATGAGGTGCAGGATCTCGACGGCGTGCTGCCGGATCTGCAAAAGGGCGATGCGCTCAAATTGCAAGCCATCGAGCCGCGCCAGCATTTCACCCAGCCGCCGCCCCGTTTTACCCAAGCGTCGTTGATCAAAGAGCTTGACGAAAAAGGCATCGGTCGGCCGTCGACCTACGCCGCGATCATTTCCAATATTCTCGACCGCGAGTATGTCGCGCAAAACGAAAGCCGCCAGTTGGTGCCGACGGATTTGGGCTTCTTGGTGAACGATCTCCTAGTCGAAAGTTTCCCCGACATTCTCAACGTCGAGTTTACCGCCAGCATGGAAGATCAGCTCGACAAGATCGAAGACGGCAAGGAAAAGTGGACCAAGACGATGAAGCGGTTCTACACGCCGTTCGCCCTCGATCTCAAGAAAGCCGAGAAAGAGATGCGCGATGTCAAAAGGCAGGAAGTGCCCACCGACATCGCTTGCGAGAAGTGCGGCAAGTTGATGGTGGTCAAGTGGGGGCGCAACGGCGAGTTTATCGCTTGTCCGAGTTACCCCGAGTGCAAGAACACCAAGAATTTCAAGCGTGACGACAAGGGCGAGATTGAAATCGCCGTCGAGGAAGAAGTCGACGAGGCCTGCGAGAAGTGCGGCAAGCCGATGCTGTTGCGCTTTGGCAAATTCGGCAAGTTTCTCGGTTGCAGCGGCTATCCCGACTGTAAAAACATCCAGCCGTTGCAAAAACCGGTGGATCTCGGCATCAAATGCCCGGACTGTAAAGAGGGCAACATCAAAGAACGCAAATCGCGCTGGGGCAAAATGTTTTACGGTTGCGACAAGTATCCCGAATGTAAATTCGCCACCTGGGACAAACCGATGCCGACACCCTGTCCCGACTGCGACAGCCCGATCTTAGTCGAAAAGGTGCTCAAGCGCACCGGCCGCACCCATCGCTGCTACAAGAAGGATTGCGGATACTCGATACAAGTGGCAGAACAATCGTCTGGTTCAGCGCCGCTGTAACCGAATAACAGATTCGCAATCGGAGATTAAACCGCAAAGAACGCAAAGTTCGCAAAGGTGAGTCGGATCTGTTGGGCCGGGCTTGAAGCTCGACCTTCCGTTTCCAGTTTCTACGTTCACAGATTGCTTGCAATGACTTTCGCGCCACGGTAGAGATTCCGCTGGTCGTGATCGTGTTCAGGGTCCGTGGTCTATGGAACCGAATCTTGAGCATGACGTTTGTTTTCACTGTGCCTAGTCGGATTATGAAAAATTCTGTGCGCATCATCGGTGGCGGTCTGGCCGGCTCGGAGGCGGCCTGGCAGTTGGCGCGCCGGGGCGTGGCGGTGGAGCTTTACGAAATGCGCCCGCAGCGCATGACCGAGGCCCATGCGACGGCGAACTTCGGCGAATTGGTGTGCAGCAACTCGTTGCGTTCCGATTCATTGTCGGCGCCGGCGGGATTGCTCAAAGCGGAAATGCGCCAGTTCGATTCTTTGGTGCTGCGCGTCGCCGAGGCCAACCGCGTGCCGGCGGGCTCGGCGTTGGCGGTGGACCGCGACCGCTTCGCCATCGCCTTGACGGCGGCGGTTTCAGCGTTGCCGCAGGTAGAAATTATCCGCCAAGAAGTCACCGCCATACCTGACGACGGCGTGGTGATTCTCGCCAGTGGTCCTTTGACTTCGGCCGATCTGTCGCGTGATCTGACGGCGAAGTTGGGCGAGGAGCATTTATATTTTTACGACGCGATATCGCCTATCGTCAGCGCCGAGTCGGTGGATATGAACATCGCCTACCGGGCGTCGCGTTACGACAAGGGGGGCGATGACTATCTCAATCTGCCGCTGAGGAGAGAGGAGTACTACGGTTTCATCGATGCGCTGATGGCGGCGCAGCGGGTGCCGACCCATAGCTTCGAGCGTTTCGTGCCCTTTGAAGGCTGTATGCCGATCGAAGAGATGGCCGACCGCGGTAAAGAAACCCTGGCGTTCGGACCGATGCGCGCGGTTGGCTTGATCGATCCGCGCACTGGCAATCGTCCCTACGCAGTGGTGCAACTGCGCCAGGAGAATCGCCAGCGGACGCTTTATAATCTTGTCGGTTTTCAAACCAAGATGACCTATCCCGAGCAGCGCCGCGTGTTCGCGATGATTCCCGGCTTGGCCAACGCCGAATTCGTTCGGCTCGGCAGCTTGCACCGCAACACGTTTATCAACGCGCCGCAGCACTTGATGCCGACGCTGCAATGGCGCCAACGCGAGTCGCTGTTTTTTGCCGGACAAATGACCGGGGTCGAAGGTTACATCGAATCGGCGGCGATGGGT
>Ga0105340_1000887_pt1 | contig 13757 bp, 14 predicted proteins | sample EasRivMeERMLT700_FD_89676 | JGI IMG/M metagenome (GOLD analysis project Ga0105340, IMG submission 89676) | Soil microbial communities from meander-bound floodplain in the East River, Colorado, USA - East River MetaG ERMLT700 | ecosystem: Environmental > Terrestrial > Soil > Floodplain | place... | reverse complement strand
CGGGCGCGAGCACCACCGTCACGGTGCCGCTCTACACCGGTCCGGAGGAACAGGAGAAACTCGCCAAGATCGCGCCGGGTCTCGATCTCACCATCGATTACGGCTGGCTAACGGTGATCGCGGTGCCGTTGTTCTGGGTGCTGGCGTGGCTCAATCAATGGGTGGGCAACTGGGGGGTGGCGATCATCCTGCTGACGGTGATCATCAAGCTCCTGTTCTATCCGCTGTCGGCCACGAGCTACCGTTCGATGGCCCGCATGCGGGTACTCGCGCCCAAATTGCAGAAGCTCAAGGATCAATATGGTCAGGACCGTCAGCGCCTGCAGCAGGCGATGATGGAGCTCTACAAGAGCGAGAAGATCAACCCGCTCGGCGGCTGCATGCCAATAGTTGTGCAAATACCTGTTTTTATTGCACTTTATTGGGTTTTGCTGGCCAGCGTGGAGCTGCGCCATGCACCCTTCATGCTGTGGATCGACGATCTCGCGGCGCCGGATACGCTTTTCGGCATATGGTTCGGAATGCCGATTGGTCTTCTCCCGATCCTGATGGCCGCGACCATGTGGGTGCAGACGCTGCTCAATCCCGAGCCGCCGGATCCGGTACAGGCGCGGGTCATGAAGATCATGCCCATCGTGTTCAGCGTATTCTTCTTCTTCTTCCCGGCGGGCCTCGTGCTCTACTGGCTGGTCAACAACGTGCTCTCGATCGCGCAACAGTGGCAGATCACCCGGATGCTCGAACGCGAGGCGGCAGCGCGCAAGAATTGAGCGACATCATCGCTGCCGTCTCGACCGCCCCCGGGCGTGGCGGCATCGGTGTCGTGCGGATTTCCGGGCCGCGCCTCGAGAATCTCCTGCGCGGAATCGTGTCCAGGCCGCTGGCACCGCGGCGTGCGACTTTCGCCGACTTCGTTGACGCGCGAGGACTGGCGATCGACCAGGGCATTGCGGTGTATTTTCCGGCGCCTCATTCATATACCGGCGAGGACGTGCTGGAACTGCACGGGCATGGCGGACCGGTCGTTCTCCAGCTGCTGCTCAAGCGTTGCCTGGAACTCGGGGCGCGCCCGGCGCAGCCGGGAGAGTTCACCCGGCGAGCCTATCTCAATGACAAGATCGATCTCGCGCAGGCCGAGAGCGTCGCGGATCTCATCGACGCCTCGACTGCGGAGGCTGCGCGCAGCGCCGTGCGCTCAATGCAGGGCGCGTTCTCGCAGCGTATCGACGAACTGCTGCAGGGACTCATTGAATTGCGTGCGCTGGTGGAGGCCGCGCTCGATTTTCCCGACGAGGATGTGGAGTTCATCCGTCAGGCCGACGGCGCTGGCCGGCTTGCGGGTTTGCAGGCAAAGCTGCGGGAGGTGATGTCCGCTTCGCAGCAGGGCAGCTTGCTGCGCGAAGGCCTGCGGGTGGTGCTTGCGGGGCGCCCTAACGTCGGAAAATCGAGCCTGCTGAATCGCCTGGCTGGGGAGGAGATCGCCATCGTCACGGACATACCGGGCACAACGCGCGACGCAGTACGTCAGAGCGTCAGCATCGAGGGGGTGCCGGTCCACATCATCGATACCGCCGGATTGCGGCCAGCGACCGATCCTGTGGAAAAGCTGGGAGTCGCGCGGACCTGGGCAGCGATCGAGCACGCAGATCTGGTGCTGCTGTTGCTGGACGCAACACAGGGCGAAATTGCTGCAGACCGCGAGATCATGCGAGACCTCCCTGCCGGGCTGCCCCGCGTTGCGGTCATGAACAAGATTGATCTGGTGCCGCACGCGCCGGCGCTGAAGCAAGGAGGCGGTGGGTACACCGTCTGGTTGTCAGCGAAAACGGGAGAAGGGGTGGAGTTTTTGCGCCGCGCGTTGCTGGAATCCGTTGGATGGAAGCAAGGTGCCGAGGGGCTGTTTATGGCGCGCGAAAGGCATCTTCATGCACTTCAGCTCGCCCAGCAGCACCTTGAGCAGGCAAGCCGCGAAATGGCGACGCTGGAATTCCTGGCTGAGGAATTGCGCCTGAGCCAGCAAGCCCTCGGTTCTATCACCGGGGAATTCACCCCGGACGATCTGCTAGGAGAGATATTCAAGCGGTTCTGTATTGGAAAGTAGCCCGCTTAACGGCTGTTCCACGTGAAACATGGCCTGTTCTTTGTCATGCTGCACCGCAGCATAGATTGCGTTTCACGTGAAACGGCAGGACTGTTTAGTTAACCCGGCATTTCCGGTATCATTCGCACCTGAAGATGCCTTACAGAATTTATGCAAGTCTATGATACATATGATGTTATAGTAATCGGTGGCGGCCATGCCGGTACCGAGGCTGCGCTTGCCGCCGCCCGCATGGGGTGCGAGACCCTGCTGCTTACCCACAGCTTCGATACCCTGGGGCAGATGTCCTGCAACCCGTCCATCGGCGGTATCGGAAAAGGCCATTTAGTCAAGGAGATAGATGCGCTGGGCGGGGCCATGGCGCTGGCTACCGACGAGGCGGGTATTCAGTTCCGGATTCTCAACTCGCGCAAGGGACCTGCGGTGCGAGCGACGCGCGCCCAGGCGGATCGAGTTCTCTACAGGGGTGCCATTCGTCATCGCCTCGAGAGTCAGCCGCGCCTGCGCATCTTCCAGCAAGCCGTGGACGACCTGTTGCTTGAAGGCGAGCGCGTGATCGGTGTCGTCACGCAGATCGGGCTGCGCTTCGCCGCGCGCGCGGTGGTGCTCACGACGGGAACATTTCTCGGCGGGCTCATCCACGTCGGGCTCAAACGGCATCCGGGCGGACGCGCGGGTGATCCACCGGCGTTGACGCTCGCGCAGCGGCTGCGCGAGCTGAAGCTTCCGGTTGGACGATTGAAAACCGGCACGCCACCGCGCATCGACGGCCGCAGCATCGATTTCTCGGTCATGGGTGAGCAGCCCGGAGATACGCCGGTCCCGGTGTTCTCGTTCCTGGGCCGGCGCGAGCAGCATCCACGGCAGCTGCCATGCTGGATCACGCATACCAATGCGCAGACACACGACATCATCCGCGGCGCGCTCGACCGCTCGCCGCTCTATACCGGCGTGATCGAAGGTGTCGGGCCGCGCTACTGCCCGTCGATCGAGGACAAGGTCATGCGGTTTGCGCACAAGGCCTCGCACCAGATCTTCCTCGAGCCCGAGGGTCTCACCGTCAATGAGTTCTATCCCAATGGGATCTCGACAAGCTTGCCCTACGATGCTCAACAGGCGCTGGTGCGATCGATCCGCGGGCTCGAGCGTGCCCACATCACGCGTCCCGGTTACGCGATCGAGTATGACTATTTCGATCCGCGCGAGCTCAAGCACTCGCTCGAAACGCGGGCGATTGCGGGCCTCTTCTTCGCCGGGCAGATTAACGGCACCACGGGGTATGAGGAAGCCGCGGCGCAGGGCCTGCTCGCCGGCATCAATGCCGCGCGCCTGGTCCAGGAATGCGAGCCGTGGTGCCCGGGGCGCAATGAGGCCTACCTGGGCGTGCTGGTGGACGATCTTGTCACGCGCGGGGTGTCGGAGCCTTACCGCATGTTCACGAGCCGGGCAGAGTACCGGCTGTCATTGCGCGAGGACAACGCGGACCTGCGGTTGACCGAGAGCGGGCGCCGGCTGGGTGTGTTGGATGATGCGCGCTGGGCGGCCTTTTCGGGCAAGCGCGAAGCCATTGAACGCGAGCAGGCGCGCCTCAAGGCCATCTGGATCAGCGCGCGAGCGCTGCCGACTGAGTCAGACGCCGAGGCACCGAAGCCGCCGGCTCGTGACTACTCGCTGATGGAGCTGCTGCGCCGTCCCGACATCAACTATGCGCAGCTGACCGCGTTGCCCGGCGCCGGGCCGGGTGTCGAGGATGCCCAGGTCGCGGAGCAGGTGGAGATCCAGGCCAAGTATCAAGGCTATATCGAGCGCCAGCGCGAGGAGATTGCGCGCTACGAGCACTATGAAAACCTGAAGCTCCCGCCGGAACTCGACTACGGCGCGTTGCGTGGATTGTCCGTGGAGGCGCGGCAAAAGCTCGACCGGCATCGCCCGGAAACAATCGGTCACGCTTCGCGTATCTCGGGAGTGACGCCGGCCGCGATTTCGGTTCTTCTGGTTTATCTCAAGCGCGCGAGTCGACTCACACGCAAGGACACGCGGACGATAGAGGGTGCCGACCACCGCGCCATTGGCAAGACGGCATGACGCTTGCGCAGCAGCTCGCGCAAGGCGTGTCCGAGCTCGGGTTGACGCTGCCGGCGGGGGCGCAGGAGCGGCTGCTCGCGTATCTGGGGTTGTTGCAGAAGTGGAACCGCGTCTACAACCTGACCGCCGTGCGGGACACGCACCGCATGGTGAGCCAGCATCTGCTCGACTGCCTCGCGGTGGTGCCGCAGGTTACTGCGGAGACGCTCCTGGATGTGGGTAGCGGAGCGGGGTTGCCGGGCATTCCCCTCGCGCTCGCGTTGCCGGAAGCGCGGATGACGCTGCTCGATTCGAATCACAAGAAAGCGGCGTTCCTGACGCAGGCCGTGACGGAACTGAAGCTCGGCAACACCGTGGTCGTGCGCGAAAGAGTGGAGACCTGGAAGCCGCCGCGGGGGTTTGCTGTCGTGATCTCTCGCGCGTTTTCGGACCTCGCTGAATTCGTTTCGCTGGCGGGTCGGCACGTCGCCGCGGAGGGACGGCTCGTCGCCCTGAAGGGCGTGCATCCGTATGAGGAGATCGCCCAGCTGCCGCAGGGCTGGCAGGTGCTGCAGGTGATCCCGTTGCAGATACCCGGGCTGCGCGCGCAGCGCCACCTGGTTACGATCGGGCGGGGGAAATCATGACCCGCGTGCTTGCCATCACGAATCAGAAAGGCGGCGTCGGCAAGACCACGACCGGCGTCAACCTGGCGGCGAGCCTCGCGGCGGCACACCGGCGCGTGCTGCTGGTGGACCTGGACCCCCAGGGCAACGCGACCATGGGGAGCGGTGTGGACAAGCGCCATGTGAGCGCGACGGTTTATCACGTCCTGCTGGGCACGAAGAGCGTCGCGGAGGTGAGAGTGCGCTCCGATAACGGCGGTTTTGACCTGGTGCCCGCCAACCGCGAACTCGCCGGCGCCGAAGTCGAGCTGGTGGAAATCGCGCACCGCGAAACGCGCCTGAAGGAAGCGCTGGCCGTGGTCGAACCGGAGTACGATTTCATCCTGATCGACTGCCCGCCGGCATTGAACCTCCTCACCGTGAATGGCCTCACCGCCGCCCAGGCCGTGATGATCCCCATGCAGTGCGAGTACTACGCGCTGGAGGGCCTGAGCGACCTGGTGCAGACCATCAAGAAGGTGCGCGGGCACTTGAATCCCTCCCTCGAGATCGAGGGGCTGCTGCGCACCATGTACGATCCGCGCAATACGCTCGCGCAGCAGGTTTCTGCGCAGCTGCTCGAGCATTTTGGCGACAAGGTCTACCGGACCGTGATACCGCGCAACGTGCGGCTCGCGGAAGCGCCGAGCTTCGGCGTGCCGGCACTCAAATTCGACCGCAACTCGAAGGGCGCCCAGGCCTATCTCGCGCTGGCGGGCGAGATGCTGAACCGCGCGGGCGCGTGAGGAGCATGGCGATGGCCAGGATCAAGGGGTTGGGTCGCGGACTCGACGCGCTGCTTGGAGCCGACGAACCGGCCGCGGGCGGCGGCGAGGCGCTTGCTTCGCTTGCGATCGACGCGCTGCAGCCGGGACGGTATCAGCCGCGCGCGCGAATTGCCCAGGATAGCCTTGCCGAGCTCGCAGAGTCGATCAGGGTGCAGGGCGTGATGCAGCCGATACTGGCGCGGCCGATCGGCGCGGGCCGCTACGAGATTGTTGCCGGCGAGCGGCGCTGGCGGGCGGCGCGGATGGCGGGGCTCACAACGGTGCCAGCGCTCGTGCGCGACGTGCCGGACCGGCACGCGCTCGCCATCGCGTTGATCGAGAATCTCCAGCGCGAGGACCTGAATCCGCTCGACGAAGCCACCGGCATCAAGCGTCTGACCGAGGAGTTCGGCATGACTCATGCCGAGGCCGCCGACGCCGTCGGCCGTTCGCGCGCGGCGATCACCAACGCGCTGCGGCTGCTCGAGCTCGCACCCCCGGTACAGGAACTGTTGCGCGAGGGCAAGCTCGACATGGGGCACGCGCGGGCGCTGCTCGCGCTGCCGGCGTTGAAGCAGATCGAAATTGCGCGCGAGGCGGTCGCGCGGCAACTCTCCGTGCGCCAGGTGGAACAGCGGGTGGCCGGCATGACGGAACGGCCGGCAGGACGCGCGCGCATGCGTATTGACCGCGACGTGGCGCGGCTCGAAGAGGAACTGAGCGGAGCGCTCGGCACCACTGTAACCATACGGACCGGAGCGAAGCCGGGCAGCGGCAAGCTGGTGATCCACTATTCGAGTCTGGACCAGCTGACTGCGCTACTCGACCGGTTGAGGCCCAAATAAGGCAGCGAAAACGAGGCGTTGCCGCACCGCAGCAAATTGACCCCTTGACCCTCGAAGGCTATACTACGCGCGCTTTGCCCGGGGCGGAGACCAAGAACGCCATGCTTCGCAACCTGGGCAAGCCGATCCGCACCGTTCTCCGGTGGCAAGTGGTGGCTACCGCCGCATTGACGCTGTTGGCTGGGGCTCTGGCCGGCGTTCACGGCGCTCTGTCCGCGGCCCTGGGTGGCGCGGTCAGCATCCTCTCCGGATGGGGGTCAGCGGTCGTGGCCTCTATGGGCAAGGCGGAGTCGGCAGGGGGGATCCTGCTGGTCGTGTTGAGAGCCGAAGCGGTCAAGCTCGGCCTCCTCGTCTTCCTGCTCTGGCTCGTGCTGGCGACGTACAGGGACGTCGTGGTGACGGCTTTTCTCGGCTCGTTCGTGGCGACGGTGGTGATTTTTTCGATGGCGTTTTTTGTGCAGGACAACGACCAGCAGACGGGCGATGGCGGCCGGTAAAGAACTCACCCCCACCGAGTACATCAGCCACCACCTGACTCACGGCGCGAAACAGGTTGGCGACGGCGGATTCTGGACGCTGCACTTTGACACGCTGGCGGTGTCGGTGCTGCTCGGAGTGGTTAGTCTCGGCTTTCTGTGGTGGGTGGTGCGCGGCGCGACCTCCGGCGTCCCCGGCAAGCGGCAGGCCTTCGTCGAATTCCTTTTCGAGTTCGTCGACGAGCAGGCGAAAGCGATCTTCCACCACGGCGACCGCCACAAGCTGGTCGCGCCGCTCGCGCTGACCGTCGGGCTGTGGGTGCTGCTAATGAACGCCATGGATTTCCTGCCGGTGGACATCGTGGCGCTCGGCACCCACCACATCTCCGAGCACGGCTTCCGCATCGTGCCCACCGCCGACGTCAACACGACCTTTGCGCTGGCGCTGTCGGTGTGGCTGCTGATGATTTTCTTTTCGATCGCGGTGAAGGGTGCGCGCGGCTGGCTGCACGAGCTGACCTGCACCCCGTTCGGCCCATGGCTGCTGCCCTTCAACCTGCTGTTCAATGCGATCGAGTACATTTCCAAGCCACTCTCCCACTCGCTGCGACTCTACGGGAACATGTACGCGGGAGAGCTCATATTCCTGCTGCTGTGGATGTGGGCCGCGACCGGCATCGTGGGGACAATATTCGGCTCCGCGTTCGCACTGCTTTGGGCGCTGTTCCATATCCTGATCGTCGCCCTCCAGGCCTACATATTCATGATGCTGACCATCGTCTACATCACGATGGCGCACGAGCATCACTAGACTCGTCATCGATTTTTTCGCAAAGGAAAGGGTAATCATGGAAAAACTCCAACTTATCGCGATGGTGCAGGCCTATACCGGCATCGGCATCGGCCTCATGATCGGCCTGGGTGCGCTTGGCGCCTGCGTCGGCGTGGGCATCATGTGCAGCCGCTTCCTGGAAGCGGCTGCGCGTCAGCCCGAGCTCACCAACTCGCTGCAGGCGAAGGTCTTCCTGCTGCTGGGCCTGATCGATGCGTCGTTCATCATCGGCGTCGGCCTCGCGCTCTGGTTCGCCACGGGCAACCCGCTGCTCGCGCAGCTCGGCGGCTAGCGGTCTCCCGCCAGGGGGAAAGCATGAACATCAATCTGACGCTGTTCGCGCAGGCCGTGGTCTTCGCGGCGTTCATCTGGATCACCGCCAGGTTCATCTGGCCGTACATGCTGCGCGCGATCGAGGCGAGGCAGAAGACCATCGCCGACGGGCTTGCCGCCGCGGAGCAGGGCAAACGCTCGCTCGAGGTCTCGATCCGGCAGGGCGAGGAATCGGTCAAGCAGGGACGCGACCGCGCCACCGAAATCGTCGCGCAGGCCGAGAAGCGCGCCGGGCAGATGGTGGAGGAGGCGCGCGCCCAGGCGAAGGAGGAAGGCAACCGCGAGAAGGCAGCCGCCCAGGCCGAGATCGATCAGCAGGTTTCACGCGCGCGCGAGGCGCTGCGCGAGCAGGTCGCCGCGCTGGCGGTGGCGGGAGCAGAGAAAATTCTGCGCCGCGAGGTGGACACGAAGGCGCACGCCGATTTGCTCGCCCAACTCAAACAGGAGCTGCGCTGATGGCCGAGGCCATTACGGTTGCGCGGCCCTACGCCGATGCGGTGTTCGTGCTCGCGGACAGCACCAGCGCGCTGGGCAAATGGTCGCAAACGTTGGCCGTGATGGCAGCTGTCGCGGCGAACCCCGATATCGCTGCGGCGACCGCCGATCCCAAGCTGACCCCCGAGCAGGTCTACGGCTTGTTCACGGGCGCGTGCGGGGATCTTCCGGTCGAGGGGCAGAACCTGCTGCGTGCACTGATCGAGAACGATCGTGTCGCCGCGCTTCCGGAAATCCACGAAAGCTTCGAGGAACTCAGGAACGAACGCGAGGGCATCGTCGATGCGGTCATCACGAGCGCCTACCCGCTCGATGGGGGCCAGCTCGCCGAGATTGTTGCGGTGCTGGAAAACCGCTTCAAACGAAAAGTGAGGCCGCAGGTCGAGACCGACGCGAATCTGATCGGGGGCGTGCGGATGCAGGTCGGCGACGAAGTGATCGATGGATCCGTTCGCGGCAAGCTCGCCGGCATGGCGGCCGCACTCATGAAATAGGCAAGCAAGGAAACCCCTATGCAACAGCTCAAACCCTCCGAAATCAGCGAACTCATCCGCTCGCGCATCCAGAACCTGGCGCTGCGCGCGGACATCAGCACCCAGGGCACGGTGGTGACGGTGACGGACGGCATCTGCCGTGTCCACGGGCTCTCCGACGTGATGCAGGGCGAGATGCTGGAATTTCCGGGGAATACGTTCGGCCTCGCGCTGAACCTCGAACGCGACTCGGTGGGCGCGGTGATACTCGGCGAGTATGAGCACATTTCCGAAGGCGATACGGTGAAGTGCACGGGCAAGATCCTGTCCGTGCCGGTCGGCCCGGAGCTGCTCGGGCGCGTCGTCAATTCGCTCGGCCAGCCGATCGATGGCAAGGGCCCGATCCCCGCCAAGATGACCGATGTCATCGAAAAGGTGGCGCCGGGCGTGATCTGGAGAAAGTCGGTCTCGCAACCGGTGCAGACGGGCTTGAAGGCGATCGATTCGATGGTACCGGTCGGCCGCGGGCAGCGCGAGCTCATCATCGGCGATCGACAGACCGGCAAGACCGCGGTGGCGGTGGACACCATCATCAACCAGAAGGGCAAGGACCTGATCTGCATCTACGTAGCGATCGGGCAGAAGGCTTCGACCATCGCCAACGTGGTGCGCAAGCTCGAGGAGCACGGGGCGATGGCCTATACAATCGTGCTGGCAGCCTCGGCCTCGGAATCGGCAGCGATGCAATACATCGCACCCTATTCCGGCTGCACCATGGGGGAGTACTTCCGTGATCGCGGCCAGGACGCGCTCATCATCTATGACGATCTCACCAAGCAGGCCTGGGCCTATCGCCAGATCTCGCTGCTGCTGCGCCGTCCGCCGGGCCGCGAGGCGTATCCGGGTGACGTGTTTTACCTGCATTCGCGCCTGCTCGAGCGCGCCTCCCGGGTGAACGAAGAGTACGTCGAAAAATTCACCGAGGGCAAGGTCAAGGGCAAGACCGGCTCGCTCACGGCGCTGCCAATCATCGAGACGCAGGCGGGCGACGTAACCGCCTTCGTGCCGACCAATGTGATCTCGATCACGGACGGGCAGATCTTCCTCGAGACCGACCTCTTCAACGCCGGCATCCGGCCCGCGATCAACGCCGGCATCTCGGTATCCCGGGTGGGCGGCGCTGCGCAGACCAAGATTATGAAGCGTCGTGATACTGGAGGCGGAGTGCGGCTCGCCCTCGCCCAATACCGGGAACTGGCCGCCTTCGCACAGTTTGCCTCTGACCTCGATGAGGCCACCCGCAGGCAGCTCGAGCGTGGAAAGCTCGTCACCGAGCTGATGAAGCAGCCGCAGTACCAGCCGCTTGCGGTGTGGGAAATGGCGGTCACGCTCTTCGCGGTCAATAACGGCTATTTCGACGGCATCGACATCAAGAAGGCGCTCTCTGCGGAAAAGTCGCTGCGCGACCATCTCAAGGACAAGTACGGCTCGCTGGTGAAGGCCATGGAGGACAAGAAGGACTTGAGCGAAGCCGAGGAGAAGTCGCTCAAGGCCGCGATCGAGGACTGGAAGAAGAGCGGCAGTTTCTAGACGCTATCGCGCCGAAACTGCTGCACGCGTTCGAATGGACGAGCGAATGTTAACGCGGGAAACGGGATTCGAGAGCGGGTCGCCATTCAACGCGTGCGGGAGATGGAGAAGTGCCAGGGACTAAAGAAATTCGGATGAAAATCCGGAGTGTGCAGAACACCCGGAAGATCACCAAGGCGATGGAAATGGTCGCGGCCTCCAAGATGCGCCGGGCGCAGGAACGCATGCGCATGGCGCGCCCCTACGGCGAGAAGATCCGCAACGTCGCAGCGCACATCAGCCACGCCAATCCGGAGTATCGCCATCCCTACCTCGTGGCGCGCGACACTGTGAAGCGCATCGGGCTGATCGTGATCACCACCGACAAGGGTCTGTGCGGGGCGCTGAACACGAATTTGCTGCGCATGGTGCTTAATGAGTACAAGGCTTGGCAGGCGGAAGGCGAGGAGATCGACGTCTGCCCGATGGGTAACAAAGGATTGGGCTTCATGCAGCGCATGGGTGCCAACATCGTGTCGCACGCGACACAGCTGGGCGACCGCCCGCAGATGGACAAGCTGATCGGTGCCGTCAAGGTCATGCTCGATGGCTACAGCAGGGACCGCTTCGACCGCCTGATGATCGGCTACACCCGCTTCATCAACACCATGAAGCAGGAACCGGTGATCGAACAGCTGCTGCCGCTTTCGGGAGAGCGCCTGGGCGCACCCGAAACGGTCTGGGACTACATCTACGAGCCGGAAGCCAAGGGCGTGCTCGACCAGGTGATGACGCGCTACATCGAGGCGATCATTTTCCAGGCGGTCGCGGAGAACATGGCATCCGAGCAGTCGGCGCGCATGGTGGCGATGAAGGCTGCTTCCGACAACGCCGAGAATCTGATCGACGAGCTGACCCTGATCTACAACAAGAATCGCCAGGCCGCGATTACCAAGGAAATTTCCGAGATCGTCGGCGGAGCGGCGGCCGTATGAAGGACGGAGTCGAGACGCGTGAGGCGGCCGCTTGCGGCGCCGGGATTGCATGGAATTGACTAGAGGAAAGAAGATGGCACAGGCACAGGCACAGGCACAGGCACAAGGCACCATCGTCCAGTGCATCGGCGCGGTGATCGACATCGAGTTCCCGCGCGATCAGATGCCGGGCATCTACGACGCGCTGGTGCTCGAGGGCACCGGCGGCAGCACGCTGGCGGAAGAAGGCCTCACTTTCGAGGTCGAGCAGCAGATCGGCGATGGTGTCGTGCGCTGCATCGCGATGGGCTCGGCCGACGGCCTGCGCCGCGGAATGAAGGTAAAGAGCACCGGCGCGCCCATCTCGGTGCCGGTTGGCAAGGGTACGCTGGGGCGCATCATGGACGTGCTCGGGCGCCCGATCGACGAGGGTGGCCCGGTCAAGACCGAGGAGCGCCGCGCGATCCACCAGGCGGCGCCCAAATTCGACGAGCTCTCCCCATCGGTCGAGCTGTTGGAGACGGGCATCAAGGTCATCGACCTGATCTGCCCGTTCGCAAAGGGCGGCAAGATCGGTCTCTTCGGCGGCGCCGGCGTCGGCAAGACCGTGACCATGCTCGAGCTCATCAACAATATCGCCACCAAGCACAGCGGACTCTCGGTGTTCGCGGGCGTGGGCGAAAGGACGCGCGAAGGCAATGACTTCTACCACGAGATGGTCGAAGCGGAGGTCATCAAGCTCGACAATCTCGAAGAGTCCAAGGTCGCGATGGTGTTCGGCCAGATGAACGAGCCGCCGGGCAACCGGCTGCGCGTGGGGCTGAGCGGCCTTACGATGGCCGAGGCATTCCGTGACGAGGGGCGCGATATCTTGCTGTTCGTCGACAACATCTATCGCTTCACGCTCGCCGGGGTGGAGGTTTCGGCGCTGCTCGGACGCATGCCTTCGGCCGTGGGTTACCAGCCAACCTTGGCCGAGGAAATGGGTCGGCTGCAGGAGCGCATTACTTCGACCAAAACCGGCTCGATCACCTCAGTGCAGGCGATTTATGTGCCTGCGGACGACCTGACCGACCCGTCACCCGCGACGACCTTCGGCCACCTTGACGCGACCGTCGTGCTGTCGCGCGACATCGCGTCGCTCGGCATCTACCCCGCGGTGGACCCGCTCGATTCCACGTCGCGCCAAGTGGACCCGAACACCATCGGCGAGGAGCACTACGGCACCACTCGCGCGGTGCAGGCGACGTTGCAGCGCTACAAGGAGCTGCGCGACATCATCGCGATCCTCGGCATGGACGAGCTCGCGCCCGAGGACAAGCTCGCAGTGGCACGCGCACGCAAGATCCAGCGCTTCCTGTCGCAGCCTTTCACCGTGGCGCAGAACTTCACCGGGTCGCCGGGGAAGTATGTGGCACTGAAAGACACCATCAAGGGCTTCAAGATGATCGTGGAGGGCGAGTGCGACGCGCTCCCGGAGCAAGCCTTTTACATGGTCGGCACGATCGAAGAGGCGTTCGAAAAGGCAAAGACGCTGGAGCCCGCGGGAGATTCCGCGGCCAAGGAAACCGCCGCAGCTAAGGGTCGCGCTGAGGCGCCGGAGAAGAAGTGATGGCCAACACCATTCACGTCGACGTCGTCAGCGCCGAGGAAAGCATCTACTCGGGCGAGGCGGAGTTCGTGGTACTGCCGGGAGAAGCGGGCGAACTCGGCATCTACCCGCGGCATACCCCCCTCATTACTCGTATCAAGCCGGGAGCCGTGCGCATCCAGCCGGCGGGCGGCGGCGCCGAGGAGCTGATATTCGTGGCGGGAGGGATACTCGAGGTGCAGCCCAAGGTGATCACGGTGCTCGCTGACACTGCAATTCGCGGCCACGACCTGGACGAGGCCAAGGCGAACGAGGCTCTGCAGCGGGCCGAAGAAGCGCGCCGCGGCGCGCGCGATAAGCAGGAGATCGCCGCCGTGGAGGCGGAGGTGGCGACACTCGCCGCCCAGCTTGCAGCGATCCGCAAGCTTCGCCAAAAAAAGTAGCCATCGTAGAGGGCAGCTGGGCGGCTGCCCTTTTTGTTCATGGCTGACTACGATCTGCTGGTCATCGGCGGCGGAATCAACGGCGTCGGCATCGCCCGCGACGCCGCGGGCAGAGGACTTACGGTGCTG
>Ga0105340_1000886_pt1 | contig 13788 bp, 10 predicted proteins | sample EasRivMeERMLT700_FD_89676 | JGI IMG/M metagenome (GOLD analysis project Ga0105340, IMG submission 89676) | Soil microbial communities from meander-bound floodplain in the East River, Colorado, USA - East River MetaG ERMLT700 | ecosystem: Environmental > Terrestrial > Soil > Floodplain | place... | reverse complement strand
TTGCCGTGATCGACGTGCCCCATGACGGTGACGATCGGCGCACGCAATACCAAATCTTCCGGTTGGTCCGGTGGATTGATCGTTTCGAGGAATCGCTCCTCGTCCGTCTGCGGCGCTTTCACCTTGAGTTCGCAGCCGAAGTCGGTGGCCACGAGTTCGGCCATCTCGTTGGCAACGACGGAATTGATCGTCAGGTTGCTCTGCAAGCCATGTTCTTTCAACTTGAACATCAGCTCGACGGAGCGGATGCCGAGTTCTTCCGACAGCAAGCGAATCGTGACGGGCGACATCAATTCGAGTTGCGTTGGCCGTTGCTTGATGAGCGTCTTGTGCGACTTGTGTGGACGGCGGCCGAGGCGCGTGCGGCGAATCTCGTCTTCCTCGGTGTAGACGACCTTGCCGTCCACGATGCCGACTTCGGTCTTGGTGCTCTTGCGTTCGACGGCGCGGGCATTGCGCTTTTTCTGGCGATCTTCGCGGCCGGGGATGGCGCGTTTCTTGTCCTTCTTGTCGTCCCCCTCTTCTTCCGGTTCGAATGCGGGCACCGGCACCTGCGGGCGGAGCAAATCCTCGGCCTTGATCGGCTTGGTTTGCTCCATGTGCTCCTGGGTGAGCCGGATGAGCGGCTGGGCAATTTTGGGACCTTTGTCCGGCGCCTTGGGCTGCGGTTTGAGCGAGGGAGGCGCGATCGGCTTCAGATGCTGCATGTGGCCGGGAATGCCGGGGCGCCGATCCATTCGACGCGGCGGCGTGGCGGGACGAGCGCCGCCCGTGTCCTTGGCGGCGGTGCGGCCAAGATCGCGCGGCGGCGACGCGGGCACGCGCGGCGGCTCGGCGCGCGGCGCGATCGGTTTGGCTTCCGACGCCGGCGGAGGCGCACTTTCCGGTTTGACGGTTGGCGCCGCGGGCGTTTTTGGCGCGGCCGCAGGCTTCGTCGAAAGATTGGGCACCCTGTCGCGGATGATCGGCATCGCCGGCTTGGAAGTCGCGGCTGCCGGCTCGACGATCTCCGGGTCCTCGAGCGGCGGCGGTTCCGGCGCCTCTGCCACCACGGATTGCGCCCGCACAGGCTCCGGTTCGCGACGCGCCGAACGCGGCGGCGCCAGATTCGGCACCGCTTTTTCGTCGGGCGATACGACCTTCGTGACGGGTTTCGCCGGCGCAGTTACGGACGTCTTGGACCCTTTCTTGACCATTTCTAGCAGCTTGAGCTGTTGATCGGGTTCCAAGTTGCTTAGCTGGTTCTTGACATCGAATCCAGCCTGCTGACACAAGAGCAGCAGATCAGCGGTGTCTAAGTCGAGTTCGCGAGCCAAGGCATATACGCGAACTTTTTCACGTGTCGGCAAGCGTTGCTCCCTTTCGTCCGATCCTTTTTAGGGACGGAACAATTGTTCATGGACGGGTGCGGAAAAGCCGGTTCCGCTTATTTTACCCGAACGGTGCGATTGGAGAAAGAGCGATCACCGGGAAAGATGGAAAAATGCAGACGGCACGTGTTTTCGCTGCCATCCGCACAGCGTTATGATTGGGGCGGCTGCTCCTCGGCGGGTTCGGGGGATTCCACCGGCGCGGCGTCAACCTGCGCGGGCGGCTCAACGGGGGTTTCTTCTGGGGCGGCGGCAGTCTCCTCAGCGATTGGTGTAGGTGGTTCTTCGGACGTTTCGGTTGCGGCCGCTTCTGTCTCCGGCAACGGACCGGCCATGGTGCGGCCTGCGGCGGCCTCTTCGTCAACCGGCGCTTCCTCGGGCTGCTCATTCTCAATTCGCTCGGCGGCGGCCTCGGCGAATTGAATAATCGATTCGGCGTCCTCGACGCTGACGCCTCCCAGCTCCGCGAGATCGGTCGGCTCGACGAAGGTGATGTCAATGAACGACATGAATCCTTCGGTGATAAACGCTTCGACCATCTCATCGGAGACGCCGGGAATCTGCTGGAACCAGATCACAGCGCGGTCGATGCTTTCGTTCATCTCATCGAGCGTCATGATTTCGATGTCCCAGCCGACCAGCTTGCTGGCGAGCCGTACGTTTTGCCCACGCCGGCCGATGGCGAGCGACAGTTGATCTTCCTTGACCAAAACAATGGCCCGGCCCATGCGCGGATAGAGAAAAACGTCGTCAATCGCCGCGGGCTGCAACGCGTTGGGAATCATGACCTGCAGCGATTCGTTCCAGCGCACGATGTCGATGCGTTCGCCGCCGAGTTCGTCCACGATATTCTTGATGCGGCTGCCGCGCACGCCGACGCAGGCGCCGACGCAATCGACCTTCATGTCCACGGACGACACCGCGATCTTGGCGCGATAGCCGGCCTCGCGGGCGATTGCCTTGATCTCGATGGTGCGCTCCTTGATTTCGGGGATTTCGCCCTCGAACAAACGACGCACAAAATCGGGATGGGTTCGCGACAAAACGATTTTCACGCGATGCCCTTGCTTTTTCACCTCCAGGATGACCGCCTTGATGCGCTCATTCACATGATGCGTCTCTCCGGGAATTTGCTCGCCGCGCGGCAGGATCGACTCGGTTTTGCCTAGGTTGACAATGCATGCGCCCCCTTCGTGCCGCGTGACGGCGCCGTGCACGAGGTCGCCCTTCATGGCTGCGTATTCGTTGAACACGGAACTGCACTCCGCTTCGCGAATCTTCTGGATCATCACGTTCTTGGCGCTCTGGGCGGCGATGCGGCCAAATTCCGCGGGATCGAGCGAGTCCTCGCCGCGCATGGCGACGATAACGCCGGTGTCGCGGTCGATGACGACGGTGACGCCGCACTCTTCGCCGAATTTTTTCTCGGCTGCCAGCTGCAACGCCGACTCGATGCCGGAGAAGATGATCTCGCGATCGATGTTTTTCTGATGTTGCATCTCGTCCACGATGCGAATCAGGTCGGAACCCTTCATTTTTTTTTCCTCAACTACCAACAAAAAAAGTGGGCTGGTGGCCCACTTTGGCATCGGCGCGCGTGGCCTCGCGCATGATCTCCGTCAACCCGTCGGCGCAAACATTGTGCGGCCGGTGGCAACGTCGAACCAGTAAGCTTGCTGCAAAGAAAAAGTCATCGCAATTTCCTGGCCGCGTTCAAAGCGTTCATCATCGTCCGCGCGGCCGATCCAAGCTTTTTCGCCAACGGAGCCGATCACCCAACTGCCCGCCGCCAAAGTTTCGACATCCATGACCTTGAGCATCAAACGAACATCAACATCGTCCCCGGCCGCTCGACTGGTGGTGCAGCGGACGTGGGCAGCGGGAATACCGATCATTATAGGAGGTTTTCCTTGATTCGCGTGAAAATTCTCGGATGCGACAGTGGTTTCCAAATTGGCGGCGGCGTTCTCGCCCTGGTAAAGAGATTCACGTAAACGTTCCAGCACGTGAAGCGACACCGGCCAACGGCCAAGGGCGCCTTCAAAAAACGCGTCGGCGCCTTCCTTGGCAATCACGCCGGGCAGCCAATTGAAGCCGCCGTCCTCGTGATGAATCAACTCGGCCACCTGGCGATAAGTCGGCGAACGCCGCAACTGGCGCGGCGTATCGATTTGCAGGATACGCCCGCGCTGCATGACGGCGACGCGATCACCGATGGCCAGCGCCTCGGTGGGATCGTGCGTCACGTAAATGAGCGTGAGGCCGAGTTCCCGCGCCATGGCGCGAATTTGCCGGCGCAACTCCGTTCGCAGCGGCGCATCGAGATGGCCGAGCGGCTCGTCGAGCAGCGTGATCGGCGCCTTGCGTAACAGACAGCGCCCGAGAGCGACGCGTTGTTGCTGACCGCCGGAAAGCTGCTGGAGCGGTCGATCGAGATCTTGGTCCAGACCGAGCATCTGCGCCATGCGAACCAGCTCGTTTTCGCGCGGCTCGTTCGCGCCGAACCATAGGCGCAGCGGGGCCAACGGCTCGCGTAACGTCCACGCCATGCGCAGGTTTTGCCGCACGGATTGCTGAAGATGGAACGCCGGTCGCTGAAACAGCAACGCGACGCCGCGATGATGCGGCGGCACGGCATTGACGTTTTTGCCGTCGATAAAGACGTCGCCCGCGGTTTGCATCTCCAGGCCGGCGATGATACGCAGCAGGGTTGTCTTGCCGCAGCCGGATGGGCCGACGACGGCGAGACATTCGCCCGACGCGACCGTTAGAGAAATGTCGGCAAGCGCGGCAAGCGCGGGAGGAAACATCTTGGCGATGTTCTCCAGTCGCAAGTCGGCCATGCGGGTTCCCTCGGATGCGATGCAATTACGGCAATCCAAATATCGCCGCGTTTCAAGTTCATCTATCCATCTCCTGGTACGCGTCCATTCCGTCCCAACCCAAGCGATCCGCATCTTCTGCCGCGAGAAAGTCCATTTCATCATCGGTCCAAGGACCGTCATCGTAGATCAATCCGTGTAAGCGTTCGAGCACGTCGGCCCGCATCACGACAACGTCGGTGCCCGCTTCATGGACGCGAATGGTGGCGCCTTTTTTCACGGCCTGCATCTGGTCTTGTGTCAATTGCATGATCCCTCTCCTTCGACGAATCCTACCGTTTCAAATCACATCCGACAATAGAAAACGCGTTGCACGCGTTGTCGCATGCCTCGCACAACAATGTCCTCGTTGGAACTTTGCCGTTGAGATTGCTCGCCCGGCATATTTAATATTATGCAACGCCATCTGCATCCGTCCGGTTGGCAAGTCTGCCGCTCGCGGCGAAGCACGCCAGGAGACACCATGCAACCGTCGCTGTTCGCCCGCGCGGGCGCGGAAATACTCGGCACCTTCATCTTGATATTCTTCGGCTGCGGCGCCGTGCATGTCGCGGTCTTGACGGGCGATCTGTCTGGACTCGGCCAGGTCGGTATGGTCTGGGGCGTCGCCATCATGATCGCCGCGTACGTGTGCGGTGGCATTTCCGGCGCTCACATCAATCCCGCGATCACGCTCGCCCTTGCTGCGTGGGGCCGATTTCCGTTCAAAGACGTACCGGCGTACATCGTCGCTCAAGTCGCCGGCGCCATGCTTGCGGCGGCGACTTTGTTTGTGTTGTTCAATCCAATGCTCGAAGAGAAAGAGCACGTCAAGAAGGTCGTGCGCGGCCAGCCTGGCAGCGAGATCACCGCCATGTGTTACGGCGAGTACTTTCCGAATCCGGGCAAATTCGCCGGCGGCAACGGGCCGTACGATCCGATCGAACACAAAAAGCACTACGAACTCATGAGCGAACCGATGGCCTGCCTCGCGGAGTTCGTCGGCACGTTGCTGCTGGCCCTGGCCGTTTTCGCGATGACCGATCAGCGGAACAGCGGCAGCCCGGCTTCGCGCTTCGCGCCCGTGTTCATTGGGCTTACCGTCACCATCTTGATCTGTGTGCTCGCGCCGCTGACGCAGGCATGCTTCAATCCCGCCCGCGATTTCGGGCCGCGCGCCGTCGCGTATTTGGTCGGCTGGGGCGAGATCGCCATCCCCGGTCCGAATCGCACTGGGTTCTTCACCGTCTATATCCTCGCACCGATCGCTGGCGCCGTTGTCGGCGGCGGATTGTATTCCATGTTGCTGCGACCCTGCCTGCCTGAATCCTCTGTGGAAAAGCCGAAATCATGATGCGAGCCTACTCGATCCTCTTGTTTGTCGTCGCCATTGCTGCGGCGCCGCTTTACGCCGGCGGACTCGATCCGAAACAGCCGTTGCAAGGCAAGAAATCCGACATCGTGACCTATGACATCGACTTTTCGGTCGTGGTGACGGCGCCCTATCTCACAAAGATGCTCAAAATTTGGCTCGCGCTGCCGCAAACCGACGCCGGTCAGACGATTGACAACAGCACGCTCAGCACCTACCCGATGAAGGTGACTCCGAAGATCGCGAACGAACCCGTTCACGGCAATCGGTTCGCTTATTTCGAATTCGATCATCCCGAAGGCGCCCAGATCATTCGCCACAAGTTCAAGGCGACCATTCACGAGATGCGCTGGCACATCGACCCGGCCAAAGTCACCAAGATCGAACGCTGGCCCACGTCGTTTGATCTCTATTTGCGTTCCGATCAAAGCGTGAGCATCGACGATCGGCTGCGAAAGCTGGCGTTTGATGTGGTGCCCAAATCGAAGAACGCGTCCGACGATCTTTCCATCATCATGAAGTGGGTCAACGAGAACATCAAGTACGATCACGCGCAAGCGTCGCTCAAAGGAAGCGCCGAAAGTGCGCTGACGAAGAAGGCCGGGCACTGCAGTGATTATCACGGACTGTGTGCCGCGTTCGGCAGGGCGCTCGGCTATCCGACGCGCGTAACTTACGGCATCAACACCTTCGCGAAGAACTCGCCGTCGCATTGCAAGCTGGAAGCATTCTTGCCGCCTTACGGCTGGGTCTGCTTCGATGTGTCGGAAACGCAGCGGCTCATCGAATCCATTCAGAAAGACAACGCGCTCGACGTCGCCAAAAAGGAGATGCTCATTCGCCTCGCAAACGAGCGCTTGCAATCCGGCTTCCGCGACAATACCTGGCTGCAACAAACGCGCGGCACCGATTACGATCTGGTCCCGCCCGCCAAGAAACGCGTGCCGGTCGTGCGCACGATTTACGCCGAGGCGGACGGCGTCGCCCTGCGCGACCCTGACCCGGCGAATCCCGATCAGCGCGAGTTCGGCTGGATGACAGTGCATCACTATGTGCCCGATCGTGCGGTGGAATATCCATTCAAAAGCTGGAAGAGTCTGGTGAAGTAATCCCGCTGTGCTAGCATGTCACCCGTTCCGTACAAGCATGAGCTACGGGGTCCGCTCCATGAACGTTATCCATTGTTCATCGCTGCTTCTCTTCAGCGCGTGCCTTTTCGGGGTCCAACCGGCCGGCGAACCCAAGGTCAAGCCGCCCGCGCATCGCGTCGTGCGCGTCACCGGGCCGGAAATGAAAGGCCCCAGCGAAGTTTCCGTCGCCATCAATCCGACCAGGCCCGATCACATCATTGGCGTTTCATTGCAAGGCGCCAACAACTACGCCTTCGTCTCCGACGACGCCGGCAAGACCTGGAATACCGTACCCAACGGCAACCCGGACAAGCGCATTCAGGGCGACGACGCCGTCACCTTCACCGCCGACGGCCTCGCGGTGCGCAGCTACATCGCGTTCACCGGCATCCGCATCGCTCGCCCCGCCCGCGCGGCGAACGGCATCTTCGTCCGCACCTCGAAGGACGGCCGGTCCTGGACCGACGCAACGCCGGTCATCGACCACATCAACAGCGTCGAACCCATGGAAGACAAGCCGTGGATTCGCACCGACAACAGCAAGGATTCGCCGCACAAGGGGAACATCTACGTCGCCTGGACCAAGTTCGACGTCTACGGCAGCAAAAAGCCGGAGCACAAGACGCACGTTTACTTCTCGCGCTCCAAGGACGCCGGCAAGACATTTTCGCCGTCGCTCCGCATCTCCGAGACGCCGGGCGATTGCATCGATTCGAGCCAGACCGTCATGGGCGCGGTGCCCGCTGTCGGGCCGAAAGGTGAGGTCTACGTCGTCTGGGCCGGACCGAAGGGCCTCGCGTTGGTCAAATCGACCAACGGCGGCTTCACCTTCGGTAAAGAAAAGATTCTGACCGAGACACCCGGCGCCTGGGACTTCGGTGTCAAGGGCATCGATCGCTGCAACGGCCTACCGATGACATGCGTGGACAACAGCGACGGGCCCAACCGCGGCACGATCTACGTCAACTGGGCCGACAAACGCAACGGCGATCCCGATGTGTTCCTGATGTCATCGAGCGACGGCGGTGAAACCTGGACGAAGCCGCTGCGCGTTAACGATGACGCCGTCAAGAACGGCAAGGAGCAGTTCTTCACCTGGATGGCCGTCGATCCCCTGGACGGCGCCGTCAACATCGCGTTCTTCGACCGCCGCGATTCCGACGACACGAAGACCGGCGTCACCCTCGCGCGCAGCGTGGACGGCGGCAAGACGTTCGTCAACCACAAGATCAACCAGGAACCGTTCGCGTGCGGCAAGGGCCCTTTCTTCGGCGATTACCTCGGCATCGACGCATTTGGCGGTCGCGTCGTGGCGATGTATCAGCACTTCACGGGCGCGAAGTCGCTCGCCATCTCCGCGGCGATTTTCGATTTCAAAAATGGTTCGCAGGAGTCAAAGTAAAACTGGCGAGCCGAGCCCCGTAAGGGGCCGGTTGAGCATGCGACTCAACCGGCCCCTTACGGGGCTCGGCTCGCCGGCTCCGCCTGCTGCTCCCATTTTGCCCGCACCGCCGCCCGCGTCTCGTCGCCATAGAAGTGTCGAAAATACTTCGACGCGCACATCCGCTCAACGTACTCGGTCGGCAACTTAATCTCACGCTTGAACGCCCGGTACGTCCCTCCGTAGTCCTTCTCCTCGCCGATGTTCGTGTTGATCAATTGAAAGGCCGGCAAGCCGAGGAACGCGCCAATGGCGCGCGATTTCGCCTCATCCGCGATTTCCGAGCGAATCACCAACAACTGGACGTTGCTGCGTTCGTAGACGCACACGCCTTCTTGCGGAAATGGCATTGCAAACACGTCGATGCCGAAATTCGCCTGGATGTTCAAGTCAAACCATTCGAGCGGCAAATCGTGATTGTACTTGGACAAGAAAATCGACCGCAAATCGTCGAGTGAAAAACGCGCGTCCGTATGAGCGACGCCGGTCTCACGCTCGAAGCATTGAAAGAACGCCGACACATTTCGGCCGACCGGTTCGCGCGTGAGCGAGATCACGTTCAGCGCGCGGGCATCGGCAATGGCCCAGCGATGCAGTCGCCGGACGCGCATGTCATGATGCGACGCGAAAAAGCTATGGGAGGGCACGACCACACCGGGATATTGCGGCCACAGCGATTCGTAAACCGACTGCGAAGCGACCTTGCCCATCTGGAAAACGAGCACCGGCGTCGCCCGCCGCAAGCGCCGCTCCAGCGAAATTCGCTCAATCCATGTCCGGGCGAGCCGTTTGGCGGGGCAGGGAATCATCCGCGTGAAAAAGCTCATGACGTTCCTTCCATGAAACGTGCAGTCAAGTCAAGTGTGCAACGATTATTCAGTGGTCGGGGGATTTTTGTCAAGACGAGCACGGCGGCTTACTCTTGCCACTGCACGAACCCCTCCAGCGCATAAAACTCCGGCAGGCCGAGGAGATCATACGTCTTCGCCGTGTTGCGATTGCGATCCTCGGCGCGTTGCCAGAATTCGCGCTTGTCGGCGCCGCCGGGGAACATCGCCTTGTCCTTTTGCGACTGATGGCGAAAGATGGCGCTCTTCTTGCGTTCCAGGTCGCTCGGGCTCAACGGCACAACGCGTTCGATCTCGTGCGGCTCCCACTCTTCCCAGGCGCCGCGATAGAGCCAAACCTCGAAGCGTTGCTCTTCGGCCCGCACGAGCCGGACCGCATCGTAAATCGCCATCGCGCAGGTGCGATGCGTGCCATGCGGGTCGGACAGCTCGCCCGCGACGTAGATTTGATCGGGCTTCAATTCCTTGAACAATTGCACGATGTCCGTGATGTCGTCCGGATGAATCGGCGCTTTCGCGATCGTGCCCGTGCGATAGAATCGCAGGTTCATGAAAATCAGTTGCTCCGGCGGCACCCCCGCGGCCAACGCGCCGGCCCGCGCTTCGGTTTCGCGGATCAGCTTCTTGATCTCCAGCAAATCATGCGGGTCCGGTTCGCCCGGCTTCTTGCTCGCCAGAAAATCACGCACGCCGCACTTCAGCTCGGCCGATTTCTCCTTGCCAAGACTGAAAAGCTCGTTGAATGAGCAAACGAAATCGGTGAACCGCCACGCGTCGTGATCGAAGACGGCAATGTTGCCGCTCGTCATGTACGCGATGTAAACCTTGTGCCCCTGTTCGACGAGGCGAATGATCGTGCCGCCCATGCTGATGACGTCGTCATCGGGATGCGGGCTGAAAACGAGGCACGTCTTCGGCCCATTGTTTTCCGCGGGATGCGTGCAAATCGTGTCCATCATTTCGTCAAAAACGCGCCTTCCTAGAATATGTGCCGGGCCGAACTCACGCAGCAATTCGTAAAGCTCGTGCTCGCGGAAGTCGTCGTCGGACAGCTTCAAGAGGCCCTTTTTCACCTTCAGACTCAGCCAGATCACGGCCCGGCGAATGAGGTTCGGCGTCCAGTTGATCGAGCCCAGCACCCACGGCATGCGGATCGGCGTCAGATACCCCGCCGCAGCCTGATCGACGATGAACGTCGTATCGTTGTGCTTTTGCAAGAAGCTCGCGGTGACGACGTCGCTGATCTCTTCTTCAACGGCGCGCTGCACGATCGGCGCCTTGTGTTCGCCGAACGCCATGATGACGATCTTCCGCGCTTCCATGATCGTGCCGACGCCCATCGTCATTGCCTGATGCGGCACGTTTTCCTCGCCGAAGAAATCGCCCGCAGCGTCGCGCCGCGTCACCGGATCGAGCGTCACCGAACGCGTTCGGCTATGACGCGTCGAGCCGGGCTCGTTGAAGCCGATATGCCCGCTGCGGCCGATGCCGAGGATTTGCAGATCGATGCCGCCGGAGCGGCGGATCATTTGTTCGTACTTGGCGCAATATTCTTCGATGTCCTGCGTGGGCGTCATACCGTCGGGGATGTGAATGTTCTCCGGCTTGATGTTGACGTGCTTGAACAGCGTTTCTTGCATCCAGAGCTTGTAGCTATGCGCGTCGTCGGGCGACATCGGATAATATTCGTCGAGGTTGAACGTGACGACACGCGAGAAGTCGAGGCCGGCCTCTTTTTGCAGGCGGATCAATTCGCGATACAGGCCGACGGGCGTCGACCCGGTCGCCAATCCGAGCACGGTCGGCCGACTCGCCGAATTGTTCTGCCGGATCAGGCTTTCGATCATGAGTGCGACATGGCGCGACGCTTGGGTGCTCGTTGGAAAGACCAGCGTCGGAATCTTCGTGTGCGGGATGTAATGAGAGGTCATTGGAATGAGTCCCGTGGTGCCGCGACCCGGAGGCGAGCGCGAAGGGAAGGCTAAACTTCCCTCATGCCTTACTGTACACTGAATGTTAGTTGCTGACCACTGACTCCTGACCCCTGGCGTGCCATGATTGAAATCATCCTCAACGGCGAGCCGAGCGCCTTGCCTCGGTCGATGTCGATCCTGGAATTGATTGAAAGCAACGGCCTCGACCCGCGTAAAATCGCCGTCGAAGTGAATCACGAAGTTGTGCCGAAAGCGCGCCATGCCGAGCGGCGCGTGCAGGCGGGCGACGCGATCGAGATCGTCACGCTCGTCGGCGGCGGCTCGGGCGCCCCGGATCGCAAGGAGACCGCGGTGTTGCAGCCCGTGGACAAGAAGCTCAAGATCGGCAAGTTCACGTTTCGTTCGCGACTGATCACGGGAACGGGCAAATACTCCACTTATGAACGCATGCGCGATTGCCTGGACGCGTCCGGATGCGAAGTGACGACGGTCGCCGTGCGGCGTGAACGCTTGATCGACAAGGATGGCAAGAACATCCTCGATTTTCTTGATCTCAAAAAGCTGACGATCCTGCCGAACACCGCCGGATGCTTCAGCGCCGACGACGCGATTCGGCACGCACGCATCGCCCGCGAATTGCTGACGAATCTCGGCAATCGCGGCGCCGACTGGGTGAAGCTCGAATGCCTCGCCGATCCGAAGACGCTGCTGCCCGACCCGATCGCCACCTTGGAGGCGACGCAGACGCTCGTGAAGGAAGGCTTCGAAGTCCTGGTGTACACCAGCGACGACCCGATCATGGCGAAGCGCCTCAAGGACGCCGGCGCGTCGAGCGTGATGCCCGCCGGCAGCCCGATCGGCTCCGGTCAGGGCATTCTCAATCCGAACAACATTCGCATCATTCTCGAGTATCTCAAGGAGAACGATCCCGATTATCCGGTAATCGTGGACGCCGGCGTCGGCACCGCCAGCGACGTCGCGATCGCGATGGAACTCGGCTGCGACGGCGTGCTGTTGAACACGGGAATCGCGAGCGCCCAGGAGCCGTTGCGAATGGCGTACGCGATGAAGTATGCTTGCGACGCGGGCCGCCTCGCGTTTTTGGCGGGGCGTATTCCGAAGAAGCTGTACGCGACGGCGTCGAGCCCGATGGAAGGGCGGATCAAGTGAATTGATGCCGTATGATCGCCAAACCCTACCTCATCGGCATCGTGGGCGGCAGCGGGTCCGGGAAAACGTCGTTTCTGCGCGACCTTCTCGCCCGGATACCGGAGAAACAATGCGCCGTCGTTTCGCAAGACAATTATTATCGACCCATCCACGAACAAGAACGCGATGCCAACGGGCAGCCGAACTTCGATCTGCCGACGTCCATTCACCTTGATCATTTTTGCGACGATTTGAACAAGTTGATGCGCGGCGAGACGATCACGAAATTCGAATACACCTACAACCACCGCGAACGCCAAGGGCGGCTCATCTCCGTCGAGCCGGCGCCGATTGTGATTCTCGAAGGGCTGTTCCTCTTTCATTTTGAGCTTATTCGGGCCACGCTCGATTTGCGCGTGTTCATTGACGCGCACGTTGAAATCTGCAAACAACGCAGGGTCAAGCGCGACGGGGCTGAGCGCGGGTATCCGCCGGAACATGTGGAATATCAGTGGACACAGCACGTGCTGCCGGCGTATGAGCGGTTTATTCTTCCATATCGCGACGATGCACACATCGTGGTGACCAACAACTCAACTTATGACACAGGCCTTGATGCTGTGGTTGAACATGTCCTCGCGAATACTGCGGAGCCCAAAAGGGTTTAGCGGCGTCGATGCGCGATTTGCATGCGTAGCCCCCTCTCCCGCGGTGGGGAGAGGGGAGAAGAGTTAATCCGCAGCCGCCGCGGCGCGTTTGCGGTTGGAATGCGGCGGCGGCACGGGAGGCGTCTCGGTTTCTTCCTCGGCTGCAGGCGCCGGGGGCTGTGCGGGGACGTTCAACATGCCGCGTTTCTCCAGCACTTTCTTGGTGATCTCCTCCAACACGGCCGGGTTCTCGCGCAAGTATTTCTTGGCATTCTCCGCGCCCTGGCCGAGACGCATGTCGCCGTAGTTGACCCAGGAGCCGCTCTTGTCCACGATCTTATCTTCGACGGCCAAGTTGAGCACGTCGCTCTCGCGATTAATGCCACGGTCGTGCATGATGTCGAACTCTGCTTGCCGGAACGGCGGCGCGACCTTGTTCTTGACGACCTTGACGCGCACCGAGGTGCCGATGACGTCTTCGCCTTCCTTCACGGCCGTCACCTTGCGAATCTCCATGCGGACGCTGCAATAGAACTTGAGCGCCAGGCCGCCGGAGGTCGTTTCCGGATTGCCGAACATGACGCCGATCTTCTGGCGAATCTGGTTGATGAACATCATGCACGTCTTGCTCTTGGAGATCGTCGGCGTCAGGATGCGCATCGCCTGGCTCATCAGGCGTGCTTGCAGGCCGACGTGCGTATCGCCGATCTCGCCTTCGACTTCGGACTTGGGCACTAGGGCGGCGACGGAATCAATGACGATGAGATCGACGGCGTTGGATTTGACAAGCATTTCCGCAATCTTGAGCGCTTCTTCACCGTGAGAAGGCTGGCTGACGAGGAGGCTTTCGAGATCGACGCCGACGCGTTTTGCCCAGCTGGGATCGAGCGCATGCTCTGCATCGATGAACGCCGCAACCCCGCCGGCGCGTTGGGCGTTGGCGATGGCGTGCAGTGCGACGGTGGTTTTGCCGCTGGCTTCGGGACCGTAGATTTCGACGATGCGGCCGCGCGGCAACCCCTTGCCGCCCAGGGCG
>Ga0105340_1000885_pt1 | contig 13844 bp, 12 predicted proteins | sample EasRivMeERMLT700_FD_89676 | JGI IMG/M metagenome (GOLD analysis project Ga0105340, IMG submission 89676) | Soil microbial communities from meander-bound floodplain in the East River, Colorado, USA - East River MetaG ERMLT700 | ecosystem: Environmental > Terrestrial > Soil > Floodplain | place... | reverse complement strand
GGCTCGCCACCGGCGGAGAAGTCCACAAACTCAAGCTCAACGAGGGCGTGACCGTGAAAGGCACCGTGCTGCGCGACGGCAGACCGCTCTCGGGCATCGATGTCGGCATCGCTGGCGCGGACCGGCGCTCGGAGATTTTCGTCGGCGATTTCACCGTCGCCACCGACACCAACGGCGCATTTCTTTTCCCGAACCTTCCCGCCCGCACCGATTACTTCGTCTATGGCCGAATGAAGTCGCTTGGCGAGAAAGGTTCCATTCCATCGCGTCGCGTCAAGACGCAGGACATCGGCTCCACTCTCGACGTGGGCGACCTCGTTGTGCAACCGGGCTACCGCCTTGAAGGCGTGGTGCGGCTCACCGCTAGCAACTCCATTCCGGAAAAAATCCAGGTAATGGTGACCCGCGAAGACGCCTGGGACCAATTGCTGACCCAGGTCGATGCGCAGGGCCGCTTCAAGCTTGCGGGAATTCCTCCCGAAGCGATCAGCGTGTATGCGCGGGTGCCTGGCTACCGCTATTCTCTTCGCAACGCGAGCCTCGATGTGCAGAACCCCACCAGCCTCATCGGCAAACTCAATACCAATAAGACCGACCTCCTCATCGAACTCGAACGCGGGGAACGCCATGAGCGGCTCGACGGCAATTGGCAGGCGCAACGCGAAGAACCATTGCGTGGCGCGGAGGCCGCGCGTCCGGACGGGGACATCAAGGTGAGGGGGACCGTTGTCGATGCCGAGACCGGCAAAGCGCTCCCGGCTTTTACGCTCACCGAAGGAAGGCAGGACCAATATAACGTGGGCCGCTTTCAGTGGTCCGCCACGCGCAAGACAAAACACGAGGAGGGAAAGTTCACCATCTCCCTGACGAAGCAGCGTTTTCTTCCTGCCCTCCTGGTCGAGGCCGATGGCTATCTTCCGCAGGCCTCCGCCACGATCACCAATGCTGAAAGCGAACTTACCTTCGCGCTCAAAAAGGGAAGCGGCCCGGCGGGTGTGCTGCTCAAACCCGAGGGCAAGCCCGCTGCGGGTGTCACCGTTTATCTCAGCGATATGCGCAACGGCGTTTACATCGACGGTGAGAAGCTCAAAATCCGGGAGAACATGGCCCGCTCCACTCGGTCCACCGTGACGGACGACGCGGGCCGTTTCGAGTTCGAGCCGATGATCGATGCGTTTTCCCTCATCGTCGTTGACGACGCGGGTTACCTCGATAAGCGCGTGGAAGGTATTACGCCGAATGCCGAACTGCGTTTGCAGCGTTGGGCGCGCGTTGAAGGGCAACTTCTCATCGGCGCGACGCCCGGGACGAACGAATCCATCCGCCTTTGGCCCGCGCACATTCCCTATGAACATCATCCGCGGGACTTCGCGGCTGTGCAGTTCTACATGAACACGAAGAGCGATGCCGAGGGGAAGTTCGTCTTCGAACGCGTCCCTCCGACGCACGTTGAGATATACCACGAACCCAAAGTGCGCGACAGCAGGGGCACAATTCCGATGGCGCAAACGACGAAATTCACCTTGCGCCCGGATGAGACCCGCCACGTCACCCTCGGCGGCAAGGGTCGGCCCGTCGTCGGCAAAATCGTTGTGGAAGGTTACGAGGGGAAAATCAACTGGCGTGCGGACGTGCACATGCTTGAAACGGTCGTCCCCGACCCGGAGGGAGTTCCCAACTTCCGGACGATGAGCCAGGAATTCGGCGCGAACATGCGCGGGGCAGATACGGACGAGGAAAAAGCCGCACTACAAGCCGAGTTCAATGAAGCGCGCAAGGCCGCCATCGAGAAACACAAGGAGTTCTACGCGACGCGTGAGGGCCGCGCGCATCACTTTCGCAACAAACGTTACGCGCTGAACTTTTCCCAGGACGGCAGCTTTCGCATCGAGGACGTCCCCGGTGGCCGTTATAAGTTGAAGCTCGATCTTCGCGAAGGGGATGGCGACGGTCCGTCGCGCTTTTCCAAGCCGCAAATTGCCAACCTCGTAAAGGAGATCGAAGTTCCAGATTCGCCCGGCGGCCGGACCGACGAGCCGTATGATCTCGGCGAGATTGCCGTGCAGGCTCGCGCCGCGATGAAAGCCGGGAAAGGCGCGCCCAATTTCGAAGTGAAGACCGTGGACGGCAAGTCCATCAAACTCTCCGATTTCAAAGGCAAGTACGTGCTCCTCGATTTCTGGGCGGTGTGGTGCGGGCCGTGCGTCGCCGAAACTCCGAACCTGAAAGAAGCGTATGCAGCGTTCAAGGACGATCCGCGCTTCGCGATGATTGGCTTGAGCCTCGATCCCAAAGAATCCGCACCGCGCGATTACGCGAAGAAAAATGACCTTGGCTGGGTCCAGGGTTTCCTCGGCGAGTGGAGCAAAACCGATTTGCCCAAACAATACGGTGTTGAGGGAATTCCAGCCATCTTCCTGATCGGACCCGACGGAAAGATTGTCTCCACCGGCCTGCGCGGGCCGGCCATAAAATCCTCGATTCAGGCCGCCCTCAAGAAAGAATGAGTGACGCGAAGTTAGGGTGCGATGTCCCACACCACCCGTGCTGAAAGGGCCAATCATTATCTGCCAAGCACTCGCGTCTCCGGGTTCGAAAACGGACGCCGACGGCGTCCGCGGAGTCAGATAACCAGTCCGCCGTTCGAAATTTGAGCAAAAGGGGTAACAGCCGAGGGGTTAATCGACGTGCTTTTCGATAATTCGCTCCGCCAGCCCGGGCCACGACTCTTCCTGTTGCACGTTGTACACAAATGGCGCAACACACGTGCCCGGCATGTCGTCGATCACGATATCCGGTTTGGCCGTGAATCCTTCAAACAGTTCGGACAAACCATGAAGGTGCGCGACTTTGTGGCAGTAGTCTGCTCCGCCCGTGGACCATAGAAACAGATGACATCCTTCGTCGCGCAACCGCTGCAGCGCCTCCCGCGCTCCGCTCAACAACTTGCCGTTGGCATCGACCAGCGTGAGGTCTACATCGACGAACACGTTTGCGTTTTTCATGCTGTGTCCTCAAATCTCTGATTTGACTCCGCCGTCCTGCGAGATCAATTCCCGATCGCGAGTTTTTTGAGGACCTGGTCGCGTTTGTGCATGAAGGTCATCATGCGCGCGACTTCGACGGCGGCGGCGGGCTGGCCGGCTTCGGAGAGCGCGTAGGCACAGTCGGCAGCCGCGTCATCCTTCGCGTTCATGAAGGTCATGCTCTTCAAAGCGCTCCTCGTCACCTCCACGTCCCCCGCGCGGGCCGCGTCACGCGCGACGGCTCCAAGCGCTTCGTCCCGCTCGTTCATGAACGTCATGGCGCGTGCGGCTTCCAGCCGGGTGGCTAGCGAACTCGGCTCCGCTGCCGGATAGACTCTGCTTTCGTGATGGATGCAACCGCCCGCCAGCAGGGCGACGGTCGCGACAAGAATGACGACAAGTCGTGGGCAATTCCCGGTGCTCATTTCGAATGTAATACCCGGTCCCGGTGCGCATTTCAATGATCAGGTCAAATGGGATTGAAAAGCTGCAATCGCTTCCACTAAGGTTCGCGACATGAAATCACTTCTGCTCCTTGTTGCGTGCGCCCTTGCCTTCGCCGGCTGCGGCAAACGCGAAACCACGGGTGGCGCGGGCAATTCCAGCGCCAAGTCGCTGACCATCGCGGTTATTCCAAAGGGCACGACACACGAATTCTGGCAGTCGATCCACGCCGGGGCCGTCAAGGCCGAACGCGAGCTGAAGGAGAAGAACGTGCCGGTTGAGATCATTTGGCAGGGACCTCTACGCGAAGACGATCGCAACGCCCAAATCCAGACAGTGGAAGGGTTCACGACGCGACGGGTCAGCGGCATCGTCCTTGCGCCGCTTGATTCCCAGGCAATGGTCGGCCCAGTCCACAGCGCCATCGAAGCCGGAGTTCCCGTCGTTATCATGGATTCGGGCCTGAAGACAGAGAGCTACGTCAGCTTCGTGGCCACGGATAATTACAAAGGCGGAGTCCTGGCTGGCGAACACATGGGCAAGCTCCTCGGCGGCAAGGGCAACGTCATCCTGCTGCGTTACGCGGTGGGTTCGGCCAGCACGGAAGAACGCGAGGCTGGCTTTCTCGAGGCGCTGAAAAAATTTCCGGACATCAAGATCATTTCGCAGGACCAGTATGCCGGACCGACGCGCGAGACGGGTTATCAGGCTTCGCAGAATTTGCTCAATCGATACGGCAACGAGGTCAATGGAATCTTTTGTCCGTGCGAACCGCCGACGATCGCGATGGCCAAGGCGTTGCGCGACATTGGCAAGGGCGGCGGCAAAGTGAAGATGGTCGGCTTCGATTCCGGCACGCAGTCCGTCATCGATCTCAAGAACGGGGACATCCAGGGACTCGTGGTCCAGGACCCGGTGCGGATGGGTTACCTCGGGGTCATCACGCTCTACAAACATTTGCAGGGTGAGAAAGTGGAGAAGCGCATCGACACCGGAGCGAAGCTCGTGACCGCCGAGAACATGGAGCAACCGGAAATCAAAGAACTGCTCCATCCGCCGCTCGACAAGTATCTGAAATGAGCGAGGTATGGCGCTGCGGCTGAGAATGAGCGGAGTGCAAAAGCGCTTCGGGGCAACCCAGGCGCTGCGCGACGTTTCGCTCGAGGTCGGCGACGCCGAGGTGCACGCGCTCATCGGCGAGAATGGCGCCGGCAAAAGCACGCTCATGAAAGTCCTAAGCGGCGCGTGCAAACCCGATGCGGGCGCGATCGAATTGGACGACCGGCCTTTCACGCCGAAGAACCCGCATCACGCGCGGCAATGCGGCATCGCGATGATCTACCAGGAGTTGAATCTCGCGCCGCACCTCAGCGTGGCGGAAAATATTTTGCTCGGTTGCGAGCCCTCGCGCTTTGGCTGGCTCAATCGCAGCCGCCGCCGCGACCTCGCGCGCCGCGCGCTTGCCGAGTTGGGTCATGACGCGCTCGATCTCGATCAACCGGTGAGCGCGCTGTCGGTCGCGCTCCAACAAATCGTGGAGATCGCCCGCGCGTTCGTGGGCCAGCCGAAAATCCTGATCATGGACGAGCCCACGAGCAGCCTCACGCAGGACGACGCCGAGCGTTTGTTTGCGGTGATCGAACGGCTGCGCCAGCGCGGCGTGAGCATCGTTTACATCAGCCACTTTCTGGAGGAGTGCAAACGCGTGTGCAGCCGGTTCACCGTCCTGCGCGATGGCCAAACCGTCGGCGCCGGCGACATGCAGAGCGCCGACCTCGCGCACATTATTCGCCTGATGGTGGGCCGGGAAGTGACTGAGATTTACACACGCGTGCCGCATTCGATCGGCAAACCGATCCTGCAGTTGATCGATCTCCAGGGCCGCGTGAAGCCGCGCGGCGTCGATCTCACTTTGCACGAGGGGGAGATCCTCGGCATTGCGGGCCTGGTCGGCGCGGGACGAACGGAAACGTTGCGCGCGTTGTTCGGGCTCGACCGAATTGCGAAGGGCGAGGTGATCATTTATTCGACGCCGCAGACCCACGGCAACCCGAATGCGCGGCTGAAACTCGGGCTGGGCTTGCTCAGCGAGAACCGCAAGGAGGAAGGGCTGATGCTTAATCGCAGCGTCGCGGACAATTTGACGGCGACGCGCTACGCGCCGTTCACGCGCCTTGGTTTTATCCGTGGAGGTCTGCAGCGCCGCTGCGTCAGCGAATGGATGTCGCGCCTGAGCATCCGCGCGCGCGCTCCCGGCCAGGATGTGACGGAGTTGTCCGGCGGGAATCAGCAGAAGGTCGCGCTTGGCCGGTTGCTGCATCACGAAGCGAGAGTCCTGTTGCTGGACGAGCCGACGCGCGGGATCGACGTGGGGAGCAAAGCGCAAATCTACAAGCTGATTGGGCAGCTCGCCGCCGAAGGCAAGGCGGTCATCTTTGTGAGTTCGTACTTGCCGGAGTTGCTCGGCATTTGCGACCGCATCGCCGTGATGTGCCGAGGCCGGGTGACGGCGGTGAAGTCGGCGACGGAGTGGACTGAAGAATCGATCATGGCCGCCGCGGTCGGGCATGCCGAAGCAAACGCATGAGCGACAAGCGCGCTGCATCCCGCACGACGACATTGCTCAACGTGCTCGGTCCGTTCATTGGGTTGGCGGTGGTGCTGGGACTGTTCGCGCTGAGTTCGGAGGTGCGGCCGTATCTATTCACTGGGGCAAATTTCAAGATCATCCTTTTGCAGACAGTGATCGTGGCCATCGGCGCGCTCGGTATGACGATGATCATCGTAAGTGGAGGGATCGACTTGAGCGTGGGTTCGGGTGTGGCCCTCACGAGCGTCCTCGGCGCGACGCTGCTGGTGAAGGGGCACTCGCCGGCGACTGCCGCTCTGCTGACGATCCTCGCGGGGGCGGCGATTGGTCTCGTTAACGGGTCGATCATCGCGGGTCTGCGAATGATGCCGTTCATCGTCACGCTCGGGATGATGGGTGTGGCGCGTGGCGCCGCGAAGTGGGTTGCAGGTAACCAGACTGTGAACGCGCCGGAGAGCCCGATAAACGAACTGATGCGGCGTATTTCCCCGAACACGCTTTTTCCCTTGCCACCTGGAGTGTGGATTGCCGTGGGGCTTGCGATCGTGATGACTGTTGTGATGCGGCAGACCGTCTTTGGGCGCTACGTGTTCGCGATTGGTTCCAACGAAGCGACGGCGCGACTCTGCGGGATTCGGGTGCAACTCCACAAAGTCATTATCTACACAGTGGCCGGATTGCTCTTCGGCATCGCCGGCCTCATGCAGCTTTCGCGACTGACGCAGGGTGACCCGACCGTGGCGATTGGCCTGGAATTGGACATTATCGCGGCCGTCGTCATCGGGGGCGCGAGCCTGAACGGCGGCACCGGGAGCATTCTCGGGTCGATGATCGGCGCATTGATCATGGCCGTGCTCAGGAACGGGACGAACCAGATGGGCTGGCCGACTTACATGCAGGAAATCATCATCGGCGCGGTCATCGTTTTGGCGGTGGCATTGGATCGGCTGCGCCAAGCCACGTCGCGGCAATAGCCCGTTTCGACTTGCAGAGTCGGGCGGGCCAGACGATGATGCAAAACAGCCGCGGAACCGGATAGACACTATGCAAACTGACGCTTCGACCAACACTCCTCTCAACAGCATGGAGGAATGGGAAGATTTTCTGAAGGTCCGTTATCCTGAAGAGCAGGGGAGCTTCAAGGCGACTGACCCGAACAAGAAGAAAGAACAGTTCCGCAATTACGAGGCCGACGCGCGCCCGAGCGTGCGCGAGTTTTACCGCCTGAATCATCACAACCAGACCTATGATTTTGTGCAGGCGAAGAAGAAGGATTTCCTGGCGTTCAATCGGCGCAAGATGAGCATTTGGGAAGCCATGGAATACCTGAACACGCTCGTCGATGACAGCGATCCGGATACGGACCTGTCACAACTTGAGCACTTGCTCCAGACTGCGGAGCAGATGCGCAAGGACGGCCAGCCGCGCTGGTTCATCCTGACTGGACTGATTCATGACCTCGGCAAAATCCTCTGCCTTTACGGTGAGCCGCAGTGGGCGGTGGTCGGCGATACGTTTCCAGTGGGTTGCGCGTGGAGTGACAAGATAGTTTTCCACAACTTTTTCAAGGACAACGCGGATTCACAGAGTCCGAAACTGCAGACGCAGCTCGGCGTTTACTCCCAGAACTGCGGCCTCGACAACGTGCATTTGTCCTGGGGACATGACGAATATCTTTATCATGTCGTGAAGGACCACCTGCCAACCGAGGCGCTTTACATGATTCGGTATCACTCGTTTTATCCCGCGCACCGTGAAGGCGAGTATGATTACCTGATGAACGACCAGGACCGGCAGATGTTTGACTGGGTGAGGCGGTTCAATCCCTACGATCTCTACACCAAGAGCCACGAGAAGCCGGACGTCGCGAAGTTAAAGCCGTTTTACGACGAGCTGATCGCCGAGTATTTCCCGGCGACGCTCCGCTGGTAGCAAACCTTACTGCGGTTGGAAGCCGGGCTGTTGCGGATTCGGCTGCGTCAAATCCGTCGGTGGCATCGGAGGCTGTGGAATCTGTAGACCCTGCCGGGTGCGACGGTTGTAAGTCGGTGTGTTCTGCTGTTGCTGCTGCAAGCGGTTCGCTTCCATTAGAATCTGCTGCTGCGCGGGATCAATCGGCTGCTGCTGATCCGGATTCGGATTGTTCGGCGTGCGAATGGTTCGCGAGGGTATTGTGCGCAGCCCGCTCTCCGTACCGAGAGGTGACGGGACCGCGGCTGCTCCGCCCAAAGTCGTCACACCGGAATTGGCGGTCGTTGCGGTCGCGCCCCCGCCATAGAGCGTCACGCCACCGCCACCCGTTGATTGCGCGTTGCCAGGGGTAATGACCATCGGATGAGCCGCCGCAGCGGGCACGTTTGGATTCACGCTCGCCATGGGCTGACCAGGCCGGCCGGGCCCTGGCGGAGCGCCTGGGGCCGGGCTGCCGGTGGGCTTCGGCACTTCGAAGGTCAACTCTGATTCGGTGCCCCCGACGAGAATGCGCACCTTATTCTTTTCGAGGTCGATGGCGACTACTTCGACGCCGTACAGGGCTTCGCCTTCAGCGAGAATCGGGCGGTTCACGGTGCCGCCGGGAGGCGGCGGTTGCCCGGGCCGCGCGGGCGCTTGCTGCTCCGTGATTTCAAGCAGCGCACGTTTTGCAAAGAGATTTGAGATTCCCGTCAGCTTAACATTGGGCGGGGGAGTGGCGGGTTCCTGGTTGGTCTCAACAGGCGGCGGCGGCGGCGGTTTCAGGCCGAACGGGTTGCGATCTATGATCGGTCCGTACGGATTGGACTTGGGCTCGGCGCCGGCCCATTGAATTGCGGCGCTAAGGGCCAACGCGCTGATCACGGCAGGTATGCACGTTCTCATAGCTCAACAGTAGCTTAAACCGGACCTATTGCCATCCAAAATGCAATAAGAAAACACCGCGGCCCCCAAGCGGTTGCAGCCCAATTCGTATTTGGAGCGACAGGTTAGTATGCGGCCTGCGCACCTTTGATGGAGCGCTTTTGCATCCAGGGCATCATCGCGCGGAGGCGAGCGCCCACTTTTTCAATCGAGTGGTTTTCGCCTTTCTTGAGCAGCGCGTGGTACTTTTTGTAACCGGTTTCGTATTCCTTCACCCAACCTTTGGCGAATTTGCCGGTCTGGACTTCCTTCAGCGCTTTCTTCATCCGCTTCTTCACGCTGGAATCGATGATCTTCGGACCTACGGTGACGTCGCCCCACTTTGCGGTTTCGGAAACAGAGAACCGCATGCCACTGATGCCGGCCTCGTTCATGAGGTCCACGATGAGTTTCAATTCGTGGAGACACTCGAAGTAGGCCATTTCGGGTTGGTAACCTGCTTCGACGAGTGTCTCGTATCCCGCCTGGACGAGCGCGCTGACGCCGCCGCAGAGAACGGTTTGCTCGCCGAACAAATCGGTTTCGGTCTCTTCCTTGAACGTGGTCTCCAGGACACCCGCGCGCGCGCCGCCGATGCCTTTGGCCCACGCGAGCGCGACCTGCTTCGCTTGCTTGCCGGGGTTTTGGTAAACGGCGATCAAAGCGGGTACGCCTTTGCCTTCGAGGTACTGCCGGCGCACGATGTGCCCGGGGCCCTTCGGCGCGACGAGGATCACGTCAACGTCTTTCGGCGGCACGATCGTTTTGAAGTGGATCGAAAACCCGTGCGAGAAAAGGAGCGTTTTGCCCTTTCGCAAAAATGGCGCGATGTCGCGTTTGTAAACCGCCTTTTGTTTCGTGTCGGGGAGCGCGACGAAAATGACGTCGCCGCGCTGGACGGCCTCCGCGGTCGAGACGACCTCGAAGCCTTTTTCCTTCGCGACGGGGATCGATTTGCTGCCCTCGTACAGGCCGATGATGACGTTCAGGCCGCTGTCTTTGAGGTTCAGCGCGTGCGCGTGGCCCTGCGAACCAAAGCCGAGCACGGCGAGCGTTTTGTCTTTGAGGATGTTCAGGTCAGCGTCGTTGTCGGTGTAGACTTTTGCAGGCATAATTATTGTGTTGTAAAAGTTATTTGCGAGGCAGCGCGACGGTGCCCGTGCGGGTGAGTTCGAGCACGCCGAAAGTTTTCATCAGGTCGAGAAACTTTTCGAGCTTGCTCCCGTTGCCGGTGATTTCGATCGTCAGGCTCCTGGGTTGAACATCGACGATCTTCGCGCGGAAAATGTCAGTGATCTGCATCACTTCGGCGCGCGAGCTGGAATCGACTTTCACTTTCACCATCACCAGCTCGCGGTCGACGTATTCGCCGTCGCGGAAATCCTGGACCTCGATCACGTCCACCAGCTTGTTGAGTTGCTTGACGATCTGTTCGAGTGTGGCGTCGTCGCCCTCGGTGACGATCGTCATCCGGGAGGTGTTCGGGTCGTGAGTGGGGCCGACGTTGAGCGTGTCGATGTTGTAACCGCGGCCGCTGAAAAGCCCGGCGACGCGCGTGAGCACGCCGAACTTGTTCTCGACCAGGACGGAAATCGTATGTCGCATAACTGCTAAATCAAAAAACCCGCGTTCCCACGGAACGGCGGGCGACTGCTGAAGACGCGGCCCGAATAGCAACGGGCCACGGCCCTACGCATCGCAGCGCAGAGTAAACACAAGGCTTTTCAGGTCAACTCGTTTTTGGGCCGTGCGGCGCGATAGGGATCCCGAAGGATCGGGACGCCCTAACTTAAGCCTAGAACGGCTTTGACGAACCGTGCCGTGCTCGTTATCAAACGCCATGCGCGTGTCATATCCGGCGGCTCTGCTTTGCCTTTTCTCGCTGTGCGCTCCCGGCGCAGAGTTGTTTCGCGTGGCGACTTACAATGTCGAGAATTACATTTTGGGCTCGAATGAGACGCGGTCCATTAAACCGCCCGAGAGCCGCGCGAAGATTCGGGAGCACCTGCTGGCGATCAAGGCCGACGTGATCGCGTTGCAGGAACTCGGCGGGGCGGACGCGCTCCAGGACATCCAGCAGGGACTGAAGGCTGGCGGGCTGGATTACCCGCACTCGGAAATCGTGTATGGCTGGGACACGAACATCCAGGTGGCGGTGTTGAGCCGCTTCCCCATCGTCGCGCGCCGGCCGCACACGAACGACTCCTATTTGCTGCAGGGACGGCGGTTTCATGTCGGGCGCGGATTTCTGGAGGTCGATATTCGCGTGAATCCGCAATACACATTTACGTTGATGACGACGCACTTGAAATCGCGCCGGCAGGTCGCCGAAGGGGACGAAGCCGAGATGCGCGAGCAGGAGGGGATTTTGTTGCGCGAGAAAATCGACGCGCGGCTCAACGGCAACCGTGACGTGAACCTGATTGTGCTCGGTGATATGAACGACGTCCGCGACGCGCGCTCGACGCGGGCGGTGCTCGGTCGCGGACGCACTGCGCTGGTCGACACGCGCCCCGCGGAGCGGAATGGCGATAACCTTCCCAACCCAATTCCACGTTACGATCCGCGCAACATCACGTGGACACATTTTTTCGGCAAGGAAGACACTTACAGCCGCATTGATTACATCCTGCTGAGTCCCGCGATGGCTCGCGAATGGGCGAAGGAGGAGAGCTACGTATTTACGACCGCCAACTGGGGCCTGGCGTCGGATCATCGACCTGTCGTGGCTGCTTTCCGACCTGAAAACAACTGAGCTGCGGGCTCATTACTTTAGGGCGCGTGGGCCCAAACGAAGAGCACGCCGGTGCCGTCGAAGATGATTCCACCTTCGTCGGGTTTGAGGAACATTCGGAAAGCGATTTGATTTGTGGTGGGCCCGGCGGCGTGGCCATCCCTGGCGTCTGCCACGACGGAAGTGAACACGGCAGCGAGATCAACATTGCCGCCGCGAATCTTTGGATGATTTGCGAACTGCACCGAGCCGGGGCCTGTCCCTGTTGGTGAGCCTGTGGCAAGGACTGATGGGGTTCCCTCTGAAGTTGTAACGCGCCAACGGCTACTGTTGTCGCTTCGAAGATTGCGTTCGGCGCGAGCGACCTCGTTGGATTTGAGAATCCACACCCGCACTGCGTTCGTTGAAAACGCTGGTGGCGGAAGTTCGGTTAAATCAGATGCGCCACTGTGGCCAGTCACGATATAGCCCGCAGAGATTTGCACGGGAGCGAAGCCGAAGATTTTTGGACTGAAGCGCGTCATCCATGCTCGCGCGTCGCGGACGAAACCTAACCGTTTCGTCCGGAGTTCGTAGTCATTGGCGGTGATTAACTCAAACCGCGGAGGAGCGGGCTGCAACCACAGCACGAGCACCGTAATCGCTATTGCGCCGACCAGCGCGGCAAGGGACACGCGCCACACACGCGTTGGCTGTTTGCGCGCTTGCACCACGGGCTCGCTTGTCGCTGTGTGGGTCATGGTGACATGGACAACACCTCGTCGCGCCGAAAGTTGCAGGTCCGAGCGCCCTTGGTTGTGAATAGCTGTGAACAACTTTTCATTGCACTCCGCCGCGTGAAGGTCCGTAATGCCTACTGTGGCGGTCCGCGTTGAGCTTTTGCTTCAGCAAACCTCCACGAAAGCGCGGTGAATAACTAACCTTTGACGGCCTATGAACGAGAAGGAACTCATGGCTGGTGACGCCTCTGCCGAGGCGCTCGAACAATGTGAAATGGCGGTCTTTTACGACGACGATATCGCGCGTGATCGCGCGATGCAGTTGTGCGGCCGGCTCAGCGACCGATTTCATGAAGATCCGCCTTTTGATTTCTCGTGGTGGAGAATCCGGCATCTGAAAGATCCGGCGGTGGCGCAGCTTGCGGCAGAGGTGGCCGCACGCGCTGATTTGGTGTTCGTGTCCAGCAGCCACGCCGAGCCTTCGCTGGAACTGAAAAGGTGGGTTGAAGATTGGCTGCCGCACCGGCGCGGTCACGACGGCGCGCTGGTCACATGGGTGAACCGGTCGTCCAGGGGCAAGATGGAGACGCAGTTGGAATTGTATTTGCGCAGCGTTGCAAAAAAGGGACAGCTCGATTTCCTGCCGCTGATGGATGCTGAGGCTGCGTAAGAGTCGCCCTCACCCTGACCGAGTTCTGGATCGTCATTTTCACCGAGAGACTGTCTCCGCTGCCCCAGGAGAGGGGGTAGCGTAGCAGAGAATGGTTGCGGTGGGGTTGAGCGCCGTGGGATTCGGCGGGCACTGCTGCGGGCGAGGACGCCGCGTTCCCAGCTCAATTGCCCAAGACGCCCGGTGGATAATTCGACTTGTCGACGCCCGTGCCGAGGTCGACGCCCATCACGCCGATAAAGGCACGGTCAAACGCCTGCCTCTCTTCCGGTGTGAGCAACTTCTGGACGGCGGAGGTCGAGCGACGATCCAATTGGTGCCGCTGATTCACCCAATCCTCGGCGCCCGTGGCAGGTTTGGATGGGACATCCAATCCATTCGCCACGGCCCGCTCGTAGGTTCTTAAAATGATGTCGCGGATCTGGCGAGTCTTTTCAGGATCGGTAAGCCCAACGGCGCCTTCGATGAACGCGGATTGAAAGTCTGCGAAGTCACTCGGTGTTTTCTCCAGGGAATTCATGTCGCGCTGCGCCATGGCATCGCGCAACGCCAGTTCAGACGGCGTAATGTTGTTATCGCCGCGCAACATTTTGCCGCGAAGCGCGCCAGCCAAGGCACCCTGTTGAGCCGCCGGCGCATTCAGCATTTGTGTGACCCACGTTTGGTCCGCCGCACCTTCGGCTGTTACCACGCGCTTGATGGCGTTCGTCTGTGCGGCCAAACGGCGGGAGATGTCTTCGCGCTCGCGGCGCAATTGAGCGACCTCGCCGCGCAAGCGCAGCAGCTC
>Ga0105340_1000884_pt1 | contig 13851 bp, 12 predicted proteins | sample EasRivMeERMLT700_FD_89676 | JGI IMG/M metagenome (GOLD analysis project Ga0105340, IMG submission 89676) | Soil microbial communities from meander-bound floodplain in the East River, Colorado, USA - East River MetaG ERMLT700 | ecosystem: Environmental > Terrestrial > Soil > Floodplain | place... | reverse complement strand
CCTCGGCGGCATCTCGGGGTTCTACGGCGGCTGGATCGACAACGTGATCCAGCGCTTCATCGAGATGGTGCGCTCGTTTCCCGAGCTGCCGCTGTGGATGGCGCTGTCGGCCGCGCTGCCGGTGAACTGGAGCCCGATCCTCGTCTACTTCGGCATCACCATCATCCTCGGCCTGCTCGACTGGCCGGGTCTCGCGCGCGCGGTGCGCTCGAAGCTTCTGGCTCTAAGGGAAGAAGACTTCGCGACCGCGGCGGTGCTGATGGGCGCGAGCCCCGCGCGCGTCATCCGCCGGCACCTTCTGCCGAGCTTCACCAGCCACCTCATCGCGTCCGCCACGCTCTCGGTGCCGGCGATGATCCTGGGCGAGACGGCGTTGTCGTTCTTAGGTCTAGGTTTACGACCACCTGTAACAAGCTGGGGCGTATTGCTGAACGAAGCGCAGAACATCAACGTCGTCGCGCTCTACCCCTGGCTGATGCTGTCGGTCGTTCCGGTCTTCATCATCGTCCTCGCCTTCAACTTCTTCGGCGACGGCCTGCGCGACGCCGCCGATCCCTACAGCACCGCCGCCCGCACCTAGGTTTCCCTATTCGGGAATCAGGCAGGGAACCACCTGCCTGCTGTGGCGGCGATAGACGCGGAAGTCCGTGTCGAGAGTCAGGATGAGCGAATCGGACAGGGTTTCGGACATGCGCACCAAACACGCGTCGGCAAGGCTCATGGGCACATCGGAATACTTCTGCATGAGCTTGAGCACCGGCTCGAGCTGATCGCCGAGATCGAATGCCGGGCGGAGCGCCCCTCGCAGCAGGAGATTGCGCAGGGCCGGAGATCCGCGCGTGCCGAGCAGGCGGAAGGCCTCCGTCAGCACTGGTTCGCACGTGCTCCACGGGGGAGGCAAGTTCGCGCTCTGTGTCGAAGCCCATGCGTGATGCGCTTCGCGGCGGCTGAGCAGGCCAACGAGATAGCTCGCGTCAACGAGGACGCTTGCGCCCAAAGCCGGTCGTCCGCAAGTAGTGCTTCTTCCGAGCGCCAAGATCGGCGGGCAGGCCGTCCACCGATCCGATCAAGTCGGCGATGGCGTAGGCGGGCGAGTTCGGCTCGTGCGCGGCAGAAGACGCGCGCTCCAGTCGTTCGCGAACGACGTCAGACTTCGAGAGCTTGCGCGCGCGGGATTCGGCTTCGATGGAGGCGGCGAGCGATTCCGGCAGGCGCACCGTGAGAATCTTCACGCCGGCAGTGTATTACACTGCCGGCAGACCTGCAATACAACTTATGCATTACCCGGTCGGCTTCTTCTTCTCGGCGTTCTGGGGATGGAGAAGCGGTTTGCGGCCCTCTTCGATCAGCACGTCGATCACCTTGAGGAAGATGCCGATACTCGGCTTGCCATCGCCGGCCAGCCAGCGCGTGAGCTCCGGCATGGGCACCTGCAAGCGATCGGACAGCGGGCGGGCGCCGCCGAGGAGCTCGGCAGCGCGGACCAGCGCAGCGCGGTAGGTGTCCTCCGGATACATTGGGGCGAGCCTAGACGACGCGCTGTCGCCACTTCTACCGCGTGGCGAAAAATTAACGCGATCTTTACGCTGCCTGGTGGCCCGATGAAGGAATCGAGGTCGGGCTGCCCGAGGTTCCCGCGGAGAAGATGCAGAACGCGTTCTTGCCGGCGCGCTTGGCCGCGTACATCGCCTTGTCGGCGTGCGCCATCAGGGTGGTGGCATCGCCGGCGTCGTCGGGAAAAATGCTCACGCCCAGGCTCGCCGTCACGCGCGCCTTGACGCCGCCGAAGAGCTCGTAAGGCTTCAGCACTTCTGCGGCGAGCTTGCTCACCACGCGCTCGACCGCCGGCGCGTCCTGCATCTGCTCCAGCACCACGAAGAACTCGTCGCCGCCCAGGCGCGCCACCACGTCGCTCGCACGCAGGACGCGGCGCAGGCGGCGCGCGACCTCGACGAGGAACGCGTCGCCAGCCGCGTGGCCGTGCAGGTCGTTGATCTGCTTGAAGCCGTCGAGGTCCATGAAGACGCCCGCGAGCTTGGAGCGGTGGCGGCGCGTGCGCTCGATGGCCTGGTCGAGCGCCGGCGCGAGGCTGGTCCGGTTCGCCAGGCCGGTCAGTGCGTCGTTGTAGGCGAGCGAGGCGATGCGCTCGCGCGCGAGCGAGATCTCGGTCACGTCGCGTCCGACGCCGCGGTAGCCGAGGAACGCGCCCGCCGCGTCGAAGCGCGGCTCGCCGCTCACCGAGAGGTAGCGGGTGCCGCCGTCGGGCATGACGCGGGCGAACTCGAAGTCGCGGAACGGCAGGTGGCTGTTGAGCACCGCCATGTGCGCCGCCCAGCCCGCCTGGTCGGGGCTCGCCGAGGGCACGCCCCAAGGCGTCTTGCCGATGATCCCGCGCCCGATCCGCGGCGAGCCGTAGCTCGGGCCATGCACGATGCTCGTCAGCCGGTGCTGGGTGTCGGTCTCCCAGAAGAAGTCCGACGACAGGTGCGTCAGGCTGCGGAAGCGCGCCTCGCTCGCGCGCAGCAGTTCCTCGGCTGTCTTGCGCTGCAGGAACTGGCCGAACAGGCTCCCGATCGCCTGCGCCGCCTCGAGCAGGCGCTCGTCGGGCTCGCCGGCGCGGTGCCCGGAGAACGCGAGCAGGCCGATCGTCCTGCCCTGCGCGACCGCGGGGAAGGCGAAGGTGGCGAAGGCCCCGGGCGCCTCGCGCGGCGATTTCGCGAACACCGGTTTGCCGTCCTGCCAGGTGGCGCGCGAGCGGTCGAGGAACTGCTCGGTCGCCGGCTCGCGTGCGAACCAGCCCTCCTCGAAGGCGATCTCGCCGCTCGCCGGGTCGACCCGGAAGCAGCGGCCGTAGTCCCAGCCTTCGATGTCGCAGATCGCGCGCAGCCCGGCCTGCAGGCCCTCGGTCACCTCGCCCGCCTGGGCGAGGGCGCGCGCCACTGCGTGCTCGAGCCTGAGGACCTGCTCGCCGCGCTTCTGCGGGGTGATGTTGCGGCCCACCCCGTGGTAGCCCTTGAAAGCGCCGCCCTCGTCGAACATCGGCTCGGCGCTGAGGGCGAGCCAGACGTTGCGGCTGCCGGCGTCGAAGCGCTGGATCTCGAAGTCGCGGAACGGCTCGTGGCGCTCGAGCTGGCGGCGGTTGTGCTCCCAGTAGTCGTCGGCCGGGTCGAGGCCGGTCTTTTCGGCGAAGTGGTGGGAGGTGTACGTGAGGCGGAGCTGCGCGTCCATCCTCCAGTACCAGTCGGCGAAGAGGCCGCTGAGAGCGGACACGCTATTCATTCATCTCCGGGAGCGCAGGACAAAGTGAATAACTCCATCTTATCTCCGACTCCGCGAAGCGTGTGGCTGCCCAGCGATTTCCAGGCGCCCGGCAGCGCCCGCGCCACGCGCTCCGACACCAGGAGATCCACCCCCAGCCGCTTGCACAGGCTCTCGATCCGGGCCGCCTCGTTGGCCGCCGCCCCGACCACCGTGAACTCGATGCGCGAGGGCGTACCGATGTTGCCGTAGGTGAGCTCGCCGAGGTGCAGGCCGATGCCGAAGCGCAGCGGTGGCGTCCTGTTTTTGTTCAGCTTATCCATCCTGGCGAAGGCCTCCTGGGCGGCGGCGAGCGCCTTGGCGCAGGCCTCGGCGGGCCTGCCGTCCACCGGGAAGATCGCGAGCGCGGCATCGCCGATGAAGCGCAGCACCTCGCCCTGGCGCTCGAGCACCGGGCCGAGCACGCACTCGAAATACTCGTTCAGGAGGCCCAGGAACTCGTGACGGCTCATCGAGTCGGCGAGCGGCGTCGAGTCGCGCAGGTCGCAGAACCAGATCACCGCGTCGATATCCTGGCCGTCGCCGCGCTTGATCTGCCCGGCGAGCACCTTCGCGCCCGCGTTCGGCCCGAGGTAGGCGTCGAGGATGTTCTGCGCTTTTCTCATGTTGGCGTAGATCTCGGCGACGCGCGTGAAGGGCGGCAGCACGCGCCGCAGGGCCGCGACCTCGCCGTCGCGGAAACCTCCGGGGCGGCGGGTCGCGAAGGTCGCCGCGTGCACCTCGCCGCTGATGAAATGCAGCGGCAGGGCGAAGAAGTCGGTGACGCCTTCCTTGAGCAGGTCCTCGAGGATCGGGAAGTCGACCGGGCAGGCGGCATCGGCGAGGCGCCGGCGAATCTCGACATGCTCGGCAAAGACGATGCGGATCGGGCTCTTCAGGTAGAGCTCGGATTCGAGCGTTTCACGCGTCGCCTCGGTCACCTCGATCACGTTGCTGCCGGCGTGCCAGATGAACCCGCGGCCGAGCACGTTGGGATGGAGCGTCCGCACGAACACCGCCACGCGGTGCAATACCATGCCGCAGGAGACGAGCCGGTGGCATAGCTCCCTGAGGACCTCTTGCGGCAGCCGCGCCGATAGCGCGCCGCTGTCGAGCCAGTCGATGACCGGCTGGATGCTCAGATCTTCGTCAGCCACAGGCTCGATTCGACCGCGCCGGGGACGAGCGGCAGGCGCGCGAGCACCCCGCTTATCTTGCTCGGGGACCGGGAAACGACAGCGTGACTCGAGAAATCGACCTTGAGCAGATCTTTTTCAATGAGAGAAGCAACCGCGGACTGCTCGTTGTAGCGCCGCCAGGCCCACTGCCCCGGGTAGTCGTCGGGGAGGAAGATGTCGTGGAAGTGGACGCGCGCCCCGGCCGGCAGCCGCGGGATCACCTCGTTCATCAGGAACTCGACGTCGCTGCCCGGCTTGAGCTGGTGGCTCGAGTCGATGAACAGGATGTCGTTCTCGCCGAGCTGCGCGAACCGGCCGCGATCGAGCGTCTCGACGTGCGTCTGCAGCCATTCGACGGCAAGGCCGCGGATCGCGGCGCGCGGCCTGGGGTCGATGGCGGTGATGCGGGTGTCGAGGCCGCCGTCGGCGACCGCGCGCGCGAGAAAGCGCGTCGAGTGCCCCGAGCCGACCTCGACGATGCGCCGCGGGCGCGTGCTGCGCACCATGGCGTACGCCGCCGCGGCGTCGAGGCGGGGAAACCAGTCCTGGTCCCAGCGCGGCTGGGGCGGCGGCTCGGCGCCGATGGCTTCCAGATCCGCCTGGTATTCCTCGATACGACTCAGAACATTCACAGCTCTAGAAGCAACCCATCCTTGGCCACGACGGAACCCGGCAATTGCTTCGCCACCTCGCGCGCCACGCCGTCGAGCATTTCGTCGTCGTGCTCGGGATCGTGGTGGAATACGGCAAGGCGCTTTGCACCGGCGGCGCGGCACAGGCGCACCCCTTCCTGCCAGGTCGAATGTCCCCAACCGACGTACGTCTCGTACTCGGCGTCGGTGTACATGCTGTCGTAGATCACCAGATCGGCGCCGGCGATCAGCTCGAGGACGTGGCGGTCGGGCGCGCCGGGAACGTGCTCGGTGTCGGTGAGGTAGCAGATCGAGCGGCCGGCGTACTCGACGCGATAGCCGGTCGCGCCGTCGGGATGGTTGAGCGTGGCGGTGCGCACCGCGACACCGTCGGCGGGGCGCAGCGTCTCGCCCGCCTTGAACTCGCGGTATTCCATGCGCGCGCGGAACACCTGGGGCGGCACCGGGAACAGCGGCGCCATCATGAACTCCCCGAGCACGCGCCGCAGCGTCATGCCCTCGGCGAGGTGCCCGGCCCAGAGGCGAAAGCGGTTCTGCGGCTGGAAGAACGGCTTGAAGAAGGGCAGGCCGCAGACGTGGTCGAAGTGCGTGTGCGTGAGGAACAGGTCGGCATCGACGGGCGCCGAGCCGGAAAGCGAGGTGCCGAGGTAGCGCAACCCGGTGCCGGCGTCGAACAGCAGCATGCGGCCGTCGCAGCGCACTTCGAGCGACGAGGTGTTGCCGCCGTAGCGCGCGGTGCGCGGGCCCGAGCAGGCGATCGAGCCGCGCACCCCCCAGAACCGGACGCTGAAAGTCATGTTTCAACTATAGCTTGTAAGATGCAGGCTGGGGGACCGTCAGGTAGCCAGGTAAAAGAGCAGAGCAGCGTGGACCGCAGCCTCTTCGGCTTCATCATCCGCTACAGCAAGCGCGATCAGTTGCGCATCGTGCCGTTCGTGCTGCTGACGATGGTGGTGTACTACGCGTCGCTCGACCTGCCCAAGACCATCATCAACGAGGCGATCCAGGGCGCGCGCTTCCCGCAGGTCAACTCGACCACGGCGTTCTTAGGGCTGGAGCTCGGGCGCCTGGAGTACCTGTTCGCGCTGTCGATGATCTTCCTCGGCCTGATCGTGCTCAACGGCTGGCTCAAGTTCCGCATCAACACGATGAAGGGCTGGATGGGCGAGCGCATGCTGCGGCGCCTGCGCTATGTGCTGTACGACCACATCCTGCGCTTTCCGCTGACGCGGTTTCGCCGGGTGAAGGCCGCCGAGATGGCGACCATGATCAAGGACGAGGTCGAGCCGCTCGGCGGCTTCATCGGCGAGGCGCTCATCACGCCGCTGTTCCTCGGCGGCCAGGCGCTGACCGCGATGGTCTTCATCCTCTACCAGCACTGGGTGCTCGGGCTGATCGCGCTCGCGGTGGTCGGCGTGCAGGCCTATCTCATCCCGCGGCTGCGCAAGCGCCTGCTGGTGCTCGGCCGCGAGCGCCAGCTCACCGCGCGCGCCCTCGCCGGGCGCATCGCCGAGACCGTCGACGGCGCGGCCGAGATCCACGCCAACGCCACCTCGAACTACGAGCGCGCCGAGATCTCGTCGCGCCTCGGCCGGATCTTCCACATCCGCTTCGAGTTCTACCAGCGCAAGTTCCTGATCAAGTTCCTGAACAACTTCCTCTCGCAGGTGACGCCGTTCCTGTTCTACACGGTCGGCGGCTATCTGGTGATCGCGGGCAGCCTCGACCTCGGCGCGCTGGTCGCGGTGATCGCCGCCTACAAGGACCTGCCCAGCCCGGTGAAGGAGCTGATCGACTGGGACCAGCAGCGCCTCGACGTCGAGGTGAAGTACGAGCAGGTGATGGAGCAGTTCATGGACGAGCAGGTGGCGCCGCCCGAGATGCAGGCGCTGCTCGAGTCGCCCAAGCTGCCGCAGGGCGGCAAGCTGCGCGCCGCGAACCTTTCGCTCGTCGACGAGCACGGCACGCGCCTGGTGGAGAGCGTGTCGTTCGAAGCCGGGCTCGACCAGCATGTCGCGATCGTCGGCCGGCCCGGCTCGGGCGCGAGCGAGCTGGCGCAGCTCCTCGCGCGGCTGCAGCAGCCGACGAGCGGCTCGGTCGAGCTCGGCGGGGTCGACATCACGCGCGCGCCCGAGGCGATCACCGGCCGCGCGATCGGCTATGTCGGCTCGCCGGCGTACCTCTTTCCGGCGCGGGTGCGCGACAACGTGCTCTACGGGCTGAAGCATCGCCCGGTCCAGGAAAGGACTTACGAAAAGGAAGCCGCCGCGCAGCGCGAGTTCCAGCTGCGCGAGGCGGCGCGCACCGGCAACAGCACGCTCGACATCGAGGCCGACTGGATCGACTACCAGGCCGCAGGCTGCACCGGGCCCGAGGACTGCGAGAAGCGCATCGTCGAGCTGCTGCGCGCCGTCGACCTCGAGGAGACGATCTTCGAGCTCGGCCTGCGCAGCCGCGCCCAGGGCGATGCCGGGAGCGAGCGCAGCGACGACCTCGGCGCGCGCGTGCTCGAGGCGCGCGCGCACATGCGCGAGCGCCTCGAGTCGCTCGGCATCAAGGACTGGGTCGAGCGCTTCGATCCTGCCGCGTACAACCGTAACGCCACGCTCGCCGAGAACCTCTTGTTCGGCACGCCGGTCGGCCGCGTATTCGACATGGAGAACCTCGCGGGCAACGCCTACGTGCGCCAGGTGCTGCGCGCCACCGGGCTCGACGAGCTGCTCATCCGCACCGGCCACAAGGTGGCGGAAACCATGGTGGAACTCTTCAGCGGGCTGCCGGCCGGGCACGAGTTCTTCGGCCAGTACAGCTTCATCAACCAGGACGACCTGCCGCAGTTCGAGGCGATCCTCAAGCGCGCGGGCGATGTCGGGCTGAAAGGCCTTGCGGCGGACGACAGCCGGGCGCTGCTCGCGCTTCCCTTCAAGCTGATCGCGGCCCGGCACCGCCTGGGACTGATCGACGAGGGCTTCGAGGCGCGCGTGATCGAGGCGCGCCGCTATTTCGCCGCGCACCTGCCGCCGGAGCTGCGCGACGCGGTGGAATTCTTCGACCCGGCGCGCTACAACCGCGCGGCCACGCTGCAGGACAACATCCTGTTCGGCAAGATCGTCACCGGCCAGGCCGGGGCGGCGGAACGCATCACCAAGCTGGTGCGCGAGCTGCTCGAGGAGCTCGGGCTGCGGCCGATGGTGGTGCGCAACGGGCTCGACTATCAGGTCGGCGTCGGCGGCGCGCGCCTCGCCGTGGCCGACCGTCAGAAGGTCGCGATGGTGCGCGCGCTGCTCAAGCGCCCGGCGCTGCTGGTGCTCGACCAGGCGGCGGCCGTCCTCGACCCGGCGTCGCAGCTGCGCGTGGTCGAGGGCGTGCTGCGCGAGCGCAAGGGCCAGGCGGTGGCCTGGGTGCTCTCGCGCCCGGAATACGCCGACCGCTTCGGCGTGGTGCTGGTGATGGACCGCGGACGGCTCGTCGAGAAGGGCGCGTTCGCGGAGCTGAAAAGGAAAACCGGATGAGCCTCGAACAGGAAGTCGAGCTGATCAGACAATTCCCGATCTTCGCCAAGATCCAGCCGGCGATGCAAAAGCTCCTGTGCTTCAGCGCCGAGCGGCTGACCTACGCCCCCGGGCAGGTGATGTTCAAGGCGGGCGACATGGGCGACGCGGCCTACATCGTGATCGAGGGCAGCGTGCAGATCAGCGTGCCGAGCCCGTCGGGCCCGATCATCGTGAACACCCTCGGGCGCAACGACATCATCGGCGAGATCGCGATCTTCGGCGACGTGCCGCGCACCGCCACCGCGACCGCGCAGACCAAGCTCGACACCCTCAAGATCTCGAAGGAGCTGTTCGAGAAGATCATCCGCGAAAACCCCGACGCCGCGCTCGAGCTGATCCGCGTGCTCGCCGGGCGCCTCGCCAATACGACGGCTCAGCTCTCGCGCACCATGAGCGGCACTCGTCCCTGAGCCTGAACTAGGGTCCTGGGGTCGGCGACGGCGTAGACGGTCAGGCGCTCGGTCTTGCCGCGCACCTGCACTTGGTGCTCGGGCGCATCGCCCGCCTCGACGCCCGCCTGGCGCAGCGCCTCAGCCGACACCACCAGGGTGCAGCCCGCCGCCTTGGTCATGTCTTCGAGGCGAGCTGCCGTGTTGACCATGTCGCCGATCGCCGAGTAGATCGGCGCATCCGGCGGTCCCAGGGTGCCGACGATGGCGACGCCGGCGTGGATGCCGATGCCGATGCGCAGCGGCTCCTCGAGCTCGTCGGCGAGGCTCTGGTTGAGGCTCTCGATGCGCTTCTGCATCTCGGCGGCGCCCTCGAGCGCGGCGCGGCATGCAATCGCCAACGATGATTCGAGACCATAAAGGGCGAGCAAGCCATCACCGCGGAATTGGGCGTAATAGCCGCCGGTCGCGCGCAGCGCGGCATGCATCTCGGCGAAGAACTGGTTCATGATGAACACCACGTCGTACGGCAGGCGACCCTCGGCGAGGCTGGTCGAATCGCGCAGGTCGACGAACATCGCGACGATGGAGCGCTCGCGCCCCTGGGCGCCGCTGCGCGGCTGCAGCGCAGACGAGGGCCCGGCGTTCGGCGGCAGGAGCGGCGTCACCGCCACGTCGCGCGTCGGGCGGCACTGGCAGGCGAGGCGCACGTTCGCGGGCGCCTCGATGCGCGCGAGCGCCTGCGCTTCCATGCGCCCGGGCGGCGGCAGGTGCGCGAGCCCGTCGCCGACGCGCACACGGCAGGTCGTGCAGCGCGCGCGCCCGCCGCACACCGAAGCGTGCGGCAGCCCTTCGTCGCGGATCGCTTCCAGAATGCTGCGGCCGACCGGCGCGGTGATCACCCGTCCGGAGGCGTGGCGTAGCCGGTAGGTACCGCCGATGCGCGTGCGCAGCCAGCGCGCGAGCAGCGTGGCGCCGAGCGCGATCCAGAACCCATACTCGAGGCCGTCGCGCCAATGGGCGATCAGCGAGCGCTCGCGCGCCGTCATGCCGGCGAGGTCGACGTTGTATTTATGGATCCCGCCCACGCTCTCGACGCTCGGCCAGAGCGTGAACCCGGCGCTCGCGAAGCCGGCGAGGGCGAGCGCCGGCAGCAGCAGCGCCATCGCGAAGCCGAGCGGCAGCACGTTCTGGTACCACTGCTTGAGCCGCAGCCAGTAGTGCAGCCCGGCGCAGACGTGCGCCCAGACGACCAGCAGGAGCAGCACCTGCTTGGCCGTCGACCCCTCGCTCGACCAGATCAGCCCGACGATGCGCTCGTAATCGATGTTGTGCCCCAGCAGCGTCCAGGTGAAGCGCGTGCCGACGATGTGCGCGATGAGCAGCGGCGGGATGGCGAGGCCGAGCGCGAGCTGCGCGCCTTCCCAAAGGGGCATGCGCAGGGTGCTGCGGCGGTAGAGCGAGACGAGCGCCAGCGCGAAGTGCGTGAGAAGCGAGCCGTAGAGCAGCACTGTGCCCACCGGGCTGCGCCACCACGTCGCGAGCATGATCCGCAGGCGGTCCATCGCCTCGATCGAGACCACGCCGAGGGCGTGGTTGAGGAAGTGCCCAACCACGAAGCCGGCGACTACCAGCCCCGTGATCAGGCGCAGCAGTCTCATCCCTTCAGTTGGAGGGACTTGTATTCCAAAAATTCCTCGAGCCCGTAGACCCCGGCTTCCCTGCCGTGCCCGGACTGCTTGAAGCCGCCGAACGGCGCGTTCAGGTTGAAGGCGCCGCCGTTGACGTCGACCTGGCCGGCCCGGATGCGGCGCGCGACGCGCTGCGCGTGCGCATCGTCCTTGGACCACACGGCGCCGGCGAGACCGTAGGGGCTGTCGTTGGCGATGCGGATCGCGTCCTCCTCGTCCTTGTACGGGATGATCGCGAGCACCGGCCCGAAGATCTCCTCCTGGGCGATGGTCATGCTGTTCTTCACCTTGCCGAACACCGTGGGCCGTACGTAGTAGCCGCCCGCGGGCACCCCTCCGGGCAGCTCAGCGCCGCCGGTGATGAGCTCGGCGCCTTCCTCCACGCCTTTCCTGATGTACTCGCGCACGCGCTGGAGCTGCGCGAGAGAGCTGAGCGGTCCCAGCCGGGTGGATTCCGCCAGCGGGTCGCCCAAGGTGAAGCTGTTCGCCGCTTCTGCCGCCAGCTTGGCGGCTTCTTCGTACCTGGATTCAGGCACCAGCATCCGGGTGAGCGCGGTGCAGGTCTGTCCTGAATTCAGGTAGCAGCCATTGACCGTGCCCTTCACGGCGGTCGCGAGATCGGCGTCCTCGAGGATCACCGAGGCGCTCTTGCCGCCGAGCTCCAACGCGACGCGCTTCACGGTCTTCGCAGCGAGCTTCGAGATCTGCTTGCCGGCGCGCGTCGAGCCGGTGAACGAAATCATGTCGACGCCCGGGTGCCGGACCAGGGCTTCGCCCGCCTTCTGCCCGGTCCCGGTGACGAGGTTGAACACCCCTTTCGGCAGGCCGGCGGTTTCCATCACCTCGGCGAGCACGAAGGCGTTCAACGGCGCGATCTCGGAGGGCTTGAGCACCACCGTGCAGCCCGCGGCGAGCGCCGGCGCTACCTTGAGCGTGATCTGGTGCAGCGGATAGTTCCACGGCGTGATCGCGCCCACCACGCCCACCGGCTCGCGCACCACGAGCGAATTTCCGACTCGGGTCTCGAAGGAAAACTCCTTCACCAGTCTTGCGTAGTTCGCGAAATTCGCGATCGGCAATCCCGCCTGGATGCGCGCGGAGAGCTTGAGCGGCATGCCGACTTCCTGCGCGATCAGCTTCGCCAGCTCGTCGGCGCGCGCTTTCAGGCCGGCCGATATTCTCTCGAGAAATCCGGCACGCCATTCGGCCGAGCCGCCGCTCCAGCCCTCGAACGCCGCGCGCGCTGCCGAGACGGCATGCTCGACATCCTTCTCGTCGCCGAGCGGCACTCTGCCCAGCTTTTCGCCATTGCCCGCGTTGAAGACATCGATCGTCTGTTTGCCGGACGGCGCGACCCACACACCGCCGATGAAAAGCTGGTCTCGGAGGAGCATTGCGATATTCTAGCTATACTCAAGCGATGCCCCGGAAGGCGAAAGCGGCGCTCTGCCGCGCGCACAACACGCCGGTCGTCGTCGAGTCGATCGCGGTCGATCCGCCCAAGCGCGGCGAGGTGACGGTCAAGCTCGGCGCCTGCGGCGTGTGCCATTCGGATCTCTCCGCGATCACCGGCACCATCGCGCTGCCGCTGCCCCTGGTGCTCGGCCACGAGGGCGCGGGCGTGGTCGAGGAGGTGGGCGAGGGGGTCAGCGGGCTGGCGAAGGGCGACCACGTCGTGTTCTCGTTCATCTACATGTGCGGCAAGTGCCGCTTCTGCGTCGCGGGCCGGCCGGTGTTATGCCTCGAGCAGGGCAAGGCGCTCACCACACCCCTGGAGGGCACGCCGCGCGTGCGCGACGCCGCGGGCACGCCGCTCAGCATCTTTTCGGGCTGCGGCGCGATGGCCGAGTACGCCACCGTGTCGGCCGAGAACCTGATCCCGATCGACCCGAAGATTCCGCTCGACTGCGCGGCGCTCGTCGGCTGCGGCGTCACGACCGGCGTCGGCGCCGTGTTCAACACCGCAAGAGTCGAGCCGGGCTCTTCGGTGGCGGTGTTCGGGTGCGGCGGGGTCGGGCTTTCCGTGATCCAGGGCGCGCGCATCGCTGGCGCCGAGCGCATCATCGCCATCGACACGCTCGAGGCCAAGCTCGAGATGGCGAAGAAATTCGGCGCGACCGACACCGTATTGCCACGGAAAGATGATGATGTGGCAAAGATGCTCAAGAAGCTCACTTCCGGCGGCCCCGACTATGCTTTCGAGTGCGTAGGCTCGGGCGAGCTCGCCGGGACAGCCTACCGCGCGATCCGCCGCGGCGGCCTCGCCGTGGTGGTCGGGGTGGCGAAACCCAGCGACTCGACCGCGGTGCGCACCATGACGCTGCCGTTCGAGGAGAAGACGCTCACCGGCAGCTACTTCGGCTCCTGCGTGCCGCGCGTCGACTTCCCGCGCATGCTCGCGCTTTACATGGCCGGCCGCCTCCAGCTGAACGAGCTCATCACGCGCCGCTACTCGATCGACCAGGCGCCGCAGGCGTTCGCCGACCTCGAAGCCGGCAGGAATGCGCGCGGCGTGATTGTTTTCTAGGGATGGCCGCCGCGCGCATCCTGGTGGTCGACGACCAGCGCACCAATGCCGAGATGGTGGGTGGGTTGCTGCGCAACCTCGGCTACGAGGTCGAGCTCGCACTGAGCGGCGAGGAGGCGCTCGAGCTGGTGCGCTCCAAGGGCCCCGACCTGGTGGTGACCGATATCCTGATGCCGGGCGTGGACGGCTACGAGCTCTGCCGGCGGCTGCGCGCGAACCCGCTCACCGCGCTGCTGCCGGTGATCCTGGTCACCTCGGCCGAGCCGCAGACCGAGCGCGTCAAGGGCATCGAGGCCGGCGCGGACGACTTCCTCGCCAAGCCGGTCAACTGGGCTGAGCTCTTCGGGCGCGTGAAGCGGCTGCTGCACGTCAAGGCGCTGCAGGACGAGATCAAGGAGCTGAATGCCAGGCTGGAAGAGCGCGTGCGCGACCAGGTGACGCAGCTCGAGCGCCTGGCGCGCATGAAGCGGTTCTTTTCGCGCGCGGTCGCCGAGGCGATTGTCGCGCCCGGCGGCGAGCAGCTGCTCGAGCCGCACCGGCGCGAGATCACCGCGGTGTTCCT
>Ga0105340_1000883_pt1 | contig 13868 bp, 8 predicted proteins | sample EasRivMeERMLT700_FD_89676 | JGI IMG/M metagenome (GOLD analysis project Ga0105340, IMG submission 89676) | Soil microbial communities from meander-bound floodplain in the East River, Colorado, USA - East River MetaG ERMLT700 | ecosystem: Environmental > Terrestrial > Soil > Floodplain | place... | reverse complement strand
TCGATGTCAGCTCTTTCAAACCCTTCCATGGCCAGGCAATTTCGATCGTCCAGCCGACATCCTTGTCGCGCGGTTCGTTCAGCGTGCCATTGAGATGCACCGCCGTTTTCAGGCCGATGATCTCCCACGCGTTGATCGCCCGTCCGCCGTCGCGATACGGCCTGGTCAACAGCAAGTCCCACGTCGTGTTCTTGGCGTTCAGTTCAAGCTCGGCGTAATTCTGATTGTCGCCGTCGGGATCGAGGAAGACTTCGAAGTCGTTCTCGTGAAAAATCACGGCATCATGTTCGATGAATGTGCCCCACAGGTGTGGCTCTTCCATCTCCGCGGCGATGTAGAGGCACTCGGCGTCCCAGAGCATTTTCATGCGTGTCTTCCAGCGCGGCTTCGGCTTGGCGTCGCCTTCGATGTCCACGAACGCGTCGCTCCATGGCGCTGCGGCCCACGCGGGGTCGCCGAGCTTGCCGTCGATGTGGATAGGTTTTTCGGCGCGATAACAGACGTAGCCGAGCGGGTCAGGCCAGTCGGGCGCTCGCACGGGTTGGGCGGTTGCCACGACGACAAGGACCATGGAGACGAGCAAGCAAACGGTGGTTCGATTCATCGTGCATCCGATTTGAATTTGAAGAATTCAATCGACGAAATTGTATTTGCTTGCCAAATGCATTACAATGCCCACGCTTTTGCGTAACGAATGCCGAAGGGACCCACCTGCCGGTTATTGATGTTGAGGTGTGGCAATGAGCCGTGGAATCGTTTCCGTTGCCGTTTTGTGTTGGCTTGCATTCTCTGGAGTTTCTCTTGCTCAAGAGCCGAGCTGGTGGGACGACGACGTCGAAGCCGCCCTGGTACAAGCCAAAAACAATCGCGGCGAACTGGAGAAAGCGCTGCGCGACGCGCCGAACGAACAGCGAGCCGGCATCGCGTTTCTCGTTGCCAACATGCCGGACAAGGATCGCGCGACGCTCAAAGCGGACTTTCTGCTCAAGAACCTCGATCTCGCGTATCAAGCCCGCGCGAAAATGCCGTGGAGCAAGAACGTTCCCGAAGCCATCTTCCTCAACGATGTGCTGCCGTACGCCAGCGTTACCGAGACGCGCGAGCCGTGGCGGCAAGAGATGATGGACCTGTGCGTGCCGATCGTCAAGGACTGCAAAACGCCGACCGATGTGGCCCAGGCGCTCAACGCGGCGCTGTTCACCAGGTTGAAAGTCAAATACTCCACGCAACGCAGTCGGCCCGATCAAAGTCCGAGCGAGAGCATCAAGCTCGGCATCGCGTCATGCACCGGCCTGTCGATCCTCTTGATCGATGCGTGTCGCTCGGTCGGCGTGCCGGCGCGCATGGTCGGCATTCCGAAGTGGCCGAGCAAGCCCGGCAATCATATGTGGGTCGAGATCTGGGACGGCGACTGGCACTTCACCGGCGCATGCGAGCCGGACAAGAACGGCCTCGACCGCGGCTGGTTCGTCGGCGACGCCGCCCTCGCGAAAAAAGACTCGGTCATGAACGCGATTTACGCCACCAGTTTCAAACGAACGAAGACGACTTTCCCGCTCGTGTGGCAGAAGAATTCGAATGACGTGTTCGCGGAGAACGTGACGGAACGCTACACGCTCGCCAAGCAACCGGTCAAGCCGCGCGAGCTATCCAATGAAGAAACGGCGCGGATCTTCGAGTCGGCCCGCGCATTCTTCGACTCCGGCAAAAAGATTGATACCGCGTTCGACGGCGCGCTTCGCGTCAACGAAGCCGCGGTCCGCGAGGCGGCCTGGAAAGCGTACGCCGCGTCGAAGATACACGCCGAATTGAAAGCCGACTTCGATAAAAACCAGGTGCGCAACGACAAACACCTCAGCCCTTACACCGTCAAGCACGTCGGAAAGAAGCCGGCGGCGGGCTGGCCGGTGTTCATTGCCATGCATGGCGGCGGTGGTGTGCCGAAGAACGTCAATGACAGCCAATGGGAGGTCATGAAAAAGTACTACAAGGATCAATCGTCCGTCGAAGGCTACGCCTACATCGCGTTGCGGGCGCCGAATGACGTGTGGAACGGCTTTTACGACGATTACTGCTGTCCTCTCGCGATTAACTTGATCCGCCAGTTGACGCTGTTCGGCGACGCCGATGCGAACAAGATATTCCTGATGGGCTACTCGCACGGCGGCTATGGCGCGTTCTACATCGGCCCGAAGATTCCCGATCGTTTCGCCGCGATTCACGCCAGTGCGTCGGCGCCGACCGACGGCACAATCTCCGCCAAAAACTTGCGCAACACACGCTTCACGTTCATGATTGGCGAGAAGGACACCGCGTTTGGACGACGCGAGCGGTGCGAGAAGTTTGCCGCCGAGATCGACAAGCTTCGCAAGGACAATCCGGGCGATTATCCCGTTGCGATGGAGTTTCAAAAAGGATTCGGCCATCCCGGCCTGCCGGATCGCGACAAGATCAAGGATATGTACGCCTTCACGCGCAATCCGATGCCGAAGCATTTGACCTGGGAACAGACGGACGCGCATCTGAAGGATTTCTTTTGGCTGTCCATCGACAAACCCGCCACGGGGCAAACCATCGATCTCAAACTGGACGGCAATAAAATGATCGCGAACGTGGAAAAGCTAGCGAGGTTTTCGGTTTGGCTCGATCAACGTTTGGTCACGGAAGGTTCGCTGGAAGCAGTCGTGAACGGTAAATCGGCGACCTACAAGTTGACGCCGACGCTGGCGACGCTTTGCGAGTCGATCCAGCGGCGCGGCGATGTGCACCTGGCGGCGAGTTGCCGAATCGACTTTGATGCAATTCCGTAGGGACAAGCGGCTCGCTTGTTCTTTTTTGGACAAGGGACAAGCGAGCCGCTTGTCCCTACGGGAAACGCTCCATGAAGAAGTCTTGTTCATCGATGGTTGTCAGTAGCTTGGTGTTTGGATTCGCCGCATGGTCCGGGTTGATGATGGCTGGCGATCAGCCAAAAAGCGACGGCGGCGCGAAGCCGTTCGGCATCGATAAGCGAGTACCGTGGACGACGTCGAAAATCACCGGCGCTCCGGAGCCGCCGCCGCCGTACAAGATCGTGCGGGCGTTTCCAAAACTCACTTTCCGAAATCCATTGCTGTTGACGACCGCTCCGGGGAGCAACCGTTTCTTTCTTTGCGAACAAGCCGGCAAGATGTTGTCGTTCCCAATTGATCCCAAGGTGGAGACGGCCGATCTGGTAATCGACCTGCCCAAGGAACTGCAAAGCTGGGACAAAACCAAAGTGCGCGGCTTCGGCGAACTCTATGGGCTCGCGTTTCATCCGCAGTTCGTCAAGAATCGCTATTGCTACGTTTGTTACACGCTGCCGGGCAAGGGCCGCGAGCCGCTCGTCGATGGCTCGCGCATCGTGCGCTTTCGCATGACGAACACCGACCCGCCGCGCATCGATCCGGCGAGCGAGAAGATCATCCTCACCTGGCTCGTCGGCGGACATAACGGCTGCGACTTGCACTTCGGGCCGGACGGCTTCCTCTACATTTCCACCGGCGACGGCTCCAGTCCCAACCCGCCCGATGGCTTGAACGCCGGCCAGGACATGACGACGCTGTTGAGCAAAATCCTCCGCATCGATGTGGACCGCGAAGAAAACGGCAAAGCCTACGCGATTCCGCCGGACAACCCGTTCGTCAAGACTCCCGGCGCTCGCCCGGAAACGTGGTCGTACGGCTTCCGCAATCCGTGGCGCATGAGCTTCGATCGCCAGACCGGTAATCTCTGGGTTGGCGATGTCGGCTGGGAACAATGGGAGATGATCTATCGCATCGAAAAAGGCGGCAACTACGGCTGGCCGGTCATGGAAGGCCCGCAGTCCGTCAAGCCCGAAGGCAAGCGCGGCCCGACGCCGATCCTGCCGCCCGCGATCGCGTTCCCGCACACCGAAGCCGCGTCGATCACCGGCGGTTACGTCTATCGCGGCAAGCGTCTGAAGGACCTCGTCGGCGCTTACATCTGTGGCGACTGGGTGACGCGCAAAATCTGGGGCACGCGCTTCGATGGCGACAAGATTGTTTCGCACCAAGAAATCGCGATCGGCAAGGAACGCGTCGTCGCGTTCGGCGAAGATCACGACAAGGAACTCTACATCGTCAATCATGACGAAAACGGCTCCATCCATCAACTCGTGCCGAATGAAGCCGTCAAAACGTATCGTGCCGACTTTCCGACGCGGATCAGTGAGACAGGGTTATTTGAATCTATCAAAGACAACCGCCGTGCCGCCGGCGTGTTGCATTTCGCGGTGAACGCAGAGAGTTGGTCCGATCACGCGACCGCGGAACGTTGCATCGCGTTGCCCGGCTCAAGCACCGTCAAAATCTACGATAATCGTTTGCCGTGGCCGGACTATCGCGGTGAGATTCATTTTCCGAAGGACGGCGTCGTCGCAAAAACGTTGTTCCTGGAAATGGAGCGCGGAAACGCGCAGAGCCGGCGACGCATGGAGACGCAGATTCTCCATTACGATGGATTCGAATGGAAGGGCTATAGCTACGCCTGGAACGACGAGCAAAACGACGCGACGCTTGTGACCGCCAAGGGCATGGACCGCACGTTCAACGTCGTTGATGCGCAGGCACCGGGCAAGAAACGCGTCCAGCGCTGGCATTTCCCGTCGCGCACCGAATGCCTCACCTGCCACAATCCGTGGGCCGGCTACACGCTCGGCTTCAACGTGCCGCAGCTCAGTCGCGATCAAGCCTACGGCAACATCGTGGACAATCAATTGCGCACGTTACAACACATCGGCGTGTTGAGCTTCGTGCAGCGAGACAAAGGGCAGGACAAGATTCAGAGCAAGCTGCCGACGGCGCGGCTCGGCGACCCCGCGGACACAAACGCGAAACTCGACGAGCGTGCCCGCGCCTACTTGCACGTCAATTGCTCGCACTGCCATCAATTCGGGGGCGGCGGCACGGCGGACATCGATCTGCGCTTCGGCACCACGCTCGATCGCACGAAGATGCTCGACGTTCGCCCCGTGCAGGGAACCTTCGAGATGCCCGGCGCTCAGATTGTCGCGTCCGGCGATCCGTTCCGCTCCGTACTCTATTACCGCATGGCCAAGCTCGGGCCCGGCCACATGCCGCACATCGGCGCCGACATCGTGGACGAACGCGGCTTGCGCCTGATCCACGACTGGATTCGCCAGCTCAATCCGCGCAAAGACGAGCGCCTCTTGATGGACAAACTGCTCGCGCCCAATACATCGGCGGCGGAACGCAAAAACGTCATCAGCCAACTTCTCTCGTCCACATCCAGCGCGTTGATGCTTTCGAATGCGATTGGCGAGCATCAGATTCCCGACATTGTGCGCGGCCAAGTCGTCAGCGCCGCGATGGCCGTCAGCAATAGCCAGGTCCGCGATTTGTTCGAACGTTTCGTGCCCGATGACGAGCGGCCCAAGCGATTGGGGAGCGTCATTCAGCCCAATCAAATCCTGCAAATGAAGGGCAATGCCGAGCGCGGCAAGGAGCTGTTCTTCAAGTCGGCCGGCTTGCAATGCGCCAATTGCCATCGCGTCGGCAAAACCGGCAGTACGCTGGGCCCGGATTTGAGCGAGATCGGCAAGAAACTCACGCGAGCGCAGATCTTGGAGAGCATCCTCGAGCCGTCCAAGTTCATCGATCCAAAGTATGTCGCCTACTTGGTCGAGACGAACGACGGCAAAGTCCAATCCGGACTCTTGGCCAGCAAGTCGGATCAGGAAATCGTGCTCAAGATGGCGGGCGACAAGGAAATCCGCATCGACGTCAAAAACGTGGCAGCGCTGGCGCCGCAGCAGAAATCACTGATGCCGGAGTTGCTGCTTCGCGAGTTGACGTTGGAGCAGGCCGCGGATATCCTGGAATTCCTGGCGGGACAGAAATAGTTGTACATTTCGATTGAGCGATTCGGGACATGAGTGCAACACTTCAATGCAAAGCTTGCGGCAAAGGCGTGCGTGTGCCGAAAGGGTATCGCAAGCCCAAAATGCTCTGCCCGGAGTGCGGCGCCGTTTGCGAAATCTCGAACACGGCCGGACCGTGGAGCGTCAGCGCCGAGCCGATGGACGCGGACGACGCCGTCGAAATCGAACCCGTGAACCATGCCGACGACGAGGAGGACGATCGCCCCTACGAGATTCCCGACGACGGCAAGGAGAAACGGCCGTGCCGCAATTGCCGGAAAATGATCCTGCGCGACGCAATCGTCTGCGCCTATTGCGGCTACAATCGCGACACCGGCGAGACGCATGAGCGCACGTATAAACCGGTAGACAAGGAGTGGGAAGCCGGGCTGCCGCTCTTGATTCGCCTCGGCATCTATTTCGTCGCGGGCGGCATGGCGTTCTTCGCGACGCTCATCGTCGGCATCGTTGATGGCGGCTGGATTCCCTTGATCATTTCGTGGATGATCGGCATGGCGATGTTGGCGTATGCGATCGGCACATACCCGCGCGTCAACTTGACGCGCAATCGCAAGGGTCGCGTTCGCTTGACGAAGACGTGGCGCTTCTTTTTCATTCCGGTGTCTACGAAGGAAATCAACTGGCGCGAGCATGAAGGCGTGACTGCCGGACAGGCGCCCGAGACGGACTTCTGGGACCTCGGCATCTTGCTGGTGCTTTTGTGCTGCGGCCTGATCCCGGCGATGATCTGGTGGTGGTTCATGATGCAGCCGGGCCAATTCCAGACGGCGCTGACGACGAGCCACGGCTACCCGGCGGTGATTCTTTATCGCGGTCCGAGCCAGGAGATCGCTCTGGAAATTGCCAAGACGATTCGCGAAGTGACGCTGTTGCCGTGAACGTGGCGGCAAGATTCCATCTTGCCGAATTTGGACCAACGGCAAGTTGGAAACTTGCCGCCACATTATCGATGGCTCGTGAATTGAATCGAGCTGGACGGCGGCAGTCGGCGGAACCAATTCGGCATCTGCCGCCAAGGCCATAGCAAAACGTCGAACACGGACCCCGTGGAGAGGGCCGCTTGCCGCGGCGCCGGTTGTCGCGCCGGGCGTTCGATGACTTGCGTCGGCGCTGTCGGCCAGGAATAGGTCGGCCAGGTCGCGGGCATTGACGGGTGCGCTGCTTTTGGTGCTCGAGTCTGGACATTTGACTTTACGCGTTCGGGCTGGATATCATCCGTTTCCGTTTTGAAAACCGGACCGGTCTCCGACGACACAATCAACGGAAACGCGAATTCAGGCAAAACGGAAGGCGCCGGCGGTTCGGTCACAGCGGGCAAGATGGCGCCGGTTGTTGCGATGCCGTCGGTTTCTGGCGTGATCGTCAAAACTGCGGTGACGGGCTTGACCAGCGCCAGCGGCTCCGTCACCGGCACGCTCACGTTCGGCGTCGGCACTTGCATCGCTTCCAATGGAACCGCTTGAAATGGCGTTATGTTGACGTAAATCTCCACGCCGATCGCTTCGCCAAACCGGGGCCGCGGCAAACGATAATCGACCCATGGCCGCATCGGCTCCAGCCAAAACTCCGGCACCGGCTCCTCGTCATTTTCTTCCGGAGCGCCCAGTTCCGCGCGCCAACTGCTGACGATCACCGGCGCTTGCGCATGCGCTGCGCAATAGACCCCCACTGTGACGGACAGCCACAGACCGAGTCGCAACAACCAGGATTGCCCCAATTGCGGCCTTTGCAAGATCCTTCTCCGTCGATTGGCAACGCGGACGAGACATGAATTCAAACGACATGGGAATTATCGGCTGAGAACGGCGATGACCGCAGAGATTTTTCTTGTGGGACACTAGGAAATGCGGGCAAGGAGTCGCCGCCAGCTCTCGGTCCCAGGCTCTGCCTGGGACCGCACTATCTGCGAGGCTCTGCCTCGCGTCGCTAGCGGAGGCGACATGCCCAACCGGGTGCGGCGAGGCTGAGCCTCGCGGCAGTTGCGTCCCAGGCGGAGCCTGGGACGCAGGACAGGCGGTTGAGTTAATTTGGAATCCGTTCCCCGTCTTGCCACAACTTCTCCAGTTCATCCTTCGTCGGCGTCTTCGTCGGAATGCCGTCTTTCGGCACTTCCAACTTCGCCGTCCACGCCGCCGCGTTGAGGAGCAGCGTGCGGAAACTGTCGTTGGTGAGGTTGCTGTAATTGTGATAGCCGGTAAAGCCGAAGCCGCGGCCGCCGTCGGGACGCACGTACGCCCACGCGAGATGTTGCGGTTCGCCCTTCTTGACGGCTTCGAACACCGCTGGATTGCCGCCGCGCGGCGTCGCCTTCTCGCCGCTGGAGAGCGTCTTCAGTTCCGGCACCGCGGACAGCACGGGCGTCACGCCTTTCATGCCGTCCACGAAGCGCATGTGATAGTACCATTCATCGTTGCTCGTGAATGGCTTGACGCCGCGCGTCGTTTCGTGTTCGGGAATCTTCTCAAACTTGGCGATCCAGTGCGGATTGACGGACCAGAAGGTTTCGAAGTAGCCGCCGATCCACTTGAGGTAATTGTCGCCTTGCTGTCCCTTGTCCACTTCGACGCCGTAGTGAATCGCCATGAACCCGGCGCCGCGTTCCGTTGCCTTGATGATCGCCGGGCTTGTCGCCGCGGGTCGGCCATGGTTGAGGAGCACGATGATGGCGTCCGCATGATCCAGGTCCTTCGGCATGGCATCGACGCGCTTTTTCTTGCCGGCGTCGTCGAACTTCCAGCTCCGATGCACAACGGCATAACAATTGGGATACGTCGCATTGAGAACGCGAGCCATGTAGACGGCGCCGGCCTTGAATTCGTGATTGCCCTTGGCGCCGTGCGTGTCCGGATCGGCGATGAAGACGATCTTCTTGACGTCCCTGCCCGCGTTTTTCTGGGCGACGTAGTTGAAGATGTCTTTTTCCTGAGCGCCGGCCGGCGCGATGAGTACGGCAACCGCAAGAAAAACGCTCGCCGCCTGGAAGAGGATTTTCATGGCTAGCTTCCCCCGGTGAATGCGATGATGGTAACGTGTGCTAATTGTATTCCGTGAAGTCTTGGCGAGCCACGGGGTTTATCCCCGTGGTATGGACTCCCTTCCATGGGGATAAACCCCGTGGCTCGCAATAAAGGCGCGCGCCGCACCGGCAAATGGCGTCCCTCTATTGGATGGACCGAATGATCGATGCCGATATCAGCCTGGTCAAGCGCGCTCAAGCGGGCGATCGGGCGGCGTTCGAGGAACTCGTGCGCCGCACCTCGCGCCTGGTCTACGCGCGCCTCTACCTCGAAACCGGCGATTCGCATCACGCGGAAGATTTGCTTCAGGAAACGCTGCTCACTGCTTTTCGCACGCTCGGCCAACTGTCGCAGCCCGATAAGTTTCGCCCCTGGCTCTTGCGCATCGCGCAAAACGCCGCCATCGACGCCGCGCGCAAGAGCGGCCGCAAGAAACGCACGCCGGAAATGGATGAGCTGAAGCAACGCCAGGACGCGCTCACGGTCGTGCCGCCCGACGTGGAGGCCGAGAAGACGGAGATGAAGCAGAAGGTGCTCGCGATCCTGCGGACGTTGCCGGAGGAGTATCGCTTGCCGCTGACGTTGCGATTCCTGGTCGGCGCCGATTACGAGACGATTCAGACGCAGATGGGCCTGACGAACGGATCGCTGCGCGGCCTCTTGCACCGCGGCGTCCAGCGCATGCGCGCGGAGCTGCAAAAGGAACTGGGAGACGATTTCGTTTAGCGAGCCACGGGGTTTATCCCCGTGGATTGGACTTCCTTCCACGGGGATTAACCCCGTGGCTCGCAACGGTTGGAGTTCAGCCATGTCGGACCACGCAAAAACCCAAGAAAACATCGACGCCTATCTGGCAGGCGGCTTGAGCGCGAACGATCGCGCCGCTCTGGAACGCCACGTCGCCGATTGCGCCGAATGCACGGAAGCGCTCGCGAAAGCGCGCGCCCTGGAGACGACGATGAAGGACCTGTTCGCCGACGCCCCGCCGGACGCCAACCTGGAAGAGCGTGTGATTCTCCGCTTGCGTCGCCAGCCCGCCGGCTATCCGATGTGGGTCCGCTACACGCTCGCCGCCGCCGCGGTGCTCGTGCTGGGTTTCGTCGGCGCGGTTGCGCAGGCGGTGGCGACGGGTGAATCACCAAGACGGCTCCAGGACGTCATATTCAAGCGCAGCGCGCAATCGCAATCGACGAACGATTTGAAACAGGTCGGCCTTGGGTTCGAAAGTTTCCACCTCGACGGGAAAATGAGGAAAGAAGATATCCCATACAGCTCGGAACTCATGGATGACTTCAGCGTGCCGGGACCGGTCGACGAAATTATCAAAGCAAGAGAAGGATTAGGGAATAACATGATCAGCGGGTTGAGGTCCGGCGGGGCCTTGACACCGGAATTGGACTTGCGTCACGGCAGGTACAGCTTTACGCCCGACGGCAGCACCAACGCCCTCAGCACCGAACTATCGCACAACTATCTTGAACGCGGCGAAGAAATGAAAAAGGACGGCGGCAAGGACGAAGGCCGCAGACCGTACAATAGTATCACCGGCGGAATCGTTGGGAGTAATCGAAAGCCGAGGAACGGCGATGCAGCGACTTTGCCGACGACACCTCAAATTGGAGGATGGGAGCCATTTCGCGGCCCAAGCAAACATCCTACGACTGCCCATGTCAATATTGCCGAAGCTGGTATTTCCAAAGACAAGCTGCCTCCGCGCAATCAAGACGGGCTCGCGCCAGTATCGCCACCTGCTGAGAATTCACCGTCGTATTTTAAGCCTGCCAACGTGAAGCCGAATCAAACGCCGCCGCCTGAGGATGTGGCGAAATCGCCGAAGCGCGTAACCGAATCTGGCGACGACCAGGATAAAGGCGAGAAAGGACTCGCCCACAAAATGACGGGGCTTGCAAAAAAGGATTACGTAGGCGAAGTATTTATCGTTCAGCCCGAACAGCAGCCGCCCCTCGACACGAGCCGCAAGATCATCCGCACGGGCGACATCGATTTCGAAATCGAATCGTTCGACGACTCGTACCTGGGCGTCGGCAACCTCATCGGCGCCGTCAAGGGGGGCTTCATCGCGACCGTCAATTCCGACAAGCTGCCCAACGGCAAGATGAAGGGCGCCATCGTCGTGCGCATGCCGCCGCAGTTTCTCGACAAATTCATCGCCGACCTGCGCGGCCTCTTGACCATGAAGGGCGAACTGAAAGGACAGCGCATCGGCAGCTCGGATGTCACCAAGCAATACACCGACGTCGAGAGCGAGCTGCGGGCCGCCCGCGCCGTCGAGGAGCGATTCCTGCGCATCATCAAGGACGGCAAGGGAGAGATCAAGGACCTCGTCGCCGCCGAGCGCGAGCTGGGGACGTGGCGAACTAAAATTGAAAAGCTCGAAGGCGAGAAGCGCTATTACGACAACCAGGTCGCCTTGAGCACCTTGAAGATCAATTTGACTGAGAAGGAAATCACGGCGCCGGCCGCGCTCGTGCGCAACGAGACGGTGCAGATGCGGCTCGAGGTGGACGACGTCAAGCGGGCCCTCGAGAACGCCGTCAGCGCCGTCGATGCGATGCAGGGGCGCGTCTTGAAATCGGAATCGAAGCAGCACAAGGCCGGGCAATTCGAGGCGACCTTGCACGCCGAGATTCCCGCGGCCAAGAAGGACGCGTTTCGCCGCGAGCTCGCCAAGCTCGGCATCGTCTCCGAGGATGAAGCGACGCAGAAAATGCAGGCCGAGGGGGGCACGGGCAAGCCGGGCAAGATTGTGCCGCGCATCAACGACGTCGTCTTCGAGGTCACGCTCAACAACATCGTCAATATTCCGCCGCGCCACTCGGTCAAGCTCAAAGTCGCGTCAAATGAGGTAGCTGCCAGCTACGCGAAGCTCGAAGCGTTCATCTTGACCAAGGGGCAAATGCGCATCTCGAATTTGAGCGAGCCGGACAAGCAGCGCGTCACCGCGTACCTGGAATTCAATGTGCCCAATCAACAAAAGGACGCGGCCGACAAGCTGCTCGCGGCGATTGGGCCGGTCTTGGAGAAGAAGAACGAGCAGGTGCCGGTCACGGAGATCGCGACCAATCAAAAGTTCGGCTACGTCGTCAATCTCTACAGCGTCGCGACAATTCCCGCGCGCGAGAAGATCGTCCTGTCGCTCGAAGTCGATGACGTGGAGGCGAAGGCGAGTCAAATCGAAGCGTTCGGCAAGGCGTCGAAGGGGCAAGTCGAACGCGGCCGATTCGTGCAGAGCCAGCGGGGCGACACGAGCACGATCGTCGCGGTGCATGCGCCGATGGGAGCGAGCGATGCGCTGTGGAGCCAGTTCATCAAGCTCGGCAAAGTGGTCGGCAGCGAGAAGACGCCGAACGCGAGCGTGCCGGAGAACGAGCTGGCGACGGTGCTGATCATCATCAATTTGTCGGGCGGCAGCCGGATCGTGGGGAGCGACGAGGGGCTGTGGGTGCAGATCAACAACGGGCTTTACTTCGCGTTCTGGCTCTTATCGCGCGGCCTGGTGTTCATCATCATCGGCATCTGCGGCGTGCTGCCGTGGGTGATCGTGATCTGGGGCGCGGTGAAAGTGTTCTTGTGGATGTTCGCGACGCCGGCGGCGAAACCGGAAGTCGTCGTTGCGCACCCGGCACAAGTGAAACCAGTGGAACCGCCGCCGAGCGCATCGATGTGAGATGGCAAAAAAATGGCTGGCAAAAAAATGTCAGACAGGGAATTGGGTGCAACCCGTCCCTGTCTGACATTTTTTTGCCAGCCATCTTTTTGCCATATTAATGCACCAAGAGGAAATCGCGGCTATTGAGCAGCGCCCAGAACAGATCTTGCACCGCCTCGACGCGGCGTTCGGCATGCGTCTTCAAGAACTCCGCACTTACCTTCAACTCGGCCTCGCTCGGATGCCTCGCCACGGACCATAGGTACAATTCGGTAGCCACTTCCCGGTCGCTCAATTTCTGACGTGCTAGCAGCGCCGCGCGGCCGCCTGGATTGTTGACGCGGGCCTGGATGCTCTTGCCGTTCAAGAAATGCAATGCTTGCAACATGTTGGAGCCGTTGTCGCGCTCGCATTCGCACGCCTCCATGCGCTGCGATTTGCCGAAGAGGCGCAAGAACGCGTTCTCGCTGTTGGCGTCGGGAAGCTGCGCGGCGCGGAAGCCGGCGGGAGCGCCGGGGAAATTCTCCGGCACCGCGGTCGCCTGGATGAGCGTGTCCATCAATGCCTCCGCGGGGATGCGGCGCGGGATCGAGTGCGAGAAGTTTTGTTCGTCATGCTTGTTCGACGCGGTTGCGATGCTCGAACGTTGATACGTTTCCGACGTGACGATGCGTTTGATCAAATGGCGCACGTCGAATTTGTGATCGACGAAGTCTGTCGTGAGCGCGTCGAGCAACTCGGGATTGATCGGCGGATTGGTGCTGCGAATGTCGTCCACGGGGTCGATGATACCGCGATGGAAGAAGTAGCTCCAGTAGCGATTGACCAGGCCGCGGGCGAAGAACGGGTTCTTCGCCGTTGTCAGCCAATTCGCATAGGCTTCACGGCGATCGGCGTTCGCGGCGAGCTTTGGCTCATCGCCGCCGAGGAAGCGCGGCGGCTGCGCCTTGTTGGTGCGCGTGTTGGTCGAGTTGCCGGCCGCGAGGTTGAGCTGGATGAACTTCATGTTCTGCACGCCTTGCGGGGCGCGCAAATCGGGCCGCGTGCTCACCTGATTGAAGAAGCTGGCGAGGCCATAGTAATCGGCTTGCGTCCAGTTTTCCAAGGGATGGCTGTGGCAACGGGCACACAGCATGCGGACGCCGCAGAAGACCTGCGTGGCGCGTTCGAGCGTGTCGTTGGTATCCTTGGAAATCGCGAAGTAAACGCTCGCGGGGTCATCGAGGACGCCGCCCTT
>Ga0105340_1000882_pt1 | contig 13874 bp, 9 predicted proteins | sample EasRivMeERMLT700_FD_89676 | JGI IMG/M metagenome (GOLD analysis project Ga0105340, IMG submission 89676) | Soil microbial communities from meander-bound floodplain in the East River, Colorado, USA - East River MetaG ERMLT700 | ecosystem: Environmental > Terrestrial > Soil > Floodplain | place... | reverse complement strand
GAAGCAGTGGCGCGGCCACCTTGGGTATGAGAAGTACGTCCGCGTCCATTGGACCCTGCCAACGGGACAGCCCGCGCCGAAAACGATCGACGTCAAGGAAGCGCATTTCTGGGACCTCCGCCGCGCCTCGCCGGCGCTCTGGACGTCGTTCCACTACGCCGTCGGCAAGGGTTCGCTTTCGCAATGCTCCGTCGCCGTGCCCGAGGGATTGCACGTTTGCCGCGTCGAGGCGGTTGCACTTTCCGGGACGTTGGCGCCGTCGAATGGGATCGTCGTCAAACATTGGCAAATGATCGGCAAGGGCGGCCAGCGCCGCGTGCAGATCGATCTCGCTCAGCCGGTGTCCGGGAGTTTCCTCTTGAACCTCGAATTGGCGCCACAATCCCTGGCGCGCGAGAAACAATTCATGCCGCTGCCCGCGCCGCTGCAAGGCAAATCGGTCTCGGGCCTTTTGGGCTATCGCCTCGACGCCGTCGAATCGCGCGCCCCGTCGGTTCAGAATCTTTCCGTCCAGGGCGTCACGCCGGTCGAATTCGAGAAACTCTGGAAGAACCATGGCGGCGCGCTCGTTCCCGCGGCCTCGCATGCCTACAGCTTTCAGCGCAAGTCGCTGCAAGCTGGTCTCGAACTCGTGTTGCAGCCGGCGGCGCGGCAGGCGCAAATGCAACTCGTTTGGAACCTCGATCATCACCACGCCGACCTTGTCGCGAAATTCACAATTTCGAGTCCGCGCGACGATTTGATGTTCCTGGAGTTTTTCGTCGATCCAGCCCTGGCGCTCTCCAACATTACTGGCCCCGATGTGCTGCGCTGGCACGCGCAGGATTCGCTTGCGCAAGTCTGGCTGCGCGAGCCGAAAAAGCAGACGAGCGTTGAAATCAGCGGCTGGCGTTCGCAAACATCGAAGGGCAAGCCGCCGCCCAAGCAAACCGTTGCGCTGCCGGGCGTTTATCCCTTGCAAGCGCAGCTCACCGACGCCGCACTCGATGTGCAACCGGCGCCGGGATTGGTGGACGAGCCGGTCACGCTTCGCAACCTCCGGCCGCATCCGACGATCGCGGGCCGCTACCTGATCGACAGCGTCCCCTACGAAGCCGCCTTCCTGATTCGCGAAAGACCGTCGCCGCCGCGGGCGCTCGTGTTGACCAAGGTCCAGGGCAGCGAGGCGCGGATCGAGATTCAGCAGTCCATTCGCTTGACGACGACCCGCGGCCGATTGCCGGTCCTGCGCCTGCACGTCAAGGACGGCCCCGGCCACGCGCTCACGGTGGACGCGCCGGGAGCGACGATCGTTCCCATCAAGAGCAAGGCCGTCAATCATCCGGCCTGGACGTTGACGTATACGCCGGGCCAGCCTCAGGAGGTATACGTTTCCGTGCGCAGCCAAATCGCCGCCGACAAACTCGGCGCCATGATCTTGCCCAGCGTGGAGTTGGAAGGCGCGATCGTCGAACACGCGTGGCTGGCATGGAAGAACGCCGAGTTGGTGAATGCCGAGACCGCCAAGCGGCTATCGAACCAGAAGAAGATCAAAGACCAGATCGTTTTGATTGGCAACGAAAGCTGGTCTCGCGACCTGGCGAACTGGAGCGCCGCCGACCTGGTTCGGCCGCTCAAGGTAAATCTTCCCAAAACGCCGGTGAACGCTAACCTCCGTGCGTTGACGATCTCGGAATCGGCGCAATGGCGCGACGGACACTGGTTGCACGCCGCCACGCTTTGGCTCATTGCTCCGGAGGCCGCCGAGCTGCGCGTCGAGTTCCCCGCGGCCGTCGAGTCGATCCGCGCTTTGACCGATCAACGCAGCCAGGCCGCGTGGAACTCGTCGGCGCGGGAAATCGTTCTGCCGATCGAGGCAAGTGCGTTGCCTCAACGAATGGATTTGACCTGGAAATACGTCGGCGGCGAGGAACCGGCCGAGGCGCCGTTATTGGCGCCGCTGGTATTTGTTCCCAAGCTGCAACCGGCGACTCAGCGGCGGATCCTGGTTCCGCCCAATCTCGTCGCGCCGCGAACGGACGCCGGCAACGCCGCGACCTTGTTCACTCGGCTTTTGCATGAAGCCGAAACGCAGCGGCAAGTTTCCGAAGCGCTCGCCCAGGAGCCAACTCGGCCCGACGATTTTACGAAGCGAATCGCCGCCGCGCAGCAACTGTTTTATTCCAGTATCCGCCAGGCGGAGTACGCGCTCGGAGCGTTGAAGGGCGCCGTCGGTGACTTTGATATTCAAGGTGGCATGGCACGGCTGACCAAATTGAAGGATCAAAATTCCGAAAGCGCGAAGGCTCTCCGTTTCGACGATCAGCGCAAGGCCGCGGAGAAAGCGAAGAAGCTCGTGCCCACGACCTTGGCTCGCGCCGATTCGCCGCCGCCCGGCACGCCGCTCGTTTTGCCGGCCGACCGAGTCTCACTGGCGCTCGAGACCATGGCCGACCGGGACAACGCCGCGCGGCGAACGCAATCGATCTGGCTGCTTGTCATCGGCGGCTTTCTCTTTTTCGTTTCGTTTCTGGGCCCCTGTATTTCAATCGCGCGCTGGTTCGCTCCGGAAATGGCGATCGCACTGGGAGTGGCCGGCTTGTTATTCTTCGGCATGAGTCTGATCGGCGCGTTGGCCATTGCGCTCGTGCTCATGGCCCGAATGGTCTGGCTGGGTCAAATACTATTGAACCGAATGACGCCGCCGGCCAACGAGCCGTCGGTCGCCGGGCTTGGCTCCACGCAAACGCATCATCCCGGCCCGCCAATGTAGTCATCACGCTCCGCGTGATGAACTTGGGTAGCATTCACAGACGATCCAAGCCGCCACTAAATTTGTCGAACGACATCACGCGGAGCGTGATGACTACATTAAAGTACTCATCACGCTCCGCGTGATGGCGTTGGGCTTCATTCGCAAAAGAAACCAACCTACTGGGAACGATACCCAACTCCATCACGCGGAGCGTGATGACTACTCTAGCGCCGCAAGATTTCGCACTTCCCCCTTGCAACTCCTGCGTCGCGCGGCAAACTGAGAGCATGCCGATTCCGTCTCCTTCATTGAAAAAAGGAACCCCGATGAAACGTCTCGCTTTGATCTTGATCCTGTTGACGCCGATCGCGAGCCCGGCCGGCGAGAAACCGCGTCCCATCAAGGTGGACGATCTCTTCCGCTTCAAACGCATCGCGGATGCGCAGATCAGCCCCGACGGCAAATGGGTCGTCTATCAGCAAGCCAACGTCGATCTCAAGGGCAACAAATCCATCTCACACCTCTGGCTCGTCGCGGCCGACAAGAAAAGCACGCCGAAGCAATTGACGGCCGCCGAGAAAAGCGATCGCCACCCGCGCTGGAGCCCCGACTCGAAATCGATCCTGTTTGAATCGTCGCGCACCGGCACGAGCCAGCTCTGGATCATCGACATCGCCGGCGGCGAAGCGAAGCAAATGACGACCATCGCCAGCGGCGCCTCGCTCGGCACGTGGTCGCGCGACGGCCAGCAAATCGCGTTCATGTCGCCCGTCTGGCCCGAGTTCTCGTCCAAGCCGTTCATGGAAAGCGACGCTCTCAACAAGAAAAAGGCGGACGAAAACGAAGCCAATCCCGTCAAGGCCAAGGTCTTCACGCGCCTGTTTTTTCGCCATTGGGACGAATATGTCGAAAATAAGAGAAATCACCTATTCATCATCGAATACAAGGAAAGCAAGCCCGGCGAGCCAAAGGACGTCACCCCCGGCGACCGCGACGCGTATCCAACTTCGACAACGTTCTCCATCGGCGACGACTTCACCTTCAGCCCGGACGGCAAACATCTCTATTTCACCGCGGTGCCGGAGAAGAACGAAGCATGGAGCACCGATTATGACGTCTGCCGAGTTCCCGTGACGGGCGGCACGACGAAATGGGAAACGGTTTCCAAGGACAACCGCGCCGCCGACGGCACGCCGCAGTTCTCGCCCGACGGCAAATGGTTCGTCTATCGCGCCCAAAAGCGCCCCGGCTTCGAGGCCGACCGCTGGGACCTGATGCTTTTGCCCGCGGACAGCCTTTTTGAAAAGGACGAGAAGAAACGCGTGAAGCCGCGCAGCATCACGGCGGAGTTTGAAGGCTCCGCGGAAGATTACGTATGGCTCGCCGACAACGAGCGCATCTACTTCGGCGCCGACGATCGGGCCAAGCACTGGTACTTCGTCACCAACATCAAGGACGCCAACCCGATCCCGCGCGTCACCTTCATCAGCCATAACGCCAATCACTCGCTCTCGGTCTCCAAGGACGGCATCAAGATGGCGTTCACGCGCGCGGCCATGCATCATCCCGCCGAAGTTTTTGTCGCCCACGATCGCGACACCGACTGGGACGTCTTCAACGTCTCCAAAGCGAACGACAAGATCCTCGCCGAACTCGACCTGCCGCGGCCGGAAAACGTCAACGTGCTGGGCGACGGCGGCCATCCGATGCAGATGTGGATCCTCAAACCGCCCGGCTTCGATGAGAAAAAGAAATGGCCGCTCGCGTTTTTGGTGCACGGCGGTCCGCAAGGCGCCTGGGAGGACGGCTGGAGCTTCCGCTGGAACCCGCAAGCCTGGGCCGCGCAAGGCTACGTCGTCGCCCTGCCCAACCCGCGCGGCTCCACCGGCTTCGGCCAGCAATATGTCGATGAGATTTCCGGCGACTGGGGCGGCAAATGTTACATCGACCTCATGGCCGGCCTCGAGTATTTGGAAAAGCAACCCTGGATTGACAACCAGCGCATGGGCGCCGCCGGCGCGTCCTTCGGCGGCTACATGATGAACTGGTTCGCCGTGCAGACGCCGAAGTTCAAGACGCTCATCACGCACTGCGGCGTCTGGAACTTCGACAGCATGTACGCCACGACGGAAGAACTCTGGTTCGACGAATGGGAGCACGGCGGCCCCCCCTGGGGCAAGAACCGCAAGTCATACGAAAAACACTCGCCGCACAAGTTCGCCGCGAATCTGACGAAGTACAAAACACCGATGCTAATCATCCACAACGATCTCGACTTCCGCGTGCCGGTGAGCGAAGGATTGCAGCTCTTCACGACGCTGAAGCGCCAGGGGGTCGAGTCGCGTTTTGTCAATTTCCCCGATGAGGGCCACTGGGTGCTGCGTCCGCGCAACAGTGAATTCTGGCACAACGAGGTATTCACGTGGCTGAAGAAGCACGTGCCGCCGGGGGGGAAGTGAGGAACTACCGGTCCAAGGTACACCGAAATGCGCGCCGGATTTCGTCGGCGCGCATTTCGGGGCATGCGGCGTGCCGGAGGCGGCGGAGTTCAAGCCCGCGCGCGTCACTCGACCAGGCGCACAATTCGGGTGCGCGACGTCTGTTCGGCTTTCCAGTCGACATTGAAATTGCCGTTGCCGCCGAGATTCAATTTGTCGCTGATGTACTGCGAGCCAAGCACATCCTGACCGCCGTTGCCCGATACGGCCAGCAGGCCTTTCTTGGCGTAAAACGTGCCGCTGATGCTCGAAGTGCCGTTGCCGGACATGGTGACGGTATTGGTGGAGTCGCGTCTTTGCCACAGGGCAATGCCGGTGTACGGACCGGTCGCCGGCGGGGTCCAGTTGATCGATCCGAGCCCATTGACGTTGATGGTGTCGCTGTTGGAATTGGGATCGGTATAAACCATGACGCCGGTTGCGGAGAGGTTGCCTTGCCCGGTGAAGCTGAAGCCGCCGTTCTCCATGTAGTAAATGCCGGGGAGCATGATGACCGTGGCCTGGCCGGTAACGCTAATGCCGCCCTTGTAAACGCCTGGCGAGAGCGTGACGGTACGGCCGCCGCCGATGTGCGTGGCGTTATTCGACTGCAAGGTAAGCAACGACTTATCGGGCGGATCGAGGTAGGCGAGGGGATCGGGCGTCGGTGGCTCCTTGCTGTAGATGGCCCCCTGGAACGTACCGCCGCCGGACGTGGACCAGCCGGGATCGCCGCTGAGATAGAATTTGGAGGCCGCCAAGACGCCGCCGCCGGTGGCGATGGCGCCATCGGGCGCGCTCGAGTTGACGATGATGGAGGCGTTGAGAACCTGCACGGACCCACCGCCGTTATTGTTCAACGAGTTCGGCTCCGTTGGGTTCAACACGAGAATGCCATTGCGAAAAGGAACCCACGCGCCCATCGCCACGGCGCGCGACGAAATGGTGATATTTTTCGTGCCCCAGATGCGGCTAAAGGCGGCGTCCTGGTAATGTTCGATGATGACTTCCGCATAGCCTGCTTTGCCAACGTGGCTGCCCGAGGTCGGCGGAATCAGAACGATGACTTTGCTGGTCACACCGTCGTCGTTGAAGCCATTGGCGGCGGCGGCGGCTTTCGCTTTGACGACCGCGGAGCCATTGGGGTCCAGGCCATTTTGAGCCGGGTAATTGCGATAAAGCTCGTTGGCCGCGGCCAGGGCCGCGGCGTCCGCTGCAGCCTGAGTCCAGCGCCGATTGTGCTGGATGAGTCCGCCGTCGATGGCGATGGCCGCGAAGCCGACAAGCACGGACAGACAAATCGCAACGATGACCGTCACGTTACCGCGCCGATTGCATTTGTGGAGTTGTTTTCTCATGGTTGCACCTTAGTAGGACATTTGCGTGCTGCAGGAGCTTTGCAGTGTCACGCCGCCCCAGTAGAGTTCGGGAATCCATCTATACGTAACCACCACCGTCACCGTGTTGTACTTGTAAGTCACGTCACCATTCGAGATGATGGCGTGCACCGGATGATTGGTTTTGTCGTAGGTAATCGAGTAAGTTACCTGACTGGGATCGAGTGCGATGCTCTTGGGCTTGATGACCTGGTCGTAAATTTCTTGCGGCGTCGGCGCGGTATTGCCGGTTTCCTTGGCGTAGTCGCCGCCGTGAACCGCGGCATAGCGGCACGCCTCGCGCGCCAGGGTCGCGACCTCTTGATAGCGAAATACACCCATGATGCAGATGATCAAGCCCAGCGTGAGCAGGAAGACCAAAGGGTACACCACGGCGCACTCAACGACCGTGGCGCCGCGGCGTTTTTCAAGTCGGATTCTCACGTTTGTCTCTCCTAGGATTGGGGCAACTTGGACGCTTTGGACATCCGAATCGTTCGCGCCACCGTGGTGTTCTGAGGCACGCCAGGAAAATTGGTCAGCGTCTTGAATGGATACGAGACGGTGACCTCAACCCAATCGCCGTTCATGCCCGAGCCGCTGTTGGACGACACCGTCGGTGTCGGCGAAAGGTCCGTGCCCGCCAGCGCGGCCTGCTTGTAATCCGCGTAGGGCGAAAGCGTTGTGCCGGTGCTGTCATACATGAACAAGGCGCCGTTGCGGGCACAGTCATTGATGGTCACGGTGTAATAAAACACGCGCGCCCAATCGACCGCGATGACCATCATGAAAACCAGAAACGGCGCCAGCACCGCAAACTCAACCGCGGCAGCGCCGCGGCGGGCTGGCGTCCGAGCTTGTGTCTTGCATGGCAGCATGGCTTGTACCCCCTTGAAAAAAGGGCGAATCAGCAAACCGGCGTTGCCGCCGTGCAAGAGTGCACGGAAGTTGCCGGTTGGCATTCTGGTTCATGGGCGCGGATCATGGACAGGTGGACAGGAGAAAGTTCGTACGCTCGCTTCGCGCCGCGGTAGACGGGAGTTGACACAGCGCATGCCTTAAACCGTACGTCAGGAAATCTGAGCTGTCAAATGGCTGCCTTTTTTTTTATGGATGGCGGGCTCCTTGAACGTGGCGCCGTGCGGAATGCAATAGGAGCCGAGCCACATGGTCCGTCGGCATGACGAAGCCACCGCCGCATAGTAGGATGATGCGGGGCAACGCGGACGCTGTCAAGGTCTTGCTTCGTGCCGCCGTTTCAAACTAGAGGTTCTCGCCTTGAATACGACCATTCAACGCTTCCTTGGCGTTTCGTTGATTCTGATTGCCTTCAACCCAAGCCCCGCCGGCGAGAAAAAAACGACGCGCACCAGCGATGTGATCTACGGCCGCAAGGACGGCGTCGCCCTCACGCTGGACATCTTCCATCCGGCGGAAAAACCCAACGGCGCCGCCGTCGTCTTGATCGCGAGCGGCGGATTCAAATCGTCCGTCAGCGACATCCAGCCGATCTTCGCCACGGAGTTCGTCAAACGCGGCTACACCTGTTTCGTCGTCGTCCACGGCAGCCAGCCGCGCTACACCGTGCTCGAAATCCGCGACGACGTGAATCGCGCGGTTCGCTTCATTCGTTACCACGCGAAGAAATACGACATCGAGCCGAATCGCATCGCCATCGGCGGCCTGTCCTCCGGCGGCATCTTGTCGCTCCTGGTGAGCACGTCGCCGCAGCCGGCGAAGGCGAACGCGGCCGATCCGGTGGATCGCGTCGAAAGCAACGTCCAGACCGTCGCCGCGTTCTTTCCGCCGACCGATTATTTGAATTACGGCGGCAAGGGCAAGGATTTCATGGACGTCAAAAACCATGGCGTGCCCTTTCGAGCCGCACACGATTTTCGCGAATTCGACGCCAAGGAAGGGCTTTATCTGCCGATCACCGACAAGACCAGGCTGCGTGCCATCTACAAGGAAATCTCGCCGATCTATCACGTGACCGCCAAGTCACCGCCGACCTTGCTCTTTCACGGCGACAAGGACGAGCTGGTCCCGGTTCAGCAATCGGAAACTTTGTTCGCGAAGTTGCAGGAAGTTGGCGTCCCATCCAAGTTGGAAGTCCGAAAGGGCGCGGGCCACGGTTGGTTCACGATTCTCGCGGACATTCCGATCGTTGCGAATTGGTTTGATGAGCATTTGAAGAAAGGATGACGGAGCAACCCAATGGCCATCGATCCAAACCACCCGATGTTCGCCGATCAGGTCCCGATCAATCAAGCCATCGCCAGGGGACTGGTTGCCTTCCTCCCCGAATCCTGGCGCACCGCCGAGCTGCGCTTGCACGTTCGGGCGGAGGGCGGCGTCGGGCAGCAGGTCGTCAATCCGGACACCGGCGAAGGCTGGACCGTGTCGCACGAGGTCATGATGGCCGTCCTCGATCTCGACGAACATCGCAAAAAACACGCGCTGCCCTGGACGACCGGCGTATTCCATTTGCAGCGTAAGGAGGCGAACGAATGGAAGATTTCCGCGACGTTTGAAAAATGACGCCCTTATCGCGCGGCATTGCACACAAGCTCCGGCGTTCGGAGTGCCTCACCCCGGAGCTTTCTTTTTTTCGTGCAATGTCCCCGTGATGCCGTCTTTGGACGCGTAGATAATATTACCTAATTCTGCCCGCAGACGACGCGCCCGCGCTGGACTGAAGCCCGCGACGATGCGGCTGATCTTTTTTTGCTGCCAAACGATTTGCCCGGTTTTCTCGTCGATACCGTAGAGGCGATTCATGAACACAATAAGCTTGCCGTCCACGAGCGCCGGCGACGACGCGTAACTCAATTCGCCCGGGATCCGCGTGATCCAGCGGCGCCGGCCGTCCAGATCGAAGCACGCCGCGACGCCTGTTGGAGTGGCGCCGACGTCCTCAGCATTTCGAACATTTTGGCGCAATTGAAAAGGCCGCAGCGACCTTGGCTACATGGATAAGGAGGACACTACGCAGTGCGCGGCCGACCGAAACGGCGTCTTGATATTGACGTCTCCGCGTTGTCACATGCTTTCGTCTTTCAAGCGAGGGCGTGAGAAACGCGGCGTGCTTGCGCGCGCCGAATCGTGTTGTCAGCCCTCTTCTAATGGAAGGATTAAGAAAACCGGTCCCGCGACGAAAGATTATTGGAGCCATCGGGAACGGACATAAGGAGGCCAACTTGTCCAATTTCGATGATTATTTCGAGAATATTTGTCCGCCGAACGGGGTTGGATGCACCAATAAGTAGAGAGTTTGCACCGCGCCGTCTGTGCGCGCGGCCGCGGCCGATCAGTGCGGCCCGTTGTTAAAGGTTCGCCCCCGCGACGTCTGTACTGCGTATCGACCCGCCAACCGGAACCTCATGCGAGAATTGCCATGAACACGTGCGAAAGCCGCGCCACTTCGTTTTCGACCATGTCGTTTTCTTCCACTGCTCCCAGGAACGACCGGACCAAAGGAGGGAACCTCGTGAAGATCCTGTTGATTTCCGATGAATCGTCGGTGCTCGAAGAGTTGCCGGGCGAATTGAGTGAATGCGGATTCGCGGTGGACACGGCCGACGAAGCGACCGGTGACAGCATCGCCCGCGCGGGAAGCTACGGAGCAGTCGTGCTCGATCTCGAATCGGCGGAAGACGACAAGCTTGCCTGGGTCACGAAATGGCGTCGCCGCGGCTTGAAGTCGAAAGTGCTCGTGCTTCTGGACGATTCGATCTGTGCGGAAGATCGCGTTCGCTGCGTGCGGCTCGGCGCCGATGATTTTCTGATGAAGCCGTTCACGAACGATGACTTGAAGGCGCGCTTGTGGACGCTCATGCGTAAACAGAAGAAAAAAGAGCCGGCGATTGAACGCATTCACGATCTGGAGCTTGACGCAAGCCAGTGGTCGGTGCGGCGCCGCGGCCAGGAGATTCAGCTCACGCAGCGCGAGTTTTCGCTCTTGCAGTTCTTGATTCAGCATCAAGGCAAGATCGTGACGCGCACCATGATCCTCGAACACCTCTACCACCATCTCGATCCGGAACGGCGGTCGAATGTTGTCGATGTTTACGTCAGTTATCTGCGCAAGAAGATTGACATCGATCCCGATTATCCGCTCATCGTGACCCACTGGGGCAAGGGTTACGAGTTTTTGCGCGATCCGTCGAAAGTTCCTGCCGAGTAATGAAGCGCCACGGTTCGCGGCGCGCGAAACCGCTGCGTCTATCCTGTTCTGGTAGGTCCGGCGAGCCGAGCCGGACCGTGACGCTCGGTGCCGCTCGGCTCGCGGCACCTACCAATTCAGCGTTGACGCATTGTTAATCATTCAACTTGCGGCCCGCCTTCCTGGCCAGATCGCGCACGCGTTCAATGACGACGGCTTCCGCGCGCGGATCGAAAAGCCCTGCGCCGCCGGAATACAACCCACGCGTCTCGTAGCCGCCTTCGGACAGGACGCGCGCCGACGGCAGGTAGCCGAACACGTCATTGCAGTAACCCGCGATCCAGAGTTGATTTGGCCCGAGCGCCTTTTCGAGGAACGCCACGTAATCCACGACCACTTCGCCCGACAGGCCGACGAGCGTCAAATCGCCGCCGAACTGCCAAACCGTGAGCGGCGCGGCATAATGCGTCGGCGTCTTTTCTCCCTTGTCGAGAAGCGCCAGCATCTGATCGGCTGCAAACTTCTGCGAATGCCGCTTGTCCGCGGAAATCTTCATGAGCGCATCGCGCGACAACTTTTCGAGCGGCAACTCGGCACGCTCGAAGGCGATCGAAAGCGGTCCATTGATCGGCCGCAGCTTCTTTTGCAATACCTGCCAGACTTCGTCGCTTAACGATTTGCCGTGGATCTTGGTTAACTGCATGGTGCCGCGCGGATACGGATTGGAGTCGCCGGCACAACCGAGCATGAACATGAATTGCACGCCCGGATACTTCTCCTGAATCCCATCCTGCGCGAATCCCGCATAGTCGCCGCAGATTTGATAATTATCGGGACCGAGCGTCGTGCCATGTGTGGCCGCGCCGAAGAGGACGGCGCGCAGCTTTCCGTCCGGCGTATCCACACGCAGCACCGGCACGCTGCGGTCGGCAAGCCCGCGCGGATTGACGCCGAGGATGATGCGATCCGGCGTGAATTCGCGACGATTCATGGCGAAGTGGATGACGCCCGTGCCGTGCGAGAGTTTCGCGGGCTCCAGTTTGGCATTGGCTGCAACGACGGCGTCCACGACCTTGTCCATCAATTGTTTCGTGTATTCAATGGTGCGCGACGCTTCACCCGGCGAGTCTTTCGGAACCATCCGCAAGGTCAGCGCCGGCCCGGCATGCGTGTGTGACGAATTGAGCAAGATTTGTTCTCGTTTGATGCCGGTCTTTTTCGTGATGCGTTCGCAGATCGGCTCCGCGACGTCCGCAGGAAAGCCGAGCAAGTCGCTGGTGACAATGACGCCGCGATGGCCCTTTGCGTCTTCGAATACCATCGCCTTGACGTAGAGATCGGCTGCGACTTTCTCGAACGGCTTGGTGCGTCCGCCGTAGCCCGACATGACGACCGGCATCTCCGGCGTGACCTTCACTTCAGCGAGGCCGATCTTCCACGGCGCGTCGCCGGCGAGGACGGGAATGCTGGATGAAAACACACCGAAAATCACGAACAGCCAATGATGCACAGAACTCTTCATGGTCGACTCCGATCTTGTCTTTTTGCCACCAATTTTTTTGCCATGGCCGCGCCGATATTACTCGATCCGCCCGACGGAATCGAGTAAATAGAGTTAGTGTCGTTTCACGAAAGGGGGGACCAATGTACGGACTCACTCGTCGCGAATTCTTGAGCATTGCCGGAGGATCGACTCTTGCCGCGGGATTGGCCTCCGCCCAACCCGCCCGCCGTCCGCGCGTCGCGGCGATTTACACGGTCTTTCGCTTTCGTTCGCATGCACACAACATCCTTGAGAATTTCTTGACGCCGTACCTGTTCAACGGCAAGCGTATGGAGTCGCCGTGCGAGGTCGTGTCGTTCTACGCGGATCAACGCGCTCCGGACGGCGACACGACCGACGTCATCGCCCGCCGTTTCAAGATCCCGATCCATCGCACCATTGCCGACGCATTGACCCTGGGCGGCAAGGACCTCGCCGTCGATGCCGTTCTCTTGATTGGCGAGCATGGCGAGTATTCATTCAATCGTCTAGGCCAGCATGAGTATCCGCGCAAACGCTTCTTCGATGAGATTGTCGCCGTCATGCGCCGATCGGATCGTTACGTGCCGATCTTCAATGACAAGCATTTCTCCTACCACTGGCCGTGGGCGCGAGAGATGCACGACGTGTGCGAACGGCATCGCATTCCGTTCATGGCGGGCAGCTCGGTGCCGCTGGCGCAACGTCAGCCGGCCCTGGAAATCCCGGCCAATGCGAATCTCGAGGAAGCGGTGTCGATCCATGCGGGCGGCGTGGAGTCGTATGACTTCCATGCTTTGGAGATTCTGCAATCGATGGTGGAGTTTCGCCGCGGCGGCGAGACCGGCGTCGCCAGCGTCGAGTTTCTGGTGGGGGACGCGCTGTTCGACGCCGCACGCCGCGGTCGCTGGTCGTTGCGGCTCGCGGAGGCGGCGATGCGGGCGGAGTTCGGCAAGGAGGCGCCCGATGTGCATCAGCCGATTCCGCGTGAGCGCGCCGCCACGCCGCATGGCTTGCTGATCACCTATCGCGACGGTTTTCGCGCAACCATGTTGAAGGTCGGCGCGTCGTCCAATCGCTGGAACTTCGCGTGTAAATACGTCGGCGATGATCGGTTGCACGCGACGCGTTTTTTCAACGGGCCGTACGGCAATCGGTGTTTATTCATGGGCCTATCGCACGCCAGCCAGGATCACTTCGTAAATCGCCGCTCGCCTTATCCGGTGGAACGAACCCTGCTGACGACGGGATTGACGGACGCCGTCATGCAAAGCCGCGCCGCCGGGAGCGCGCTCGACACGCCGCATCTGAATATTGCCTATGCTGCCCGCGATTTCCGCGCCATGCGCGAAATGGGCGAATCGTGGCGCACGCTCGAAGGCGTCCCGGAACGGCGCGACGTGGGAATGTTGGCGGAGCGCTGAAATCGTGGAACAATTTACCTTCGGCGAGGCTCCTTTCAATGAGATACGTATTTAGAACCTGAAACAAAATTAACCGGGAGGGCGAGGCTCCCGCCGAGCCGAAGCATCGGAATCGGCGTCCGCAATCAGCTTTTCTTGCGGGTTCGCGGCTCGGCAGGAGCCTCGCCCTCCCAATT
>Ga0105340_1000880_pt1 | contig 13882 bp, 8 predicted proteins | sample EasRivMeERMLT700_FD_89676 | JGI IMG/M metagenome (GOLD analysis project Ga0105340, IMG submission 89676) | Soil microbial communities from meander-bound floodplain in the East River, Colorado, USA - East River MetaG ERMLT700 | ecosystem: Environmental > Terrestrial > Soil > Floodplain | place... | reverse complement strand
AGGATATCCTGGGACGGCTATCAGAGGACTTCGTCCTCTGTTGGAGGTATCTGACCCCTTCGGGGTCATGTTCGTAGTTCTGCTAACGAAGCGCCGCGTTTTCCAAGGTCTCACCTCCCGGAAATCGCGCCGGAGTAGTGGCTCCGAAGGTGTCATGTTCTAGTTCTACGAGCGAAGCCCACGTTTTCCGAGGTCTCACCTCCCGGAAATCCTGCCGGGCTTGGCCCCGAAGGGGCCAGATAACAAGGAGGTGAGGGCGAAGCCCTCACCTAGCGTAGACTTGGCAGCCCTGCCCTGAAGGGGCAGGATAAAACGCAACGCTACTTCCGAACCTTCAAAATCACTACCGCCGCACCAGCCGCGAAAATGATATTTGCAAGCCAGGCAGTCAGCAACGGATCCACATCCCCGTTGTAGCCGAAGACCTGACTGATCTTCATGACGATGAGATAGACAAAGCAGATCAGCAGGCTAATACCGAGCTGCACCCCGACACCTCCGCGCCGCTTCTGGAAAGAAAACGGGACTCCGAAGAGCACCACGATGACCGATGCGAACGGGAATGAAATCTTGCTATAGAACGCCACGAGCCACCGAGACACTTCCTGTCCTGCCTTGCGCTGGTTCTCGATGAATTCATCCATCGTATAGTAATCCATCTCATCAGGCTTTTCCTGTTTCTTACGAAGCTCGTCGGGCTCGAAGCCCAGCCGGCCTGCCGGTTTTTCACTGAACTTCTGCATTCGTTCCCCGCCGTCACTGAACCATCTCTGAATGCCATTCTTGATGATCCACTGCCGCGAAGTAGTATCCCATGTGATGCTCGCCGCGTCGATACGCGAAACCATGACGGTCAGATTTGTATCACTGAAGTCCAGAATGCTGACCCTTGAGGCGGTTTTTTGTGTTTCGTTGTAGTAGCCCAGGGAAACCACTTTGCCCGGGCCGTCCTGGAAGTAGATGTTCGCGCCGGACCCGGTGATGACATCCTTCTTCAGATAGACACGCTCGATGGTGAATTTTTTCTGGTTCGCAAGCGGAACAATCCAGCCGTTGAAATAGATGGAGACGGCACTGATGACAAGGGCGACCAGGACATACGGAGCCATGATCCGGTAGAGACTGACCCCTCCCGACATCATGGCTGTGAGCTCGTTCTGCGCTGACATGCGCGCGGTGACGAAAAGGCTTGACAGGAGCACAGCCACCGGGGTGATCAGTTTGATGATCTCGGGGATGAAAAAGAAATAGTATTGCGCAAGGGTTGCGGCGGTTGCCTTCTGATCGAGGAAAGAATCAAGCTTTTCCATCGCGTCGATGACAACAAAAACCACCGTAACCGCAAGCAGGGCGAAGAAAGCTGTTGCGAGGAACTGCCTGATGATATAGCGGTCGAGCAGGGTCACGACGGTTCCTGCTGTCCTCTCCACGCCGAAGGAAGGAAGCGTGCGAGTGCACCGAGATTCAACGAGACCATCTCCCGTGAGGTCCTTGCGAGAAGGAACACACCAAATGTTCCGATGATGATATTTGCCGCCCACATTCCCCACAGGGGTGAAAAGATTCCACGGTCAGCCATTTTCTCTCCGCCGATAAGGCATGACCAGTAGAGGATAAAAAAGCCCAGGCTAAGACTTGCCGCCACCCCAAATCCCCCCTTTCTCACCATGGTACCCAACGGGAGGCCGACGAGGACAAACACAATACACGCTGCGGGAATTGAGTATTTCTTATGGATTTCAACGAGGTATTGGTTTATCTGCTTTCCTGTAAAGTCATTCTGCGAAATCTCGTTCTGGATTGTCGAGCTGATCGTGCGTGTTCGCGCAGCCAGCGCGGGAGGGGTGCGGCCCGGAATTCGCTGTGAAGCAACGACAGCCGAATCGGCCTTTCCGGACAGCCTCGCATCAATGTCCTCCCGGATTCTGGCAAGTATCTTCTGCTCTCTTTTCTGGCGCACGACCCGGAGGCTATCCACGATTGTCAACATGGCCATGGCGCTGAGTTCACGATCGCTCCGTGTAAATGCCCCACTTTCAGAACGTTCAAAATCGAATCCTTCGACGGCCATGGCGATTCTGTGTGACGTGAAGCGGATTTTCCGGTATCCCTCCATATCCTGAAGATTCAACTGATGGATCTCACCATCCTCGAGATAAAACAACAGCTTCCGGAAATCAGGAGAAAATGAAACTCTGCCCCGTTCAGCCGTTATGACGTTCGCTGCGTTCGGTCGCGTGTAGTCATAGATCGTAATCCCTTCCAGGTCGTTATTGTGCGGGTAGGTTTTCCTGACGAGAATGCTGTAACCCGGAAGATCCTGTGAAAAGGAGCCCGCGACAATGTTCAGCGTTGGCTTCTTCTTCCGAATGTCCATCGTCAGCACTTTTGCCTGATGGTTCGCCTCCGGAAGAATCCGATTGTTGAACAGCATCAGAAGAATGGCGACGACGGTGGCTGCAAGCAAAACCGGGCGGAGAAGTCTGAAATTGCTCATCCCGCTTGCTTTCATCGCTGTGATCTCGTTCGCCTGTGAGAGCTCTCCGAAGGCCATCAACGTGGCAACAAGCACAGACATCGGGACGGCGAGCACAACCATCCACGCGAGGTTCAGACTGATCAGCTCCATGATTACCCAGGCGCCGAGCCCCTTGCCTACAAGCTGATCGATATACCTCATGACAAAATGGAGGAGAAACAGGAACATGAGGCAGAAAAGAGAGAAGAGAAAGGGACCGGCCAGCGCCCTGAGGAAGTACCATGGGACCAGGTATCGTTGGAGGAAAGACCGTATTCTCATAGAAGCAATATAGCGGACGGATCGTTCTTTTCCAATGTCAGGGAGGACGATGCCGGTTTTCTTGACATTGGCCAGACCTGTGTCTATCTTCTCGGTCAGTTCCTTCCATGTTGTGGTTCCAACCCAAGGAGTGTAATGAGGCGCAACACTTCCCGTGAACCACCAATGACAACTTCTACCCCTCACCGGGCGATTCTGCGGATTCTCTCTTGAAAGCCTCCGCCCGTCCAGTTCAGTACAACGTTCCTGGCCACCTGTTTCCGTTGTTGGATCCCGTGTCCGCCAGAATCTCCCTGATGATCTTCGCTTTCATTGTCGCCAGTGTGTTCGACCCGCTTCATGTTCGGGCACAACAGATAGGGTTCAGGAACCTGAGTACCAATGAGGAACTGTCACGGTCCGCGGTTCATGCGGTAGCCCAGGATCGATCAGGGTTTCTGTGGTTTGGCACGGGCGAAGGTCTCGTTCGATACGACGGCTATACCCTCACAGCCTTTACCAATAATCCCGCAGACCCTAATTCCATTTCGGGCAATACAGTATTCAGGTTGTTGCCGAATCGCGACGGGGACCTTTGGATTGCAGTTCTCGGGGGTGGTCTCAATCGATACGATCATAGAGCAGACCGTTTTGTTTCCTATAAGCATGATCCCATGGATTCAAGCAGTCTTTCTGACAACAACGTGACTTCTCTGTACGAAAGTGAAAACGGCGTTCTGTGGGTTGGCACCTCCAATGGGTTGGATCGCTTTGATCCAATCACCCGTCGCTTTGAACGGTTCACGAATTGGGGACGTGAATATGGAAAGTTGAGTCAAAATGATATAAGTGCAATTGCAGAAGACAGGAATGGGAATCTCTGGATTGGAACACTCACTGGTGGATTGAACAAACTGGATCAGAAGTCGAAATCTATATCACAATACCACCATGACAATCGGGACCCTCATAGCTTGAGCTCTCAATGGATAATCTCTCTCTACACGGACCGGCACGGAGTTCTTTGGATTGGGACTGTCGAAGGAGGATTGAATCGTTTCGATCCCGAGAAGCGCCAATTCATCAATTACCGCCATGATCCGAAGCATCCGGAGAGTCTCGGAAGCGATGTCGTCATCAGCATGCACGAAGACAGCGAAGGATATCTCTGGGTGGGTACAGACGGGGGAGTGGACAGATTCGACAGGGCCCGAAGCCAATTCCATCATTACAGGTACGATCCGGTCAATCCTGAAAGCATTGGAGAAGGCGGGGTAGCTGCAATATGTGAGGACCGTTCTGGCCTTGTTTGGTTTGCAACTGACAAGGGTGGCGTCTATAGCTATAACCCGGCGAAAGCCAGTTTTCTCCATTACGCACGGAACCCAACCGATCAGGGATCTCTGAGCCACGACGACGTTTCAGCTCTTTGTGAGGATCGGGCAGGTGGGTTGTGGGTAGGAACCAACGGGGGAGGGCTGAACTACCTTCCGGCGGGGGCGATGGCATTTCAGCATTTCAAGTACGACCCGGGCGATCCTGCGAGCGTCAGCAGTAATTACATTACTTCCGTTTGCGAACAACGAAATGGCGAGGTGTGGATTGGCACCAGGGATGGCAGGTTAGACAGATACGACCGAAAAAGAGGAGCGTTTGTCCACTACGCTTATAAAAGAGGAGACATACCATCCAATCATTCCAATACCGTCAACACCATCTACGAGGATCGTGGAGGAAACCTGTGGGTTGGCGACGCGTTTGGGCTTGCCCGCGTTGATGTTCGGAAGAACACATTCGTACATCAGAAGCTCCTTCAAGGAAACACCGTTCTTTCGATCTATGAAGATGCTGACGGCAATTCCTGGACTGGGACCTGGCGGACAGGGCTTTATCGCTTTGATCGAACGAAAAACAATCTTGCCTCGTATCGACACGACCCTGAGAGCGAATCCAGTCTCAGCGACAATACTGTTTGGTGCATCACTCAGGATGAGAGTGGACATCTCTGGGCAGGCACCGGTCGAGGACTTGATTTTTATGATCCCTCCCTGGATGGCTTCAAGCATTACACCGAAAAAGACGGCCTTTGCGGAACTGTTGTCTATGGGATTCTCGTCGACAGCAAGGGAAACCTGTGGTTGAGTACAGACAAAGGACTTTCCGAATTCAGTCCCGACTCAAAGAGTTTTCGCAACTATGGCGCAGGTGATGGCTTACATGATGTCAGGTTCAATGAAGGAGGATTTTGGAAGGGGAAGAGGGGGCAGATGTTTTTTGGCAGTGAAACCGGGGTGTACGCGTTCTTTCCGGATGATGTTCAGTATGAGACACGATTTCCGGCGGTGGTTCTCACAAGCTTCAACGTGTTTGACCGCCCGCTGCAGCTGGATCGAGCAATCTCAGCAATGACAGAAGTTTCCCTGACGCATCAGGACAATTTCATTTCCATTGGATACGCTGCGCCCGACTACGCGGCTCCTGGAAGGACTCAATTCGTCTACATGCTCGAATCCCAGGACAAGGATTGGGTTTCTGCGGGAACCGTTCACAGTGCGAGTTATCAATATCTCGAACCAGGGGATTACGTATTCAGGGTGAAGGCTTCCAACACGCCCGGACTGTGGGAGGAAAACAGTACTTCGATAAAAATTGCAATTACTCCTCCGTACTGGAGTCGGTGGTGGTTCCAGGTCGCGTCCGCTGCTCTGTTTGTGGGCTTTCTTGGTGTTCTCTACCGGCGGAGAATTGCGGACTTGACCAGGGCGGAGGTTGCTCACAAAGAATTCCTCACAAAACTGATTGAAACCCAGGAAGTGGAGCGGAAACGTATCGCCTCAGATCTCCACGATGGTCTCGGACAGGGACTCCTGGTCGTGAACTCCGGGCTCCAGGAGTATCTTCGCCAGAATGGTGGGGCGAAGGCCGAACTGGAGCGAGTGTCTTCGCTGGTTCAGGAATCGATAAATGAGGTGAGGGAAATCGCATCCGATCTCCACCCGCACCACCTTGAGAGGCTTGGCTTGAGGGTTGCGCTGGAAATGATTGTGGATAGGATGTCCCACTCATCGAACGTACTATTCCATTTCACGAGTGACGAAATTGATGATCTCTTCACAAAGAATGAGCAGATCATCTTGTACCGGATAGTTCAGGAGGCGGTTTCTAATATTGTCAGGCACTCCGGGGCAACAAACGCAACAATCGCGATACAGAAACGGGGGGGGGAATTGCGCCTGACGGTGCTGGATGACGGAAAAGGATTTTCCGTCCGGCAACATGAGAAGAGGATCTCCTCGACAAGAGATCTGAAGAACCTGGGGTATGGATTTGGCCTGCTGACTATGACTGAACGTGCAAGATTGATTGGCGGTTCTCTGGTTATTGAATCCGGCCCCGGCGAGGGGACCAAGTTAGCATTTCATATTCCACTCATCGATCGTGATGCGAAGAAAATCGTGAAAGGAAGAGACTCAATTTTTCCATGACGAGAGTTCTCATAGCAGACGATCATCCGATCTTTCGCGAAGGACTTGTCAGGATCATCGAAAGAGACAAATCCTTTACGATTGTGGGACAATGCGGTGATGGGGGTGAAGCGCTTGCTCTCATCAGGGAGCTACAGCCGGAGATTGCCATCCTCGATATATCCATGCCGACGATGAGCGGATTGGATATTGCCCGGTCAGCACAAAAGGAAGGACTGTCCGTCAATATTATCATCCTCACGATGTACAAAGATGAGAAGTACTTTGATGCCGCTATGGACGTTGGCGTGAAAGGATACGTGCTGAAAGACGGAATTGCAACTGAGCTGATCGATAGTTTGCGGGCAATATCCTCCGGCAAGTACTATATCAGTGCGGTGATCTCGGACCTGTTGATCGATAGAAGGAAAAGACTCCAATCCCTGACTAAGGCAATACCATCGCTTAGCGCTCTCACAACAGCTGAGAGAAATATCCTCAAGCTGCTGGCCGAGAACAAGACGAGCCGGGAAATTGCAAATGATCTGTTTATCAGTGTTCGTACGGTGGAAAACCACCGGACGCATATCTGCAATAAGCTGGGCATCAAGGGCCACAACAAGCTCCTTCAGTTTGCCCTTGAGCATCGATCTGTACTGTAGCTCAGTTACCGGACGACACATGAGAAATCATATACGGGAGGCGTGGCCTTGTATCAGGGTGATAACGATATGTCTCGATTGCATTCCTGAAACCTATTTCCGACAGGAGGGTGCATGACACAAAAGCTCAGGAGCATACCGGTTTCCTCAGTCGCGATGGTGCTTGCTCTTACGACTCTTACATGCAAGCAAGACCAGAGGGCCGTTGACCATCCGCCAAAACAACAGATCCATATCACCCAGAATGATCTTGACGGGGCTACGCTGGTTGTGTCGCCAAAGGACACGGGAATAACCGGAGATCCTTACTTCGCCAATTATCCCGACACATCCATTTCCGGAAAAATACGGGACTTGCATGCCAGTATTCCAACCAGTGACTCTATTGTTGCCGGTTCGATATTCGTGCGGAGGATATATACCAATCAAAACGGTGCGCGCGGAAGGCTGCTCAACACGACAGTCATGGTGAAGAGAGAGCCAGGGTTTTTCCCCGCCGGCAGTGACTTTGAATTCATGAGAATCCCTTTTGATTCGTTGACAGACTATACCAGGCACCCCAACGGCAGGCTTCCCCAAGTCTCAGAGACAACCTGTCGAGGGTCCGACCAGATTGCCTTCGCGTCTTGCGTAACATGTCATATGAAGCCTCAATCAGGTCCGGATCGGCTATTCCATCGTTAGAGAGCCGGTGATGGCGAGTCACCTCGCCCCGGACGCAACATTCATATCTGAATATCCTCATCCTGGTTTTGCCCCCGATTCCATTCCGTTGTAAGTAGTCCTGCTCAAGGAGTTGAGCGGTTTCTTCATTGTGGAATGAGTACCTCCCTCCATTTCTGATTCCTCCATCCTGCTCTATATTCATATCAGCAAAAAGGACACGGATCTGTGAAACCCCCGATTGAACCAGATCCAAACAGAATTGCAGGGAAGGTAGGAAACAAATGAAAACCATTATCCGCGCAGTCGTTGAATTGTCTTTCCTGACACTCATCGCAGTGTCATGTGCAGACATGGGGGTAGAAACAGAAGACGGGGGTTTTAACCAGAGTGAGTTCCCATCACATGTGGGAGACACGTGGGCATACACAATCTCCGACAATGTCCAAAAAAGGACCGGTGCAGCAACAATCACAGTCGTTGGAAAAATGTCAGGGAACCCGCCTGTCTACCTCTGGGAAAGCAACACCAGTGGCGTCATTGAAACCCGGTATTGCCAGATGCTGAACGACACACTGAAAATGCACTACCGGGAGGACAGCGTTTTCACGGCATTGACTTACGTTTTCCCACTCCAGGCAGGAAAGCAATGGCGGGGTAGTCCACGCGGACACACCTGCATGGTTCTTGGTGTCGGTCCGGATGAAGTTCCTTCCGGGAAGTTTGATTCCTGTGTCGAGATCGTAGAACGTTGGAGGACGAATGAACACGACTATGAAATTCGATCCTGGCTCGTTCCGCGTGTTGGGCTTGTGAGGATGAGCTATAAAGCGACAGAGTTCGGAAAACTTGTGAAGGACGTTTCCTGGGAACTGATCAGCTACCAGGTGAGTCCCGAGTAATGGGCAGCATGGTGTTTCAGGTCAGCCCGATGAGTATGAGTAGTCTCCTCACGACGAAATGGGGACTTTCCTCCATTTCTGTCCCGCATCTGCCATCGTATCTTAGGCAACCAACAAGGGATTGTAAGTCTGCTGATCGTAGACGACAACGCAAAGAAACGAAGATGTCAGGACTCGCTCGCGAAATGTCTTTTTCAGGCTACACAAATCACATTTTCAATCACATCATCTTTATGGAGGTAATATGAAACGTCCAAACCACGGGCTTCTCAAAACGGGACTGCCCATTCTTATCGCGGCATCATTTCTTGCAGCGTGTCAAAACGAGAGCACGATTTCTCCGGAACCATCGGCTCCAGAAGCGGTGAACCTTGCGAAGCAGCCGCCAGTTGTCCCGGCGATCATCGAGGTACCGGCGGGAAACCGTCTTGCCTTCGCCACATTTGCCGAGGGGGTACAGATCTATCAGTGCGCCCTTACCGCCACGGGTTATGCATGGGTTTTTGTGGCGCCGGAAGCCGTGTTGCTCGAGGGCAATAATGGTGTCGTCGGTTCACACTATGTCGGCCCCACATGGGAAACCAACAGTGGAAGCAATGTGGTCGGCACAAGGCTGCAAGGTATTACCCAGGATCCCAGCGCGATAGCCTGGTTGCTGCTCGGCGCTGTTTCGTCTCAGGGACCAGGAATCCTCGATGGCGTCACGTACATCCAACGTGTGAGCACGACAGGAGGACTTGCACCCACCTCGGGCGCTGATTCCTCAAGCGTCGGTGAATATGTTAATGTGCCCTACACCGCTGACTATTTCTTCTACAAGGCCCACTGAGTCCTCGCTTAAGGATGGGGTTCGCCTTGTCTGATCGACGGGCGTACCCTATCTGACTTGACATGGAGCAATACATAAAGATCGAAACAACCACCACCGGAGGGAACAATGGAACGCACTATCAGGCCAAGAATCACCAAGTCCCGGCACTTCACGCCAGAACAGGTTGTCGAGCGACAGCAACGTGCAGTCCGACCACAACCAATGGAATGGAAGAGAAAGAGTGAAATTTTCCGGGACTTACTCATTCAATCGGGTTCTCATAATCACACTGAGGCTATCCTGGATGACATGCGGGTGTTCCACAAATACGCGTTCGACCACTTCACCGCCAAGAGCGGGAGATCTCCAATGGGCGGTGCCTTCACTGTGAGCCCGGGAGCCACGAATCCCTCTCAGGGGGTTCACCTGCACATGTTTGGAATTGTCCACCTTGATGAAATACAAGACTTCGTCGCTCTCAACGGACGAGCCGGCGGGCCTGTTGGCGCCTTGATTGTGGAGATCAACGTGGTTGCCGGAACAACGTATCTCTTTGATTTCTCTATCAAAAGCCTGAAATCGGACATGCGGTTTGGGGCCCAATCGTGGAACGGTCCTCTCAATCTTGAGACGGGGCAAGGTTCCGACCTGAGCAAATTTATCGGGCAACAAGACGTCAGCCTTCTTGACTCCCACTTGCTTACAAGTTTGCCGGCGCGGGATAACGGCCCTGCGTATATGATGGTATACCCGCACCCTCATGGCGAGGGTAGTGAATTTCAATGGGACTTCTTTCAGTGTCATGTGACTTGGGTGTTGGCCTGACCATGTTGCCTCGTGCTCAACTCACCAAAGCAACACGTCAGCGGAGCGGACACTGAACAAATTCAGTTGAACTTGTTCATTCGGCCGGGCCGATTCTTCTCAGCGAGACTTTCATAGGGAGATGTGATTGCCTACTCCACAGTCGCTTGGGTAAGTGATCATCTCCATCGACATCACTAATAGATTAACAGCTGGCAAGAGGAAAATCCAGCGTACCTCTTGACCTCGTACTGGACTCATTGGTCATCTATTGGTTGATCATGGTGCTTGGTGGAGTTATTGATTCATCAGCATTCACTTGAGTATTGATCCGCAAACGCAAGACTGAGCCCCCTGGTTGCGGCAATGGAGTCAGAGAACCGGTCTTCTGACTTGAAACCCCGTGATAGGTACCCTCTCGTAATCTCGTATGGTTCCCCCATCATCCCCAAATCAGCCCGTTGCACCCCCTTTTTCCTGTTGAAATTCAAGGTTATTTTGGCTATTTTATACGACCGATTCATGTTACAGCCTTTGTCAGTGAAGATGGGAGACCATATCGACTTTGTTATTGGTTGTGGTGGGGCAGTTGTTCCAGCAGTTATGCTGACTGCGTGACAGCTGCAGGGAAGCACTCCTTGCTCCCTGTGTCGAAGAGATAATCACTGAAAAGGCTTTGCTCCAGATGATCGGGTCGGGATCCTCCGAATACATACCGTTATGTCATCAGGGCAACCACAGAAGGCATCTGTGGTACGCCGTCATTTCCCTTCTTGTTTCCGGTTCTTCGTTTGACCTCATCGCTGCGCCCGCTCCTCAGGATACCACCAAGGCCGTACCGCGTCTCCCCGTTCCCTTTGAGATTGCCGCGGATCAGTTTTCGAAGAATCATTTCTTCGTTGATACAACCTACATCCGGTTCTATGAACCCTACACGCAGTCGGACCTCCCTCTTGCCACACCCGAGATGCGTCTTTCGCAGGTGGTTGAGGTTGAAGTGTGGATCAGCAGAGGCGATGACTTTCCCTTACCTGATGACCGGATTGGCACTGCCTGGTTAACCCTGCCGCCGCGTTCGGCGGCCGGTTACGGAGCTGAATATCGTGCGCCGACGGATTCTGCAGGGCTGGTTGAATCGGGGACATTCTACAAGCTCGATCCGACCAGGTATGAAATCGCAGACGGAGGGTTGACCGGAATCATTACGATTCTGGAACCATTCGACGATACAAAGACAATTGGGATTGCATATCGAAGGGCGGACGGAGTTCAGATTGGACAGTTATCAAGGGACATCGATGGTGGAGATCCGCGCGGGCGACTTGCGCTGAAGATGCTTCGTCCAAAGGACCTCCTGCTCAAGGGGCCCGAATATCCGGTTTCATGGCGGATGATGATGAAGAATATCTACCCGCTTGGCGGCATCAACCTCATTCGGGAAGGGTTCACGCTCAATGTGGTCCGAAGACCCCAGCCCGGACGGGAGGAAACAACCATTCTGGGTGAGCCTCTGCTCAGGATTCTCGGTCTCGACAAGAACAGTGACGGGGTATTTGACTACAGACCCGGTCGCACCATCCACGAGGCGCGGGCCGAGATCATTTTCCCTTCGCTTGAACCATTTGTCGGAGGAATCTCTCATTTTTTTGATGAAAGGGGAGGGCTGGGCGCGGACCAATCTGTTTTGAATCCGGAGGTGTATCTAGCCCAACCAAACCAGTTTCAGCCCCCTCTGCCCGTCGCCTATTTTTTGACCGGTGCTGCATCCTGGGAAGAGTTGCCGGAGGAGGTCGCAGCGAAAGACACCTCCTATGTTGTCTATATGGATTCCACCGCCCGCCTCGAATTGTTCAAAGCTGTTCGGTCAGACGTACCTCAAGTGAATCCGTTTCCCGAGCGGAACTACATTCTCTTCGCAAATCCGAGTCAACAGGTCTACAAGCGGGAAGTGATTATCGATTCAACAGGTTCGCAGGTGTTGTTCAGGGAGACGGTGGGGAAGCAGGATATCAGGATACCGGTTGAAGTCCCCATGCAGGAGTACCTTGCCGCCCGGAGAACGCATGACTTCCGCGGGATGCTCGCCGATGAAGCGAGGAAGCCTCCGCAATTGAAAGCGAGGGACGATGTAGGCGAACTTCTCTCCAATCTTACACAAATCCAGATCCCCGTTCCTCCGAATCCCATCTTCAGCATCTTCGGCAAGCCCGAGATCAAGCTCAACATCAGCGGAGCTGTGGATATCAAGGCAGGGTTCAGGAACACAAAATCGGACCAGATCCAGATTTCCACTCAGGATCAGAGCCGGAATGAACCGGACTTCAGCCAGGACGTCCAGGTGAACGTCAACGGCACGATCGGTGACAAGCTGAACATCCTAGCCGACTGGAACACCCAGCGAACGTTCGAGTACGAGAACCAGCTGAAGATCAACTACACGGGCTATGATGACGAGATTGTCCAGAGTGTGGAAGCCGGTAACGTCTCACTGCAAACGCCTTCGACCTTCATCGGGAGCAGTCAGGCATTGTTTGGTGTGAAGGCGAAGTTCCAGGCAGGTCCGCTCACACTCACCACCCTCGCGTCACAGAAAAAAGGTGAGATCAAGGAAGTGTCCGTTTCCGGCGGGTCACAGCAGTCGGAGTTTGTGATCGAGGCATGGAAGTACGCAACGAACCATTTCTTTGTTGATACGCTCTACAGAAAATTCTATGAGGACTACTACACCGAAGACATTAGTATTACCAATGCCCCGACGCAGATTCTGGAAGCGGAAGTCTGGGTCCAACTTCTGGGAAATGACCCGGGCCAGCTTGCCACTGCGCGTGATGGCATCGCTTTTATCACCCTTGATCCCCGGGCTACTGACGGGTATGCAGATTCCCTCAGAACAGCCGTAGTAGTTCCAGGTCAGGTTGAAACTTCCCGCTTCATCAAGCTTGAACCGGATGACTACGAACTGACGGGGAAAGGCTATCTGGGTATTCTCTCCCTCAACACGAGTGTGGCGGACAATCAGCTCGTTGCGATTGCTTACCGTACCCAGGAGGGCAACCAGTTTGGGGAATTCACGAGAGATTTCGGTCTCGATAGCGTGGGTCAGGCGACAACGCTCATCCTGAAGATGGTGAAGCCGAGAAACCTGTTGAGCAATGCAAAGGGATATACCGTTGCCTGGGATCAACTCCTGAAGAATGTGTATTCCATCGGTGGGCGCAATCTCAAGAAGGAGGGATTTACCCTTGATATCTACCGGCTCAGCTCAGGACAGGAGAACCAGAACAGCATTCTGAATGAGCGACTGCTTCGTGTATTCGGGTTGGATAATTTCAATGAACAGGGTACACGGGTCGATGGCGGCGACGGGACATTCGACTTTCGCCCTGCATACACGGTGAGCACAGAGAGAGCCGAGATTGTTTTTCCCACACTCAGGCCATTCGACGAAGGAATCCAGGGGTATTTCGAAGGAGTTGGTCAAATACTCAGTGATAGCTCCGTGTTCCTTTTCTCTGAAATTTATGACACAACACAAACCGGAGCGCAAAACAGTCAAAACAACAAATATATTATCAGCGGCGTCGCTACCGGTGAGGCTTCATCGCGCTACACTCTTGGCTTTAATATTGTTGAGGGAAGTGTTGAAGTTTTGCTGGACGGCGTTCCGCTTGCCCCGAATGTCGACTACTCCGTCGATTACATCATTGGTGAAGTCGTCATCCGGAACAGCCGTGCGCTCGTGCCGGGTGCGAATGTTCAGATCAAATATGAACAGAACGACCTCTTCCAGCTAGCGT
>Ga0105340_1000879_pt1 | contig 13889 bp, 18 predicted proteins | sample EasRivMeERMLT700_FD_89676 | JGI IMG/M metagenome (GOLD analysis project Ga0105340, IMG submission 89676) | Soil microbial communities from meander-bound floodplain in the East River, Colorado, USA - East River MetaG ERMLT700 | ecosystem: Environmental > Terrestrial > Soil > Floodplain | place... | reverse complement strand
TATGCCTGATAATAGGACGGATCCTACCGTGTTGTCTAAGGATCCGATCCAACCCACTGTGGAGATCAACAACGCATCAAACAACCCGACAACGGCTCAATAATTCTCTACGATACCCGATAGTATTACGGATCCGACTGCTGGTCTGAGGATCGGACCCAACCCACTGCGGAGATCATCCACGCATTGAACAACCCAGCAACAGTCGGATCCGTAATACTATCGGGTATCGTAGAGAATGATTGAGCCGTTGTCGGGTTGTTCAATGAGTTGATAATAGCCACTGTGGGTTGGGCCCGATCCTCAGACCACATTGCCTATTGATGCCCAACAGTATTACAGATCCCACTGTTTGGTCTGAGGATCGGACCCAACCCACTGCGGAGATCATCAACGCATCGAACAACCCGACAACGGCTCAATCATTCTCTACGATACCTGATAGTATTACGTATCCGACTGTTGCAGTGTTGTTCAATGAGTTGATGATCTCCGCAGTGGGTTGGGTCCGATCCCCAGACCAACAGTCGGATACCCGATAGTATTACGTATGCGACTGCTGGTCTGAGGATCGGACCCAAACCCACTGCGGAGATCATCAACCCATCGAACAACCCGACAACGGCTCAATAGTTTCCTACGATTCTACAGTGCTTGATATTGTTACGGATTGTCAGACGATCGGAGAAGACCCACTGGAGATCATCAACGCACTGAACAACCCGATAATGGTTGAACAATTCCTAATGATATTTTCACCGATTTCATTGATTACCATTTCTTTCAGTTTCTACAGCATGGCAATTAAGGTCGTCGATTGCGAAGTGAATGCATCAGTGAATCTACGGTTCCCTCAAGAACACCCAAATCATGGACAGTCTCACGAATACCAAGTCCGTTGAGTGAAGCTGCTTTCGCAATCCCGGCCTTGAGTTTCTCCATATTCTTTACGGAGATAGCAATGTACTTCTCCTCAGAGTCGGAGTCGGAGTCGTTCGCATCAGAATCCCAATCATCGGTTTGTCCGATCTGGAGACGGGTGTAATTAGCCCGGGTGGTCATAGATTTGTTGCGTTCTGCATACCTGCTGTTTGTAATCATCCAAGTCGGACTTCCATAGCTCCCGAATATCTTCCGGGGAAAGAGCCACTGGATGGTCGTCATTCCACCACGCCCGTCGATAACTGTCGACCTCTCTTGACGGATCCGTTGGATCCGTCGTGTAGTCCACAAAGGTAAATAAGGTGTCCCGATCAGCAATTGCTGCCAGGATAGGCGGAACAACAAAATGTCTTCTCATTATCTTTGCTAGCCCGACGAGAGATATGCATGCTGTCTGTGATATGGGAAGATAATTCAATTGATGGGTGAATAATGAACGGGGGTGGTCACACCAGCTCGGAAATAAATGCCGCCTCCCAGTCATCGGCGTATGTCTGGCACTTATCCCATCCATCGGGCCAATATGTGCACCGCCTATGCATGGCGGCCCGGAGTCTGGACACCATATAGTTGATCTGGTCTTGACATGTCTCATCCGACATGTGTTGGTCCTTAAAAATTGTGGATTGCTGCGACATCTTGGCTGTATGCGGTGTTGGTAGTTGAATGTTGAGAGTGAACCACGAGGCAAACACGAGGCACTATAACTATTATGTAATAATTGTATATATATACCATGTCACTTGTACGTATTGTTGGGTTGATTCTGAGATTGATTGTCATGGTTTGTAAACATTCTTCCTCTTCATTGCTTTTATTGACTTTCTTTACCACAAGTCCGATTACAGTGAGGGTTCCAATAACTGGGAAGCGGAAAGCGGAGATGCTGACCTCCGGTTGTACTTATGTAACCACTGCGGCGATCCAAGATGCTGTAGACATGACTGCCACATGCGTCCGACAATCAAAATATATATTTATCTGGAGGTGCATTTCTTCCATTTGTCATCCATTCTTTCATCTAAAATGATGTCCGGACAGGCCGACCGGTCCCCTGTGGAATGGAACGGGTTCTTGTCCACGTTCGGTTTCCAATTTTGGCTAGACGATCACCTCAGTCACCTAGCTAATATTGCCCTAGTTCCTTACGAGGTCTATCGGGTCTATGAACAGCCGCACTGGCAGTTGGCGGAACCCTATGGATCGGAATATGTGGAAAGCGGGGAATTTCTCGTGTACAAGCCCTTAGGTCTTCTTGATGATGAATGTCCGGGCATTGAGAACTTGGTTCGCTCCCTTCACGAATCTATGACAGAAGCCGATCCGGATCGCGATTTCCTCCCGGTTCCAGCCGGATACCTTGATTAGATTCAGTCTATGTCTAGTACCATACTAGTGCCCTGTATTTGTATGTTTTTGCTGGTATTTAGTCATCGGCACCCTCCCTCCGTTTCTCGTTATCCTCTGCAGCTCTGCGTCTCACCTTTTCAAATGCTTCTTTGGCTTGTCGGGCACATGTCTCCCACATGCCCTTCTGCTGCAATGCATAACAGCTATGGCCGATCAATCCTTTACCGGTAGACTCCTCCGATCGTCTCTGCCATCCCCGGGCCTTGATATCGAAGAACAAAAGGAGCCACATCATTTCAAAATTGACAAGCGTCCAGTCTTCCTTCCATCGGCTATGCTGTGCTCCGGCTTTCAGCCAGTTCACCCGGTAAACTGGACAGTAGTGAATGGTGTGATCGGTGCCTATGGCAATTGACACTCACATTCTTGCATCAATTCATTGTCCAGAGAGTCTCCAGCAACATCAATGCTCCAGAACCATGCCAGTTTTGCATTCCGTTGTCCGCGTGCATTCGGGTCTACAATTACTGTGCATGACTTTAAATCCTCCGGTTTCAAAACTTGATAGTTCTTCATGATTTCATCGGATGTTCCCAGCCGGAGTAGGGCTAGCCTTGCTTTCCTGTAAATTCTCGCCTGATGCTGCACACTACCTGTAACTGCACCTATGTCGTCCCACGATCGGAGCTTTTGCACTTTACTCTTCGCTGCTCGGAGCTTTGTCCGGAATAGAAACGATTTCTTCCCGATTGCCATCCGGAGCCCTTGAAGTGCATCATTTGCTTGACCCTGTCGGAGGGAGATTTCCTTCTCCACAATGTCCCTCATGTTGGCATCCAGGCAACGCTGCAAACCTAGCAAGGATGGCAGAATTATCGGCACCTTTTCCGCTTCGAGGATGTCAGCTTCGATGGCCCCTGTGAGAGCTTCTGGCGGGCAACCCTCCGGGTCATCCAGATCATCAGCATCATTATCGGTTACCCAGTCACTCTCCATTTCATCACATTCGAGGTCCACAAAGTATGATGAAGCCTTGGAGTGAAAGCTGTCGATTCTTGACTGCAGTCTTTCCCGTTTCTTCACAATCTCCAGCGTTTGCGTCGGGGTTGCATGTTGCGATAGTTGTCGGACCTCGTTTACCAGGATTGCTCTTCCCGATCATATCAGCCGGACGGTGGAGTAAATGGATTTGCATCACGTACTGAGCTTCCTCAATCTTTAAACCAGTTGCCAACCATGAAGTCATCCCCTTTGACTGTCCCGATTTCTGCTCATCCTCAATAAGCTCGGCTTGGACAGTGGCCCGGCCCGGGGCTATTGCCAGTCCGGGAACAGATAAATGATCAATACATTTACATATAATCTTTTGAAAGGAGCACTCACGAGTGTGGGTCTTTGCATTGTAAATGTCCATAGCCTCCACATTGTGTAGTCGATCCTTTTCCGCCTGTTCAGCCTGACGAGTCCATTCCTTTACATCCTTCGGATCGGCACTTTTGGTGAGCCTTTGAAACACTTCTCCGCTTTGCCGGAGCCCATCACGGGCTCTATTGAACTTTTTACAGAGTGTTAAAACTAGGAAAAAACAAAATGTATGATTAGTTCAACACAATAGGGAGGTCGGCTTACACATCTGGGTCATTTTTTTAAAATTGGAGTCATTCATGTGGGCATTGAGTAGTTCAGCCCGATAAGCCAATGTCGCTCCTCTGGTGCTCGGGGAAATTTCATTGAGGACAGCCCACAGTGTTTCCAGAATTTCGCCATCCACCATTCCGCAGCCTTTGAGGAACGTCGGAGCAAACCTAGCTAAGCATGAATCCTGGTGACCATGCACATGGAAGAGACCGATTGCCCGGAAAATGTTCAACTTCTCCGGAAGACTGAGGTGTTCATTTTCTGCCACTCTCATTAGGAAATTCTTGTAGTATTGACAATTGACATCGTAGATATCGATGCAATCCGTGATGCCTTCCATATTTCCGTGTTTCATGGCTTGGCAGAATGAGTAGTCCATGTTCATTTGTCTGAATTTAATTTAATTTTTAACACATCGGGAAATTACCAACCTGGATGGAATTACGGACCTTTCACCCTTCTGGAAGTCTACCACACTAGAAGGAACAAAACAGCCATGCCAGCATGCCGTGGCTCCGATGCCGGTTACATCACAACCGCTGTTGATGTGATGAGCATCATTTAAAGCATGGTGCTCATTGCAAGTTGATTTCTGATCCATCGGGGAGTCCGGAGTCAGCTAGCTGTAGGGCATCTAGATGGATACCAAAGACATACCTCTTTGTATTCCTTAGCAACTTTCAGATGCTTCTTATATGGCTCATCCTTGACTACATGACCATTACCATCAGCCAGGTGGACATCATCATCGGGTCGCTTCTGTTTCTGATGAACGGCAGTGAAGTTTCCATCCTTCACGAATCCCCGGATATACTTTATCCTGGAATTCATAATAAGCAGTGGCCGGGAAGTGGCTCAAAGTTCACCCATACCTATCCGGATCATCCAGCCAGTCATCGGGCAAGTTGATACCGGCTTGTGGGCAAACAGCACAGAACAAGGCTAATTCTCCTTCTCCAGGCTCCCGCTCCTCATGCCCGAATCCAAACCATGCCCAATCCTTCAGGTTCCTCCACTGACGTGTAAGCCTCATCAGTTCCTGATACCGATTCTGTCTTTCCGGTCAATTACATGGTTTGAAAAAGGCTTCATGAGACTCACGGGGACGGTATGCGGGAATACCGGGCTCGTGACTCTTGCCAATTTGCTACAGTAGTGGTATGCTGATGTCTTGCACTCCAAATTGTCAAGCAGAAAGTCATCCAGGACATGGAATGTGAAAGCCGTCTGGATCCTGTCATATGATGCCGGAAACAGATCCACAGACAGCAGTTGGATGTCCTTCTCTGGACAACCCGGACACTGACACCATCTCACCGGTATGTGATGAATGCCGGACTTGTCCACAATGACGAACATAACATTGCCATTCTCATCGGTCCTACCGGCTTTCAAAGGCTTGTCCTCCCATGGGTCGTCGAGGTCCTCTGTATCATTGTCCTGGTCATATTGAGGAGCATGGGCACCACCTACAGGGCATGGATCCAATCCATGGCCTAGATTGATAACAACCCCGACTTGCCTCATCCAAGCAGGTGTAAAGAATTTCCCGGTCCAGCATTGTATCCGATGGAGGGGAAGCTTGGAATGTTGTGTCCGGCAGCATTCCGTGCAATGCGTCGGTCTTCCGAAACACTCCAGGCATCTCCAGATGGCTGGATTCAGGGAGCAATTTGTGCAAAGACCATCACCAGGTGGTGCCTCCAAGCTCAGGATGTGATGGAGGTGAGCTGACCTCTTCCCCAACCACTCCCGGAGGTAAGCATTCTGCGACTGCAACAATCATGTATACCTCTAATATGTAATTGTTTGATGGTGACACTTACCTTGCTAGGAGCTTCTGTGGATGGCTCATATTCAGGATTGCAATCCATGTACATATCCATGTCCATGGCATCATTGTAATGTGAGGATGAGTGCTTGGATGGGGAAGCCTTTGTTGGTGATCTTCTCAAAGAGTTTGGCTTGCTCTTCAGTTTAACCATCTTTGACTTGGTCCCTCTGCTGGTTTCAACATCCTCCCAGTCCACCCTTTGAATACGGGGCTTCAGTTTCCTGCTTCTTGTTCTTCCCATAGTGGTGGAGAGGTGATCGAGTACTTTCCAATTGCCAGATGTGGTAAGTCGATCATTCCTGCAAACATAGAATGTACAACACAGTGCTGCTGTAACTCGCAGTTATGCCTGCCTCATAAGATGAAAAATTCAATGGGCAAGTAGGATAGAATGCCCGAAATTATTCAATAGCCTATAAGAAATTAAGAATATACAATGGACAGGTAAGTAGCTGCCATATTATTGAAATAAGCAGTAGTGTGTTCGTATCACTGAATTAGGCAATAGTGTTTTCAACCAACACAACCCAACTCACTCATTCCCCACCCCCACCCCGCAAAGAATTCAGTATGGCCGGACCCAATAAAGCCGACATTCAGGAATACCACATCCCCATCCTCAAGAATTATCTGGAGGAATACAAGCTGGCAGACAAGACACAAAGGCAAGACATCATTACCAAAGCACACAAGGACATCAAGCAAGTCTCACCGGACATGACACCATTGGTTACTGTTGCTTTGAGAAAGGTGAACCCACTGTTGGTGATAGAGTGTAAATGCACATGAACTGATCAAACCACAGAAAGTCAAAGACTGGTTCAAGAACTTTGCTCGGAAGAGGGGAAAGGTTGCTAGAGCGAAGTACACCAGGATTTACAATTGGCGGAATGTTGCATCCTCGAAATACAAGGATGAGCTAGCGGACATGATACAGGAAACAATACCGGGAATGACCTCAAGTCACTCAAATTACTTGGCCTGCTACCAAACCCACCTTAAGGCCTTGACTGGTGACATGGATGACGAGGAGGTGGATGAATTGAAAGAAATGGCTAAAGAGTGGAATGAATCCGGACCGCCGGAAGCAGTCAAGAGGAAGTAAGCTGAAACTTTTCCATCACTGCTGGATGCTTATGACAATGATATCCCAGGGATGCTGATAACTACGGACGGAGAGCTATCAAAGACTTCACAAAGCAGATGTACCGGAAGTTTGGGATGAGGGTTTTTGTTCTGTCTACCCATGTCAGTGAGGATGGAGCCACCTCCGTTGCACAGTATGTGAAAAACATTCTCCATTTATCCGTAAATAACTTGGGATGTAAGCCATGACTTCAATGACGAACTTGGGAATGCGGAGGGGTTCACATCCTCATTCCCGGATTGGGAGACGGAGCCTATCATGGAAAACTGGAAGGACTACGCGGAGAAGGAGATGAGTGGGTAGTGAAAGCCAAGAAATAGTATTCCGGCTGATCAGAGCTATGAACAGGTAATGGAGATACTGAAGTGCAACCAATTATACCCGGGATGTGGGCTCCGGGAACCACGGCAAAGAAGCAGCAGAAAAATCCCAACCTGGAGATGACGGAAAATGGGGAACCTATCATTCGAGATATATCGGCGGATGGACGAACCCGGGAAGTGTTTGTCCGGGCATTTGTGAACCATCATTACAGTGAGTAAACATTTATATGGTTTGTGACCAATGGGATGTGTGCTTAATGAACAACAGAGATAGCATCAGGTAGAAAGAAACCTGTTCCTTGGGACATTGTATCCCAGACACCGGATGCATTCATTGACCCGGAATACATGCCAGTAGGTATACTGTTGAAGGATCCTTCAAAACTCCACCGGGAAGACACAAAGACAATCCTCCAGCACTGGAAGGAAAGACAGGATGATTCTGATGTCGATACTACATTCACTTTCAAGGCCTTCTTAAACAAGGAGAAGGAGGTTGTTGAAATTAATGCCCAACGGAAATCTACGGAGAGAGCTAGGTCCGACTCCGATAAAGAACCGGAAGCGGTGGCCATGTCCGTCCGGAAGCCGACCCGAAAGACAGGTCACAAGACAACCAGATCAGGAACTAGGTCGGACTCCGGGTCAGATGATGATGATGATGATGATGATGATGATGATGATGATGATGATGAAGAAGAAGAAGAAGAAGAAGAAGAACCAGAGGCTCCGACCCGGAAAGCTGGAAAGCCGGGTCCGAAGCCAAAACCAAAGCCGGGTCCGCAGCCAAACCTAAACCCGGGTCCGAAGCCAAAGCCGGCATTTAGGGGAACCCGAGATCCAGATACAGATATGTGGATGAATACAAGGTCATCAAAGAGGAAGTTGGATGAAGCTGCTGATCAAAGGCGGGTGAAGCAAAAGACTATCAGAAAGGGCATCCGCCAGGGTGGAGATGATCCGGATGTGGGTCCGGAGTCGGAGCAGCCCTTTGTGGGAACTACACATCTCCGGGCATTACGGTATGGCATTTTTTCTATCATAATGAACTTCAGGCTCCTAATGTCAGTTGTTGTTGAAGGCCCAGAAAGTAAAATACCATTAATGACAAAATATATACATATTTTGTGAAAATTCGATCTAATTCTATGAATATTTTACTTTTATTTGGCACTCTCATCCCCCTTCACTTGTGTCCATCGGTTGACCGTCTTCACCGGGTTGCTCAGGTGGGTCTGATGATGGTACAGGAGGCGGTTGAGTCGCTGGCGGAGTCGGGATGATGAGTGGAGGTGGCATCGACTGCGAGCCAAGGGGAGACGAAGGCGTTTGTGATATTTCCCGGCGGCTGGGCGATGAGAAGGCCGCCGAATTGACATATGTCTTGAACATTTGTTTCTCCGATGATGTCATGGCTGTCGTGTTGTCCGATGGTTGAAACTCGGGGGTGGTTTCGATGGGGGCGGGAGTCCGGAACCGATGAACACCAGCGGTATTTGCTAGGATCTGCATCGGGTTTACTGTTTCGGTAGATGGGGGGGGGGAGGATTGGACCTGCGGAAGGTGAACTTCTGCACCTATGTTGGTGAATAAGCATGAGAGTCAAGAGGATAAAATAAACTCACTGAAAGGCAAGGTATCCGATGAGTCTGTTTGCGTTGCGACGACTACCCTGGAGACCTGGGAAATCGGTGATGTGGCCCTGTCCCGTTTCTCCCCGAGGACACGGAGACGTAAAGCCTCTTGCCCACCTTTTAACGCGCCGATGTCGTCCTCCATTCGCGTCATCTTGTCGAGCATCGTCGTCATCACGTCCACACAGACATCCATCTTGTCCGTATCCGTCCGTCCAGCCTCCGGAGTCGAACGCTCACTGTTTAGCTCCGTAAACGTAGGTGCTGATGAAGAGTACATCAGTAGCGAAATGTATTCTGTAAGTGAACACTTACTAGTCTTTCTAGAGGGATTGGCCGGCAGGACCCGTTTCATCTCCGATCTTGGCTTCCTCACATACGGAATTTCCACTACCATGCGACGACCAGAAGGCCCGGCCTTCGACGCGACGGGGTGTTGGAGGGATTTTGGTCGGGCTGTTGTCGCCGCCTTTCCTGTTCCCGTTGCCCCTTTTGCGACTTTTTCCGATGGGTCCTTCGGAACAGGTGTCTTCGTCCGACTCGACGAACGGCGGGCGCTTGCTGCCGGGGTTTTGCTCCTGCCTCTTGACGCGGGCCGTTTCTTGACTTCGCTGCATTTAACTTTGAGGCGTCTGCACTCCATGCATGCCTTGCCCTTCCGAGGTTTTTCGCAAGGCCGTTTGAACTTGACGCAAGCCTCGCAGATATCCTTTGGAGGGATCGGAACTTTGCTTGGTTCCTCGCAGATATTCTTTGGAGGGATCGGAACTTTGCTTGGTTCCTCTTTCACCTGAGCCGCTTTCTTTTTCCCCTTCCCATCCGTCTTCCGAACCTCCCCATCATCACTATCGACATCCATCGCGGAGTCGTGGACCTCCCTGCCCTTGCCCTTGTCCTTCCTCTTCTCCTTGACCTTGTCCTTCGCCTTCTCCGCCTTCTCCGCCTTGTCCATCTTTGCCTTGTCTTTCGCCTTTTCCTTTGCCCTCTCCTTTGCCTTCCCCTTTGATGTCTCCTTGTCCGTCCCTTTTTCCGCCCTCTTTTCCTTCTCCCTGCCCTTGGCCTTGACCGTCTTCCCTTTCTCATCCGTCTCGTCATCCGTGTCCACGATCGTCACTGCGGAGATGACACGAGGCCGTTTTGCTCTGTCTCTGTCATCCGGATCTTCGCCTCGTCGTTTCGTGGACCCCAACGACCCGCCTACCTTCCCCACCCCTGATCCCGACGCTCCACCAGACGACCAATCTGAGCCAGCCTTTGATGCACCACCTGCATGTCCACCCGTCCACTCGCTTACAATTTCCACTACTGACCCCAACGCTCCACTCTCATCCCCATTCGCCGCCTCCATCTCCACCGCCATTCCTACCCCACCTCCAGGCCCGCTATCCACACGCGTAGCGCTCGACCTACTCATCTGCATGAGTTTGTCGTTGACACTCATCTTCCCGCCAGCCCAGGTACGGCTGGGCCCCAGGACCCTGATCGGCTCTTTTGTGGTCGGGGTAGCTGGAAATGGGGTGGTTATCTCAATAGATCCGTTCAAAATCCCCAACACTTACTCGTACCTTTCGACTGAGCAATCGCGGGAGTGGGCTCGGTCTCCATCAACGGGTCGTTGTCCAGCGGCTCTGGAGCTGAAATGATGGGTCAGATTCACTATAATTGATAAATATTACTGACTTATACTCACATGTAGGAGGTGTATAGCTTATGTTCCCATAAGCCTCCGAGATTCTAGGGTCATTCCGGTGAATGGTCCCTAAATCCACGTCCCGACCGGCCCTGATCGCCAGTAGGACCTCTTCGCAAGCACTGGCGAGGAGTTGGGGGACGTATACGCTCTCCTCGCGTTGGACGTCGCGAGAAAAGTCGAGCTATGAAATCGGACAATGGTCAGTGCTTTTCCGATGATCGGGACTGAGCGGACGTACCAAAAGCCTTTTGAACTCTCCCCCAATCACGGCCTTGCGTTCAGGCGACGCAACTTTGGCTTTGACAAGCCAGGTTTTCACCCAGCCGTGGAGGGTATAAGACCGGTTTTGGCAAACTAGCAGAGGGGTGGACATTCTTATAGAGACGCGTTGGATTCACGGTATAGAGTGTTTGTGGAGATTGAGAAGTAGAGAAGAAGAAAAAAAAGCCATCAAGGGTCTGGGAAGTCACGTGACCGACAAACATCAAACATCAAACATCAAATAACCGACTGGACAGCAAAGTAGGCCATTGCCTTGTACACCACGCCCTGCACCACCGCCATCAAGACCAATGACTACTACAATTGGTGAGTTTTTTTATTGTTATTCACATTTGTCCAACTCGTTAGCTAATTGTTGCCGATTTGATTTACAGATTTCCCCGACAAAGTAAGCGCCTCAACCCCTCCGTTGGAAAGCCGGAACGGAGGCGCAAAGAACCCGATGTCCCCGACACTCCGGCCCCTTCCATCATTCGGGAGTCGAAAGGTACACCCGATGCCAAACTGGACGTTTGGAAGTCGAGTTGTTCAACCGCCAGCAACCCTTCCCTCTCCCATTCAACCGACTCCCAACCTGACGACTGAGCCAGATACCATGGCGAAAGCGGCTCCAGTAACCCCGCTATTTTCATTCGGACATCGAAAGATCAACCCTCTGATGACTGACATGCCACATCCAGACCCCAGTCCCAATTCAACCATCAGATCACAGCACCTGGACGCCTCTGCAGCCACAACCCCGCCAATCTCTCCTTTCTCATTTGGATGCCGGAAAATCCAACCTCCTACCCAAGCACCCACTGCTACATCACCATCATCATCATCGTCATCTCATCCGATCGCACGTCCGATTCATCGGCTTTCTGAGCCGGAAGCTAATGGAATGGCCGGATTTTCCTTTGGACGTCGAGCGATACAACCCATGCCAACTCCGACGGAATCTGAAGCGATGGAAACAACACCACCCCCCGCTTTCCTGACACCGCATAAGCCGTTTTCTTTTGCAGAACGAAAAGTTCGTCCAATGCAACCCCCGCCAACCATCCCCGTCGCCTCTCAGCCAGCCAAAGAGCCGATCAAAGTATTGCCCGACCGCAATGTCCCGTTAACGGGGGGTGGGGACATGACCCTACCATTCTCATTTGCGGCACGAATTGTCAAGTCTCCACACGGAGTCCCGGATGCCCAAATGGAGGCCAATCCTTCTGTGACAACATCATTCTCATTTGCAAGGAGAAATGTTATCAAACCAGGTCATTTGGCAACGGAAACTCGGGTTGGAGCAGCGGAGAACGTAAAGAAACGGAAAGTTTCCGACATCATTGGTAATAGTTCTCCGGTTCCTGCTGTCGGCTCCGCTAAGCAAATGAGCAGATGACCAGAAATACTTAGATAGATCCAAGCAGGTCCGACTGGTAATACCCGGTAAGCAGTCGGAGGTTGTTCCCGGGGAATCCAGCAGCACCACCGCCTCATTTCTGTTGTCGTCGGATGCATCGCCTTCCTCATCGCGCTCATCACCGGAAGCTTCATTATCCGACTCATCGCCAATCCACCCAATGTCTGATGATCTGCGAAATGAGATGGATGCATCCGTTTCTGCGGATGATGCTCCAGCCACTGAGGATACATTGATGGATGATGGATCAGATACTGGCGACAACACTGGTGACAACACTTCAGACTCCCAGGGTACATTGATGAATAATGAATCGGAGACCAGTGACAGTCGCACGACGGACTCCCCTTCCCTTGAGAGCCACATCCGGGACACCCGGGAGATTCTAGACAACAACGCAGAGGTGCGAATTATTTCCGCCGTGATAGACCTTGATTTTACGCTGTCACCAGATGCTCCGCTTGCTTCAAGAAGCTGAGGATGCGGACCTCCGCAAGGGGTCCATCAATGCGGGATTGTGGAGAGATGAGGATGCAATATTGGGCATCCGACATTTAGCAGAACTGTCGGAAGATCCCAGGCATGTAGCCTCCGTGCACATGTATCAGGCACACACTGGATTACAGATGGAGTACCTGAAAAAAAGGGAGCAGCTAGGTCGACTGCTGGCATCACAAACGGCATTTGCGGAGATCATCAAGCTTGTCCTTGATGCTGGTCACGAGGATTAAGTCATGCTTGTGGACATTTTCTTGGAATATCAAGCTATTTGTAGATAGTCATTTAAGCTCTCATGATCAGAATCATCACATTTATTTGCCGATCCGCTGAATGTTTCCGGACAGTCCCGATATTGGAATGGATCCAACTCCTTGTGGCGGATCGGACCCGAGCCACTGAAGAGATCATCAATAAACTGAAAAGCCCGATAACGGCTGAATGATTCCCTATGATGCATGATAGTATTACGGATCCGACTGAGGATTCAATGCCCTGATAATCTCCGCAGTGGGTTGGGTCCGATCCCCAGAACAACAGTCGGATCCGTAATTCTATCGGGCATAGTCAAGAATCCGGTCTGCAGCTTCAATGCCCTGATAATCTCCGCAGTGGGTTGGGTCCGATCCTCAGAGCAAACAGTTGGCTCTGTAATACTATCGGGTATCTTAGGGAATCCCTCCGCCGCTGTCGGGTTGTTCAACGCGTGAATCACCTGCGTAGTGGGTTGGGTCCGATCCTCAGACCAGATTCCTTACGATGCCCAATAGTATTACATAGAATTACGGATCCGACTGTTGTTCTCGGGATCGGACCCAACCCACTCGGAGATTACCAGGGCATTGAATCCTCGGACAAACAGTCGGATCCGTAATGCTATGTAATACTATTGGGCATCGTAAGGAATCTGGTCTGAGGATCGGACCCAACCCACTACAGAGATTATTCACGCGTTGAACAACCCGACAGCGGCGGAGGGATTCCCTAAGGTGTCTGATAGTATTACAGAGAGAGCCAACTGTTTGCTCTGAGGATCGGACCCAACCCACTGCGGAGATGATCAGGGCATTGAACCTGACAACGAGTCCGGAGTTCCCTAAAATGTCAATGCTTGATATTATTACGAATCCAACTGTTCTTGAGCCGCTG
>Ga0105340_1000877_pt1 | contig 13936 bp, 6 predicted proteins | sample EasRivMeERMLT700_FD_89676 | JGI IMG/M metagenome (GOLD analysis project Ga0105340, IMG submission 89676) | Soil microbial communities from meander-bound floodplain in the East River, Colorado, USA - East River MetaG ERMLT700 | ecosystem: Environmental > Terrestrial > Soil > Floodplain | place... | reverse complement strand
GGCGCAGGTCGCTCAGCATCGAATCGATCTCGTCCAGCTTGCGGACGTCGCGCACTTCCAGTTCGAACAGCTCGGCTTGCGGATCGTTGGGCCGCACCTCGCGCAGGCGGCGCAGGATTCGCCGGGCTTCGTCGGTGCGCTTGAGCTGCGTGTACATGTGAAACAGGCGTTCGAGCGTTTCGTAATCAGTCGGACGAATGCGATGAGCGCGTTGCAGGAAATGAGCGGCCGAGCCCCATTTTTCCTTGCGCGAGAAATGATCCGCGAGCCGGCTGGCCCCTTCGAAGGCGAGGTGCGACAGATAATCGGGAGGCAGCGAGCGCGGCACGTAATGTTCCAGGTAATCGAAATAGCGGTTCCAGTGCTGCTCGGCGACGTCCCAGCGGGCCAGCGATTCGTTGCCGATGGCGAGGTTTTGCTCCAGCCAGGCGCCAAGGTATATCCCTTGTGGATTGATGTAGCGATCGGTCTTGTTGGCCGGGCCGGCCGCGGAGAAGTCGCGCTGAAACGCGTCGGCCGCGGCGCGGAAGTGAAGCAGGCTGCGCTCGAAATCCTGCGCCATCGCCGCCGACACTCCGAGCATGTTGAGGATCGAAATCAAGAAAAACGGATCGACCTTGATCTGGCTCGATTCCAGCCGGCGTTTCAAGGGAGACAAGAGCAGGTCGGCGTCGCTCCACTGACAGCGTTCGATCAGCATCTTCGCCTGCACGAGGGCGGCGCCGATGTAAGCACGAAACGCCGCCTCGCTGCCCGGCCGCGCGGAGACGAGCTTGGCGAGCAGACGATACACGACGTCGAACTGATTCAGGCCGACGATCATGTCGAGGAGCCGTTGTTCCTCTTCGGGAGAGATCGTGCCCAACTGATAGGTTTGTTCCGCGCTCGATTCACTTTGGCCGCGGCCGAGCAAGCTGCGCAACAAACTCAGGAATCGATTCTCCGCCGGCGACGGCGCAAGCGGCAAGAGCTTGTCGAGCATCTCCACTGCGCCTTCGAGCTGACCCTGACACAATCGAGTGAGCATCAGGTTGTACGCGGCGGGGTACGACGATGGATCTTTCTGCCAGGCTTTCTCGAACTCGGTCGCCGCGCTGGGCCATTCTTTTTCGTTGAAGGCGAGGACACCGCGTTGCAAGAGAACGTTGGCGTCGGGATCTCCTATCTTGGCGAGCATTTGCCGTGCTTCGCCCGAGCGGCCCTGATGCTTGTACGCCATGGCCAACAGATACAGCGCGTTGGCGTCCTGGTTGCCGGCCTTGACCGCTTGTTCGAGAAAGCGGATGGCTTCCGGCCAATCAGGCTCGGCGACAGGCGCGACCGAGATCACGTCTTGCACATCAGGCATATGGAAAGTTATCCCGTCGTATCCGCAGTTTCCGTTGACGCCAGCGACGTCATGCGCGGCATTTCGTCCGGCGACGCAACCGGCACCGGCGCCGTTTCGTCGGCATAAATCGCCTGCTGGCCGGCCTTGAATAGCGCCAACAATAGTAACGGCCCCAAACGGCGATCGCGATAGCCAAGTTTGCCGGCCTGGCGCAGCTTTTCGCCGGCGTGCTCATACTCGCCGCGCTGGAGCGATTCGAGCGCGCTGATGAACGTCGTCTGCGCCAGCGGATCGGCGAGCTTCCACGCCTGGCGTTTTTGAGCGTCGAGTGCTTGCCACGCATTGATGGCGTCGTCGTGGCGTTTTTCCTGGAACAGCACTTCGCCAAGCAATGCCTGGGCGTAGCTGAGCGTCGGGCTTTTCGAATCGAACGTGATCGGCTTGAGCAAGTCGATTGCGGGCCGCGACTGACCGAGACGGATCTGCGCCAGTGCGCCGAGGTAACCGGTCTCGATGGCGAGTATGCGCTGGGCCGCGCTGCCGTTTTTGCCGAATTGCCCGGCGACACGCTCGCAAGTCGCCACGACGGCTTCGAACTGTCCGCCCAGAAGATGGCACAGCGCGGCGAAAAAGTGATAGCGAAGGTCGGCGACGTCCGAGATTCGCATCTGCTGTGCCTGCTCTGCGAGCGCCGCGGTGTCGCCGCTCAGCCAGCGCACGGCGGCGAGGCACCAGAGCGCATGCGGATGACTAGCGTCATGCGCCAGGCAGTCGCGCAGGAAATCCTGCACCGTGGCGAGCGCGTCTGGATTGGCTTGCTGCTCGGGCTGCGGCATGAGATAACTTTCCAAAGCGACTCTAGCCCCGATAAACGCAATGTTCGCTCGTCGCCGGCCTTGCGAACGAGACAACGCGTGCCGCAGCTTTTCGAAACAACCCGCGTCGTTGTCCTGCTGATGCAAAAGCAACGCCTGGCGCACGAGCGGCAACGGCTCGCTGATCTGCGCATGATGCCATTGTTCGAGCAGCGCGTACGCGGGTTCGAGCCGACCGGCGCGATAATGCAGCATCGCCGCGCGATCCATGGCTGCCGTATTCTGCGGCGACAGCTTGACGAGAATCTCGATCGTCTTGAGCGCCTCCTCACGTTTGCCGGCGTCCTCTTGCTGTTGCGCTTTCGCCAACAGCACGGCCTCGCCTCGCGCCGGATAGTCGGGGCCAAGCACCGACGGGAAATGGCCGGGCGCCTTTTCGGCGGCGCGACGCAGATACATCAACTCAACGTCGGCGAATTCCCATCCTTGTTCGCTGAAATAAGTCTGCGCATGTTCGCGATGCGTGAATGCCAGCGCATAGAGGGCCAACGATTGCGCGACGTCCACATTCTGTTGTTGATCGGCCCGGCAAAAGAGCCAGGCGTACTCCGGCTGCATCAGCGCCGGTTCGGTCGATACCAGATAATGGTACGCTTCGGCCGACATCGGATCGCACGCCTTGACGCTGATGAGATGCTCGCACAGATACAGTTGATCGTCGGACGTGACGGCGATCGAATTGGCCCGCGCCTCCGCGAAGATGCGATTGACGAGGCCGACCCATTCGGCGTCGCCCGGCGCGTTGAACGCTATCACCAGTCGAACGGCCCACGCGATATTCTCCAGCTTGTCCTCGGCCCGCGACGGCTTGCCGCACGCGCCGCACAGCGCCAAATAGCCGGTCGTCAGGCGATCCTTTTCTTCTTCCATTTCATGAGCGGTGCGAAGATGGACGAACGCGTCGTCATATCGGCCCAGCTTGGCGAGCGACAGGCCGAGGCCGCGCAGGATTGGCAACGACGGGGCGCCTTCCTTGAGCACCTTGTCAAACAGGACGGCTGCTTCCTGAAAGTTGTTGAGCTTGAACTGCCCTTGTGCCAAGGCGAGGTTGCCCTGACGAATCAGGTACTTCATGTCCTCGCCGAAGAGCGGGCAGATGAACGAGAATTCTTCGGCGAGCTTGCGCACGTACGAACGATTGTCCGGCATGCCCTCGACCCAGGCGCGGTCGGGATTGGCCTGCCATTGCCCCAGGCCTTTGGCGCCGAGGGCGCGCTGCAAGGCGCGGACGGCCATGTTGGTGTCGCCGCCCGCCGTCACGATCGCGGCGCCGAGCTGCAGCGTGATGAACGGGCAATTGCTGTCCATGCGATTGGCTTCAGTGAGGAAGCGCAACGATTCCTTGGCCATGCCGGTTCGCAGCAGAATTGCCCCAAGATAGAGCGATGGATCGATGAACGTGGACGGCGGCGCCGGCGCGGCGCCGGGCGCGCCGGGTTCGGTGAAGCCGGTGTCGAGCGTGATGCCGCCGACCTGACCGGTGCGCGATACTTGAAAATGATTGAGCGCCGCGTCCAAAGCGCCGAGTCGAACTTCGCACATCGCTTGCCAGAACGACGCCTCGCGGCAAGGGGACTGCACCTGAAGCGTGCGGATGATCAATTCGAGCGTCGCGTCCGTATCGCCCGTTTTCGAGAACAGCCGGCGAATCTCGCGCAGCATCGCGCCCTGCACGTTGATGCGCACTTCGTGTTCTTGCTCGTCGAGAATCTGCGCGGAACGTTGGCCGAACTTGAGCGCCTCCTCGAACTTCTTTTCCTTGACGGCGGCGGCGGACGCGGCTTGCAGGCAATTTGCTTCGAACTCGTCGAACGTCTTATTCCACGAGGAGGACGGCACGCCGATGCTGCGGACGTATTTCAACTGTTCGAGCGCGGCTTTCCAATCGCCGCCGGCGAGCGTTTTGCGTGCGGAGCGCATGCCGCGGCGACGGCGCGGACCGCCGCCCCAGAGCTGCCAGATCACGACCAGAACCAGCAAGACGAAAAACGCGATCGTGCCATAGAAGATCGCGAATCCGACCGGATGGTCCCGGTGCAGCTTCAGGATGATTTCAAAAAGGGTCAGATCTTGCTGGGGCATCAATGGTAATCCAAAAACCGCTTGCGGTTTCGCGTTCGCGCGGCGCCACACGAACGCGAAGCCGCAAGCGGCCTAATTGGCGGCGTCCAAAAACCCGCGTCCCTTCATCCAGGCGACGCACCGATCAGGCCAGCTCGCATACGGCAAATCACGGTCGCCGGCGTTCAGCGCCAGGCCCAGGCCGTGGCGGCCCTTTTCGTAAATGTGCATCTCGGCCGGGACCTTGTGCTTGGTCAACGCGAGATAAAACAGCACGCTGTTTTCCGGCGGCACGCCCGTGTCCGCAGTCGTGTGCACCAGAAAAGTCGGCGGCGTGTCCTTGGTCACCTGCGTGTGGTTGCAGAGCGAATCGACGAGCTTGGCATCCGGATTTTTGCCGAGCAGATTGTTGCGCGAGCCGACGTGCGCCGCCGGGCCGGTCAACGTGATCACGGGATACATGAGCACGAGAAAATCGGGCCGCGTGCTAATGCTATCGATGGTAATATTGCCGCCCGGGGCGCCGAGAACGAAATGCGTCCCGACCGTGGACGCGAGGTGGCCGCCCGCGGAAAAGCCGAGCACGCCGACGCGCTTGGGATCGACCTTCAGCTCATCCGCCTTGAATCGGACGTAGCGGACCGCTCGCTGCGCATCGTTCAGCGGCGTCGGATGATTGTACTTCGGGCCGAGGCGATACTTGACGACGACCGCGGTGATGCCGTGCGAGTTGAGCCAATCGGCGATTTGCACGCCTTCGTGATCGAGCGCCAACACACCGTACCCGCCGCCGGGGCAGACGACGACGGCGGCGCCGTTCGGCTTCTTCGCGGGATAAACCCACACGCCGGGGATGTCGGCCGGTTCCTTGCCCTTGGCGTCCGGCGCGTCGCCTTGCCAGAGCGGCGTGAAGGGGACGCGCATATCGACGCCGGGCTTTTTGCCCTGTTCGCCGGGCGATGACGGCACAAAGATCAAGCTCGACACGCACAGGATGGCGATCATTCGCTTCATATTGTTTCTCAAAAGGTTGCGGCAATGCCTTAGAGAATTGTAATGGGTGATGGCGTGGAAAGCCAAGAATAGACCGTGAAAACAAACGCGCGAGCGCCGGCCGCGTCAATTATGAAAAAAAACGTGCGATCCATGAAAAAATACGGCACAATCGGCGATAGATTTCCACCCTTCGACAAGAAGTACTGGCTGAGGAGCCCGGATGGCCGACATCCCGTCGACGCGCGCGAGCCTGCTGGTGCGCTTGCGTGATCGGCTCGACGAATCGGCATGGCGCGAGTTCGTTCGCCTGTACGCTCCGGTGGTGTACCGCTTCGCCCGGCGGCGCGGCTTGCAAGACGCCGACGCCGCCGATCTGACGCAAGAAGTGTTGCGCAGCGTGTCGGCGTCGGTCGACGACGATTACCGTCAACGGGAAGACACTGGTAAACCAGGTGCTGGACATTCATCCGACCGGCCGGCTCGGCTGGGACCACACGGACGTTGGCGAGATCAACATCCGCGCAATTCGCTATCTCGACCTCAGCAAGTGAAACTTTTCACGCCCGCGACGGGAATGATCTGTTACATCTTTGGAGTGCGGAGCTTTAACGCCGCTTTCTTTCTTTTCTTTCTTTTTTCGTTTCGCCTGTCCGCAAAAAGTAAGAAAAGAAAGAAAGCGGCGTTAAAGCGCCGCACTCCAAAGTATCGAATCCAAACAAAAGGGGTTTCCCATGCGACGATTCGTGTTCGGTTGGATAGCGCTCTTCGTTGCCGTGCCCTGCGCCTCGGCGCAAACGATGCTCGAGCTGGTGCCGCAAGACGCCGTCGCCGGCATCGCGATTCGCAATCTCGACGAGCTGATCAAACGCGGCGACAAATTCCTGACCGAGACGGCGATCGACGTCCCGCTTCGACCGTCGCAGCTTTTCGATCTCGGCGCTGTATTCGTCGGCGCCAACCGCGGCCTCGATCGCAAACGCCCTGCCGCCGTCGTGCTGCTGAGTCCCGAAAAAGGCCAAAACGACAAAGGGCTCGATTGGCTCGAACAAAACCTCGTGCCCATCCTGCCCTTCACCGACGCCGACCTCATGGCCAGCAACTACGGACTCGACAAGGGCAAGTTTCTGGAAATGAACGTGTTCCGAGCCAATCGCCAAGACTTCATCAAATACATCGCTCGCACCAAGGACCACATCCGCCTGTGCGGCTCTGAAAAGACACTCCGGCGAATGGAGAAAGGCAAGTTCGTCAGCGACCTGCTCTCACCGGAGCAACGCAAGCTTTTTGACGATGACGATTTTCTGTTCCAGCTCGGCCAATACCTTTTTGTAATGGAAAACGGCAGCATCCCCGACGCGATCGCTGCCCAGGCGAAGGCCGGCGACGACCCGGAAGAGAAGCTCTTCGGCGAACTGCTGGCGAAGGGCCTGAGGGACGTCGAAACCGCGCTCATCGGCGCCCGGATCAAGGACGGCATCGACGGTCACTTCCTTGCCACGGTGCCGAAGGGCTCGAACGCCGCCAAGATGCTCGCGTTTCTGCGCAACGAGAAGAAAAAGAGCAGCCTGCACGCCCTGCCCGAAGGCAACGTGCTCTTCGCGCAAGCGTCCGCCGGCGACAGCGCCCATCAAAAACTGCTCGCGAAGGCTGTGTTCCGCTTTCTTTTGGAAGACGTGTTGATCCGCGTCAACAAGGTTGCTCATGTCGATCGCCTGCAATACCTCGGCGTCTTTCACGAGGTGTGGAGCCGGCTCGATGGCCATCGCATCGCCGTCTATCAGAACGTCAACGAGACGAAGGAGGGCCTGTTCAGCGCCGTCGCGATCCTCGACGTCAACGATCCCGCCGGCTTTTTGCGCGACATGAAAACGCTCGCCAAAATGGCGACGGCGGAGTCGCTCGACTTCTCCAAGAAGGATGTGCAGGAAGAAATCGACATTCCGCGCCTCGTCAAACAGCTCGGCAGCTCGGTGTTCGCCGTGCGCCAGTCGGCCAACACGAAGCTTCTTCTGATCGGCGAGCCTGCCCTGCCCCATTTGCAAAAGGCAATTGATTCGAAAGAACTCGACCTGGAAAACCTGCGCCGCTGCGACAACTTGCGTCAGCAAATCAGCGACGTCGCCGCCCAGAGACGCAAGGAGCTGCTGCGCGAATCGAAAACGCCGCTCTTCTTTCGGCCGAAGTTGACGTTTGTCTCCAACGTCGAGAAACGCGTGGGGCAATCGATCGACGTGATCCAGGTCAACGTGCCCGGCCTCGAAAAAGACAAGCAGGCCGTCGAATTCAAGCAGCTACTGGGGCCGGATTGGGACAAGCTTCGCCTCGCGGTCGTCGGCAAGCAAATCGTTGTCTTGCTCGGCTCCGACGTGGCGTTGTTTGATGCCACGCTCAATAACATTCAAAAAAATGAACCTGGCCTGGCAAATACGAAACGCCTGTCCGAGTTTTATGGCCGAGCCTCGAAGGAGCGCTTGTTCGAGTTCCACGTCAGCGTCGAGGGCATCCTGCGGCTGACGACGCCGATGGCACAGCTTGACACAAAGCTGCAGTTGACGTCCGCGGCGCTGTCAGTGGGCCCGACCTCGCTTCAGCTTGATGCGCGCGTGCCGACCAGCGAGGTGCGCACGTTGGCGAAGAAGGTGCAGGATGAATTGCGTTAAGCCATGGCTTTGCACAAAAACTCCACAAGCCCCGGGGTGAGGTACTCCGAACCCCGGGGTTCGGAGTACCTCACCCCGGGGCTTTCATCTGTCTTTGCGCAAAACCTTATGCCATCGCAAAATCTCCAATGTTGCGAATTACCCGCACCCAGGCTCGAACATTATCGCACCGTCAGTGCTATTATGGACGCCGCGACAGATGTTTCGGCGGATTCGTTGACACTCGACGCGGTCGCCGCAGGTATAATTTCTTAAGCGGGCTCGTGGCCGGGCACTTGTTTTTTCTTCATATCCAACTCGCCGGCCGCGTTGACCTCCCGCCTTCATATCCAGGGGGTTCTTATGTCTTCGTCAACCGAGGGGCGTCCTCCGTCCGTATCCGTCTGGCCCGGGGAAGCGCGATCGTTGTTGCGCTGGGCTTCCACGAACAATCCGTTTTACGTCATCAGTGCGGGGCTTTTTCTGGTTGGCTTGTGGCTCTCGTTCGGCGTGCCGCAAAATGCCGAGGACAACTGGTTGTTGATGGGCGGTCTGACCGCGTACACGATTCTGTTGGCAGTCACGGCGGTGTTGTTGATTCGCTTCGCCAAGGTCTGGGACGACGCGCGGACCGTGCTGTTGCTGATGGTCATGATGTTCCTGGCAACCTCGCCCACGCTCGATTATTTGACAGTGTTTGACGCAAGGTTTGGCGGTCGTTCCTTTCCCTTGCACGCGATCCTCAGCACGACGCTGGCGCTGGGCGTCACGCTTGTCGTCAGCGAAACGGTTCTGCGCATCGTGCGTCTGCGGCTGCCGATACTGTATCGCTTGCCATATTACTTGATTGTTTCGGTGTTCCTGCTTTATCCCTTGGCGTTGACGCCGTACTTGCATGTGGACAATCCGCGCAACGAAGGCATCATGTGGGGCCTGTTCGGTTTCCCGTCGGCGGCGGGGCTGGCATTCTTGACGCTGCTGCCGGCGATCCGGCGCGGGGCCGAGTATCTGAAAGACAACGGCAGCCCTTGGCCGTGGCCGCTCTATCCGTGGACGCTCTTCGGCATGCTCGCGCTCATGGTGCCGGGGCGATCCATTTTGCTTTGCTATTCGATGCATCTGATCGACGTGGCCGACCTGTACGACATGACGTTCGGCCCGTATTTCCTCGTGCCGTTCGGCATGGTGCTGTGCGTGTTGCTTCTGGAGGCCGGTTTGACCACGAGGCGAGCCGGCCTGATCGGGACCGCGATGGCGTTGCCGATTGTGCTCGTCGGCATGGCAATGGTCGGACATCGCGGCGAATTGATCTACAAGATCTTTCTGGACAAGTTCGTTGAACGCATGGGCGCCGATCCGATTTACTGCACGATCGTCGCCTGTGCCGTTTTTTACCTATATGCCGCCGTGCGCCGCGTCTCGTGGGCCGTCGAGGCGATGACACTAACATTGGCGGTGCTGGCGTTCGCTCATCCGCGTTTCCAAGATTTCGGCATGGTCGCCGACCCACAGCCGGCGCCGATGATCGTGGCTTCGATCTTGCTTCTGGGCCTGGGCGTGTTGCGGCGCGGTTCGTGGCGCTGCCTCAGTGGCGCGTGTGCATTGTCGCTTGGCATTGCGCTCGTCATCCCGGCGGACAGCGAGATTTTCGCCTATCGCTGGCCCATCGCGTTTCACATGGCGCTCCTGTCGGTGTTCATCGTCGGCGCCCTGTTCGACGATGACCTGGCCCGCTCGCTTCGTGTGGTCGGACCGCTCCTGGCGCTGGGCATTTGCCTGGCGGTGATGGTGCTGCCGGCGCGCGCGTTTGGAACGCTGCCGACCTGGGCGCTGCAGTTCTATCCACTGACCATGTCGCTCTTGCTCGCCGGCTATGGTTGCTGGCTCTGGCATTGGCCGACCTTGCTGATCGCGGCGATCATCCTGTTGTCGTGGACCGGCGCAGCCGGCTGGCAAGTTTACCGCATGATTCGCACCTGGGTTGTCGGCATGGATTACCTCGTCCTGAGTCTTCTCGTGTTCGGGCTGGCGATCCTGGTGAGCCTTGGCAAATCACACTGGTTTGCCCGACGCGAAGAGCCAAAACCCGAAGAACGGCCGGAAGGAGCGACGAACGAATCGTGAGTTCCGCTCCAAACCAGCGGCAGCAGCATCCGTAGCGACAAGCTGCCAGCCTGTCTGCGTTCGCTTCAGCAGGCAAGCTGGCAGCTTGCGGCTACGGGCGCCGCGCGGGCTTGCGCAGATTGCCGGGATCGCCGCATCGGCACGAGCATTTGAAGTCAAGTGCGTTTTTCTTGGTTCAAGCGAATCGCCGCAACCGATACTACCGATACATTCGGAATAACTTTCCGCGGAGGTAGCAGGGATGCGCTGGTGGATCGGTGCGGCGTTGATTGCATTGACGGGATGTCGCGCGTTCTACGTGGACGTGGACAGCCGCGTTGCGCATCGTGCCGATCAACCGGTGGATATCGCGCCCGAGTTGCCTGCCAAGCAATTGCCGGTCGCTTTGCCCGATGGCGTGCAGAATACGCAACCATGGCCGACGGGGGCGAAGCTTGGCGATCCGATTGACGAACCCGAGGCGATATTGGTCCAGACAATATGGCAAGGCGAACAGCCGAAGACGGACAAGCAAAAAACGATGCTGGAACGGCTGGAGTTCAAGGAGAGCATCCTTGGTTTCAAGGTGCCCGATCTGACTCTGCCGCCGTTCAATGCGCCGCAGAAGGAAAAAGAGGAGGCGATTCGCAAGCAGTTTCCGCCGCTGCCGAAGATCGCGCCGCTGCCCGCCGAGCAGCCGGGCCCCGACGGTCGGGCGCTGACCCTGGGCGACCTGCAGCAAATCGCGCTGCGCACGAACCCGCTCATTCGGCAGGCGCATCAAGACATTCAGGCGGCGCGCGGCATCGCATTGCAAGCGGGGCTTTATCCGAACCCCGTGATCGGCTACGAAGCCGGCACGATCGGGCAGGGCAACCCCGACGGCAATCGCACGCCCGGACAGCAGGGCGGCTTCGTTGCACAGACGATCGTCACCGCCGGCAAGCTCAGCCTGGCACGAAGCGCCGCGTCGCGCGATGTCGAGATCGCCGAGCAAAAACTCAAGTTCGTCGAAACCGAGGTGCAGACGCAGGTTCGCACCCATTACTTCGCCGTGCTTTCCGCTCGGGAGAATTACCGAGTGACGCAAGGCCTGGCAGAGCTGACGGACGAGCTTTACAACGTGCTGTTGTTGCAGCTCCTGGTCGGCGAGGTCGCGGCGTACGAGCCGATGCAGATTCGCGTGCAGGCGATGCGTTCGCGCGGCGACCTGGTGCCATCGTACAATCGATATGTCGCCGCCTGGAGGCAGCTGGCGGCGGCGCTCGGCGTGCCGACGATGCAGCTCACCGCGCTGGCCGGCCGCATCGACATGCCCGTCCCGCACCTCGAACACGATCGCGTGCTCGCTTACGTGCTCGCCAATAACAGCGACGTCATTGCCGCCCAGCTCGGCGTCGAACGAGCGCGGCTCCTGACGCGCCTGGCCGAGGTGCAGCCATACCCGGATGTAGCGGTGTCGGTCGCGATGCAAAAAGACTACACGACGCCGCCGTTCGGGCAGGTCGCGAACGTCAGCGTTGGCGTGCCGTTTCCACTCTGGAACCGCAACCAGGGCGGCGTTCAAGCATCGCGGGCGCAGTTGCAGCGGGCCATGCTCGAACAATCGCGCGTCCACAATGAGTTGACCAGCCGGGTCGCGGAGACATTTCAGCGCTACGCCAACAATCGTCAGTTGCTGGAGATGTACAAGAAGGACATGTTGCCTCAACAGGTGCAAGCCTTTCGCGCCGCCGTCGCGCGTCACGCGGCCATCGGCGCCAAGGATGTCAGTTACAACGACATCGTGACCGTCCAGCAAACGCTGGCGAACCTGATCGGCGGATATCTCAATGTGCTCAACGATCAATGGATCGCGGTCGTGGATATCGCCAATCTCACCCAGACGCGCGACCTGTTCCTGACGCATCCCCTGGACGACGTCGCGCCGATCCCGGATGTCTACGACTTGATTCGCCCAGGACTACTTCATCATCGCCGCTAACCGTGGTGCAGGCGGCTCGCCTGCACGGCTGTGACAAAATGTGCAGGCGAGCCGCCTGCACCACGGGATACAGCGTCGTATAATCACCTCCAATGCGCTCCACCTTCATCGATAATCGGCTCGCGAACCGTCCATTGCTCGACGTTCTGCAAACGTCTTTCCGCATGAAACGCAAAGCCGCACTCGACGCGCTGCTGGCAAAGCAAGTGCGGATTTGCGGCGGCGTTTGCATGGATCCGGCGCGCCGCGTCAAGGTCGGCCAACACATTCAATTGGAAGGCAAGTCGCCTCATGCCAGGGCGGCGCAACCGGCCATCGTCGTGCGTCACATCGATGAGCACGTAATCGTCGTCGAAAAACCCGCGGGCCTGACGACGGTGCGTCACGCCGACGAAGTCGAGTCGCTCGGCCAACGCGCCAAGAAGTTCCTGCCGCCGACGCTGATCGACCTCTTGCCGGCGGTGTTAGCGCAAAACGGCGTGCACGGCAAAGGCCGCATCCGCGCGGTGCACCGCATCGACAAGGATACGAGCGGCCTGGTCGTCCTCGCGCGCACGCCCCAAGCAGAGAGTCATCTCGGCAAGCAGTTCCGCGCCCACACGATTGGCCGGCGTTACCTCGCCTTGGTACGCGGCATCGCGAAAGACGCCCGCATCGAATCGCAACTCGTCCCGGATCGCGGCGACGGCCGTCGCGGCAGCGGTCCCGATGGGCAAATCGCGGTCACGCATGTCCGCGTCGTCGAAACGCTCGGCGACCTCACGCTCGTCGAATGCGAGCTGGAAACGGGCCGCACGCATCAGGTCCGCATCCACCTGGGCGAAGCCGGCACGCCCCTGTGCGGCGAACGCGTCTACGATCGCCCGCTGCACGGCAAACCGGCGCCGGACAAAAGCGGCGCCAAACGGCCGATGTTGCACGCGGCATATCTGGCGTTTGATCATCCCGTGTCGGGCAAGCGAGTGGAATGGAACGCGAAGGCGCCGAAAGACATGAGCGAACTTATTTCTTCGTTTAGCGCTCGCGCGGCGCCTCGCGAAGGCTAAGCGTCAACGGAAAGCCGTTTCCGCCACGCGTCCAACTGTTTCGCCACTTCCGCCGGCGCCGTCGAGCCGGCGCTCTGAAACGCGGCGAGCGCATTCTTGACGCCAAGCACGCCGCCAACCTTGCCGCTCAACCCCGGCTTGATCGCGTCAAACGACGCCGCCGGCAATTGCACGAGGCGACATTTTTTCTCCTCGCATTGCCGCACGAGCTTGCCGACCGCTTCGTGAGCCGAGCGCAACGGCACGCCTTCCTTGACGAAGAATTCCATCAACGTCGTCGCATCCAGATAGCCGTCCTCGATGCGGCTCGCAATCACGTCGCGCCGGAAATTCGTATCGCGCACCAGCGCCGCCGCCAGCTCCAGCGACGCGGAGACGGTGTCGAACGCGTCAAAAACGGCTTCCTTGTCTTCTTGCAAATCGCGATTGTACGCCAGCGGCAAGCCCTTGATGAGCAGGATCAATTGGGTCAACGAGGCGGCCACGCGGGCCGATTTGCCGCGGATGAGTTCGAGCACATCGGGATTCTTCTTGTGCGGCATGATGCTCGAGCCGGTGCAAAACGCGTCAGGCAGGTCGAGGAAACTGAATTCTGTGGTAGACCACAGAATCCATTCCTCCGCCCAACCCGCCATATGGAGCGCGATGAGCGAGAGATCGAAAACGAACTCGAGCACGAAATCGCGATCGCTCGACACGTCGAGGCTGTTCGCAGCGATCGAATCGAAGCCGAGCTCCTTGCACACGAATTCGCGATCGATCGGCAGCGACGTGCCTGCTAGAGCGGCGGTGCCGAGCGAGAGCACGTTGACGCGCTTGCGGCAATCCGTGAGCCGTTCGCGATCGCGCTGGTACTTCTCGACATAAGCGAGAAAATAATGCGGCGCGAGCACCGGCTGGGC
>Ga0105340_1000875_pt1 | contig 13946 bp, 9 predicted proteins | sample EasRivMeERMLT700_FD_89676 | JGI IMG/M metagenome (GOLD analysis project Ga0105340, IMG submission 89676) | Soil microbial communities from meander-bound floodplain in the East River, Colorado, USA - East River MetaG ERMLT700 | ecosystem: Environmental > Terrestrial > Soil > Floodplain | place... | reverse complement strand
GGGCCGCTGCGCTGTCGCTCGGGGGCGTCGTCGACTGTCATGCGGTGCGGAGCCGCGCCGCCGGTGGGCAAGTGCACGTGGATCTCCACATCCACGTCGCTCCCGATATGTCGGTGGCGGCGGCTCATGACCTCACGCACGCCGTGGAGGAGGAGATCCGCCGGCGGTTTCCGAACGTGGCCGACGTCATCATCCACACGGAGCCCGTGGGCGCGCCCGAGCCCTGATTGCTCTCGGCCGGCGCTTGGCGCACCGAATCCGCTCCCCGGCCTCTCGCCCCCTGGCGCCGGCCTCCCGCACCCCCAACCCCGAATCTCTCCCGCCCCGTCCCGATCAGATAGACTGGATGTCGGCCGGCGGGCGGCTGCACCCCCCGCCCCGGCGCCAGACGAGGGGGCCATGATCCAAAATTTCCTCCGCCGCTCCACCGAGAAAGTCTCGCAAGTGCTCTATGCCGGCACGTCCGAGATGATCGATGGCAGCCGCTCGCACTTCACCCCCGAGTTCATCCTGTGGGGACTCCTCGAGCAGGATGACTCGAGTCTGAACCAGGTCATCGAAGCCGCCGCCTCGGTGGACGATCCGCTCCCCCGGCTGAAAGCCGCGGTCGCCGAGGCCATTCAGAAGCTACCGAAAGCCCCCGGCCCGCTCGCCGAAGGCACCACGATCACCTTCAGCGATGAGGTGAAGGCGGCCCTCGAACAAGCGATGCAGGAATCGCGCGCGATGGGCGATCGCTTCGTCGGCATCTGGGCGCTCTTCCTCGGCCTCTTCGACCCGCGGGCCGGAGACATGGGACGGATCCTCCGCCTCGCCGGCCTCGACGGCGACCGGGTGCGCGAGGTGATGCGGGAGCGCCGGACGGCCGACGATCGGATCGACGACAAGGAGGCCGAGAGCCAGGACGATGTCCTCCGGCAATACACCACCGACTTGACCGAGATGGCCCGGCGTGGCGAGCTGGATCCGGTGCTCGGCCGCGAGCACGAGATAGAGCGGCTGATCGAGATCCTCTCCCGCCGGAAGAAGAACAATCCGGTGCTGATCGGCGAAGCGGGGGTCGGGAAGAGCGTCATCGTCGAGGGGCTCGCCCAGGCGATCGTGCACGCCGAGGTGCCGGAGTCGATGGTGCGCAAGCGCATCCTGACCCTCGAGATGGCGGACCTGGTGGCCGGCGCGAGCGCCCGGGGCCAGTTCGAGCAGCGCCTGAAGGCGGTCCGGGACGCGGTGATCCGGGCCTCGGGGCGCGTCATCCTGTTCATCGACGAGCTCCACACAGTGGTGGCTGCCGGGGCCGGCGGCGGCATCGACGCCTCCAACATGCTGAAGCCCGCCCTCGCCCGGGGCCGCCTGCAAGTGATCGGCGCGACGACGCTCGACGAGTATCGCAAGCACATCGAATCCGATCGGGCGCTCGCCCGCCGTTTCCAGCCGATCCTGGTCGGCGAGCCATCGATCGCCGAGACGATCACGATTCTCGCCGGCCTCCGGCCGTTCTACGAGCGGCACCACGGGGTGCGCTTCGCCGACGAGTCGCTGGCCGCCGCCGCTCGGCTCTCCGACCGCTACATCACCGACCGCGCGCTGCCCGACAAGGCGGTGGATCTGCTCGACGAGGCCGGTTCGCGCAAGCACCTGGGCCTGCGCTTGATGCCGAACACACTTCGTGAGCTCGAGAACCAGCGGCGAACGCTCCTTGCGCGCAAGAAGGAGGCCTTCGAGCGCCAGGACTTCGAGGAGACGGCCCGCCACCACTCGGAGCTCTTGCGGGTCGAGGAACAGCTGAAAGCGTCGCGTTCGAAGTGGCAGGAGACGGTGAAGGCCGAAGAAGCGGTGGTCGACGCCGAAGACATCGCGGAGGTGGTTTCGCGCTGGACCGGCGTGCCGGCGAGCCGCGCCCTCGAAGCGGAGGCGGGCCGACTGGCGCGCATGGAGGAAGAGATCCATCGCCGGATCGTCGGCCAGGAGGACGCGGTGACAGCGGTGGCCAACGCCATGCGGCGCAACCGCGCCGGGCTCCGGGCCCACGACCGTCCGATCGGCTCCTTCCTGTTCCTGGGCCCGACCGGGGTCGGGAAGACCGAGCTCGCCAAGGCGCTGGCCGAGTTCCTGTTCGACGACGAGAACAAGATCATTCGCCTCGACATGTCGGAGTACATGGAGCGACACGAGGTGGCCAAGATCATCGGTGCCCCGCCCGGTTATGTCGGCTACGGGGAGGGCGGACAGCTCACCGAGCGCGTGCGCCGAAACCCCTACTCGGTCGTCCTCTTGGATGAAATCGAGAAGGCGCATCCCGATTTCTTCAATCTCCTCCTGCAGGTACTCGACGAGGGGATGCTGACCGACGCCATGGGGCGCCGCGTGAGCTTCCGGAATACGATCGTCATCGGGACCTCCAACCTCGGCTCGAACAAGCTCGCGGACGCCGAGCACGCGATCGGATTCGGGAGCGGCGGCGGCCGGATGACCTACGACGAGGCCCGGAACCTGGTTTTGTCCGAAGTCCGCAAGTACTTCCGCCCCGAGTTCCTGAACCGGGTGGACGATCTCATCGTCTTCCATCCGCTCGTGGAGGAGCACATCCGGAAGATCGTCGACCTCCAGGTCGCGGGGCTCGCCCGCCGGCTCGGAGAGCTCGAGATCCAGATCGAGATCTCGCCGGCGGTACGCGACCACCTGGCCCGCGAGGGCTTCCATCCGACGTACGGCGCCCGCCCGCTCAAGCGCGAGATCGAGCGCCTGATCGAGAATCCGCTCTCGATGCGCATCGTGAGGGGCGAGATCAAGGCGGGGGACCGAGTGCGCGGCGAGCTCGTGGATGGGCAGGTGGTGCTCGAGCGCATTCCCAGTCCGGAGCCGGTCACGGCCGGCGCGAGTCCGGATGGTGACGGCCGGCCGGCCGAGAGCCCTGCCGGGAGGTGACAGAAAGCCGGCGATCGGCTAGGATAGAGGGCGACCCGCCCATTCGACCCCGCGCCGACCCCGCCGGCTCCGTGACCTCGATCGGCTCCGGGACCTCGGTCGGCCGCCTGACCTCGATCGGCCGCCCGACCTCGATCGGCCCCTGATCACCGACCCCCAGGGCCCCTTCCGACCTCGCTCATCCCGCGCGCTCGCGCCGGCAGCGGTCCGGACGAGACGTGCTCCCCGCGCGTGGAGGCGCCATGCGCGCTCGCGGTTGCTTCGTTCGCCGCCGTCTCTTCGACGGCCAATGCTTCGTTCGCCGCCGTTTCTTCGACCGCCATTCCCTCCTCTTCGCGCTGCTCCTCGGTGCGACGCTCGCGCTACCCGACCGGACGGCGCACGCGTGGGGAATGGTGGCTTACCGCCCGGCCACGCTCGCCGTCCAGCAGACGACCTGCCCGCCCCAGGGCCCCAATCCCTGGCAGGGATGCGACCAGTGCCTGGTCCGCATCTATCAACCGCTCTTCCCGTTCCACCGGATCTTCTGCGGCCGGTTGGATCAGGAGTGGTGTCCCTGGCTCCGGGAGTGCACCCAATGCAACGGCTCTTGCAGCATCATCTGGCAAGATAGCCAGCTGGCCTATGTGAGCATCCTCCAGCCCACGGGGAGCGTCCACACCGCCATCGATCAATGCCGGCAGTGGGCGACCCAGACCCACTGCACCAGCCCTGGCGGGCCGGTGCCCGGTGCCTATGTGCTCGCCGACGAGCTCGAGTGGATCCCGATCCACCAGGGCGATTATCGAGGTCTCCACTCAGACTTCGATTACCTGATCGCACTCAGCACCTATGAAGGTGCAATGGCGACCAATCTGGAGGAAGCCTGGCGGCACCGGATCGGGATCTTCGCCGTGCTCGCGTCCCATCAGGGAGCCCGCCGCCCCTACTGGGAGCGGGCTGCGAATCTCGTCGCCTGGTACTACATCACGCACTTCTCCGATCCGGGAGAGTGGGAGATGGTGCTCGCGCAGAATCACATTCCCGCGATCATCGGCGGTCAGGACTGGCTGGACCTGGTCGACATCTTCGAGTCGACGTGCAGCGCCGCTCCCTTCCTCGACTGCTGGCACCCGGTCGACGCGGCGACCTGGGGCGGCATCAAGCAGCGCTTCCGCGCTCCGGAGGAATGACACCCGGGGACATGATCGGGAATTCCGCTGCACGCCGGGCGGCCTGGAGGGACACTCCGGGCCGCCACCCCGGATCGTGGAGAAGGACCTTGCCAGCCAGCTTGCGGCTCCCTACCCTTCTCTTGGCCGTACGAAGCCCCGCGCCGAGGTCATGAATCGGCGATGGCGGGGTGCGATCCTAAACATGATCACCATGACTCGCGAACAGATCCGACAAAGACTCACCGCGCTCGTCGAATGCGCTGGTTGAGCCTCCAAGCTCGGGCTGGAGGATCTGGCCCACGTGCTTTCCGCACCCAAGCCGGCGCCCGATCCCAACGTCCTCGTCGGCAACGACGATTGGGACGATGCCGGCGTTTATCGCATCTCGGACGACCTGGCCCTGGTCCACACCGTGGACTTCTTCACGCCCATCGTCGACGAGCCGCGGGATTTCGGCGCGATCGCGGCGGTGAACGCGCTGTCGGACGTCTATGCGATGGGCGGCACCCCGCTGACCGCCCTCGCCATCGTGTGCTTTCCGCACAAGACCCTTCCGATCGATGTGCTCTCAGAGACCATGCGGGGCGCGGAAGAAGTGCTGGCGGAGGCCAAGGTGAGTCTCCTCGGCGGCCATTCGGTCAAGGATCCCGAATTCAAGTTTGGGTTCGCGGTCACCGGCCAGGTGCATCCCGACCGGATCGTGCGGAACCGGGGCGCCATGCCCGGGGACCTCGTCTTCCTCACCAAGCCGATCGGCACCGGGGTGCTCGCGACCGCCGTCAAGCGCGAGCAACTCGATCCGGAGACGACGGCGCTCCTCGTGCGCACGCTGCGCACCCTGAACCGGGCCGCCGGGCGCGCGATGACGGAGGCCGGCGTCCACGCCGGCACCGATGTCACGGGGTTCGGGCTCCTCGGCCACGCGCGCGGGATCGCGCGTGCCTCCGGGGTCACGCTCCGCATCCGGGCGGCTGACGTGCCGCTCCTGCCGCGGGCGCGCGAGCTCTTCCTGGCCGGCGTCTTTCCGGGCGGCCTCAACGACAACGCGCGCGGCCTCGCGGGCGACGTCGACGTCGATGACTCGCCGTCGCATCGCCTGCTCTTCGATCCCCAAACCGCCGGCGGGCTCCTGGTGTGCCTCGCTCCGGCGGCCGGGCAACGTTTCCAGGCCGCGTTGGCGCTGGAAGGCGCCCCCCCCGCAACACAGATCGGCGAGGTCGTGGCGCGCGGCGCCTTCTGGGTCGAGGTGATCTGATTTGATCGAGCGTTCCACCCCACCAGCGGCATCGACTCCCCGCGGGACGGCTCCGGCGCTGCCGGCCACCGCAGATCTTCCCACCACCGAGCTCGTGCAAGCCGGGGAGCGGGTGCTCGAGTGGATCGCGGCCTACCTGGACCACCCCGAGCGCTATCCGGTGTTGGCCCAGATCGAGCCGGGCTTCTTGAAGCAGGCGCTCCCGGCGAGCGCCCCGGAGACGGGTGAGCCTCTCGACCGCATCCTCGACGACTTCGAGCGCTGGATCGTGCCCGCCACCACCCACTGGAACCATCCGGGTTTCATGGGCTACTTCGGAATTTCGGGCTCCATTCCGGGCATCCTCGGGGAGCTCCTGACTGCGGCTCTGAACGTGAACGCGATGCTCTGGCGCACCTCCCCCGCCGGGACCGAGCTCGAAGAAGTGGCGCTCGGCTGGCTGCGGGAGCTGATCGGACTCCCGCCGGCGTTTGCGGGCGCGATTCAAGACACGGCCTCGACCTCGACCCTGACCGCGCTCGCGGCCGCTCGCGAAGCGGTCCCCGGGCTCGACGTGCGGGTGAAAGGTCTCGCCGGGCGGCCCGACATCGGCCCGCTCGTCCTCTACGCATCCGCCGAAGCGCACTCCTCGGTGGACCGGGCGGCGATCGTGCTCGGCATCGGGACCGAGGGCGTGTCGAAAGTGGCCACCGATGATGCCTTCCGAATGAATCCCGATGACCTCGCGCAGCGGATCGCCGCCGATCGGGCCCGCGGACGCACTCCATTCGCAGTCGTGGCCACGGTGGGGACCACGTCCACTACGTCGATCGATCCGGTGCCGGCGATCGCCGATATCTCCGCCCGAGAGCAACTCTGGCTGCACGTGGATGCCGCTTATGGCGGAGCGGCCGCGATCCTGCCGGAAATGCGGCACGTGCTCGCGGGCTGCGATCGGGCCGATTCGCTGGTCGTGAACCCACACAAGTGGATCTTCATCCCGATCGACTGCTCGGCCCTCTACTGCCGGCGGCCCGACGTCCTGACCGGAGCCACGAGCCTCGTGCCCGAGTACCTCCGCACGGCGGAAGCCGGGCAGGCGCGCAACTTGATGGACTGGGGCCATCCGCTCGGACGGCGCTTCCGCGCGCTCAAGCTGTGGATGGTGCTCCGGGCCTACGGCCGCCAGGGGATCATGGCTCGGATCCGCGAGCATCTCCGGCTGGCGCAAGTGGCGGCCGGCTTGGTGGACGAGGCGACGGATCTGGAGCGCTTGGCTCCGGTCGAGTTCTCGACCATCTGCTTCCGGGTCCGGCCCGCGGATCTCGCATCGCGGGCGGAAGAGGAGCCGGTGCGGAACTATCTGAACACGCTCAACCAGGCGGCACTCGAGGCGGTGAATCGGACCGGGGAAGTGTTTCTCTCCCACACCGGTCTCGGCGGGCGCACCGCAATCCGGCTCTCGATCGGCAACCTGCGCACCGAGGAGCGGCACGTGCGGCGGGCGATCGCACTCGCGCGCGAAATGGGCGCCCGAGTGGACCAGGCGGAGCGGCCGGCGGCGCTCCGCTGAAAACAATAATGGGTCGAGTGAGGTAGCTCGCGTCCTCTCCGGAGACTCAACCTGATTTCGGATGCCTGCGAGTCGTTGCCGCTCTCAGGCTTCCTCTCGTGGGATTGCGCTGCTCTTCAGAGTCTTGGACGCAGGCGACGAGCCCAGCTATTGGTTACCGGGCACCCGGATATCCGACCTCGCGGGTCTGCTCCGGACGTTCTCACCTGCGCTGTTGCCGGTCCGCGATTGAGTCCGGCGAACGCCTCTCTTGAGCTTGCGTTCCCTGCAGAGTTTGACCGAGATCAGGCTGCCGGAACCGTCATGGAACCGGCGGCCTCCCCTGAGGTTCTTGCCCTTTCAGCGCTCGAGGAAACGGGAGTCGACATCTCCGGGGTTCCTGTTCCCGGAGGTTCCGCCTTCAGGGTTTCACACCCTCTTGGCGGTTTACTCCTCCCGAACCGTCCGGGCTTTTTTCATCCCGGTGGCGCTCTTAGGGTTTCCGCCCTTCGAAGCTTCCCTTTCGGAGATCGCCCCGCCTCGTCGGCGGTGGCTCTACCCGCTTGCCGTTGGCTTTCGCCCAGCTTCCGGGTTTTGATCCCTCCGAGAGTCCGTCACCAGCCTGGCAGGGGTTAGCCTGACAAGCGGCGCGCAGCTTCCCTGGGTTTTTCCCCTTCAGGGGTTTCATCCCGCCGCGCGCTGCCTCTTTCGAGGTCATCCTCCCATGGGCTTGCGCCGGTTCGCGATGCGGCCCGACGTTGCCCTTCGGAGTCTTTGTCGCTCGGCGGTGGGCAACCTCATCGCGAGGTTGCCGCCCCTCCTGGAGTTTCGCGCCACCTCCCGAAGGAGGGTCGGCGCACGAGCATTAGGTCTCACTCGACCCATGCGTGACATTAGTCCCGCGGCGGGTTCCGGTCAACGCAATTCGAGCGCAATCATGTGCGCATTTTGAACTTTCGGGCACGCGTAGGGTGCCGCCCGTGGAGCATTCGTGCACATCCGATGGATCTGCCACACACCTGTTTGGGGGACACTCGGATCGATGGTGGAGATTGGGTGGAAAGGGCGGTGAAAAGCCGGGAAATGACCGGGCTAGAGCAAATTCGCGGCCAACTCCGCCAACTCGGAGCGCTCGCCCCGGCGCAGCACCACGTGCGCGGCCAGTGGCTGGCCGCGGAACTTGTGCACGACGTAGTTGAAGCCGTTCGATGCTGCGTCCACGTACGGATTGTCGATCTGATACGAGTCGCCGGTCAGGACGATCTTCGTGCCTTCGCCCACCCGCGTGATGATGGTCTTGACTTCGAGCGGAGTGAGATTCTGAGCTTCGTCGACGATCATGAACTGATTCGGAATGCTGCGACCTCGGATGTAGGTCAAGGGCTCGATGCTCACGACCGAGCGCATCAAGCGCTCGAGCTCGGCAGCGGGATCTTTCACGCCGCTGCGCTCGAGCAACAGCATCAGGTTGTCGTTCACCGGCTGCACCCAGGGGGCGAGCTTGGCTTCGAGCCCGCCCGGCAGGTACCCCATGTCCTTTCCCACCGGGAAAATCGGCCGGCAGATCAGCAGGCGATGATAGTGTCCCGCGTTCGCCACCCGCTCCAGGCCGGCGGCCAGCGCCAGCACGGTCTTGCCGGTGCCCGCCTTGCCCATCAAGGTGACGAGCTCGAGCCGATCGTCGAGGAGCGCATCGAGGGCGAAATGCTGCTCCAGATTGCGTGGCACGATGCCCCACACCGACGCCGGCGGCGGGCGCAGGGCCTCGATCCGATCCCCGTCCGCGTTCACCCGCGCCAACACGCTCTGATTCCGGCCTGCCGTGTTGAGCAGCAGGTACTGGTTGATACCGAGGCTCGGCACCGGGAGCGGAGCGCTGCCCTCGGCCCGCAAGCGGGCGAGGAAATCCCCTTCGACCTCGATCACCGGTTCGCCCGGATCGAGCTCTTCGATGCGCACCCGCCCGGTCTCGAAGTCTTCGGCGGTGAGGCCCATCGCATCGGCCTTGATCCGGAGATTCGTATCCTTGGTGACGAGCACCAGCGGCCGTTCGGCCTCGTGCTGCCGGAGATGAAGGGCGAGGGCCAGGATCGCATTGTCCACGGTCCCGTCGAGCCCGATTCCGGCCACCGCCGGCGCGTTCCCGTGCACCAGCACCCGGAGGCGACCGCCGCTCGCGAGCGGCACCCCCTCGGCCAGCTGCCCCTCGCGCCGGCATCCGTCCAGGATCTGCGAGACCTGCCGGGCGTTTCGCCCGCGCTCGCTCATCTCCTTCTTGAAGTGATCGATCTCCTCGACCACCTGGATCGGGATGATCACGTCGTTGTCGTCGAAGCTCGAGATCGCGCCCGGATCGTGCAGGAGGACATTGGTATCGAGGATGTAGTTCTTCCGCACCGCGTCCTCTGCCGCGTCAGTCGGCGTTGATCCGGTCGATGACCGCCCGCAGGCGGCCGTAGGCGTGGCGATTGAACTGGCAGATGATGCGGGGCAGATCGTTCAGGCCCGGCTCGTTCCGCCGTTCCTCCGGCAGCACATCGCACACCTGGAAGCTTCCTCCGGCCAGGATGTCGGTGAACTCCCGATTCAGATCGGCGATCAGCTCCTTGGAGGGGAAGCGCTGCACCCGGATCACCAGCCGCCCGCCCACGTACCGGCTCGAGTGGTAGTTGCGATAGAAGCGGCTGATCCGGTCACAGGCCGTGTCCACCGAATCCACGAGCTCGAACAGATCGAGGTCCGCCGGCCAGATCTTCCCACCCCCGCACATCTCGTCGACCAGGAACCGGCGCCAGGCCGGCCAGAAGGTCCCGCCGGGCACGTCCATGCACAGGACCGGCATCGGCTTCGACTTCCCGGTCTGGATCAGGGTCAGGACCTCGAAGCCTTCGTCCATGGTCCCGAACCCCCCCGGGAACAGCACCAGGGCATCGGTTTCCTTGACGAAGATCAGCTTGCGCGTGAAGAAGTATTTGAAGTTCACCACCTTGGGATCTCCGACCATCGTCGGGTTGACCGACTGCTCGAACGGCAGGCGGATTCCCAGTCCAAAGGTGTTCTCCCGGCCGGCGCCGGCGTTTCCGGCCTCCATGATCCCCGGGCCGGCGCCCGTGATCGTCATGAAACCGCGGCGCACGATCCGGGTGGCGAACTCGTAGGCCATGGCGTAGGCCGGGTCGTCGGGACGCGAGCGCGCGGAACCGAAGATGGTGACCTTCCGGGCGTCCCGATAGGGCGCGAACACCCTCAGCGAGTGGCGGAGCTCCTTCAAGGCGGTGTTCAGGATCTTGAGATCACCGCGATCGGAGTGATCGGCGATGAGCTTGAGTCCGGTGGTGATGATCTCCTGGATGAGATCGGCGTGCTCGGACCCGCCTTGCTCGCTGATCAGCGCCTGGATCTTCTGATCGACGTCGGCTCCCAAGGTGTACGTCATACGATCTCCGGGCCCTCGGCCCATACGCCGTCGGTGACCGCGGCCGGATCCGGCGCTCGTTCCGTGCGGCTCGCGAGCGCGGCCGCTGCGGCCAAGTCGATCTCTGCCGAGACCTGGTCGGCGATCGCGTCGAGCTCGGAGCGGACCGCGTCCGGACCGGCCCCCGGCGTGGCCAGGGCCGCTTCCAGGTAGCTCTCGTAGAGGCCGATCGGATCCCGCCGGCCCCAGTAGCTGAAGTGCTCGGGCGAGAGGATTCGCCGCCCCTCGGCCTCATCGTGCGTAGCATGTCCGCCCATGCGGCCGGTCTCGACCACCAGGAACGCCGGGCCAAGGCCTGCGCGGCAAGCTTGGGCGAGGAGCGTCGCGGCCGCGAACACATCGAGGACATGGTTGCCATGGGCGCTCGCGCACGGCCCGCCATAGGCCCGCGCTACCTCGGTGAGCGCCACCCGCGAATGAGCCGCGAACGTGGTTCCGAGGGCGACCTGGTTGTTCTGGAGCACGAGGATGAGCGGCACGCCGAGCGCCGCCGCCAAGGATGCCCCTTCGTGGAACTCTCCGGTGCGCGCCGCCCCATCCCCCACCCAGGTGAGCGCGACTCGTGATTCCCGCCGCTGCTTGAAGGCGAGCGCGATCCCGGCGCACACGGGCACCAGGGAGGCGACCATGCTGATCGGCGGCACGACTCCGTGCGCGAGGTCCCCGGTGTGGAGATCCCGCCCGCGCAAGAGCGTGTCCCCGGTGCCGAGGTAGGCTCGGAAGAGATCGGCGAGCGGCATTCCCATCTCGGCGCAGGCCCCCGCATTGCGGATCATCGGCCCCACGCAGTCGCCGGGGGCGAGCGCATGCACGCTCCCGACCGTCACCGCCTCCTCGCCGGTGCCGAGCCAGGCCTTGGATAGGACGCCTTGCATCACCCAGCGCTTGAGATGGATATCGTGGAGCCGATTGCGCACCAGGCCGCGGTAGAGGTTGAGGAGCCGATCGCGATTCAGGGCGCGGATCACCGCCGCGCGCTCGGGATCGGCGTCGATCTGAGCGCGGTACTCGGCCACGAGCTCGGGGTCCGGCTGCCAATGGACGTACTCGGGCGGGTCGTAAGCAGGGAAGCGCCGCATGGCGCGCGCATCCTCGCATCGGGCGCGAGGCCTTGTCAAACCCGTCAGACCGGAAACCGGCAAAGTCTCGGGCGGAATGCGCCGATCAGGGATGGATGAGGCGGGTACAACGCGTCGAACGGCGAGCCGGGCGCGGGCTGAGCGCGGTCGAGATCGTGGGCACGCTCGGAGTGCTCGGCGTCCTCTCGGGAGTCATGCTGCCGTTCCTGGACCACCAGGTGGACCGGTCCCGGGCCGTGCATATTGCACGAGACTTCCAGGAGCTCGAAAGTGCGGTGGCGCGCTACCAGCACGATACGCAGCTCCTCCCGATCCAATATTCGGGCTACGACCCCTCCGAGCACCCGGACGTGCAGAACCTGATCGTGCGCCCCACTCCGGGGGCGAGGATCCGCGGCTGGAACGGACCCTATCTCTCCGCGGCCTGGCCGCGCCGGAATGCCTGGGGCGGACGACTCGATCTCGTGCTCTCCACCCGGCAGTTCGACCGGGACGGAGATGGAAAAGTCGACACGCAGGCGGCCAACAGCTATCTCTACCTGACCGGGGTCTCTGCGCGCGGCGCGCGCGAGCTCGATCGGCTGATCGATCGGAAGCGGAATCCACACGCCGGCCAAGCGATCTACGAGGAAATGCCCCGCGGCGCGGCCACGGTCTACCTGCTCGTCGCCGATTAGGCTCGTCGCCGGCCGGCGCCGAAGGCCCGGCGCCGAAGCCCCGGCGCTTCGTACTCCGCCGGCTTGCTCCCGCGGGGGATCACGGGCTATGGTTCGCGGCATGACGAACCATGAAGATCCGCGCGCCATCCTCGCTGCCGTCTGGCTGATGAGCGGGCTCTGGCTGGCGGCAGGGAGCGGCGTCGGCTGCAATCGCGCACCCGACGAAGGCCGGCGGGTGGTGGAGACGCCCTCGTCCGGCCAGGCGCCGCCAGCCGGACACAGAGCGACGAACGGCGCGGTCCCCGAGGGGCACCCGCCGCTCGGCGATGGCCCGGGGCCCGCGGGCGGCGCCGCGGTCGATCCCAACTCGCTCCCCCTCAAGGAATCGGGATCCGGCAGCCGCGCCGAGCTCACCCGCGCTCGCGCCGCCACCCAAGATCCGGAATCCGCTCGGCTCTTTGCCGAGGGTTTCCTGCTCACCTTCACCAGCGACACCTCGAAACGGGACTATCCCCGCGCCCGCGAGCTCTTCCAGCAGGCGATCGCGCTCGATCCCAAGTACGCCGAGGCCTATCGCGGGCTCGCCTACGCCGAGTTCAACATCGGCTTCAACCGCGAGGCGGCGTTCCAGAACTACGAGAAGGCGCTCCAGCTCAAGCCCGATTACGGCGAAGCGCACTATGCGATGGCCTTCCTGTACGCGATGGACGATGTCGGGAAGGGAGCCGAGCACTTCCAGCGGGCGATGGAGCTCGGAATCGAGGACGAGCGGAACCTGGGCCAGCGATTCTATCCCCAGGTGAAGATCGAGACGCACTGAGCGGGGGCGGCTGACTCCGGCGACCGACCCGGCGACCAACCGCTAGATGCGCGCCATCAAGAGCTCGCGCTGGAGAGCGAGCGCCTTCGGCATCGTGCGGCTCAGCTTGGTGAAGAGCTCCGACTGGAGCTCGAACTCCGCCTTCCACTCCTCGGAATCGATGGCGGTGGCGGCCTCGAGCTGCTCCGAGGCGAGATCCAGCCCGGAGAGATCCAGATGCCCCGCCTTCGGCACCCAGCCGAGAACGGTCTCCTGGGCCCCGACCCGGCCGTTCGCGCGATCGATGATCCACTTGAGAACGCGCATGTTCTCGCCGTAGCCGGGCCACAGGGACTTGCCGTTCCGATCCTGTCGGAACCAGTTCACCTGGAAGATCTTCGGCGGATTGGGGACCTGGTTCTGCATCTTGAGCCAGTGCCCGAAGTAGTCGCCCATGTCGTAGCCGCAGAAGGGCAACATCGCCATCGGGTCCCGGCGCACGACGCCCACCTTGCCGGTGGCCGCAGCCGTGGTCTCGCTCCCCATGGTCGCGCCCAGGTAGACCCCGTGGGTCCAGTTGAAGCTCTGGAGGACGAGCGGCACCGTGGTGCTCCGGCGGCCGCCGAAGATGAGGGCCGAGATCGGAACTCCCTGCGGATCGTTCACGTGCGGGGAGAGGGCCGGGTTGTTGGTCATCGGGGTCGTGAAGCGACTGTTGGGATGCGCCGCCGGGTCCGTCCCCGGCTTCCAGGGGCGGCCCTGCCAATCGGTGAGCTCGGCGGGCGCGGGCTCGTCCTTTCCCTCCCACCAGACATCGCCATCCTTGGTCAGAGCGACGTTCGTGAACAAGGTGTCGTGGGTGATCATCTCCATGGCGTTCGGGTTCGACTTGGTGCTGGTGCCCGGCACCACCCCGAAGTACCCCGACTCGGGGTTGATCGCCCACAGGCGCCCGTCAGGCCCCACCCGCATCCAGGCGATGTCGTCGCCCACCGTCCACACCTTCCAGCCGGCAAAGGCCGGGGGCGGGATCAGCATCGCGAAGTTGGTCTTGCCGCAAGCGCTGGGG